>BNJU01002168.1_pt1 | contig 46648 bp, 62 predicted proteins | sample 8539281 | NCBI WGS metagenome assembly BNJU01 (sample SAMD00202456, study PRJDB9452) | human saliva metagenome | isolation source: human saliva | place: Japan
CATGCGACAAAATATTCTGAAAATTCGTTTACTTTTGAGAGGGATTATGGTATAATCAACAGTATCTCATTAATTTTATATAGAGGAGTTAATTAAACATGAAAAAGTCGGATTCTTGCAGTAGCGGGGGTGTCCTTTTGTTGCGGCAGGAGTGCTTGCTGCATGTTCAAACACGAATTCAAATGCGTGGTTCAAGCAATGCAAAATTAGTATCAGATTATAAATACGTTTATTCAGTCGATCCAGAAACATTGGATTATGTTGTTAACAACGGTTGATTCTACTTCTTTTGTAACTACAAATGCAGTAGATGGTTTGCTTGCTAATGATAAATATGGCAACCTCGTACCATCGATTGCTGAATCATGGACAGTTTCACAAGATGGTTTGACTTACACTTATAAAAATCCGTAAGGATGCTAAGTGGGTTACTGCTGAAGGAGAAGAATACGCTCCAGTTAAAGCCCAAGACTTTGTGACAGGTTTGAAACACGCGGTAGAAGGAAAATCAAAAGGTTTGTCTGTTATTAGTTCTTCAATTAAAGGACTCAGCGCTTACATTAACGGTGAAACAAACGACTTTTCAACTGTTGGAGTAAAAGCAGTTGATGATAACACTCTGGAATACACCTTGAATCAGCCAGAGACTTTCTGGAATGATAAAACAACAAATGGCGTGATGATGCCAATCAACGAAGATTTCTTAAATCTAAAGGGAAGGCTTTTGGTGCACCTACATCCATCTTCTATTTTGTAAATGGACCATTTGTTTTGAAAGCAATCACAGCTAAGTCTTCAATCGAAATGGCTAAGAATGATGCCTATTGGGATAAAGATGCAGTTAAAATTCAAAACATTAAATTTACATACTGGGATGGGAAAGACCAAGATGTTGTTGCTAAAGGATTCTCAGAAGGACAATACAGTAAAGCTCGTATTTATCCTACTAGCTCAACATACGAAAAATATGCGTCTGAGTTCAAAGACAACATCTACTTTAGCGAACCAGGATCAGCCATCGCTACTGTCAGTGTGAACTATGGTCGTTCAACTTATAACCACACTTCAAACACAACAGATAGCCAAAAAGAATCTACAAGAAAAGCCTTGCTAAATAAAGAATTCCGTCAAGCCCTAAACTTTGCGGTAGACCGTAATTCTTACTCAGCACAGACAAATGGCACAGAAGGAGCTGCAGCTGTAATCCGTAATACTTTCACACCATATAATCTTCCAGTTGGTGACAAACACCTGGTGAACTTTGTAGAAAGTCTTTCGAAGACAAACTCAGGCACATGGTCAAACATTTCACCTTGCTGATTCGCAAAATGGTCTCTATAATGAAGAAAAAGCTAAAGCAGCCTTTGCAAAGCAAAAGAAAGCTTGAAAGCTGAAGGGTAGAATTCCCAATCCACTTTGGATGCTCTAACAATCCAAGAATCTACATTGTTGTAAACCGTGTTCAATCACTTAAACAATCTATTGAAAACGTACTTGGATCAGACAATGTTGTAATCGATCTTCAACAAATGACTCAAGCAGAAGCATTACCACTTTCATTCAGTGCTCCAACAGCAAAAGAACAAGACTGGGATATTCATGACTTTGACTGGATGGAACCAGATTACTGCAGGATCCATCAACTTTCTTGAGACCAGTACACGATTAAAAGGCTGGAAATACTCTGCTGCTTTATGGCATTGACAAAGATACTGACGCATCAGTTATCCAAAAACTTGGTTTGTCTGACTATGAAAAATTAGTTGATGAAGCAAATCAAAGAAAATCAAGACGTTCAAAAACGCTACGAAAAATATGCCCTTGCTCAAGCTTTGGTTAACAGACAAACGGTTTGACAATTCCTGTGATGGCAGGTCCAAAAAGAAACCGCTGTATCATTTGTATCTAAAGTTATTCCATTTACTTCTTCTTACTCAGTTGCGGGTCTTAAAGGAGAAACCTCAGGTTACTTGAAGTACACTGAAGTTGGTGAAAAACCTATTACAAAAGAAGAATACCAAAAAGCTCGTGAAAAATGGCTCAAAGAAAAAGCTGAATCAAACGAAAAAGCTCAAAAAGAGTTAGCGAGTCATGTGAAATAAATAATGCTCATCAGAACTTTTCTCCCTAAAGGAGAAGGTTCTTTTGGGATTTTAAAGGAAATAATATGAAAAAATATGTTTTTATGCGTATCTTGCGGTCGTTGGTTTCTATTTTTCTTAGTAACGACCTTGATTTACACAATCATCTATACGATGGTTCCACGGAAGTTGATCTTCAAACAAGATACTAACTACAATAAAATTGCAACTACAGCTGATAAACGTGATAACTATGAAAATACCGTTTTTGAGCGTATGGGTTATATCGAATATTACGATACGAAAGAGTTGCAGGAAAAAGCTAGTAGCATTGACTCTTCTGTTACAGTAGATGCAAATGATACAAATAAAGCTATCTATGAAAAATATATCCAACAACTTGGGAATGGTTGGACTCTAGGTGAGTTTACAGAGAGCGGTCAATTCTATGCTACTCGTGAAATTCCTATTTTTGAGCGTGTGTTCAAATTCTACGCAAACTTGCTTGATATTGACCATACAAACAAGATCCAAGACCCTGAGAATCCTAACCTAGAACGCTATTTGCGTTTTGAGAATGACCCTGCTATCGGCTGGTCTCTAGTAGGATCAGGGACTAAACACAAATACCTCTTGTACTTCAATAGTCAGTTCCCATTTGTTCACCAAAACTTTGTCAACTTGAACCTAGGAGATTCTTATCCAACTTATGCAAATACTCCTGTTCTTCAAGTTATTACACAAGGACAAGGACAAACGAAGACTTCTGAAGTTCAATTCCCAACTGGAAAGAAAACATCATCAGTTAACATTTACTCAAGAACTTATAAATCTCCGAGTCAAGCTGATGCTCGTGAAGTAGCCAACTACGGTAAAGATGATCCCTATACAGCTACTGAGAGCAACTATCAGTACCCATCAATGATTGCAAGTTCTGCTATCACTGGTTTGATTGGTCTTGCGATTTCATATGCGATTGCAGTTCCTCTTGGTTCAGCAATGGCTCGTTTCAAGAATACTTGGATTGACAGCCTATCTACAGGTACTTTGACCTTCTTGATGGCCCTCCCAACGATTGCTCTAGTCTATATTATTCGTTTGATTGGTTCTTCTATCGGATTCCCAGACTCATTCCCAATCTTGGGTGCTGGCGATTGGCGATCTTATGTCCTTCCATCAGTCATTCTTGGTTTACTTGGAGCACCTGGTCTAGCTATCTGGATTCGTCGTTACATGATTGACTTACAATCTCAAGACTTTGTCCGTTTTGCTCGAGCTAAAGGTCTTTCTGAAAAAGAAATTTCTAACAAACACATCTTTAAAAACGCTATGGTACCACTCGTTTCTGGTATCCCAGGCTCAATTATTGGTGTTATTGGTGGAGCAACTCTTACTGAAACAGTCTTTGCCTTCCCAGGTATGGGTAAAATGTTGATTGACTCTGTAAAAGCATCAAACAACAATATGGTAGTTGGTCTAGTCTTCATCTTTACATGTGTTTCAATTTTCTCTTACTTGATCGGAGATATTTGGATGACTATTATTGACCCACGTATTAAATTGACAGAGAAAGGAGGCAAATAATGTCTACAATTAGTAATGAAAAATTTCAATTTGTAAAACGAGATGATTTTTGCCTCTGAAGCAATTGATGCTCCTGCCTACTCATATTGGGGTTCTGTTTTTTTAGACAGTTTTTGAAGAAAAAAATCAACAATCATCATGCTTGGTATTTTGATTTCCATCGTATTGATGAGTTTCATCTACCCAATGTTTTCTGATTTTGACTTTCAATGATGTAAGTAAGGTAAATGATTTTAGCGCTCGTTACATTAAGCCAAATGCTGAACATTGGTTTGGTACAGACAGTAATGGTAAATCTCTCTTTGACGGTGTCTGGTTTGGAGCACGTAACTCTATCTTGATTTCCGTAATTGCGACCTTTATCAACGTTGTTATTGGTGTTATTGTCGGCGGAATCTGGGGTATTTCAAAATCAGTTGACCGTATCATGATGGAAGTTTATAACGTTATCAATAACATCCCTTCACTTTTGATCGTTATTGTTTTGACTTACTCTATCGGTGCAGGTTTCTGGAATTTGATCTTTGCCATGAGTGTAACTACTTGGATTGGTATTGCTTATATGATTCGTATCCAAATCATGCGTTACCGTGATTTGGAGTACAACCTTGCTTCTCGTACACTGGGGAACACCAACCCATAAGATTGTTATTAAAAATATCATGCCTCAATTGGTTTCTGTTATTGTTACAACTACATCACAAATGCTTCCTGCATTTATCTCATATGAAGCCTTCCTGTCATTCTTTGGACTCGGCTTGCCAATCACAGTACCAAGTTTGGGACGTTTGATTTCAGATTATTCTCAGAACGTAACAACCAATGCTTACCTCTTCTGGATTCCATTGACAACTTTGGTCTTTGGTATCCTTGTCACTGTTCGTAGTTGGTCAGAAACCTAGCGGATGCTAGTGATCCACGTACACATAGATAGGAGTAGACATGATAAAAGGAAAAAATGTAATTTTGACTGCTCAAGATATTGTCGTGGAATTTGATGTTCGTGACAAGATTTTGACAGCTATTCGAGGTGTCTCCATCGATCTGATCGAGGGAGAGGTTCTCGCTTTAGTTGGGGAGTCAGGTTCAGGTAAATCAGTTTTGACAAAAACATTCACAGGAATGTTGGAAGAAAATGGTCGTATTGCACGAGGTAGTATTAATTACCGTGGACAAGATTTGACAACCTTACGTCTAATAAAGATTGGGAACAAGTTCGTGGTGCAAAGATTGCAACTATCTTCCAAGATCCGATGACCAGTCTAGACCCTATTAAGACTATCGGAAGTCAAATCACAGAAGTTATTGTTAAACACCAAGGCAAGACAGCTCAAGAAGCTAAAGAGATGGCTATCGACTATATGAACAAGGTTGGTATCCCAGATGCTGAGAGACGTTTTGATGAATATCCCATTTCCAGTATTCTGGAGGAATGCGTCAACGTATCGTTATCGCGATTGCTCTAGCCTGTCGTCCAGACATTCTTATCTGTGACGAGCCTACAACAGCTCTTGATGTGACCATTCAAGCACAGATCATTGACTTGTTGAAATCACTTCAACACGAATACCACTTTACAACAATCTTCATCACTCACGACCTAGGTGTCGTAGCAAGTATCGCTGATAAAGTTGCAGTTATGTATGCTGGTGAAATCGTCGAGTATGGTACTGTTGAAGAAATCTTCTACGACCCACGTCACCCATATACATGGAGCCTCTTGTCAAGCTTGCCTCAACTTGCGGATGACAAGGGTGAATTATACTCAATCCCTGGAACACCTCCATCGCTTTATACTGAATTGAAGGGAGATGCTTTTGCTCTTCGTTCAGATTATGCTATGAAGATTGACTTCGAGGAAAAAGCACCTCAGTTTGCAGTATCTGATACTCATTGGGCTAAGACATGGTTGCTTCATGAACAAGCTCCAAAAGTTGAAAAACCATCGGTGATTGCAGATTTACACGACAAGATTCGTGAAAAGATGGGCTTTCACATCTTGAGGACTAGGAGGAAGGAAATGTCTGAAAAAAATTAGTAGAAATTAAAGACTTAGAAATTTCCTTCGGTGAAGGAAGCAAAAAGTTTGTCGCTGTTAAAAAAATGCGAACTTCTTTATCAACAAAGGAGAAACTTTCTCACTTGTTGGAGAGTCTGGTAGTGGTAAGACAACAATTGGTCGTGCTATTATCGGTCTTAATGATACCAGCAAAGGTGATATCATCTTTGAAGGTCAAAAAAATTAATGGTAAAAAAATCACGTGAACAAGCTTCGGAATTAATCCGTCGTATCCAAATGATTTTTCCAAGACCCTGCTGCAAGTTTGAATGAACGTGCAACGGTTGACTATATCATTTCTGAAGGTCTTTATAACCACCATTTATTTAAAGATGAAGAAGAGAAAAAGAAAAAGTTCAAAAATATCATTCGTGAAGTGGGACTTTTGGCTGAACACTTGACACGTTACCCACATGAGTTTTCAGGTGGACAACGTCAACGTATCAGGGATTGCCCGTGCCTTGGTTATGCAACCTGACTTCGTTATTGCGGATGAGCCGATTTCAGCCTTGGACGTTTCTGTACGTGCTCAAGTCTTGAACTTGCTCAAGAAATTCCAAAAGGAATTAGGCTTGACTTATCTCTTTATCGCCCACGATTTGTCAGTAGTTCGTTTCATTTCTGATCGTATCGCGGTAATTTATAAGGGTGTTATTGTTGAAGTGGCTGAAACTGAAGAATTGTTTAACAATCCAGTTCATCCATACACGCAAGCACTTCTATCAGCTGTTCCGATTCCAGACCCAATCTTGGAACGTAAAAAAGTTTTGAAAGTCTATGATCCAGATCAACATGACTATGAAACTGATAAACCTTCTATGGTAGAAATTCGTCCAGGTCACTATGTTTGGGCAAACCAAGCAGAGTTGGAACGCTATAAAAAAAGATTTGAAATAAGAAAGAGTTTTTGTAATCTTGGTAGAACAATTCTATTAAGATTATGAAACTTTTTTTATTTTTTGTAAAAGAACATTAGTTTAAAGATAGACAACTATATACCCGAAAAAAATGCTAAGACTCAATGAAAATTAAAGAGCAAACTAGGAAGCTAGCTGCAGGTTGCTCAAAGCACAGCTTTGAGGTTGCAGATAAAGCTGACCTAGTTTGATTTGATTTTCGAAGAGTATAAGACTAGTCTTCAATGACTCTTGGATGAGAGAGCAAAAGAAGCTGTTATTCTTTGAAAGTGTATTGAATCTATACAGAATGGAATGGATAAAACTACTTTCAGATAAGCTTTAATGAATCTTCAAAATTAAAATCACTTTCTATTTAAAAAAATCCATCTTGCAAAGCCTACCTATATGTGCTAGAGTTATGGTAACGGTTACAAAATTAAGGAGGGTTTTATGAGAAATCCAGCATTAGTAGAAGAAATGAAAACTTATAGAGGGAGAGATGAAGTTCCTCAAGATTTTGACGATTTTTTTGGGATGGGGAGATTGAGAAGGTTTCGGTCTTGCCAGATTACCAACTAGAGGAACGTGAATTTTCGTATTCCAAATGTGAAGTGCTATGAGTTAACCTTTAAAGGTACACGTGATGGGCTTGTTTATGCGCGTGGTCTTACCAAAATCTGAAACAGAAAAGTACCTGTCATTTTTCCACTTCCATGGCTATATGGGACGTTGTTGGGATTGGACAGATATGCTAGCCTTTACAGTGGCTGGCTATGGTGTCGTATCGATGGATGTCCGTAGGTCAGTCTGGGTACTCACAAGATGGGTCACGTTCTCCACTCGGAAATACAGTTAAAGGGCCAAATCATTCGTGGTGCAGTAGAAGGAAAAGAGCAACTCTTCTATAAGGATGTCTATCTTGATATTTATCAATTGGTTGAGATTGTCGCTAGTCTGCCTCAAGTAGATGAAGGGCCAGTTAGCTAGTTACGGAGCTTCACAGGAGGAGCGCTGGCTCTAGTGGCTGCAGGGCTCAAATCCACGTATCAAACGAACAGTTGCTATTTATCCATTCTTATCAGACTTTAGACGAGTACTAGAGATTGGGCAATACCAGCGAAGCCTATGATGAGCTCTTTTCGTTACTTTCAAGTTTCCATGATCCATTCCATGAAACAGAAGAACAGATCATGGAGACACTTAGCTATATCGATGTAAAAAAATCTTGCCCATCGTATTAAGGGGGAAGTTCGGATGATTACTGGACTTGATGACGATGTCTGCTATCCAATCACTCAGTTTGCTATTTACAACCGTTTGGCTTGTGAAAAAGAGTTATCGTATCATGCCTGAATATGCTCATGAAGCCATGAATGTTCATGTCAATGATCAAGTTTACAACTGGTTGTGTGGCAGTGAGATCCCTTTACCTATCTTGGTCACTAAAAATTGAAAAATAGCTCTGTAGTTTCGAATGAACTACAGGCTTTTTCTTTATGTGACTCAGATAATGAGAAAGTAGTTTCAGGTGGTTTGAAACTTCTAAATATCTTTGAAAGTAGAATCTATTATAGATTATAAAAGTCTAAAATTTAGAATATTTATTATATAATATGATTAAGATAAAAGGTGAAAGGAGTATAGCTAGTTGCGAATCTTTTAACTTGGAATTTATAAAAGCGCAACAGCATTTCATTTATAAAGAATGGCAATTCCATTCAATAATACAGTTTCTTATTTGCAGCTAGTCTGAAGGGCTAAAAATTTTAAGCAAAAAAGAAAGCGCTTTATTTTTTAAAATAACGGAAGGGAAAACATGAATCAGAGAGATTTTGATAGAAAACAGAGATACGGAATTCGGAAATTTGCAGTTGGAGCAGCTTCAGTAGTGATTGGAGTGGTTGTTTTTGGTGCTGCCCCTGCTTTGGCTCAAGAGGCGCCATCAACGAATGGTGAAACAGCGGGGCAATCTTTGCCAGAATTGCCTAAGGAAGTAGAGACAGGAAATCTGACAAATCTCGATAAGGAACTTGCAGACAAATTGGCAACGGCAACAGATAAGGGCACAGAAGTGAGCCGTGAAGAGTTGCAAGCAAACCCAGGGTCTGAAAAACCAACAGAAACAGAAGCATCAAACGAAACTCCAGCTACAGAGAGTGAAGACGAGAAAGTTGGAAACATTCCCCGTGACTTTTATGCAAGAGAGTTGGAAAATGCCAATACTGTTATAGAGAAAGAAGATGTTGAAACCAATCCTTCAAACGGTCAAAGAGTTGACATGAAGGAGGAGCTCGACAAGCTTTTAAAAAAACTTCAAAATGCGACCATTCATATGGAGTTTAAGCCAGATGCATCTGCTCCACGTTTTTACAACCTCTTCTCAGTTTCTAGTGATACCAAAGTAAATGAGTATTTCACTATGGCCATCCTTGATAACACAGCTATCGTTGAAGGTCGTGATGCAAATGGAAACCAATTCTATGGTGATTATAAAACTGCTCCTTTGAAGATTAAGCCAGGTGAGTGGAACTCTGTAACCTTTACAGTTGAAAGACCAAATGCAGACCAACCAAAAGGTCAAGTTCGTGTCTATGTGAATGGTGTCTTGTCGCGTACAAGTCCTCAGTCTGGTCGTTTCATTCAAGATATGCCAGATGTCAACCATGTACAAATCGGTACAACAAAACGCACAGGCAAAAACTTCTGGGGTGCCAATCTTAAAGTCCGTAATCTAACTGTTTATGACCGTGCTCTTTCTCAAGAAGAAGTTAAAAAACGTAGCCAACTTTTTGAAAGAGGAGAGTTGGAGAAGAAACTTCCTGAAGGAGCAGAAGTTACTGATAAACTGGATGTTTTTGAAGGTGGTGAGAACCGCAAGCCAAATAAAGATGGTATCGCAAGCTACCGCATTCCAGCCTTGCTGAAAACTGATAAGGGAACCTTAATTGCTGGTGCAGATGAGAGACGCTTGCATCACTCTGACTGGGGCGACATCGGTATGGTTGTTCGTCGCAGTGATGATAAGGGCAAAACATGGGGAGATAGAATTGTCATCTCAAATCCTCGTGATAATGAGAATGCCAGAAGAGCTCATGCGGGATCACCAGTCAACATTGACATGGCCCTAGTCCAAGATCCGAAAACTAAGCGAATCTTCTCTATTTTTGATATGTTCGTAGAAGGTGAAGCTGTCAGAGATTTACCAGGAAAAGCACCACAAGCCTATGAGCAAATTGGAGATAAGGTTTATCAGGTTCTATACAAAAAAGGTGAAGCAGGGACGTTATACAATCCGTGAAAATGGTGAAGTCTTTGACCCTGAAAATAGAAAGACAGAATATCGTGTTGTAGTTGATCCTAAGAAACCAGCTTATAGTGATAAGGGTGATCTTTACAAGGGTGAAGAACTGATTGGTAATGTCTACTTCGATTATAGCGACAAGAATATCTTTAGAGTTTCAAACACTAACTATCTCTGGATGTCTTATAGCGATGACGATGGAAAAACTTGGTCTGCACCAAAAGATATTACATACGGTATTCGTAAGGACTGGATGCACTTCTTAGGTACTGGACCTGGTACAGGTATTGCCTTGCATTCAGGACCTCATAAAGGGCGTCTGGTTATCCCAGCCTACACAACAAATAACGTATCTTACTTGAGTGGATCTCAGTCTTCACGCGTTATTTATTCAGATGATCATGGTGAAACTTGGCACGCTGGTGAAGCGGTCAATGATAACCGTCCAGTAGGTAACCAAACAATTCACTCTTCAACTATGAATAATCCAGGTGCTCAAAATACTGAGTCAACTGTTGTTCAGTTGAATAATGGGGATCTCAAACTCTTCATGCGTGGATTGACAGGGGATTTGCAGGTTGCAACAAGTAAAGATGGCGGAGCGACTTGGGAAAAAGATGTAAAACGCTATTCAGATGTCAAAGATGTCTACGTTCAAATGTCTGCCATTCATACGGTGCAAGATGGTAAGGAATATATCATCCTCAGTAATGCAGGTGGACCAGGACGTTACAATGGTCTGGTGCACTTAGCGCGTGTGGAAGCTAATGGAGATCTAACCTGGCTCAAGCACAATCCAATTCAAAGTGGCAAATTTGCCTATAACTCCTTGCAAGATCTTGGAAATGGTGAATTTGGCTTGCTTTATGAGCATGCAACTGCCACTCAAAATGAATACACCTTGTCTTATAAGAAATTCAACTGGGATTTCTTAAGCAAGGATAGAATTGCTCCAACAAAAGCAACTGTAAAAAATGCTGTGGAGATGAGCAAAAATGTCATTGCTCTAGAATTTGATTCTGAAGTATTGGTGAATCAACCACCAGTTCTTAAATTGGCAAATGGTAATTTTGCGACTTTCTTGACGCAATACGATACAAAAACATTGCTTTTCGCAGTTAACAAGGAAGATATTGGTCAAGAAATTACAGAAATCATTGATGGTGCAATTGAGAGCATGCATAATTTGCCTGTAAGTCTTGAAGGTGCAGGAGTCCCTGGTGGGAAAAATGGTGCAAAAGCAGAAATCCATGAAGTCCCAGAATTTACAGGTGCAGTCAATGGTGAAGAAGGTGCAGTTCATGAGGATCCAGCCTGATGGTGGCTGTCAACGGTGAGGAAGCAGCCGTTCATAATGTACCAGACTTCTCAGGTGGTGTGAACAGCGAGGAAGCAGCCGTTCATGAAATTCCAGAAATAGAGGTTGAAGAAAATCCACCAGGAACTATTAACGAAGTTCCGGAATTTGAAGGTGGGGTTAATGGTGCCGAAGCAGCTGTTCATGATGTGCCAGCCTTTGAAGGTGGTGTGAACGGTGAGAAGCTGCGGTCCATGAAGTTCCAGAAGGCAGTCTAGTAGAAAGCTCAAAAGGAGAGTCTGCGTCATGAGTCCAGCCTGAGGTGGGTCAATGGTGGGAAGCTAGGCAGAGTCGGTTCGAAGGCGGTGAATGCGAATCGCGGGTACCCGAGTCGGTGTGAATGAGTCGAATCCGCTAAGTTAGAAGCTCAGAATACAGGTGGGTCAGTGGTCGAACGGTTGGATTCTCAGAATACACAGGTGGCGTTTGGAGTAGAGTCCGCTGAGTTAGAGTTTCGAGGAGGAGTGCCAGACACTCACAGGTGGTGTCAATGGCAGAGGACTAAGTAGAAAGTCCAGAGTACGCAGGCGTGAATGGGAGAAGCACTGGGGAAGTCCCAGAGTATACAGGTGGTGTCAATGCGGTAGAATCTGCTAAGTTAGATTCTCCAGAATACACAGGTGGCGTCAATGCAGTGGAATCCGCTAAGTTAGAGGTGCCAGAATATACAGGTGGCGTCAATGGAGTAGAATCTGCTAGGGTTAGAAGTTCCAGAGTATACAGGTGGCGTCAATGGAGTAGAGGCTGCTAAGTTAGAAGTTCCAGAGTATACAGGTGGCGTCAATGGAGTAGAGGCAGCTAAGTTAGAAGTTCCAGAATACAGGTGGCGTCAATGCAGTAGAATCTGCTAGAAGCCCAGAGTATACAGGTGTAAATGGGGTAGATCGCTAGTTGAAGTTCAGAGTACAGGTGGTGTAAATGGAGTAGAGTCGCTAGTTAGAGTTCCAGAGTACACAGGTGGTGTCAATGGGTGAAGCTGCAGTAGAAGTTCCAGCGTATGTAGGTGGTGTAAACAGTGCTGAAGCTGCTATCCATGAGGTCTCAGAGTATAAGGGAGAACAGTCAATTGTGGTTCAAGCTATGGCACAAGATAAAACTTATCAAGCCCCTGCTGCTCGTCAGCAACTTCTTCCTGAAACAGGAAGTGAAGATGTTGCTCCTCTTGCATCTCTAGGATTTGTAGGCATGCTCCTAGGGTATGTTTGCCATGGGCAAGAAAAAGAAGATCAATGAAATAGTTAAAATCAACGAAATTCATAGAGAAATTTGATCTTATATTAGAAAGGGTCGTGACTAGAACTAGTTACGGCCTTTTTGATCTAGATAAATCAGGAGTCAAATAGTTAATACTCTTCGAAAATCAAATTCAAACCACGTCAGCTTCGCCTTACCGTATATGTGTTACTGACTTCGTCAGTTCTATCCACGACCTCAAAACTGTGTTTTGAGCAACCTGCAGCTAGCTTCCTAGTTTGCTCTTTGATTTTTCATTGAGTATAAGTTTGAGATAAAAGTTCATTAAAAAACGATTCAACCGAATGAAGCAATTTTATGTTTAGAAAAATCTCAAAGCATCCGAAAAGTAGTTTCAAATGTCTGAGTTTATGTTTCAAAAAAACTGAAAGTGAAATCTGTTCTATATCATCTATCTTAAAATAGGAAAGATTTATTATATAATGAGAATAAGATAAAATTTGAAAGGAGTAGGAGACTCTAGTTAACGATGGGTCGTTAAGTGAGAGAAAATTTGAAAGAGCGAGTGTAACCATTCGTGAAAAAGTAATTTTTGTCATTTAGTCAGATGGCTAAAAATTTTAAGCAAAAAAGAAAGCGCTTTAATTTTAAAAATGAAAGGAAGAAAGATGAAGCATAATCAGTTGGATAGAAAACAACGATACGGAATTCGCAAATTTACAGTAGGAGCCGCTTCAGTAGTGATTGGAGCAGTTGTTTTTGGTGCATCGCCAGTATTAGCACAAGAAGCAACAACTACCAATAAGGAAACGACAGAACTAGGAGTAGAGAAGGATCAGGCAGAAAAAGCAGTAGATACTGAAAAGAGTGCGACAGAGTCTAATGGGGTAGATACAGTCACACATGCATCTACAGAAGCACATACTGGAACAGAGACAACTGCAACAGCAGAAACGGCAGAAGCAACTAGAGAAACCGAAAAGATCCAGCTGCGCTTTCCACGTGATTACTATGCTAGAGAGTTGGAAAAATGTCAATACTGTTCTTGAAAAGGAAGATGTAGAGACTAATGCTGCAAATAGCAATAGAATTGATCTGACAGAGCAATTAGGGCAAACTGAAACAACTTCAAATGCGACCATTCATATGGAGTTCAAACCAGATGCTTCTGCACCAGCATTTTACAACCTTTTCTCAGTCTCAAGTGATACGGTTCGAAATGAATATTTCACCATGGCTGTTTACAACAACGTTGCCTTTTGATTGAGGGCCGCGATCAAAACGGCGACCAATTTTTATGATCGATACACAGACGCACCATTAACAGTCAAACCAGGTCAGTGGAACTCAGTAACCTTTACAGTTGAAAGACCAAGTGCAGATTCTCCAGATGGGCAAGTTCGTCTCTATGTAAACTGGAGTTTTGTCACGAACAAGTAAGAAATCAGGACGCTTTATCAAAGATATGCCTGAGTGAATCATATGCAAATTGGTACCACAAATCGTGCAGGAAGTATGGTTTGGGGGCAGGTTTTACAAGTTCGTAATCTAACTGTTTACGATCGTGCCTTGAGTCCAGAAGAAGTTCAAAATCGTAGCTACCTCTTTGAAAGATCCGAATTAGAGAAAAAGCTTCCAGAAGGAGCTGAGATAACAGATAAAAAGGATGTCTTTGAAGCTGGTAAAAATGGGCAGTCAAATCCAGATGGCATTAATAGCTATCGTATTCCAGCCCTCCTTAAGACTGACAAGGGAACTTTGATTGCTGGAGCTGACGAACGTCGTTTGCACCACTATGACTGGGGCGATATCGGTATGGTCGTCAAACGAAGTGAAGATCAGGGTCAAACATGGGGCGATCGTATCACACTTACGAATCTACGCGACAATCCAAAAGCTACTGATCCATCTGTTGGTTCACCAGTAAATATCGATATGGTTTTAGCCCAAGATACTGAAACCAAACGCATCTTTTTCAGTCTATGATATGTTCCCAGAAGGAAAAGGTATCTTTGGGATGTCAGCTGAAAAAGAGGAAGCTTATAAAGAAATTGATGGAAAAACCTACCAAATTCTCTACCGTGAAGGAGAAAAATGGAGCCCTATACCATTCGTGAAAATGGTGTTGTCTACACACCAGATGGTCAGGCAAATGATTACCGTGTTGTTGTAAATCCAGTCAAGCCGGCTTATAGCGATAAAGGTGATCTTTATCAAGGTGAGCAACTGCTAGGAAATATCTATTTTACAAGCAATAAAACTTCTCCATTTAGAATTGCTAAAGACAGCTACCTATGGATGTCTTACAGTGATGATGACGGCAAGACTTGGTCTGCACCACAAGATATTACCCCAATGGTCAAAGCTGATTGGATGAAATTCTTAGGTGTGGACCTGAGTGGGCATTACCCTCCAGAATGGACCTCATAAAGGTCGTATCGTCGTTCCTGTTTATACGACGAATAGAACAAACCACCTCAATGATCTCAATCATCTCGTATCATCTACTCCAGATGACCATGGTAAGACTTGGCATAAGGGTGGCGTGTCAATGATAACCGTACACTTTATGATGGTACAGTAGCGATTCACAGAACATGAACAATTACTATGCTCAAAATACTGGAAGTCTTCTGTTGTTCAGATTGAACAATGGTCAGTTGAAACTCTTTATGCGTGGTTTGACAGGTGATTTGCAGGTTGCGACAAGTAATGATGGTGGTATTACATGGGACAACTATGTAGCATCGCCATGATGTACCAGATGTCTATGTTCAAACTGGCAGCGACTCATACGGTTCAAGATGGTAAGAGTATATCCTTCTAGCAAATGCCAATGGCCCAGGTCGTAAGAATGGTTACATTCGAGTGGCTCGCGTAGAAGAAGATGGCGAGTTGACTTGGCTGCATCATCATTTGATTCAAGAAGGGAGATATGCCTATAACTCACTCAACAGATCGGACCAAAAAGAATTTGGTCTCTGTACGAACATCATGAAGCTGGTGGCAATCCTATACTCTATCCTCAAGAAATTCAACTGGGATTTCTGACGAAGGAAAGAATTTCTCCTAAAGAAACCCAAAAGTTAAAAACTGTTATTGAAAAATGGCTAGGAATTCTTGCAGTAGAGTTTGATTCAGGAGTTTTGTTAACAAAATCCCAACACTTCAGTTGGCAAATGGTAAAAAGTAAACTTTCATGACCCAGTACGATACTAAGACTCTGCTATTTACAATAAAGTCGAGATCTAGTCAGGAAATAACCCGGACTTGCTTCTGGAACAATCGAGGTATGCAATCTTCCAGTGAGTCTTGAAGAAGCAGGTAATTACATAGACTGCCAACATTGATGAGCTGCTGTTCTGGTACCAGAGATTCACAGGTGGTGTGAATGGTGTGAAGCTTCACTGTTCATAATTACCAGAATTACGTGATGGTGTAGAAGCCAACATTCATGAATTACCAAATTCACAGGTGGTGTGAATGGTGTAGAAGCTGCGTGCATGAATTGCCAGAATTCATAGGCGAGTCAATAGTGAGTGGCTGTGCATGATGCCAGAATTCTGAGCGGAGTAAGCTGATAGTCCTGTAACTCTGAAAGCTTGGGATTTGAGGGTGGAGTCAATGGTCTAGAACCAGCTGTTCATGAAGTCCCAGCATTTACGGACAGTGAAGAAATGGCCTTCATTCCTTGAAACCTTCTAGGATTTACAGCTGGCACCAAGGTTCAGAAGGAGCAGGCCATAAAAATCCGGATCTAAAGATCAGCAGTCTGTGTATCTCAAGCATGTCACAAGATAAAGACCTATCAAGCACCTGCAGATTCGTCAAGATATTTTCTGAAAGACAGGAAATGAAAAGATACCACTACCCTTGCATCTGTAGGACTTAAGGGATGATCTTGCGTATGTTTGCTGGGTAGAAAGATTAGTCAAATCGTTGATGAAGGTTTCCTTAGTGAAACTGAATCTTGACTAGAAGGGTCGTAACGAGAATTTGTTACGGCCTTTTTCTTCATGTAGAAAAAAGGGCCAGTTTCAAGATTTAAGGGTGTTGGGATAGATTTCGGGTCCTGAAACTGCTAGAAGAAGCTGTTGCATAAATTGTTTTGAAACTTCAATCTATTCTAGCAAGTTCTTGAAAGCGCTTTTAAATGATATATAATGGGCTCATAAGAAAAAGAAAGGAGGAAAGTGAATGCCACAGATCAGTAAAGAAGCCTTGATTGAACAACCAAGATGGAATCATCGTTTCTTGTCAGGCACTTCTCATGAACCGCTCTACACAGAAGCGGGAGGAGTTATCCTTGTTGGTGAAAAGCAGCTGAACAAGGTGGTGCAGTCGGTATCCGAGCAAACAGTGTTCGAGAGATATTAAGGAGATTAAAGAGGTCACTAAACTCCGATTATCGGAATTATCAAGCAGGACTATCCACGCAGGAACCATTCATCACTAGCGACTATGCAGAGAGGTGGATGAACTAGCAGCTCTTGACATCGAGTCATTGCTTTTGGACTGTACCACAAGCGTGAACGTCATGCATGGCTTGGAGATCCAAGAATTTATCCGTCAGATCAAAGAAAAATATCCAAATCAACTCTTGATGGCTGACACAAGTACCTTTGAGGAAGGTCTTACAGCAGTTGAAGCAGGGAATTGACTTTGTCGGAACAACCTTATCAGGTTACACTTCTTACAGTCCAAAAGTGGATGGCCCAGACTTTGAACTGATTAAGAAACTTTTGCGATGCAGGAGTAGACGTTATCGCAGAAGGAAAAATTCACACACCAGAACAAGCTAAGCAAATCCTAGAGTTACAGGTGCGAGGTATCGTAGTTGGTGGCGCTATTACTAGACCAAAAGAGATTACGGAACGATTTGTTGCGGGTCTTAAATAACACAATATAAAAAACAAGGAGAGTGGTTGATTCGTAGGAAAAAAAATGAAAACGTATACAAAAGTCGACATTACTCATTATCCGATTCGGATACGCTTATCATCATTTAGGAGAATACAAATGAAATTTAAAAACTAGCTTGCACAGTACTTGCAGGTGCTGCTGTTCTATCTCTTGCTGCTTGTGGCAAATCAGACGCTAAAAAAAGACGCTGCAAGTGATGCAGGGAAAAACTGAAATCACTTGGTGGGCATTCCCAGTCTTTCACTCAAGAAAAACTGGTGACGGTGTGGAACTTATGAAAAATCTATCATCGAAGCTTTCGAAAAAGCAAATCCAGATATCAAAGTTAAACTAGAAACAATCGACTTCAAATCTGGTCCTGAAAAAGATCACTACAGCAATCGAAGCAGGAACTGCTCCAGACGTACTCTTTGACGCACCAGGACGTATCATCAATACGGTAAAAAAATGGTAGAATTGGCTGAGTTGAACGACCTCTTTACAGATGAATTTGTGAAAGATGTTAACAACAATAACATCATCCAAGCAAGTAAAGCTGGTGATAAAGCTTACATGTATCCAATCAGTTCTGCACCATTCTACATGGCTATGAACAAGAAAATGTTGGAAGACGCAGGAGTTGCAAACCTTGTAAAAGAAGGTTGGACAACAGATGACTTCGAAAAAGTTTTGAAAGCGCTTAAAGATAAAGGATACACCCAGGTTCATTGTTCAGTTCAGGTCAAGGGGAGACCAAGGAACACGTGCTTCATCGCTAACCTTTATGGCGGATCTGTAACTGATAAAGAAGTAACTAAATACACAACTGACGATCCTAAATTCGTTAAAGGTCTTGAAAAAGCATCTAGCTGGATCAAAGACGGTTTGTTGAACAACGGTTCACAATTTGACGGTGGTGCAGATATCCAAAACTTTGCAAACGGTCAAACTTCTTACACAATCCTTTGGGCACCAGCTCAAAACGGTATCCAAGCTAAACTCTTGGAAGCAAGTAAAGTTGAAGTGGTGAAGTACCATTCCCATCTGATTCAGGTAAACCAGCTCTTGAATACCTTGTAAACGGATTTGCAGTATTTAACAACAAAGATGAAAAGAAAAGTCGCAGCAGCTAAGAAATTCATCCAATTCATCGCAGATGATAAAGAATGGGGTCCCTAAAGACGTAGTTCGTACAGGTGCATTCCCAGTTCGTACTTCATTTGGAAAACTTTATGACGACAAACGTATGGAAACAATCGGTAGTTGGACTCAATACTACTCACCATACTACAACACAATCGACGGATTTGCTGAAATGAGAACACTTTGGTTCCCAATGTTGCAATCAGTGTCTAATGGTGACGAAGAACCTGCTGCAGCTTTGAAAGCATTCACTGAAAAAGCGAATGAAACAATCAAAAAGCAGCTAAATAATAAGTCCCTAAATAAAAACTGAAAATCCCCCTTTTTCCTGTGCACATCTGTGTATGAAAAAGGGGGACTTTTGTTTGAAAAAAGTAAAGGAACTGACAGGTCAAAATTAAAAATGAAGTTCTTACATAGTCTAATCTTGAAAAATTTCATTTTGATTTTAGATCAATGTCAGATAACAATCAAAAACAAAACTATTTGAAAGTGAGGTGCCAACTGTGAAAGTCAATAAAATTCGCATGAGAGAAACAATTGTTTCTTATGCGTTCCTAGCACCAGTATTAATCTTCTTTACCGTCTTCGTTTTAGCTCCAATGATCATGGGCTTCATCACTAGTTTCTTTAACTACTCGATGACTAGCTTTGAGTTTGTGGGCTTGGACAACTACATCCGCATGTTTAAAAGACCCTGTCTTTACAAAAATCTTTGATTAATACCGTAATCTTGGTTATCGGATCTGTACCAGTCGTTGTACTCTTCTCGCTATTTGTAGCATCACAAACTTATCAACAAAAATGCAGTTGCTAGATCTTTCTATCGTTTCGTATTTCTTCCTTCCTGTTGTAACAGGTAGTGTTGCCAGTAACGGTAGTATGGAAATGGATTTATGATCCACTATCAGGTATTTTGAACTTTCGTGCTAAGTCAAGTCATATCATCAGCCAAAACATTTCTTGGTTGGGAGATAAAAACTGGGCTTTGATGGCGATTATGATTATCCTTTTGACAACATCAGTTGGTCAACCAATCATCTCTTTACATCGCTGCAATGGGTATATTGATAACTCACTTGTAGAAGCAGCGCGTGTCGACGGAGCGACTGAGTTCCAAGTATTCTGGAAGATTAAATGGCAAGCCTCCTTCCAACAACTCTTTATATCGCAATCATTACAACCATCAACTCATTCCAGTGTTTCGCTTTGATTCAGCTTTGTTGACATCTGGTGGTCCAAACTACTCAACAAGTACACTTATGTACTACCTATACGAAAAAGCCTTCCAATTGACTGAATATGGCTATGCCAATACTATTGGTGTATTCTTGGCAGTTATGATCGCTATCGTCAGCTTTGTTCAATTCAAGATCCTTGGAAACGACGTAGAATATTAATGAAAGGAGACAGCTATGCAATCTACACAAAAGAAACCTTTAACAGCCTTTACTGTTATTTCAACAATCATTTCTTGCTCTTTATTGACTGTACTGTTTTATCTTTCCCATTCTACTGGATTTTGACAGGTGCATTCAAAATCACAACCAGATACCATTATGATTCCACCACAATGGTTCCCTAAAGCTCCAACAATGGAGAACTTCCAACAATTGATGGTGCAAAACCCAGCCTTGCAATGGATGTGGAACTCAGTCTTCATTTCATTGGTAACTATGTTCTTGGTTTGTGCAACCTCTTCACTAGCAGGTTATGTATTGGCTAAGAAACGTTTCTATGGACAACGCATTCTCTTTGCAATCTTTATTGCTGCCATGGCTCTTCCAAAACAAGTTGTCCTTGTACCATTGGTACGTATCGTCAACTTCATGGGAATCCATGACACTCTTTGGGCAGTTATCTTGCCTTTGATCGGATGGCCATTTGGGGTCTTCCTCATGAAACAGTTCAGTGAAAACATTCCAACAGAATTGCTCGAATCTGCTAAAATCGATGGATGTGGTGAGATTCGTACTTTCTGGAGCGTAGCCTTCCCTATTGTGAAACCAGGATTTGCAGCTCTTGCAATCTTTACCTTCATCAATACATGGAATGACTACTTTCATGCAGTTGGTAATGTTGACTTCACGTCAAAACTTGACCATCTCACTCGGGGTTGCGACTATGCAGGCCGAGATGGCAACTAACTATGGTTTGATCATGGCAGGGGCTGCTCTTGCAGCTGTGCCAATCGTAACAGTCTTCCTTGTCTTCCAAAAATCCTTCACTCAAGGGATTACTATGGGAGCTGTCAAAGGATAGTCCTCTGCGAAAATTGAATATAGTAGCGATCTGTTTATCAGTACAGTGCAGATCAGCTATCAGTTGATGAGACTAAGAGAATACAGGATATATAAGTGTCTACAAAATGGAGAGAGTTGGTTGCTTCACGAAGTTTTGTTGAGACACTTATAAACTTTCACTGACTAGACATCTTATGTCTGAAGGTAACAATCAGGTAAAGGAAATTACTATGATTTTTGATGATTTAAAAAACATTAGCTTTTACAAGGGAATTCACCCAAATTTGGACAAGGCCATTGATTATCTCTATGAGCATCGTAAAGATACTTTTGAATTAGGTAAATACGAGATTGATGGAGATAAAAGGTCTTTCTTAGTTGTGCAGGAAAATGTTCTCAACAAAAGAAGAAAATGATCGCTTTGAGCATCATAAAAAAACTATGCAGACTTTGCATTTGTTAGTTGAAGGACATGAGTATTCTAGCTACGGTTCTCGTGTCAAAAGATGAGGCTGTAGCCTTTTGATGAAAGCTAGCGATATTGGCTTTGTTCATTGTCATGAACAATACCCACTCTTGTTGGGATATCACAATTTTGCAGTTTTTTTCCCAGGATGAACCTCATCAGCCTAACGGTTATGCAGGTATGGAAGATAAAGTTCGCAAATATTTATTTAAAAATTTTTAATCGATTAGTCAGTTAGGAGGAGCAAACAATGGCACATAAAGGATCTGGATTGATAAAAAGCGGCATTTCGATACGGATAACTTTCTTATGCGTTTTTGTGAGAAAGGTTTTAGATATCGTGACGGTTAACCTACTCTTTGTTGTGTCTTGTTTGCCTATTGTGACAATTGGAGTAGCGAATCAGTCTCTATCAGACAATCTTCGAAGTTAAGAGTAGTCGTCGTATTCCTGTTTTTCAAAATCTATATTAGAGCCTTTAAGCAAAATTTGAAATTAGGTCTCCAGTTAGGGTTTGTTGGAACTAGAATTTTTTTCTGATTAGTGTGGTTGACTTATCACTATTTCTGGAGTCAAACTGGTGCTGGCTTTCCAGCTCATTAAAAGCTATTTGTTTGGGAATTCTGATATTTTTAACTCTAGTTATGTTGGCTAGCTATCCAATTGCAGCACGCTATGAATTAACTTGGAAAAGAAGTTCTCCCAAAAAGGGCTTGCTCTTTGGTTAGCTTTTAACTTCGTGTGGTTCTTCTTGATGCTTGCGATTATTTTGTTAATCATTATGCTTCTCTATCTATCAGGCTTTACTCTAGTGCTTGGTGGTTCAGCATTTCTACTCTTTGGCTTTGGTCTTCTTGCCTTTTGCCAAGCTGGATTAATGGAAAAATTGTTTGCTAAATATCAAGCAGATTGAAAATGATATGAAACTACTTTCAAACAAGAAAAGCTACGGAGATGAATAGAAATTAAAAATCTAAGTGGCTTAGATGTATTGAAAGCGCTTTTTACAAGGTGTATACTAAAATAGTAAAAAATCATCTGCTCAGAGCAGAAAAAAGAAATCTTAGGAGAAATCTATGTCAGATTTAAAAAAATATGAAGGTGTCATTCCTGCCTTCTACGCATGTTATGATGATGCGGGCGAAGTAAGCCCAGAACGTACTCGTGCTTTGGTGCAATACTTTATTGATAAAGGTGTTCAAGGACTTTATGTCAACGGTTCTTCAGGTGAATGTATCTACCAAAGTGTAGCAGACCGCAAATTGATCTTGGAAGAAGTCATGGCAGTTGCTAAAGGTAAATTGACCATCATTGCTCACGTGGCTTGCAACAATACTAAAGACAGTATCGAACTTGCTCGTCATGCAGAAAGCTTGGGAGTAGATGCTATCGCAACAATCCCACCAATTTACTTCCGTTTGCCTGAGTACTCAGTAGCAAAATACTGGAACGATATCAGTGCAGCAGCACCAAACACAGACTATGTTATCTATAACATTCCTCAATTGGCAGGTGTTGCTTTGACTCCAAGTCTTTACACAGAAATGTTGAAGAACCCACGTGTCATCGGTGTTAAAAACTCTTCAATGCCAGTTCAAGATATCCAAACTTTTGTTAGTCTTGGTGGTGAAGATCATATCGTCTTTAATGGTCCAGATGAACAATTCCTCGGTGGACGTCTCATGGGTGCAAAAGCTGGTATCGGTGGTACTTATGGTGCTATGCCAGAACTCTTCTTGAAACTCAACCAATTGATTGCAGATAAAGACCTAGAAACAGCGCGTGAATTGCAATATGCAATCAACGCTATCATTGGTAAATTGACTGCTGCACATGGAAACATGTACGGTGTTATCAAAGAAGTCTTGAAAATCAATGAAGGACTTAATATCGGATCAGTTCGTTCTCCACTTACACCAGTGACCGAAGAAGATCGTCCAGTTGTAGAAGCAGCTGCTCAATTGATTCGTGAAACTAAGGAGCGTTTCCTCTAATCAACAGGAGGCTTTATGACTAATTACGTTGCAATTGATATTGGTGGAACTAATATCAAATATGGTTTGATTGACCAAGATGGACAACTTGTAGAGTCTCACGAAGTAGCGACTGAGGCTCATAAGGGTGGTCCACACATCTTACAGAAAACAAAAGATATCGTAGCTAGCTATCTAGAAAAAGGACCAGTGTCAGGTGTAGCCATTTCCTCAGCGGGAATGGTTGACCCTGATAAGGGTGAGATTTTCTATGCTGGTCCACAGATTCCAAACTATGCAGGGACTCAATTTAAAAAGAAATTGAAGAAAGCTCAAGTTCCTTGTGAAATTGAAAATGATGTCAACTGTGCAGGGCTAGCTGAAGCTGTTTCTGGTTCTGGAAAAGGGTGCAGGAATAACGCTTTGTTTGACCATCGGAACAGGTATCGGTGGTTGCTTAATCATTGATGGCCAGAGTTTTTCCATGGCTTTTAGTAATTCTGCCTGAAGTTGGTTATTGCACATGCAAGATGGAGCTTTCCAGGATTTAGCTTCTACGACAGCTCTTGTTAAGTATGGGCCAGACGCACATGGAGATGAAGTAGCACAGTGGAATGGTCGCAGAATTTTCAAAGAAGCTACTGAAGGCAATAAACTCTGCATGGAGGAATTGACCGTATGGTAGACTACCTTGGGAAAGGGTCTGTCAAATATTTGTTATGTTGCCAATCCAGAGGTTGTTATACTAGGTGGTGGTATTATGGGGCAAGCAGCATTTTGAAACCGAAAAATTCGTAAGGCTCTGAAAGATGCGCTTGTTCCAAGTTTGTGAGAGAGACTCGACTTTAGAATTTGCCTACCATCAGAAATACTGCTGGGCATGCTCGGAGCATACTATCATCAGAATAAAACAGTCCTAAAGTTGGCTGCACTAGGGATTTTTATCATAGCAGTAAAAGATCATTTAGGTAAAAACTTTTAATAAAACTTTGAAAAGCCCTTGCATTTCTTGAATAATATAGTATATTTATAATACTGAGAAATCTCGAAAAAGTGTTTGTAAAATCAGTCATTTTTATTTATTCAGAAAAATGTGTTGATTTCTACAACCTGATATTTACCAGAAATAAGAGCTGGGAGGAAGAAGAGTTTTAAGCTAGGAGATCAAACAAAGATGTGTCGCCAGAGACACTGGGCTCTTGCAGTAGCTGACTGCTCTAGTAGATTGGGAGATTTGATGAAACAGTATTTTTAGAAAAAGGTCGAATATTTAGTATTCGTAAACTGACGGTTGGTGTGGCTTCTGTGAGCAGTTGGTCTGGCTGCATCTGGAAATGTTGCCGCTAAGTGAAGTTGTGACAGAGCCAAAACTGATGAAGGTCACAAAAGAAGTAGTCGATGCTGATAAAGAAAAAGCGGAAGCAGATAGAGAAACTAAAGAAGTAGTAGTCAAACTGTAATGAAGAAGTTGAACAAGCAGCTCCTACTGAGAAAAGTAACAGAGAGAAGGCTAAAACTGCTGAAGAGGCTGGAGATTTACTCTGAAGAAATTCTGACCGTGCTTATCCTGATACCCAGTGAAAAAGTCGATACTTCAGCTATTGTATCAGAAAAAGGATAGCCCACGAAAGTAGAGACTAAGAGTATTTGTGAAACCTAAGAAGCAGCTCCATCTGGAGGCGAGAAAAGAAAAATAGAGCCATTATCAATGGCGGACAAGATCTTAAGCATATCGATCTGTGAAGGTCAACCAGCAACATCTGCTACTATGGTTTATCAATCTTTTAGCTCACCATTTGCCAATGGTGGACAGCAGGGATACCTTAACTCAGGTTCAGGTATCTTTGTTGCTCCAAATGTCATCTTTGACAGTAGCTCACAACTTCTTGGTCAAGGATGCGGATACCAATGCGGGGATCTATCCGTGGTGGTGATATCGCTAAGTTCTACTAGAAATGTTGGTTCAGATACTCAAAAGTAAGATCTCGCCAACTCAGGAAAAAGACTGTTTTGTTCAAGGAAAAGGATATTCATTTCTGGAATAAAGAAAAAGTCTGGTGAAGGTTACAAGAATGACTCTAGCCTTGGTTGTAGCCCCTCAGTCCACTTTCAGTCTGCTAAGTCCAAACAAGGCGCATACCTTTACCCTTGGCAGAGCATCGAGAATACAAAGCTGAGAACCTGTTAGCACCATTGGTTATCCCTACAGATTCAACTCTCCAGAATTGAAGGAGCCGATTATTCCAGGACAGTTGTATAAGGCTGACGGTGTTGTTAAAGGTACTGAAAATATATGATAAGAAGATGAACATGATTTATTATCAGCCAGAAGATAGCTATTACAGGAGCCGAAACAGGTTTATTTACATGAGCAGAGCCAGGTCGGAGGACACTGGCTGACCTGAAGGAGGCCCAGCTGAACAGGACAGCTTGGGATGAGGATCATAGTGTTGGAGCAAGGCTCCCAGGAACTCGTGTCATTAAAGTAGTCTATGTTCCTTGAGGTTCACTATCGCTGAAAGACTCTAATAAAGTTAATAACTGCAGATGTGGACAATAACGAAGGCAAGGAGTACGATGTTTCCGTTCATAGATTCCAAGCTAAAGAAATTGCAGGTTATCGTGCAGTCAATGCGAGTCAAGAAGCAACATATACAACATAAAGGGTGAATCAACGTTATTTTTGAATACGAAAAGATTGAAGATCCAAAACCAGCAACTCCTGCACCCAGTGAGTTGATCCAAAAGATGAAGAAACAGAAATTACGTTACGCATCCACTTCCGCAAGGCTCAATTGACTACTAAAGAAGAATTAGCGCCTTCATCCACTATGGCATGAATACATACTAACTCTGAGTGAGGGAACGGAGAGAAAAATCAAAACTTTAACCCGACTAAACCTTGATACAGACCAGTGGATTAAGACATTGAAGGACGCTGATTCAAACGAACAATTATGGTTGTCAAACACCATGATGGATTTTGTAATCTATCCTTCTCACATACAAAACCATACCGTAGCTCATGAGTCCATGGAAAGATGGTAAGGAGACCTTCTCGAAGAAATCTCAAAAATCAGTAACGTAAGTATGACATGAATATGGTGTACCTATCACCATGGGATGCAAATAACCAAACTATCATGTGAATACTGAAAAAGAGTACAACGAATACCACCTCAACCAGCTCAAGGAAACCTTGGCAATCCTAAATACGGGAAATAATGAAATTTATCAAGTCATGATGGACGGTGCGTGGTAGTGGAGCTCAAAAAGTAACCTATCACCTTTGACGAGTGGTTCGAGTACATCAAGGAAAGCTGAAGGGATATCGCTATCTTCTGCTCAACCAACAAGCGTACGTTGGATTGGTAATGAACGTGGGATCGCTGGAGATCCAGTTTGCATAAGTCAAGAAAGCTAAAATCACTGATCGATGTGAAGAATGAATATCTCAATCATGGAGATCCCAGAAGGAGATATGTACTCAGTCGGTGAAGCGGATGTTTCTATCTCGTTCAGGTTGGTTCTACCATGACAATCAACAACCAAAAATCAATCAAAGATTTGATGGATATTTACTTCAAGTCTGTTATCGGAACGCCACTTACCTCAATATTCCACCAAATAAAGAAGGTGAGATTGCAGATGCAGATGTCGCGCTTGAAAGAATTCCGAGCAACCTTGATCAAATGTAGCGACTGACTTCGCTAAGGGTGCAACTGTTACTGCAAGCTCTCACTCGTAAGAATCACTTGTATCAGCAAGCCACCCTAACAGATGGTAAGGATGATACCAGCTAGGGCACTAGCAAATGATGCTAAGACAGGTGAATTCACTGTCGATCTCTCGGTCAAAGAGACGCTTTGACGTAGTCGAACTCAAAGAAGTATCGCTAAAGGTCAACGATATCTCTGGGTTCTAGGTTGAAGTTGAACTCAATGGTCGTTGGGTACCATATGAGTGAAGGATCAACTGTTGGTTATCGTCGTCTTTATCCAAGGTCAACCATGAAGCTACAAAAATTCAGTGACCATTACTGGTGCAAGCTGACACTATTTTGACAAACTTCTGTTTATAAGACACCAGCAGTATTGAGAAAACAGATGGCTACCCTAGATTTGGATTACCATTCAAAGTACAAACAGCTGATAAAGAAAATACAACTTGGTATGACGAATCTGAAGGTATTCGCTGGAACATCTATGTGGACAAACCAAAAGATGCCAGGTAACCTACCGTTTTCAATGGAACCAAGGCTATGTCGTATCTACAGTGGATCCAAACCACGGTAGAAATGTCAGTTTACGTAGATGGTCAGAAGGTTGCAGACGTGCAAACCAATAATGCGGCTCGTAAACGTAGCCAGATGGTTTATGAAACAGGTGATTTGGCTCCAGGTGAACACACCATCAAACTTGTTAACAAAGACTGGTAAACCTATTGCGACTGAAGGTATCTACACTCTTAACAATGCTGGCAAAAGGTATGCTTTGAGATGAAAAGAAACAACTATGAAGTTCAAAAAGGTCAACCAGTTACTGTAACCATTAAACGTGTTGGTGGTAGCAAGGAGCAGCAACAGTCCATGTTGTAACTAGAACCAGGAACAGAGGGTTCATGGTAGAAGTGTTACAAGGACACAACAGCTGATTTGACTTTCCAAGATGGTGAAACTAGAAAACATATCACGATTCCAACGATTGACTTTACAGAGCAAGCTGATTCAATCTTTGACTTCAAAGTGAAAATGACTAGCGCTTTCTGATAATGCTCTCTTGGTTCTGCTTCAGAAGCTACGATTCAAGTGATGAAAGCGAGAACTACTCCAAAAAGACCAGATCAAGCTATGACTGATCAAGCAACTCAGCTTGACTATAGCCCAGGTTGGCATCGTGAAACCAATTCATCAGGTAATACCAAAACACTGAGTCTTGGGCATCATTTCGGTCGATTGAATGACGAGCAAAAAGAAAAATGCTAGTGTAACAGCCTACTTTACGGAACAGGTCTTGAAATCAAAGTTTTTGTTGATCCTGGACATGGTATCTAAGGGTACTACTGAGATGGTAAAGAACTTGAGTATCAAGATGGTTAAGGAAATGCCACTGATGTACAATGGCAAAGAAGTACTTCAGTGGCACAGCAGCTACGTCATAGGCAATCAGACTCTGTTCGTTTGACTGGACTCGAAGAAGTGGCATGCTGTGACCTTGCACTTGGATCCAAAACGCATGATACTACGAGAAACATTGGTATCCGAGTTGACCAGTTCATCACTCACGGTAGAAGATAGCTCTATACAAAACAGGAGTTAATTCAAGCCATGAAGAGCTGGAAGGATGAGTCAGCTAAATTTGACCAAAGCAAGTTGAAGAACACTCCAGAGGCGTCAAGCCTTTCTAAGTCAAACTTGGACAAATTATCTGAGCAACTTTTCAGCAAAGTAGCCAATGCACAGAAGTTCTGAAGACAGCAGCAGCTTTTACAAAACAATCCTTGATGGAAGGGAAAATATGGCACAGATGATACGCCAACACCACAGATCAGCCAGAAGAACCAAACTGATGACAAGGCTGGCAAGTCTGACCGAGCGATTGAAAGAAAAACAGCTGAACTCAGTGATGACATGAAGCTGAGAAGAAGCTGAGTCGCACTAACAGAGCAAGCTTCAGCCATCCAAAGCTAGACTCAGGGATGCGGTAGAGATAAGGCCTTGCAAGCAACTGTCATCTATCACGGTCCTCGAGGCTCCGAAAAGAGAGCCGGCTCCAGAACAAAACCGCTAGTAAAGAACCAAGCTATGACAAGGCTATGGCAAGTCTGACGAAGCGATTGAAAGAAAAACAGCTGAGCTCGGTGATGACAGGAAGCTAGAAGAAGCTAGTTGCACTCACAGAGCAAGCCTGGCAGCCATCCAAGAAGCTAAGACTCAGGATGCAGTAGATATGAGCCTGCAAGCAGCTTTGGCATCTATCAACAGTCTTCAGGCGACTCGAAAAGAGGAGCCAGCTCAGAGAACCTAAGACAGCCAGAACCAAACTATGACATAGGCGGCAAGTCTGACTCGAAGGATTGAAAGAAAAACAGCTGAACTCGGTATGATAGGAAGCTAGGAAGAAGTGAGTCGCACTTGTAGAGCAAAAGCCTTGCAGCCATCCAGAAGCTAGGACTCAGGGATGCAGTGAGATGAGCCTGCAAGCAGCTGGCATCTATCAGCCAGTCTTACAGGCACTCCCGAAAGAGGACCCGGCTCCCAGAAGAACCAAAACAGCCAGCAAGAACCAAACTGACGATAAGGCTATGGCAAGTCTGATCAAAGCGATTGAAAAGAAAAGCAGCTGAGCTCGGTGATGACAAGGAAGCTAGAAGAAGCTAGTTACTGCACTGGAGCAGGCCTTGGCAGCTGATCAAGAAGCTGAGACTCAGTTGCGGTAGATGGGCCCGCAAGTCGAAGCTGTATCTATCATTGCAGTTCTTCGAGCGACCTCGAAAGAAGGAGCTTTGCAGCTCGCAGAATCAAAGCATGCGAAGAACCAAACTCTGCATACAAGCATAGCAGAATCGATCGAAAGCGATTGAGAAAAGAAAACAGCTGAACTCGGTGAGGAGCAAGCAAGCTGGACAGAAGCTAATCGCTATCTAACAGAGCGAGCTGCAGAGCCGTCCGCAGAGCCACAGACTCAGGATGCGGTGACATGTGCCTCTACAGGTGTTGCTTTGGCATCTCTCGATCGAGCTTCAAACGACTCCGAGAGGAACCAGCTCCGGAAGAGCCGACACAGCTGAGGATTGATAGAAGCCAGAAGAGTCTAAGTTGACTACCATAAGGCAGTCAGAGTTGACTGAAGCTATCGAGAAGCATGAACTGCTGATGATGTGAGCTGCTCAGGAAAAACTCGTTGAACTAGGAGACAGTCTGCACTATCCAAGAAGCGAAGACCCAAGATGCTGTTGAAAGGCTCTGCAAGACGCTTTGCGTGATCCATCAATAAGCTTCAAGCAACTCCCAAAGAGAGCCAGCTCAGAAGAACCAACACAACCAGAGGAGCCAGCAAAACCAGAAGAACCAAACAGTCAGAAGAGACCAACACACATGAGTGTACCAAGCAAAACCAGTAGAGCCTAAGCTGACTACGATAAAGCTATAGCAAACGTCTAGACATTGACAAAGTAAAACAGCTGAGTTGGTGATGACAAGGGCTAAGAAGAAACTAGTTGAACTAGCAGAACAAGCCTCTTCTATGAAGAAAGCCAAAACTCAGGATGCAGTAGATAGGGCCTTGCAAAGTAGCATCGATCATCTATCAACAATCTTCAGGCGACACCAAAAGAGGAACCAGCTCAGAAGAGCCAAGAAACCAGAAGAGCCTGCAAGACCAGAGAGCCAAGCAACCAGAAGAGTCTAAGATTGACTACAGATAAAGCCATGCGAGCTGTCCAGACCACTATGTAGCAGCTTGAGTTGGTGATGACAAAGGAAGCTAAGAAGAAATTGAGTTGAACCAGACAGAAGTAGCTGCATTGAAGAGCTACAAACTCAGGGATGCAGTAGATAGGAGCCTTGAAAGACGCTCTGACATCTATCAACAATCTTCAGGCGACACTCAAAGAGGAAACCAGCTGCCCAGAAAGAGCCAAGTAAAAATCAGAAGAGCCCGCAAGACCAGAGGACCCAAGTAAGTGCAGAGGAAGTGAAACATTCAAATCTTCCAGCTGAAGGTGTTAAGAGAGTGAGTGTAACTTCAACTAGCCTTGAGTAACCGACAGAGCCGATTGCCTTCTACTATTCGTCGTGAAAATTCTCTTCTACCTAGTGAGAACAAGTCATTTCTGAAGGAAGACGGACAGCTAACGACCTATGTAGAAGTTGACGGCAGCGTTCGTAGTGTGGAGTTGAACGTGAGGAAGCTCAAGACCCGCATCGTTGAAGTCGGTACTCAAGAAGGAACCGCTATGCTATGACAGAAAGGCGCATGAATTTGGACTTTAATCAGCAAATCTGAAGTAGAGAAAGAACCAATCGCCTAGAGACTGTTCGCCGTGAGATGCTGATTTAGCTAAAGGTAAGGAACAGAGTTGTTTCTGAAGGAAAAGATGGACAAGCAACGACTTATGTAGAAGTCAGATGGTGACAACCATGGGTTCATTAAGGTTGAACGTGAGAAGCCCAAGACCGCATCGTCGAAGTTGGAACCAGGGAAGAAAGTCCATCAACTGATAGCACATTGAAGGTCTTGAGAGATTCATCAGTCAAACTTGAAACGCGATTGCTCGAGAGGGACCTCAGTGGTGGTTCCGTTCTGAGAGGTCGATAAGGTTGCTAACCAGGTCTTGGAAGGTCGCCGTTCGATTAGCATCAAATTCAATTGAATGACATGAAAGGAGAACTTGTTCAATTGAAAGGTGCCAGTGCTTGTCAAGTTGCTGTGGCGTCTGATGTAGCCATGTCTGTATGCTAGTGACTGCAAATCAAGAATTGCAGAGTGAAGTTTGAACAGAAAAGGTTCGGCACTTGAACTCTGAGCTCCACAACTGGGTGTCTAATGCAGTGTCTACAGGAGGCAGCATCAACCAAGTGAACCAGCAAATGCAGAAACTCCTGCTCCACAACCTATGGGAAGATAGCTGTAGCAGGCTAAGGGTACTGTAGCAGACTCTGCAAACAAACAGTTACCAACAGGAGGAAGAGCAAGTTCAGCTCTTGCCTGCCCTCCTCTTGTTTCCAGGAATGATGCTATTCTTCTAGATATGAATGACAGACGAGAACGTCAAGAAGTATCTTGAGACCACTCAAAAAGGAGTCCTAGTGGGCTCCTTTTTGTGGAAACATATTTTCTAAACAGAAAAACCCTGAATGGTCTCACCTTCAGGGCTTTATTTCGTGTTTCTTGCGATAACTATTCAATCATTATGTCCCAGCTAGCTATTAAAGACTCTGCTTTCGCGATCAATCTCTAGGAAATAAGTAGAGTAAATCAAATGATAATCTGCATTGATGCTGAGCAGAAATTCGTTGGATATAGAGGCCTGGCTTTTGACTTACGATCAATACTGTTTCTGTAAATGCTGGGTATCCTTATTCGGCACTAGTAAAATAGAACTGTCTTAGCTCCATATCCTGCATCTAATAGCTATGATGATAGATGGTGTTGTTCCTGAGAGAAAAACTAAAGACCAAAGATTCATCAATGATGCGAATGTCCGAGGCAAATCGTCTGGATCTGTTCAAGGCTTCACAGACGACTACCCAATCTCATAAAACGTAGCTCATCTCACGTGCGACCAGACCAGCTCCCAGTTCCGACACGCGTTCGGATTGGTCAATCATCTGAGCTTACACGTTCAGTTGCTCATCGTCAATCAATCCTTGAGAAATCTCGCAGGTTTTGTATACTCGAGACCTCTGAGTCATGATCTCATATCCTGTTGAGGAGCAGAGAGAGGGTCTCTTTTGTTGTTGATATTTGAAGATGAACTCGATAGCCCTTTAAAACCACACTTTCTTGGCAAAACGAGTGAGCGCTGCCTGAAATATGAAGTTTTTGAGTGACTGCTAGAGAGGATAAGTCATCATTTATGGTATCTTGCCTCAGAGAAATAGCGAGCAATTTCTGCCTAAATCGGTCATTTCTTCAGAGTGAAGCTCAATGATTGTAGAAATATCTTGCTTTATTCATGGGACTCCTTTGATAGCTATTTGCAGAACTTATTTGATAAATCTAACAACAAAAATATCGCTCACTTCCATATATATCATAGAAAATAATTTTTGGACCAAAAGGAAAGTTTTTCTTTTCCACAATTTTCACCAAATTATGGTACAATGACGAGGTAGATTTTGATTAGAAATGAGATTGATGTATGAGAAAAATTCAATAGCCACTGATACCGAGACGGCTTGAATTTGTTATTTGCAATCGTCATTTTGCTTTTTAACAATTATTGGCCGTTTGCTTTTATATGCAAGTTCTTCATAAGGATTTTTATGAAAATAAACTAGCTTCTAGTAGCCAAACTCGAGTAACCATGGGTTCCGCTCGTGGAGAAATTTATGATGCAGCAGGAAACCTTTAGTCCAAAAACACTGTTAAACAAGTTGTTTCCTTTTACACGAAGCAACAAGATGACTGCGGCTGATTTGAAGGATATTTCTCAAAAATTGTTGACTTTATGTCACAGTCACTTCTCAGAGTTGACGGACCGACAAATGGCAGACTACTACTAGGGATGCCGAAACTTATAAGAAAAACAGTTGAAGCTCTTCCAAAGATAAACGGTAGGATTCAGATGGCAATCAACTTTCTGAATCTGAACTCTATAACAACGCTGCTAATAGTATTGCAGCTAATCAGATGGACTATTCCTGAGGATGAAAAGAAGGCTATCTATCTCTTTAGCCAGCTCAATTCAGTTGGAAATTTTGCTACAGGAAATATTCAAACAGATCCTTTGAGTGATACACAGGTAGCTGTAATTGCTTCTGCTTCAAAGGAACTGCCAGGTATTTCTATCTCTACCTCATGGGATCGAAAGGTCTTAGAAACTTCTTTCATCTATTGTCGGAACTGTTTCTAGTGAAAAATCAGGCCTTCCTGCAGAAGAAGTAGATGCTTATTTGAAAAAAGGCTATTCGCTCAATGACCGCGTCGGGACTTCCTATCTTGAAAAACAATACGAAGAAGTCTTGCAAGGGAAACGGACCGTCAAGGAAATCCATTTGGATAAGCATGGAGACATGGAGAGCGTAGAGAATATGAAGAAGGTAGTAAGGGAAAAACATCAAATTAACCATTGATTTGGCCTTCCAAGATAGCGTAGACAGCCTCTGAAGAGTTATTTTAATTCTGAATCTTGCAAATGATGGTAAAGCTAAATACTCAGAAGGTAGTTTGATGCAGTAGCCCTTAATCCTAAGACAGGTGCTGTATTGGCAATGTCAGGAATGAAGACACAATGTAGAGACTGAGACTTGACACCAGACTCACTAGGAACAGTGACCAATGTTTTTGTACCAGGGTCTGTCGTTAAGGCGGCAACCATCAGTTCTGGTTGGGAAAATTGGGTCTTGTCAGGCAACCAAACCTTGACAGACCAACCAATCGTCTTCCAAGGTTCTGCCCTATCAATTCCCTGGTATACCCCTTATTACGGTTCCTTTCCGTTACAGCCGTTGAGGCTCTAGAATATTCATCTAATGCCTACATGCTTCAAACTGCGCTAGGAATGATGGGTCAGACCCTATCAACCAGAGATGACAGTCAAAACCAACCAACTGGATTCTGCTATGGGTAAACTGTGCTACTTTGGAGAGTATGGACTAGGAGTTTCTACTGAGATTGACTTGCAGATGAATCGACAGGATTTATCCCCCAAAAATTTGACTTAGCTAATTATTTAATCTAATGCTGTTTGCTAGTTTGGATAACTACACACCGATGCAATTAGCCCAGTACGTTGCAACTCATTGCTAACAATGGTGTTCGTCTAGCTCCACATATTGTCTGAGGGAATATACGACAACAATGATAAGGGTGACTTTGGGGAATTAATCCAGCAATAAATACAAGGAAATCAACAAGGTCAATATTTCTGAATCAGATATGGCAATCTTGCACCAAGGATTTTACCAAGTATCGCATGGAACTAGTCCCCCTAACGACAGGACGGGCGTTTTCAGATGGCGCCACTGTTTCTATCAGTGGTAAGACCGGTACAGCTGAAAAAGCTATGTAGCTGGTGGTCAAAAAGCTAATAATACCAATGCCGTGGTTTATGCTCCAACAGAAAATCCTCAAATTGCAGTTGCAGTATCTTTCCTCATAATCAATTTAACCAAAAATGTTGAGCCAGCAATTGCTCGCGACATTATCAATCTATACAAACCAACACCATCCAATGAATTAGAAAGGAAGCCATGCTTTATCCAACACCTATTGCTAAGTTGATTGACAGTTATTCCAAACTTCCTGGTATTGGGATCAAGACAGCAACCCGTCTAGCCTTTTATACTATTGGAATGCCGGATGATGACGTCAACGAATTTGCTAAAAATCTCCTTTCAGCTAAAAGAGAGTTGACCTATTGTTCTATCTATGGACGTTTAACCGATGAAGATCCCTGTTCTATCTGCACAGATCCAAGTCGGGACCAAACAACTATCCTCGTCCTAGAGGATAGTCGAGATGTAGCTGCTATGGAAAATATTCAGGAATACCATGGGTTATACCATGTATTGCATGGGTTGATTTCACCCATGAATGGAATTAGTCCGGATGATATCAACCTTAAGAGTCTTATGACTCGTCTTATGGACAGTGAAGTTTCTGAGGTCATCGTAGCCACCAATGCTACTGCTGATGGTGAAGCGACCTCTATGTATATCTCTCGACTTCTCAAACCTGCAGGGATTAAGGTTACTCGTCTAGCGCGAGGTCTAGCAGTTGGAGCTGATATCGAATATGCGGACGAAGTAACGCTCTTAAGAGCTATCGAAAATCGTACAGAACTCTAGTCTGTAAGATTAATGATAGAAGCAATTAGCTAGTAGATAAGATTTTAAGAAACATAGAGACTGGATTTGTTTTTAATCCAGTCTCTTTTTGCTATTCAAGTTTAAAAAAGAACAAATGTGATATACTAAAGAGCAAAGTATTCTAGTAGAAATAGGGACAATCATATGAAACAAACAATTATTTTTATTATATGGTGGACGCAGTGCAGAACGTGAAGTGTCTGTATTGTCAGCTGAGAGTGTCATGCGTGCGGTCAACTATGATCGTTTCTGCAGTCAAAACCTTCTATCAGCCAGTCCGGTGATTTCATCAAAACTCAAGAATTTACCCAAACTCCTGGCCAAGATGAACGTCTTATGACCAATGAAACGATTGATTGGGACAAGAAAAGTTGCTCCAAGTGCCATCTACGAAGAAGGAGATCTGTTGTCTTTCCAGTTCTTCATGGACCCTATGGGAGAAGACGGTTCCGTTCAAGGTTTCCTAGAAGTCTTGAAAATGCCTTATGTCGGTTGCAACATCTTGTCTTCAAGCCTTGCTATGGACAAAATCACGACTAAACGTGTCTTGGAATCTGCTGGGATTGCCCCAAGTCCCTTACGCAGCCATTGTTGAAGGAGATGACTTGACTTCAAGATTGCAGAGTTGAGGATAAATTAACCTACCCAGTCTTTACCAAACCATCCAATATGGGTTCTAGTGTCGGTATTTCTAAGTCTGAAAATAGAGGAACTCCATCAAGCTCTCGAGCTTGCCTTCAAGTACGATAGCCGTGTCTTGGTAGAACAAGGAGTCAATGCGCGTGAAATCGAGGTCGGTCTCTTAGGAAACTATGATGTCAAGAGCACGCTACCTGGTGAAGTTGTCAAAGATGTAGCCTTCTATGACTACGAAGCAAAATACATCGATAACAAGATTACTATGGATATCCCAGCCAAGATTAGTGATGAAGTAGTAGCAGTCATGCGTAAAAATGCAGAAGCCGCCTTCCGTGCTATTGGTGGACTTGGTCTATCACGTTGTGACTTCTTCTACACAGATAAGGGAGAAGTTTTCCTAAACGAGCTCAACACTATGCCAGGATTCACCCAATGGTCTATGTATCCCTTGCTTTGGGACAATATGGGTCTTCCTTACCCAGAACTAATTGAGCGTTTGGTTGATCTTTGCTAAGGAAAGTTTTGACAAGCGTGAAGTGCACCTATTATAAAGACAGACATAAATGGGCGAGGAGGACTCTTGCTCCTTTTTAAAGGAGTAAACATGAACTTACGATTCACGAAGTTGCGCATGCCGTCGGTGCAAAAATGATGTGACAAGCTATGCGGATAACCCAGTTAGTCAAGGCAGAGTTTGATAGTCGCTTGATTGAGCTGGGGATCTATTTGTGCCACTCAAGGGAGCGCGTGATGGTCATGACTTTTATTGAGACGGCTTTTGAAAACGGTGCTGCTGTAACCCTGTCAGAGAAGGCAGTAGCAGGTCATCCTTACATTTTTAGTAGAGGGATGTTTTTGACAGCCTTTCAAGCTCTTGCAGCTTATTACCTTCAAAAGACAGGAGTAGATGTCTTTTGCTGTTACAGGTTCAAATGAAAGACAACGACCAAGGATATGTTGGCTCATTTGCTTTCTACAAGCTACAAAACCTACAAAACGCAAGGAAATATGCAATAACGAGATTGGCCTCCTCTATACGGTTCTCCATATGCAAGATAATACTGAAAAAGCTGGTCTTAGAAATGGGGCAGGATCACCTAGGAGATATCCATCTTTTATCTGAACTCGCTCATCCAAAGACAGCTATTGTAACCTTAGTTGGAGAAGCTCATTTAGCCTTCTTCAAGGACCGTTCTGAGATTGCCAAAGGAGAAATTGCAAATCGCTGATGGTATGGAGAAGGGGCCTTACTGTTAGCAACCGGTTGATCCCATTGTTGAGGATTATCTACCTGCTGACCAAAAAGTGGTTCGTTTTGGCCCAGGTGCAGAACTCGAAATTACAGAATTGATTGAGCGTAAGGATAGCTAACCTTCAAGGCTAATTTCTTGGAGCAAGCCCCTTGATTTGCCAGTAACTGGTAAATATAATGCGACTCAATGCCATGATTGCATCTTATGTAGCTCTTCAAGAAGGAGTGACTGAGGAGCAAATTGGTCAAGCTCTCCAAAATCTTGAATTGACCCGCAATCGTACCGAGTGGAAAAAGCTGCCAATGGAGCAGATATCTTGTCAGATGTCTACAATGCTAACCCAACAGCTATGAAGTTGATTTTAGAAACTTTCTCTGCCATTCCAGCCAATGAAGGTGGCAAGAAACTCGCAGTTCTGGCAGATATGAAAAGAACTGGAGACCAGTCTGTTCAACTCCATAATCAGATGATTTTGAGCATTTCACCGATGTACTTGATACTCGTTATTTTCTACGGTGAAGACATTGCTGACTTGGCTCAGTTAGCTAGTCAAATGTTCCCAATTGGTCATGTTTACTACTCAAGAAAACAGCTGAGGAAGACCAGTTTGAAGCTATGGTTAAAGCAGGTCAAGAGAGTCTTGGCACATGCGACCAGATTTTTGCTTTAAAGGTTCGAACTCTATGAATCTAGCCAAGCTAGTAGAAAGTTTAGAAAATGAGTGCAACTGATTTCGCTAAAGCTATTCAGAGAATGTTGGCCATTACTGACACTGGACTGACCTATACCAAGGATCCTTTTGAGCGTGAACGTTATGAGGATTTACGGCAGATTTTATCAAGTATCTTGCAGGATCAAACAGAGCTCGATCAAGAGGAATTGACTGCAATTTTAAAACCAACAGGTAGCTATGCAACTCCCTTGATGGATGTGCGGGCATGGATTGTTCAAAATCAGAAGATTTGCCTGGTTAGAGGACAAGGAGAGGATACTTGGGCATTACCTGGTGGCTTTGGCGAGGTAGGATATTCTCCCAAGGAAAATATCCGAAAAGAAGTTCAGGAAGAAACAGGATTTTCGGCAGAAGTAGGTTCTTTATTGGCGGTTTTTGATACCAACCGCTTTCAACTTCAGAACAAACAGTATGCCAAGTTCGTTTTGACTGTCAGATATTGGATGGACAATTTCAAGAAAATCAAGAAATTGCAGAACTTGAATTTTTGATATCAAGAATCTCCCACCCTATCTGAAAAACGGATAACCCAGAACAAATGGAAATTCTATGGCGAGGTTTATCAGGGTGAGCAGGGAACAATATGTCGATTAGAAGCTTTGCTTTTATATTAAGATCGACAGTTTCTTTTTACACAAAAATTATAAGAATAAATGTATGTAGGCTCTATAGAGATGAGTAAGAGGCCTGCTTATGTGAAAATGAGGAAAGTTACATGAATGTTTGGGATGCTTTATTGCTACGCATGCCGACAGAGCTACCCCGATTTGATCTTCTTTGGTATGGAAGTCTATTTAGTTTATTGGCATTGACTGTATTTCTTGCCTATCGCTATGGTGATAAAAAGTTTACTAACGATTTTTCCAGATTTTACAGGCTCTGCAGTTAATCCTGCTCTACGGTTGGTATTTGGTCAACCAGATGTCTCTAACAGAAAGTCTGCCCTTTTATCATTGCCGTTTAGCAATGTTTGTAGTGCTGACCCCAGGTGTCTCTAGAGTCAAACAGTATTTTGCTGTTCTCGGAACCTTGGGACTTTAGGCCTTTTGTTTATCCAGTGCCAGATCCCTATCCCTTCCTACATCGTCTATCCTGTCCTTTATTTTCGGGCACTTAGCCCTCTTTTGAGAAATTCATGATTTATCTTTTTGAAGGACTATGATGCTAGCTTATTGGACTTCAAAACGAGATCCTAATCATCACATCTTCGCTTAATGCGCTGATCTTTGTGGTTAATCTAATGACGGGTGGAGATTATGGCTTTTGACAAAACCACCATTGGTTGGAGACCACGGTCCTTGATCAATTATTTAGTCGTTACCCTATTCTTGACTTTCGCCATTTACATAGTCTCTCAAAAGCTTTTCAGACCATGCTTGAGGGAGAAGGGTGAAAGAAGATTACAGATCTGGCAGAAATAAAAATATTTTTCCCAACCGCTTGACTTTTATCTGAGAATTTTTGATACAATAGTAGGCGGTATTGTTTACCCCATTTGTAAGGCCCCGGAACCTTTTCAAATAACTTGCGGACCGGAACATCCGCCCTGTAAACAAAAACGACATTCATATAGGAGAAATCATGAACAAAACTACATTCATGGCTAAACCAGGCGAAGTAGAACGCAAATGGGTACGTTGTTGACGCAACTGATGTACCTCTTGGACGCCTTTCAGCAGTTGTTGCTAGCGTGCTTCGCGGAAAAACAAACCAACATTCACACTCACACTGATACAGGGCGACTTCGTAATCGTTATCAATGCTGAAAAAGTTAAATTGACTGGTAAAAAAGCAACTGATAAGATCTACTACACTCACTCAAACCACCCAGGTGGATTGAAATCAATCTCTGCTGGTGAACTTCGTTCTAAAAATGCAGTACGTTTGATCGAGAAATCAGTTAAAGGTATGCTTTCCACACAATACTCTTGGCCGCGCTCAAGGTATGAAATTGAAAGTATTCGTTGGAGCTGAGCACACTCACGCTGCACAACAACCAGAAGTTCTTGATATTTCAGGACTTATCTAAGGAAAGGAACAATAAAGTATGTCACAAGCACAATATGCAGGTACTGGACGTCGTAAAAACGCTGTTGCACGCGTTCGCCTTGTTCCAGGAACTGGTAAAATCACTGTTAACAAAAAAGATGTTGAAGAGTACATCCCACACGCTGACCTTCGTCTTGTAATCAACCAACCATTCGCAGTTACTTCAACTACAGGTTCATACGACGTTTTCGTTAACGTTGTGGTGGTTGGTTACGCTGGTCAAGCGAGAGCTATCCGTCACGGTATCGCTCGTGCGCTTCTTCAAGTGAGACCCAGACTTCGCGATTCATTGAAACGCGCAGGACTTCTTCACGTGACTCACGCAAAGTTGAGCGTAAGAAACCAGGCTGAGCTCGTAAAGCATCACAATTTAGTAAACGTTAAAACTTAGTAAAACTATTGAAGCATTTCGTATCAAAAATGGGATACTTTCTATTCACCCCAAATTTTTGTAACTAGGTGATACTTGAAATTATATAAATTTGGTTGTTTTTGATAAATCTAAACACTAAATGATGAAGTGAAAGGATGGATCTTTGATAGTATTCATTTATTGTGAAATATGATATAGTTTATTAATTAGATGGATGAATACTTCAGAGTTAAATATAGATATAATAGGGACATACTTTTTGGTTTATTTTTGTTTGTGAGTCGGATTATGAAAGAATGTCAATATTATGCGATGAAGATAGAATGTTACAAAAAGAAAGGGGATGCAATCCGATGAAGAAAGACAGATTAATTGTCATTGACAGATGCTGTTCTAGCAATTATTATGACCATCTTGAGTTTTTTAGGAGTTAGAAAAACCAACAACACCAAGTCTTGAAGCTTTTTAGGGATTTACGGCAAAATTTCTTTGCTTGTTTTCTTCCTTTTTCTGGTTGGGATCGTTATGGATGGCACTAAAATACATTATGGGAAAAAGGTTGAGAAAACTCCTCAGAGTATTTGGTGGAATTTGTTTCTACTCTTGGAGCAGCAGGAGTTCTCTTTTGGAGAATTTCATGCCATCCAAGATACCAGTCTGAATGATGTGGTGGACCGGATCTATATAAATGTCAAGGATTTACCGTTTCAGTCCTTGGGAGCTTTAGCTAATATCCTGTCTGATATTAAGAAGGGACTGATTCAAGACAGTCATATCTGGTCTTTCTTCCAGTCATTTTTCAAACAATATCAGTTGATAATCAGCTTAAATCAGATCTATCAGTTTGTCTATCTTTCTCTGATGGAGATCATGTCCTATCTTCACTTTGATTATTGGAAAAACAGCTCAGTCAGGAGCTAGTATGAATAAGGAGAACAAATGAAACGTTTAAAAATAGTTATGGCATATTATGCAGGTTACAGGGTTTTACTCAGTTTGCTCTGAGTTTTGTGACCTTTGTTTTTGGGTCCAGGAGGCGTGCTTTTCCTAGTTGAACCTGCTATCACAAATTACGGAGACGGTCTTTGGTATGCTTTTGTGACTTCGACGACTGTCGGCTACGGGGATCTCCTAGCTGTGACCTTGATTGGAAGGATTACCAGTGTCTTCTTGACGATTTATGGGCTCATATTTTGGCTGTTTATCAGCTGTTATTTTTAATTATTATACCAATTTAAATAAGGAAAGAGGAGAGGACAAATGACTGCCAATTATTCAACACGGGAATACCGTGAAAAATTATATGATGATCTTCATGTTCGATTAAGAGATACATTGATTTTGATGTGTTCGATTTTTATTGCCTCTATAGGTCTAAATATGAATTCAACAGCTGTCATTATTGGAGCCATGCTGATTTTCCCCTCTTATGACACCGATTGTTGGACTGGGATTCGGTTTAGCTATTTTTTGATACGCGTTTAATCAAGCAATCTCTAGAGGTTTTATTTACTCAAGTATTGGTCAGTTTGCTTGTATCGACTCTGTATTTCTGGATTTTCTCCCTTATCTTATGCAAGTAGCGAGTTGATTGCACGAACATCTCCAACCATTTGGGATGTTCTCATTGCTATGCAGGTGGGATAGCAGGAGTAATTGGTTCAAGGAAAAAGAAGCAAACAATATCGTGCCTGGAGTAGCTATTGCAACAGCTCTGATGCCACCTATCTGTACTGCAGAGCTATGGTTTAGCTAATGGAAATGTACGGTTTTTATCTGGGGCTCTCTATCTTTTCTTGATTAACTGTGTCTTTTATCATGCTAGCCAACATTGTTGGAACAAGAATTTTTGATGAGAAAAACTCCATAAGTTCATTTTAAAGAGCTAAACATTAAAAAATGAAAATTGGCTGATATCCTTGATTGTGTATTGGTCCTTCCAGCCAGCTATTCAGCAGTCACTCTGACGATGGATCAAGCGCGAAAAGAAGGGATTAAACAGTTTGTAGGAAAAGAGTTCTCTAATCATACGGTCATTAATCAAGTCTACAAGTCAAGTAACAATGAATTGGTCTTGACGGTTGTTGGAGATCCGATTTCAGAAGAAGAATTAGAAACACTCCACCAAAAACAAAGCCTCTTGCGGTATTCAATCTGTTCAATTGAAAGTGAATCAAGTTCAGAACTCGCCAACATTAGATAGTGAAGCGACCAAGGAATTTTATGAAAACATTGACAAGTATATTGATCAAAAAGCTCTCTGAAAAAGATTCACAAAAACGATCTCGTAAAAGAAAATAAAGCAGACAAGGATTGAGGACAATGAACTGAATCAGTTTTTACGCCGTGTTTTTCTTGTATCTTTCCTCTTTCTTACTTATAGCAGAGTTGTTTTTGCTTGAATAAGAAATAAATTAGAAGTTCTATCATCTAAGAAAAATGATGAACAAAAATCATTTAACTAATGGTGTGAACGTTTAGTGTTTATCAGCTCCATTCTCTGTAATTTTTGGGAGGTAAAAATCCACCATTCGGATAAAATTAGTTGAATTTGATTGGAAAAAGCTTTTATAAAAAGCGGAGAAAAGTCTTGATATTACGCTGTTTTAGTCCAACTGAAATTCTACTTTCCAAACGAGGCTTGAAAAAGGCCCGTAAAGCGTCACAATTTAGTAAACGTTAAAACTTATTTACATTTATTAAAAGCATTTCGTATCAAAAATACGAGATGCTTTTTCTAACAATTTTACAAATTGGATTTTGAAGGACACAATGGACCTATTTTCAAGTTGATAACGACTTCAAATTGTTCTGGAGACCATGAAGATTGTAATCGCTCTTTGATTTTCTACTTCAATTCATCAGAGTCTAACTCGATTTTTCCCTTCTGCTTCGCATAATTGTTCATTGTGTGTTTGTGCTGCTTGTGCAGAGTAAGTGTCATTACCACACTTAATTCTCTTGAGAAGGTTGATTTGTGAACGCCTAATTTTTCTAGCTATTTGGCAGGGTTTGAGACCTAATTCTAGGTAAGTCTCTATCTTAATTCGCTCAGTTTATGGTAATATGATAGTAGCTTATAGATTTCTCCCGTGTTCTGTTTAGTGTGGTTACTTACAGTTTACACGAGATTGGGCTCTATGAGTTTTTGTTGCACTATATTTTACCATTTATCAAATATAAAAAAAGTAAGCTCAGAAAATCTCGATCTTATTCTCATATCTCTCAAACAACTTCATAAAATTTTCGGTGTGATACGTTGTCCTATTGGCCCTACGTAAGTATAGGCGTGCAGGTACATGGCAGGATTGAAGTTGAGTTCGATACAGGTGCAATTTGGCAGCTCCTTACTAGCAGGCTTGGTGTAGTCTGGGATAATCAAATCGACTCCACAGGCCCAAGCCCCCATAGCAGTCGCCATATCGGCAGCTAGTTGTTTGTAACTCTCGCCCATCTGGTCAGTCATGTCAATGGAGTCGCCTCCAGTTGAGATATTAGAATTACCACGCAGAAAGGTTTGGCTACCTTTAGGCAAGACTGTATCAGGTGTGTAACCCTGCTGTTCCAACATGAGTAATTCAATATCACCCAGATTGATGATTTCAAGAGGTGAGCGATGGTCGCGACCACTCAGAGGGTCTTGGTTTTTCTTTTCGACTAATTCTCGGATGCTTGAGCTCGTCGCCTACCGACATTGGCCGCGACGCTGACACGACAGCCTCGCATTTTCCATCCAAGATAAAGAAACGGTACTCGGTCCCTGCCACAAACTCCTCGACTAGCACATGGCTATCTTCCGAAAAGGCGATGTCTAGGGCTTTTTCATAGCCAGAAAGGCTTGTTGACTCTTGGAAGATGAAATGCCCAGACCGAAGTTGGTGATTTGGGTTTGACAACAATAGCAGAGTTGGCTGTTGTCCGTAGTACCATAAAGGCATCGTCCTTGTTAGCAAATTCTGCTCCACAGTACTGGAAAACTCAGCCTTGTCCAAAATCTTTTGGTCACCTTATTAGCCATGGCCAGTGGAATTACGTGAGTTATCTTTGGATGTCATGTTGCCATTTTTAATGTACTCCACATGGTCACCATGCCAGAGTTTGAGAAATTGGTCTTCCTCATCTAAAATTTCTACGTTCAAGCCCAGCTGAATGGCGTCAAAGAGAATCATTTGGGTGGAGAGTTCCATGTTTTCATAGCCTTTGAGGGCATAAGGTGCTGTCCAAGCATAGTCATGAAAAAGCTTGTCCTTGTTGTTGTGCCAAATTTTTCAAGGACCCTTCTTCAACCTGCTCTGGTATTTTTCCAGAAAGGGTCAAACGTGGATCAAGAAGAGGCCTCCACCTTAGTGATAAACTGGCTATAATAGTCATCCAGTCCAAAGTGAGCGACGATGTCGCTTCATGGCTGTCACGATAGGGTTTAGGTCAACCTCTTTAGGAAAGTGGTGTGTGGGGATGGCTGAGAGCGATTTGGTTGTTGAGTAGACTACTGCCAATTCTTCGTCGACTTGCTCCATATCGTCTAGCCACAAGGTGCGAGTGCAAAGAGGTGGGTGGTGTCTAGTGTTTCTTAGCTGATTGCCAGTGGCTCAAAGGGGTTGAGGTCAAAGTTGCGGAACTCTAGATAGGAGATGCCTAGTCAAAAGGTCCCAGCTAGTCTTAGCACCGCGTGAAAACGGATGGCAGAGTAGAAATTCTTTTTCGAGGACAGTTGCCCCAGATCCAACAGCGTTTTTCGATGTCGGTCACGTATTGCTCCAGTGAAGAGAGAAATGTGAACATCAGGGGGCATTGACATAGCCGTAGTTTGGGTGCAGAATCGACCGCACGCAACCAATTTCATCTGTCAAAAACCCTTTTTCTGCTGAGCGGGCTGCTCCGTAAAAGGTAGGTCAAGAGCAGCGATAACACAAAAGTTCTGAGCTAACTTGAGATAGAGGGCATTCTTGAAGGTCAGTAAATCGTCATAGTCACTGACTTCAAAAGAGCTGCTGGGTCAGATCTTTGCCGAGTTCAAAATTATAGTGAATTCCAGATATGGACTGGAGCAATTTGCCGTGAGCGTTCTGCCAAAGTCAACTCGGTATTGATACTCGTAGTCACTTTTCCAACTGGGCAATCTGATCTCTTCTTCTACAATCACAGGTGGCATGGATAAAGGCCAAAGATATTCTGACTTATCCATTGAGCGAATAGCCACATCGGTGATGGCCTCGAGGAAGCGACGAGCTTCCGTGGTCGACTAGTGCTACCAGTGTAATGAGCTCTAGTTGAGTTCGCTATAATCTGTCTGGATATAGGGATGGAAACTGACGAGAACCCAATTTTTCAGGTGTGGCGTTTGAGCGACTGGCCTTCATGTATGATTCGTAGAGATTCGCGCTCCAGACCAGGTAGCTTCTAGATGGGAGTATTTGAGATACATTTTTGACCGTTTGATAGGTTCATGATTGGGCCTCGAAATAACTAGTTTCTCTATTTTTTATCAGTTTGTTAAATAAACTCAACTTTCTGCTACGGAGATGGAGAAGGAAATCTCCGGACAGATTGACTATTTACTTGCATTAAATATAAGCAAAAGCATTAGTAGAGAGTGAAACTACACCTAATAGTTTTTCCCCACTCAATCTCTCATTTCTGTCTTTTTCGTAGACAGTTATAAAGTCGATCGAATAAACCTTGTAAGTGTATAAGTTAATTCTTACAGACCTAAACTATTCCCTATTTAAAAATAATGATTCATGTTTTATGAAAATTAATTAGTAGATATAGTTCTGAAAAAGCCGTTATATTACGCTGTTTTGATGTCCAACTAAATCATACTTTCCAAACGGGTCTTAGAAAGCTCGTAAAAGCATCACAAT
>BNJU01005472.1_pt1 | contig 46593 bp, 59 predicted proteins | sample 8539281 | NCBI WGS metagenome assembly BNJU01 (sample SAMD00202456, study PRJDB9452) | human saliva metagenome | isolation source: human saliva | place: Japan
AGGTCAACGTGCAGATATCGTTTTGTATGATGTATCCGGTATGCATTGGATGCCTCGATATAATGATGTAGCAGCACTTGTATATTCAGCTAATAGCTCAGATGCTAATACAGTCATTGTAGCCGGTAAGGTTCTTATGAAAAATAAAGAACTATTGACCATCGATGAAGAAAAATTGCGTAGCGAAATTGGTAAAGCTCAAGCGTATTTTAAAAACTAAGATTTTATACCACACATAACAAAAACCCACTCATGATATATTTCATAGAGTGGGTTTTATGTTGTCCAGCGTAAGAGGTATTCTATTTAATAGCTTTCACCAAAAACATAGGCACAGGGATATAAAATTCATCTTCTTCTGCATAGATGCGAGGTCCTACAGTCGAATCTATTGTTACGGTAGCATCATAAGATTCTAGAAGCTGTTTATCCCATTCAGGACGATCTGTGCCGCTAATAGATAACATATGATAGATGGTGTGACATTTCTAATAGTTCAGATTTGATATGTTCATGCGCATTGTGAACAGATTGAGGTAGATGGTGATGATTTTTAGCGTGTTCTGCATCGTAATTTAAAATCATACCGCCAGATTTAAGAACTCGTAACCATTCCTTATACGCTTGATCTGGATGTGGTAAATTCCATGTTACATTGCGAGCTACAATAATATCAAAGGTGTTATCATCAAAATCTAGGTTTTCAGCGTCCATAACAGCAAATTGGGCTGTACTACCAACAGATTGAGCTAATAGTTTAGATTCCTCAATCATGTTAGGCGTAATATCGATGCCCATTACAGTATGTCCTAACTGAGACAGAATAATACTGAAAAAACCAGCACCACATCCGATATCTAAAATGCGTAAATTAGATTTCCCTTCCATGTGTTTTAGTAATTCATCGCGCCATAATAAAAGCTTAGGGCTTTGTAATTCTTTTTCACGCAATTTACGAAAATCCTCGGCACGTTCTGTCCAATAGGATGTAATAAATGTTTTGTCATCCTCCTTAGGATGAATAATATGATTAAATGAATCGTTCATAGTGTCTCCTTATTTTTTGCTGTACTAATAGTATCATACCTAGGGTAGTATTCCTATGAAATATTTCATAAATTGACTACATTAGATATAATAAAATAGAAGCTCTGAAAGGAAGGAAAAGGATTATGATTTTACAGACGGGACAAAGAACAGATATTCCTGCTTTTTATGGACAGTGGTTTATCAATCGTGTGAAATCTGGTTTTGTAGATGTACGTAATCCTTATCATCCTAATCAGATTACGCGGTATATGATTAATCATAACATCGTCGATGGCATCGCTTTTTGTACTAAAAATCCACTGCCATTTATACAGTATTTGCCATATATTGCTGACTATCGTCAATATTGGCATATGACGATTACACCGTATGGTACTGATATTGAACCTTATGTACCTCCATATGAACAGGTGATTAATGGGTTTAAAACTATTAGTAATGGCCTAAATCCTCAATCAATGGTGTGGCGCTATGATCCGATTCTTATCAATCACACGTATTCTGTCGATTTTCATTGTGAAAGCTTTTACAAGATGGCTAAATCATTAGAAGGGTATACAGATACAGTGGTAGCCAGTTATTTAGATATATACGATAAGGTATTAAGAAACTTTCCAGAAGGAAAACGACCACCAAAAGATATACAAATACGTTTGATGAAGAACTTGATGGACATTGCTAATCAATTTGGGATGACCTTAAAAACATGTGGTGAAGGTGATATGTTCAAACATATTGGCGCTGATACGAGCGGCTGTTTAACCATAGATTGCTATGAACGGGCGTGGAATATAAAATTAAAGGTGCCTAAGAAAAGACCGGCAAGGCCTGAATGTAATTGTTATTTACATGGCGATATAGGGGCGTATGATACATGCAGTCATTTTTGCCGTTATTGTTATGCTAATACAAATCAGCATGCTGTACGCATCAATAGAAATAGCCATGATCCTCAATCCTCATTATTGATTGGATATATAAACCCTAATGATACTATAAAAATTAGTTGCGCATCTAAATATAGTATTCCCGTCCAAAACAGCCTTTTTGACCTAGAATTTCAGGGGTAAAAATATTATTGCAGTTTTTTGATCGAATTTGCTTGTCAACGAAGCTTTTCTGGAATGTATATAAGTAGAGAAATGTATTTTATGTATTAAAGGAGGTGTCTTATGATTACCTATAAAAATCAAGTATCTGCAGAATCTGATTTACCCGTATTAGCAATTTGTTATGATTTCGATAAGACCTTGTCACCTGATGACATGCAAGCACAAGGCTTTATTCAATCCTTGAATGTAGATGTCAACGAATTTTGGAAAGAATCGAATACACTTGCTAAAGAACATGATATGGACAATAACTTGGCGTATATGTATATGATGGCTACTAAATCGTATGGTAAACAATTTCTTACGAAAGAGGTATTAGCCGATTATGGAAGTAAGGTGGCCTTATATAATGGTGTGAATACATGGTTTGAACGTATCCGTCAGTATGGGTTAAAACAAGGTGTACAAATCGAACATTACATCATATCTTCTGGCTTAAAAGAGATGATTGAAGGCACTGAAATGGCAAAGAATGGAGCTTTCAAAAAAATCTATGCCAGCGCATTTATGTTTGATGATAAAGGAGTGGCCGTCTGGCCTGCACAAGCCATCAATTACACGAATAAAACGCAGTTCTTATTCCGTATACAAAAAGGCGTATTAGATATAAATGATCTCGGTGTAAACGATTACATCCGTCCTGAAGAACAACGTGTACCGTTCCGCAATATGATTTATATAGGTGATAGTGATACAGATATTCCTTGCATGAGCCTTGTCAATGTTAATGGCGGTCATTCAATTGGTGTATACGATCCTAATAGCAAGAATAAGGATAAGGTTTATAAAATGATGCAACATCATCGCATTCGTTATTATGCACCGGCAGATTATACAGATGGATCTGATTTAGATACTGTGGTTAAACAAATCATTCAGAAAACAGCGGCTTATGAAGCATTAGAACGACAATATGTACGTAATAAGCATGAAGCAGAATCACATAGATAGGAGTTGCTATAATGAATACACAGGATATATCAAAGGAATGGATAGACACATTTAATCATCTAGGCAGTGAGGGAAAATTAAAAGCACCTGTTGATTATCATGCCATATTCGAGTCTGATGAACTATTTGGCAAAAAACTATATACATTGCCGATGGGACATGTAACTTTGCCTACAGGTCATATTGTTGCTTGTGATCCGTTAACACATTTAGCTGCTGTTGATAATAAGACATATATACGTACTGTAGAACCAGGAACCTATCCGATAGAAATAAAAGTAGCTGAACTAGATATAGATTATTATCGTTATGTATTAACTAGGGTGTTATTTAAGAATACAAAACCTGTCCAATATGAGTTAGCCCTCAAAGGTCATGAGAATTTAAGCGAGTTAGAAGATGGTGAAAGTTATATTGGCTTTCCTGTAGACGCAGGATTAGCAACAATTGTAGATGAAGCCACGGTTCGTGCATATAGAGAATTTGATCGTCAGTGGTATGAACAACATCCTGATGGCAATATTTATGATGATTACTTTGATGAGCTATTTAAATTAAATGCTATCGCTTATCCTAAATTTCAACGACCTGGTGGCGATTGGATTAACTTTAAAATACCAAACACGGATTTGTATGTACCAATGATACAATCTGGCTTTGGTGATGGTTTATATCCTGTATATTGGGCATTTGATGAAGCCGGTGATATATGCCAAATCATTATTGAATTCATTAGCTGTAGCTCTAATGATTAGTAATAAAAATAGTATATAGATCTATGGATAGAAAAATAAGGCGCTTAGCAATGCTAGGCGCCTTTAGTGTATTAATTTTATATTTGATTATTAGATGCCAAAAATCCAGTTGATAACAACACGTAAACAACTGAGACCTACAATGATTTCAGCGAGAAAACGTAAGGAATGTTCCATGCCATTACCAAGGTTTTTTAAACTGCCAATTTTAGCTTTACTTACGATGTCACACCAGCACATATAATTATCCTCCCTTGAGAGCAATATGAGAAATATACATAGTTTATATGACTATTTTTACAACTATATTCGATAAATTTCAATATAGAAAAATAAAAATTATGATAAAATAATAATTATTATTATTGTGTTATATGAAAGAGGGATATTTTATGAGGAGAATTTTTTATTGCTTTTAGCAATACTACTTGCACTAGGCAATACGGCTGAAGCTAAAAACTATATTACTTTAGAATCGCCATCAGGAAATACAATTGTTGATGAAACAGGTAAGTGGATTATAGGTCCTTATAAAGATTTACATGTAAATTACATTATTGACTTTTGGAGAGATATGCGTACGTCTCATTTTATGATAATGGTCAAAAGCGTTACGTAAATTTAAAGGATATGGCTTATTTACCAGCAGGATATGAATATGAATTTGATTACTATTATGCGAGAGCCTTAACTGATGGAGGATTTAAACTAGTTAATTCTAATGGTACTTATGCTATTAATGACGTAGTACATAACTATAGCGCTATTAATGATAAATTAATATTAGGACAAAAAGGGGACTACTGGTATCTATATAATAAAACTAATGGCGTTCAAATTATGGGGAATCCGATAAAGGATGGTTGGGATAATATTGAATTTTACTGGTCAAAAAATGATAAGAAAAAATTATTTGAAATACATACTGCCGATGGTTTAATTAAATACGTAACAGATGAGGGAATATTACTAAGTGAAAGTGAAGCTCTGAACCTAATACATACAAATAACTATGAGAAATCAACTACAGGTGAAGGTACTGGATATGGTGACTTTTCTAGCGAGAAGTTTTTCAGTAGATCACCATCAAATGAATATGTTTTATTTACAGAAATAGATAAAAAAGGCAATACATTGTATGGAATGAGAACTAATGAGAATACGTTGGTAATTCCTGCAGTATATACATCAATCAAACATTTAGGTAAAAAGTTTGACTACTTTGTAGCTACTGATAAAAATCGTAAGTATGGTATTATTGATTCACTAAATAAAACAGTTGTTCCTTTTGAATTTGACTCCTATGAACGATTAAGTGATCGTAGTTTTGTATTGAAACATTCTAAAGGTGTTCAAATATTTAATGCGGATTTAGGTATTTTATATAATGATGGATATGATAGTATAGATACATCAAAGCCTAATTATGTATTAAACAAAGTGACGACCGCAACCAAAGGCCAAAGAAAATATGTTATAGATACTAATTCAGGATATGGATTATTCCAACTGCCGAATTATGATGATGATATAACATCATTCTACAGTGATTTATATATTTATAAAGTCTAATGGTAAATATGGTTTAATGGATTATGAAGGCAATATAATTATTGAACCTAAATTTGATAAAGTTACTATTGATGAGCCTGAGCTGGCTGAATATAAAAAAACAATAGAGTCATATGATAAATAAATCATTTTAATCATTTATTTTGATCTAATTTAAATAAACTAGCTTATAGAAATATAGGCTAGTTTTTTTCTTTTCTCTAAATTACTTCCGATAACGATAATATAACTGTAAGACACCTAAAGGGAAAAATACTACAAAATTTTATGAGCCCATATATACTATTAAGATTAGAGCCACAGTCCCCCATGCCCCTGCTAAGTCGTCCCTACGCTCACGCTTGGCACTCCGCAGGTTCACTCAGAGTTACCTCTACTACCTAGCATACTCTCACTTCGCTCAACCACATTCACACCACTGGTCACCCTAAGTACGTTGGTGGGGCGGTTAAGTTTGTGTATGCGAGCACTTACAATTTAGAACATCACGACGTGCAATTTGTACACCACAGACGTACATAAGAACTCAATAGTCCGCCTACAGTAGACATAAGCGTACAAATCGCTCAGCAATGCTTGTTGCCCGCCTATGGTTCACTCCGTTAGTTCGACCTATGGTCTCACTGTCGTTCACAGTAGTACCACAATAAGAACACTCACGGACTACCTCAGAAGCTACCACAGCTCACCACTGGAAGCCACAGCACTCTTGTCGAGTACGTCCTGCATTATCACAGGTCTTACGTTCGGCACAAATAATAACGACAACAAAGTCATTCCCATGTATAACCACAGCTCACCAATGATTACTTTAGCACACTAAAGTATATCCAATTGTTATCCACAGGAATGACTTGGGTGTGCACAAGCACCTCTATTGATTGAGGGCTTCTTGACGAGCCCTAGCGAGGAGCTTGCACACACCACCGAATGTACGACAACTGTTCGCCAGTGGTAAGCGGTAGTGAGCTCTCCAGTGTACACAGTAATGTTCCGTTTAGGACAGCGACAAGCCACCACTGGCGACAACTAGAAAAGCCGAATGGTGCACAACGCAGTCCACATGAGGGTACTAACAGCAATGCTCAAGTATCCATGCAGTGTACACGTTGCACACAATCGTTACTACTTTTGTCTAATAAATAAATTACCATTCCATGTAATCTCTATGTTATACTATTGATATAATTTACAGCTGTTTTGTAGAGTATATTGTAGAGGATCTACAGCACGACAATAAGAGTAGTTTAAGAACAGCAAAAGGGTGGGAAGAATGCAAAAATATTGGTTTCGTATAGCTATAGTAATTATGCTGATAATAGCGATAATAGTTAGTATAAAAACAACAGGGACGCAAGAAGATAAAAATAACAGGTGTCTATGCTTTATCGCTCTCAGAAATTGCACAAAAATAAAACACATGGAAAAATTATATATTAATGATAACAATTACCATATAGAAAAAAATATGCAGTTGATGAAGTAGAGGGTAAAGAATATTATGAAATAAAAAGGAAAACGAGAAAATGACAAAAAGACAATTTATAATAATAAAGTTAATTGGTGATAATTCATATATTGGCAAAAGAATAAAGACGGAAAAACATGAAGAATTTTTTACTATTTACAAAAAGTAAAGCAATAGAAAAAAATAATGCCTATAGAAATCATTAAGAGATCTATAGGCTTTTTGTGCTCTTATTGTGGTGGCTCTTGAGCCTTTTCTTCAATAGCTACAACCTCTATAGGCTTTTTAGTTTTATCAGGTTGAGCGGTAACAGCGTTATTCAATTCAGATTGAACATAAGAAATATAATCAATCATAAAAATTACGCAACTCATCGGAACTCTTAGCCCCCATCTTTTTGGACTGCACTATTGAAAGCCTCAGCAAGAGCAGAGGGAGACGAAAAGAGATAGTTTTATCTATAGGTTGTTGAGAATAGTGGAAATAATTAGAATTGAATTCATTTGATACCTTTGGAAATTGTTTCATTTTTATCACTCCTTTATATACAATATTATAGCATTAAGCCTATACAAATGTAAATACAATATAAACAAACATTTAAGAAAAAAACTATAAAAAGATAAACGAACTTAAACAATAAAATCATACTTTTGTATAGACAAATAGATATACATTTGATATAATATAGACAAGAGGTAAAGGGTAATACATATAAAAACCCTAAAAAAATTTTAATTACAATGTATAGACAAATGACTATACGGAAAAAGAGGAACATAATGAATACAATTACAATTCAAAAAGAACTAGACTTTTATGATTTATTGGAAGAGTGTTGGAGTGATGCTATTAACACACTTGAAACAATCGAAAATAATAATAAAGAAGAGGAGTTTATGGACTTGCTCAATGAAATTGGTATGAGCACAATAACAGAAATAAACGATTTTCTACGATTTGATGAAACATATATTTATGACTGCTTAGGTATTGATACAGAGGAGGAAGAATAAAATGAAATATACAGAATTAAAAGAAATCATAATGAACTGGGACGAAAACCAAAAAGAAATAACGCACTTTTTACTATCAAAAAGATGAGTGCCTAGATGAAATCATAGAAATAATAGACAATTATGATTTTTAGAATTTATGAAAACATAAAAGATTATATCTATTCATACATTGAAGAGACACAAGAAGCATTGCCTACTTGGTTAATTATAGATGTAGTAAGTACATATTATTACAGTTTACAATTTAATGATAATCTTTTTCTTTATGCTAGGCTTGCCAAAAATGGGCAGAGGGCGGACGTAAATACGGAACAGAGGAGGAGAAATATAAATATAATGAGGGTATTAAATACCTTTGTGAGCATTCAATAGTGCTAGAGGTATACAGATGATACTATTATCAATTATTGTCTCAGGGGTTTACCTTTGGGCGGTTACTGATGAACTATTCTAATTTTTTTTATCTTAATGTATAGACAAATGTATAGCCCCTCTTAAGAGGGGCGAAAGGAGCCAACTCATGCGAATTATAAAGACATATGAAAAAGAACTCAACTATATAAAAGACCACTATGAAAACGATTGGGATAACGGATATATAACCAATGATGTATATGAATGGCTTGAAGCTGTTTCAGATAGATTGGGCGGACTAAGCGACGTATTAGCATATATCACAAATTGTCTTGACGAGTTCGACGACTACGACAGCGGAGAGACAGACGTATGGACAAACAAAATTGTTACACGCTACGAAATAAGCTCATTCCTAAGGACTTTATATTTCTTAAGTGGCTTAATAGCGGAACCAATCGACGATATAGATTTTTAAGGAGGCACACCATGAACGAATACATCACCATAGGACACTTAGAGAAACAAATTGCAAAAACGCACCCATTAATTAAGAGAGAGCTCCTATTGAGTATTGTCGGAGCACTTGAAGAGGGGGACACTTGAGCCCCTAAGCCTCATAGAGGCTACTCAACTACAAGCACATAGAAATGGTTGGGCTCCTATTCCTGCGTGGCTCTATAACGACATTGGGAGCCGTGAGGCTTTCACAAAATATTTACAGAACGTTGGAGTTGATCCAGCTGGTTCAGATGATTTTATCCACTTGTATTCTGACGAGTGGGGCGAGTGGTTCGCCGATATATCAGAATTAGCGGAGGAAATTTACTAATGACTAAAAAGGAATTAGACATAGAGCGGAGGGAGTTCATTATATCAGCTAAGAAACTAGCAAGGACTACAAAGAGGCTCAAAGAAGCAATAAAGAAAATCGAGGAACAAGCAGAAGCCCACGAGGGCGAACTATCAGAACGGGACGCCGTTAGACATGAAATACTTCACCGCCTATATACATCAGTATTCGAGGACGTAGGGGCGGTACTGCTAGAATTCCAAGATTAGAAACTAAATACACCTATTGAAACCTTGATTTGTCGATAGGTGTATTTTTTATACCCTTTTTGCACCGCTCAGGGCGGTCAAGACGTATGCAGGCGGTAAGCCAAAGACAAAAACCGAGGAGGTCAAGACGTATGAAAAGCGTAACAATAGAGCAACAAATAGAGTTAGAAAAGTATTACACAGACCTAGCTCAAGAGGCATTCAAGAAACGACTTGAGCAAGCGAGGAACCAAGGGCGAATTACTAGCCAGCCCTTAGGTAGTGGCTTAAAGAAATTATTTGTCGAAGCCCTAGCAACAAACATCGGAGCATGGATAGATGAGAATACCAAGCCAAAGCGAGGCGTGGGCAAGAAGTATAGGGAGCTCCTCAAGGCAATGCTTGAGGCATTCGATAAGGACGCTCTAGTGCTCAATATTTGTGCGACAGTATTAGAGCGTGCAATAAATGAGACCCTAGCGACAGACCATAAAGCCAGTGTATCAAGTTGCGGATACCAAGTAGGCAACAGTTTATACTACAACGCTAAGACTGAGGCATACCTCAAGCAAGATGGAACAGGTACACAAGTAAACAGGATACAAGAGGGCTTGGACAAAAGAACACATATGTATCAAAAGACAAGCCATATCAAAGGGGTCATGAAAAAGAACCAATTTGAATGGATAAAGTACGAAAAGGGGGCAATAGTGAACTTAGGGATAGACATTTTATATATCCTAATTAAATCTACAGACCTAATCACGACTAGCCAAGCGAATGACAGAACACTGTACCTAGAGCCATCTCAAGATCTATTAGATACCTACCGCTATAATGCGGAGTTTATCAGTCAGTTTATTGTCGATCGCACACCAACGATCGTGAAGCCAAGACAATGGACTGACATGAGCAAAGGCGGTTACTACGGAGCCATGAAGAAGCGACTACACTTTATGCGTATCAGTCATATTGTCGGAAAGACAAAAGTAGTCAAATCATATATCAAGAAAATTCAAGATGTAGACTTGAGCAAGATATATAGTGCAGTAAATGCAATTCAAGAGACACCTTATCGTATCAATAAAGGTATGTATGAGGTAGTCAATGCAATATTTGAGCAAGGCGGAGGGATAGCAGGTATAGCAGGCTTGAGCCTCATACACCTGAGCCAGTAAGAAACACCTTTGAGACCAAGCAAGACTTTGGTAAGAGGTTTTATGAGTGGCTGGAGATTGAAGTAGCACGTCGTAGTAAAGCCCTAAGAGCTATGAGACTGTTTAGATATGCTAAAGAATTTAAACAGTACGACAAAATATACTTCCCTTGCAACATCGACTTTAGAGGGCGGATATACCCAATACCACTCTTTAACCATCAAGGGGACGACTTTATGAAATCCCTAATTGAATATGCAGAGCCTGTATCACTCAAGGATAGCCAAGATATAGAGCTCTTTTACTGGCAAGGTGCAAATCTATGGGGCAACGACAAAGTATCACATAGCGAGCAAATGGAATGGGTAAAAGCTCACCACTCTAATATTGTCGACAGTGCAAAGGCACCTTTGGACTACCTATGGTGGACAGACGCAGATGAGCCTTTACAGTTCCTAGCGTGGGCTATGGAATACGTTAAGTCTCTTGAATACTACCAAGCGAACAAGACATATGAGGGCTATAGTTGCCCTTTAGTCATAGCTTATGACGGCACTTGCTCAGGGCTACAGCATTACTCAGCAATGCTAAGAGATGAAGTAGGCGGAAGTGCAGTGAACCTAATAGACCATGAAAGACCAGCCGACATATATCAACAAGTAGCCGACAAAGTACTTAAGATTGTCGAAAGGGACGCAACAAGCGGAACACTTGATGAAGTCGAAAAGGAAGCAGTTGGAGGAGGACAAAGGGTACACTTTGGGACACGCTCAATGGCTCAAGCATGGTTAGCTCATGGAGTTAATCGTAAAGTAGTCAAACGGAACGTCATGACGCTTGCATATGGTAGCGGACAATATGGGTTCCAAGAGCAGATTTATGAAGATACGACAAAAGGCAACCCACATTTCAAGAGATTTGAAAGCCTTGTGCAAAGTACATGGCAAAACTGGTATGGCAAGAAGTGCAGACAACAGTAGTTAGTGCTACAGAGGGTATGAAGTATCTCAAAGCACTAGCTAAAGTACTCACAAAGCATGGACTACCAGTGAATTGGTGGACACCTTTAGGACTACCAGTACAGCAACAGTATCTAAAGTTAGTACAAAAGAGCTTCCGTACACGCTTCGGAGACATGGTGAGATGGCATGGCTACTATCAAGACGTAGCAGATGATGAAGCACTGGACGCTAATGGACAAAAGAATGGTATAGCACCTAACTTTATCCATAGCCTCGACAGTACTCACTTAATGATGGTAGTCAATGAAGCTGGCTTAAAGAACTATACAACAATTCATGACAGCTTCGGTACATCACTAGGGGAAGCAAGACACCTACAAGTAGTTATTCGTGAGCAACTCTATAAGTTATATACAGAGCACTCACCACTTGAAGAGTTTAGACAATATGTACAAGAGATGACTGGAGAGGACTTATCAGATATTGTCGAACCGCCTAAAGGCAATTTAAACCTACGACAAATACTAAAAAGCACATTTATTTTTCACTAAACATTTTAATGTACCCACGAGATAGAGGAAAGCAACAGTCCTCTTTTTCGTGGCAACAGAGTTAATGAAAGGAGACCACTATGAAAGTAAAGATTGACATGAGAACACTACAGGTAATTTCTGTAGAACTAGACACAAACAAAAGTGCAGATGAGTTCATATTGAGGTTTTTAAGGACAAAAGACAACAAGAAAGTCGTTAAAAGCATTGTAGAGAAACTAGAAGAAAACGAGGTAATAGTATAATGTTAAGCAAAATTGAAGAACTAGAGATCCGAGTAGGCGAACTTGTAAAGGAAAATCATGAGTTAAGAGAAGCTGGCACAAGATTGGCTAAAGAAAACATTGATAGACACTTTAAAAATTAAAAGTATAGATGAAAAGAATTTTAAATTATACAAAAAGTACAAGAAAGTTAAAAAAAGAAAATGAAGAGCTAAAAAGAAACACTTAGGTGTATTAGACAAGACAATCAAGAACTAAGAGCAAAAACTCTTTGGTAAACAAGAAGATGAATGCTTAGAAAAAAACTTGAAAAAGTTAGAGCCTGACAAATGGTACCACACAACAGACTTTACTGTAGAAGAACTAAAAGAATTATTACTGCTTGGAACGACTGTTTTAGTTGAGAAAGAAGAACTATATGAAAAATATAGCGACAACACCACCAACAGAAACAGAAAAGAACACAGTAAAAAGTATTACAGCAACAAACTTTACAGAAGCAACGCTAATAGAGCCAGCCACTGGGGACTTTTTGAAAGAGTGGTTCAAAATCGTAGAGGAGGACTAATGGCAAAAATACATAAAACCTAACAGGAAGCTATTCCTATTATTCTTAATTCAAACTTATTTGACTGGAAACTGGAGATAACATCATGAATACAAATAGCAAACACTACGAAGAACTAAACATTCAACCATGGGAAATCATGGAAAGAAATTTCACCACTGAGGAATTTGTCGCATACCTCAAAGGTAATATCATTAAGTATACCTTGCGAGACAAAGGGCAAGCCTTAACGGACGCAGAGAAAATCAAGCACTACGCAGAGAAACTAATTGAAGTCATCGAAAAGAAAGAGACAGATGAATTCCTTAAAGAGGACGCTGAGCATATCTATGGGAAAGCAGAGCCTGTAAGTGAACATAAGTTTAAAGTAGGCGATCGTGTAAGAGTATTAAATAGTAATAAAACAGGAACAATTATTAGAAAACCAGTAGAAGAAATATGGTTAGAATGTAATAAAGCCTACATTATCGAACTAGATGACAAAGATAGTGGCTGGGAAGCAACTAAAGAAAGACATTTAGTCGACAGTGAGAATGCATGGTATGTCAATGAAACTGACATGGTATTACTAAAAGAAGAAGAACCAAAGAAAACCTTAACACCTAACAAGTGGTATGACGCTGAGACTTTTACTGTAGAAGAACTAAAGGAACTACTACCAGTAGGGACTAAGGTATTTGTAATAAAAGAGTATACAACCAACAATAACGACTACAATGAAGAAGAACTAGGTAAAGAAACATGGCTAAGCACTACAGTACAAAGAGTTGACAAGAAACATATGACAGAATTAACACGAGTAGCTATACCAAATGATATTTACTTTAGACGTTATTTTAGAATTGTAGAGGAGGACTAAGATGGAACCAATCATCAGCCCATGGATAATCTATGCAATGTCAATATCTACTTGCTTTAAAATTCTATTCGCAGTAATTACATTTGTATTCGGCTTTGCAACAGCCTGTGCTATGGCAGAAGAAGCGTATGAGGACGCAATCAAGTGCCTTATATTGACAGTAGCAAGCACAATCATTGCAATCGTAATACCAACAAAAGAGACTATTATATCTATGATAGTAGCCTCATATATTACACCTGACAACTTAAATATGGCTAATGAATTAGTCAAAAGTAATCTAAATGACTACATCAATATAATTACTAATGGTATTAATCAAGTAAAATAAAGGAGAACTAATGGCACGACCAAAGAAAACACAAGAAACAGAAGCAATCACACTGAATGGTGAGCAAGTACTCATCGAACTACTTAACGACAACGCAGTAATTCCTGAAGCAAGACAGAGGGAGCTGGCTGTATGGACATTACAATTCCAACGACAATCTCAGTACCGCCAGTAACAGTACAAACGAAAGCTACAGAAATTCCTTTAGGCTTCAAGGTAGCAATTCCTAAAGGACACACAATGCGTATCCAGTTGCGTTCCAGTGTAGGGCGAGACTATCCAATCAGCTTAGCAAACATTGAGGGTATTGTAGATGAGGACTTTAGAGGTGAAGTAAAGCTCTTTGTACGCAACTACAGTAAACATATTGTAATGCTAGAGCAAGGCATGAGAATTGCTCAATGCTGGCTTGAGAAAACATTACCAATGACTTTTGTCGAGGGTGAAGTTATCGAAGATACTGAACGAGGAACTGAAAGCGGTTCTACAGGAAAATAAAATAGGTTACCAAAGGCACTCCTGAGGGAGTGCCTTTTATTATGGTGGGGCATTCCTGAGGGAGTGTCCCTTAATACGTCATAAAGGAGATAATAAATGGTAAAACAAAAACTAGGACAAGATTTTATGTTAAGTGGTACAGCTTGCTGGGCTCACACTGACACCCCTGAGACCTACGAGGGGAATGAGATTGGTTATTCAATCATGGTGAAATTGGAGAGCGATGAGAAAACAGAGGCTTTTAAGAACGCACTTGAGGAGCTCTTTAATGAAGCAGAAGCTCAATTAGACAAGAAAGTAAATCGTAAAGTACCTATCAACTTAGCAGTTAAAGAGGACAAAGAGTATGGTGAGTGCTTTAAAGCTAAAACAAAGCATGAATTTAAAGACCGAGTAACAGGTGAACTTGTCAAACGCACATTGCGTGTATTCGACAAATATGGCGACCCATTACCTAAAGGCACAAAGATTGGTAATGGCTCTAAAGTCAAAGTAAAAGTAACAGCAGATCCATACATCATGAGCTCTAAGAACTACGGCATTACATTACGATTAAACGCAGTGCTTGTAGAAGAACTCAAAGAATACACAGGTGGTGGTTCTACAGCGGAAAGTTTCGGTTTTGAAGTAGCAGAAAAGCCTGACAATGAAATCGACGATGAAGCAGTAGAGTGGTAAAAGCATGGCGAAAGGCTGGACTTTTAGTCGCTTAGGAGGCTTTAAAAAGCGTACCGACAAGAGTACTAGAAGTGGCTTTGAGAGCAAAATAAAAGCTAACCTTGAGAAAGCTAAGGTACCATTTGAGTATGAAACACTGAGGGTACCATATACGACCACTCACTACTATAAGCCTGACTTTATATTGTCGAATGGAATTATTGTCGAAGCCAAGGGGCTGTTCCTACCTGAGGACAGAAGTAAGCACTTAGCAATCAAGAAGCAACACCCTGAGCTAGACATTCGGTTCCTATTCATGCGAGACAATTATATCAGCAATAAGACAAAAGCTAATAAGTACAGTGATTGGTGCAAAAAGAATAACTTTAAGTATCATATCGGTACAGCAATACCTAAGAAATGGATAGAAGAGAAAGGAGGTAAACGAATTAAAGCATACGGAAAACTTAAAGAACGTAAAGAAACAAAATACATTAAAGTAACGCAGTACGCATTACACGACAAAGATCCTCAAGTAATCTTGAGAAACAGTCAAAAGGCAGGCTACCTGTTCTTCCCTCATCACTACTTAATCACAGCAGATGGAGCAATTAGTAAGTTCCGACCTGAAGAAGCAGTAGCGTTTGGTGAAATGGACAACTATGACACTACTATTAGTGTTCTATCTGACACCACTGAGGAAGCTCAAGCCAGCTTAGAAGTCGTGCTTAATGCACTGCGAGAGCAATATAAAGGAGTTGAAGTCATTGAGTGATACACGAGACGAGCTAAAAGAATACGAGTGCATGATGGACAGAAAGCATAAAGCCATCACAATATATGCTAAGCAAGTTAAGTACTTTGAAGTCGAGCTTGAGAATGTCTCAGAGAATGAAGCTATAGAGCAAGCAAAAGCTCAGATTAATTGTCGAGACATAGAAGCAGACGACGAAGAAGTGCTGATTGAAGATATGGATATCCATGACTAGCACATCAGAAATTCTCAATGCTCATCTTCCGTGCCCTGATTGTGGCTCATCTGATGCACTCACAGAGTACACTGACGGACACACTTATTGCTTCTCTTGTGAGACACATCATAATCACAATGAAGAAGAAAACAAGACAACTGACAGCTCATTCATAAGTGATATGACATTAAAGCCTTTGAAAGCTAGAGGTATCACTGAGAGCACCTGTAGGAAATATCAGTACTACTATACGAACTACAAAGGACAGCCTTGCCAAGTCGCTAATTACTTTGATGAGTACGGAACTCTTGTCGGACAAAAGCTACGCTTTAAAGACAAGTCATTCGCTATCAAAGGAAAGCTCAGTACTACATTCTTTGGACAGCAACTATACAACAATGGAGTACGGCTAATCATTACTGAGGGCGAGATTGATTGTCTAACAGTTAGCCAACTACTGGGAAATCAAGAGCCAGTGGTGAGTATTCCATGCGGTGTACAGAGTGCACGTAAGGTATTTGAAGCTAATCTAAAGTGGCTTGAGGGCTTTAATGAGGTAGTCGTAGTGTTTGACAATGATGAAGCAGGACGCAAAGGGGCTCAAGACATAGAGGGCATTTTGTCACCTGACAAGCTCCGTATAGCTACACTCAAGCAGTATAAAGATCCTAATGAGTATTACTTAGCAGACAAAGGTAATGAGCTTTTAGAAGCTCTTGAGAACGCTAAACGTATCACTCCTGAGAATATCATCAATGCTGATACGTTACTTGATGACCTACTAGAAGAGCCTGAAGAAGTAACTGGGTATTCATTACCATGGGCTGTAAAGGCAGACAAATGATACGAGGAGTACGCAAAGGTGAAATTACAATGCTGACCGCTGGTACTGGCATAGGTAAGTCCACGATGATCCGAGAGCTAGGCTACCACTTAGTCATGAAGCACGGCTTAAAGATAGGCTCAATGATGTTAGAGGAGAACGTCCTTAGGACTTCTAAAGGCTACATCGGTTTATACCTAAACAAACCAGTACACCTGAGCCGTAAAGGAATATCTAATGAACAGTTTACAGAAGCCTTTACGAATACTTTAGGTACAGGCAATTTCATAATGTATAACCACTTTGGTAGTTTAGACAACAACTCAATACTAAATGGAATACGATACATGGCAGTAACAGAGAAGTGCGACTTTATCCTTATAGACCATATCAGTATAGCAGTCAGTGGCATTGAGAGCAACAACGAAAGAAAACTTATTGATATTCTTATGACACGCTTGAGGCAACTTTGTGAGGAGCTAGGGGTAGGACTTATCTGTATTTGTCATCTTAAACGAGGAGATGGCAAGAAGAGTGCTGAAGAGGGCGGTAGTATTTCTCTTTGAGGACTTACGAGGCAGTCAAGCAATAGCTCAGTTGTCGGACACAATTATAGCACTAGAACGTAATCAACAAGCCGATAGCGACGTTAAGAAAAACCTAGTGCAAATTAGAGTATTAAAATGTCGACAAACAGGAGACACAGGAATAGGCGGTAAACTTTGGTTTAACAAAGAGAAAAACCGATTAGAAGTTCCTGATGCAGACCTATTGAACGACATAGAAAGAGACGATGAGGTACCTGAATTTTGACAAAAAGTGATAAGTATATGGAATGGCTAGAGTATAAAGTGCAAGAGGCTAAAGATGAAATGAAGGAAGCCTTATCACACTTAGACCATGACAGAGCTCAGATTAAATATGTAACCCTATTGAAACCTATAACAAAGCTAAGGAGTTATCATTATGAAAATTCCAGTGATGGGTAAAGGAGTAACACTAACAGAACTACCTAATGAAATTGCAGTATTCTTTGAGATTGGTAATTGTCTACAGCATTGTGAGGGCTGTCATAGTCCTGAACTTTGGACAGATGAGGGAGCACAATGGCTCACTGTAGATGACCTAAAGAAATACATCAAGTCTCAAAGAGGTATCACCGCAGTTGTATTCATGGGCGGTACGACAAACTATGGTATTGACCCTGAAGAGTTCCTTGAGAAAATCGTAAAGCCTATCTCTAAGGACTATCCTGTAGGGCTATATCATGGCTGTATTGAATTCCCATATGACAAAGAGCACTTAACATGGCTCAAGATTGGACGTTACATTGAATGTCAAGGTGGCTTAGCAAGCCAAACGACCAATCAAAAAATGCTTTACAAATTGCCTAATGGCGAATGGACAAATATTACATCATTTTTTACAAAGGAGACTAATGGCTAAACAACTTTTAAATAAACTGACAGACGACCAAATTAAAACAAAGATGAACTTTATTCAAAACTACATGAACTCTTTCAATACTGCTGACGGCTCTATTGTCGACCCTAACAGTAATGTCGATGGTAAGAACATCGGTATCCTTGAGAGTGAACTATACAAGTTCGAGACAATTCAAATCAATCGAGCTATGGTAGAAGCTAAACTTATTGAAATGTTCGGTAGTGAATACGCTCACCAATACGAGCAAGATATTAAGAACCATCTCATTTACATTCACGATGAGACTTCTTTACGACCATACTGTGCAAGTATCAATATGTTCCCTTATTTATTTGAGGGTACTAAACCACTAGGCGGTACTTCGACAGCTCCTACAAATCTACAGTCATTCTGTGGTAGCTTCGTTAATCTTGTCTATCAAGTAGCCAGTGGCTTCGCTGGTGCTATTGCTACAGTAGAGTTCTTAATGTACTTCGACCACTTTGCACGAAAGACATACGGAGACAACTACTTAGAGACAAATGCTAAGGAAGTTGCTCAAGAACTACAAGGTGTAGTCTATGCAATCAATCAGCCAGCCAGTGCACGAGGCAATCAAAGTGTATTCTGGAATATCTCAGTATTCGATAAGTACTACTTCGAGAGCGTCTTTGGTGAATTCACATTCCCTGATGGTGATAAAGCGAACTACACCAGCATTGCTAAACTACAGGACTTCTTTATGAATTGGTTTAGAGAAGAACGAGAGAAAGAACTATTGACGTACCCAGTGCTCACCAGTGCAGTACTTGTCGACAAAGAAACAGGCAAGCCTAAAGATGATGAGTTCGCCCATATGTTAGCTAAGCACATGAGCAAAGGTTTATCATTCTTTGTCTACCAAAGCGAAAGTGCAGACAGCTTAGCAAGTTGTTGTCGACTACGCAATGAGCTTGCAGATAACACATTTAGTTACACTCTAGGTGCAGGTGGTGTATCCACTGGCAGTGTACAGGTTATCACTATCAATATGAACCGCTTCCTACAGAAGCACCATAGAGGTGTCTATGCGTTCCCTGATTTAATAAAGCGAGTGCAAAAGTATCTAATGGCACATCGAGCAGTCATTGAGGACTACCTAAAGGCAGGCTTATTGCCAGCTTATAGTGCAGGCTTTATCAGCTTAGACAAACAATTCTGTACTATTGGTATCAATGGTATGCTTGAGGGCATGGAGTTCTTGCGAGTAGACCCAGTGAAAGATCCTGACTTGTACATTAAGACAGTCAGTGGCTTCCTAAATCAAATCTATACGCTAAACAAAGAAGCATATAAAGACTACAAAATTCGCTTTAATACTGAGTTCGTTCCAGCAGAAAACTTAGGTGTTAAAAATGATAAGTGGGACAAAGCAGATGGCATTAAGACAAAACGAGACTGCTACAATTCCTACTTCTATCCTGTAGAGAATACGGACATGACTATCCTTGACCGCTTAAAGCTACATGGTAAAGAAATGGTTAAGTATCTTGATGGTGGCTCAGCTTGTCATCTAAACATCGCTCAGTTATTGACTGAAGAGCAAGCCTACAAACTCTTATGCTTAGCTGGTGAGTATGGCTGTAATTACTGGACATTTAATTGTCTTGTAACTATTTGTGATAACTGCGGTTTTATTAATGTAAACACTGAAGATCATTGCATTAAGTGCGGTGAGAAAGAAAAGATTGATTATGGCACACGAGTAATTGGCTACTTAAGACGAGTTAGCAACTACTCAGAGGGCAGACGTAAAGAACACGCTTTACGAAATTACATGAAGAAATAGAAAGGAGACTGTACACCATGCTATTAAAAATCTTATTTAAACTAGAAGCTATCTCTATTGAGTTCCAAGCGTGGCTACGTTTGAAACAAAAGCAACAAATTGAAAAACTAATTGAGGAGAACGAGAGCGACATAGCGGAGTTGAAAACACAAAACAGCTACCTCAAAGGGCTCTTAAAGAACTATGCTGGTATTTGATATTGAAACAAACGGACTTCTTGACACTGTAACCAAAGTGCATTGTATGGTAGTCTACGACACTGAAACAGAAGAGTACTTTGAGTATAGACCTAATGAGATTGAGCAAGGTGTACAGAAACTTTTACAAGCCGACAAAATATGCGGACACAATGTTATAGCGTTTGACGTTCCATGCTTAGAGAAGCTCTATGGAGTTAAATTTGAGCATGAAAAGGTAATCGACACGCTAATACTAGCACGACTTGTCTACTCAAACATTAAAGATGTAGACATCGGACTAATGAGAAAGGAGTACTACCTAAGAAACTCTATGGACGCTATAGTTTACAAGCCTTTGGTTATCGCTTAGGCGAACTAAAGGGTACCTACAGTGAGGACAATGAGGACGCATGGGCTTGCTTTAATGAGGAAATGTTAGCCTACAACAAGCAGGACGTAGTAGTTACCTATAAGCTCTATAACAAACTTGTCGATAAGGGTTTTACAGAACACGCTTCTATGATTGAACACAAAGCTCAATGGTTAATGCAAAAGCAGGAGCGGAATGGCTTCCCATTCGACAAACAAAAAGCGTTAAAGCTTGAGGCAGACTTAAGGGAAGAACTAGAGCGTATCACTACGGAACTCACTCAATATGTACCACCAATTCCTGACCGCATATTCATTCCTAAGAGAGACAATAAGCGACTAGGATATAAAGCTGGTGTTCCTGTACAGAAATACAAAGAGTTTAAAATCAACTCACGAGACCAGCTCAAGTATATCTTAGGTACTCACTTTGGTTATCAATGGTTAGACACAATGTTTGAAATCGAGACAGATGAGGACGGAGAGGAAATCAATAGAAAACTAAAGTTAGACGAAGAGAGCCTACAGGAAATCATCAATGATCCTAAGGCAAGCGAAGAAGTACGTCATATTGCTAAGCTATACAGCACTGCATTTATGTTATCGAAACGCTTAGGACAATTAGCAGATGGTAATCAAGCATGGCTCAAACTCTTAGGAGACGACAATAGAATACATGGCAAGGTAAACCCTAATGGTGCAGTATCAGGACGAGCTACTCATAGCAACCCTAATGTAGCTCAAGTACCTGCTATTGACAAACCTTATGGCTATCAATGTCGAGAACTATTCAAAGCACCTGATGGCTGGTATGAAGCTGGCATTGACTGCTCAGGCTTAGAGTTGCGTTGTCTAGCTCATTTTTTATATCCGTTTGATAAAGGTGCGTATGCTCATGAAATACTAAATGGTGATATTCATACAGCTAACCAAATGAACGCAGGGCTTGAGACACGAAATCAAGCTAAAACCTTTATTTACGGCTTCCTTTAACCTTTAACATAGAGGAAGTAAAACCCATTGAAATCGGTGGAAGTCTCACTGAGATAATACCGAGCTAAGTTAAGGAGAGATAATGACACGAGAAGAATACCTAAAGAAACTAATACAGTACACATCAAATAAACCTAAGTATGAACAAACAGCCAAAGCGAATAAATACCCTCAAGGCTTCTTTAAAGAAAAACCTTGTAGACGTTGTGAAAAAATGTTCAAACCTAAAGCTCCAAGTGAACTATACTGTAGTGAAACTTGTCGAAAATATGGAGTTACAGAAGCATACTACAAGAGAGTATACGGAATAACTATAGAACAATACTTAGATATTGCAGAGCAACAACAATATAACTGTGCAATATGCGGACAAGAAAACTTTGCAATGAAAGATTGTAGCTCAGGTGCACTTGTTGTCGACCATGATCATAAAACAGGCGAGATAAGAGGTTTACTTTGTCATAACTGTAATAGAGCATTAGGACTTCTACAGGATAACAAAAGTTATCTACAGAGTGCTATAAATTACCTTAAAAAGTGTAACGACTAATTGTAGGAACAAGCGTTCCGAAGCGGTGGGGGAAGTAATGAGATAGTCTACTCTATATGGCAACATATAGCAGTTCATAAGAGAACGACTAGGGAAATAGCGAGCCCTAGTGAATATATAGGTATGGAGCAGGCAACGCAAAAATTGGTGAAATCGTAGGAGGAACCGAAGAGGACGGAAAGAAACTCAAGGCTAAATTCCTAAAGAATACACCAGCAATCAAAAAACTATCCAGTAGCATTAAGGATACCTTAGCTCCTTATGATGTATCAGCAAGATGTCGCAGGTACAAACGTAAGTGGCTAAAAGGACTTGATGGAAGAAAACTATATGTACGCTCATTGCATAGTGCATTGAACCTCTTATTGCAGTCGGCAGGTGCTCTAATCTGTAAGAGATGGACGACAAGAACTGAAGAGCGTTTACAAGCACTGGGACTTCAGCATGACTGGGACGGAGATTATTGTCTCATGGCATGGATCCACGATGAAATTCAAGTAGCTTGTAGAACCCAAGAGATAGCAGAAGTTGTAGTAAGAGAAGCTCAATTAGCAGTACGAGACGTACAAGAAGAGTTTAAATTTAGAATTCAATTAGATACCGAGGGTAAATCGGTAAGAACTGGGCGGAGTGTCATTAATGAAATTAAACAAAGAATTACAAGAAGTACTTGCAGTCGTGCTTATTGATGAGCAATTAGGCGACTTAGTAGACGACTGGGGTATTACAAGATATTTACCTACTGAAGAACTCAAAAAGAAAAATGAAGAGTTCTATTTATGTTTAGTGCAATACAAAGAACTACTAAACCAATGGGCTGAAAAGAATTTAGTTAGAGAGGAGACAGATGGCGACAAAGAAAAAGACAACGATACTGATTGACGCAGACATGATGATTTATCTAGCGTTGCAAAATGCAGAGACTGAACATGACTGGGGAGATGGCTTTTACACTCTTAGTGCTTTTTTCCCTGACGCAACAATGAGCTTTGACAGCCATCTTGCAGAGCTAGTCCCTCTTGTCTTAGAGCACTGGGACATCGAGGGAGAATACGAGATTATTATGGCAATGACAGATCTCAAGGGTAACTTTAGAAAAGAGCTAAACCCTGAGTACAAAGCCAATCGTAAATCTAAAAGACGTCCTATGATGTTTATTCGTATGCGTGAATGGGTCAAAGAGAACTTTAATGTCATGATGATTGACAATCTTGAAGCCGACGATTGCATAGGAATTAGTGCAGACAAGAACTCAATCATGATTAGTGGAGATAAAGACTTTAGGAGTATTCCTTGTCGCTTCTACGATTTTTTACGAAATGAGTTTTACGATACGACAAAAGAAGAAGCTCACTACTTTCATATGTATCAGACACTAATTGGAGATACAGCCGACAACTATAAGGGTTGCCCTAAGATTGGTGAGGTACGAGCTAAACGTTTACTTGATGAGGACTGCTCATGGGAAGCTGTAGTAAGAGCTTATAAAGCTAAAGGCAGTACTGAAGAGGAAGCATTGATGAACGCTAGGCTATCATTTATTTTACAAAAAGGTTATTACAATAAGAAAACTAAAGAGGTGAAATTATGGACACCGTAGTCAAAGAAAATCATCTAAGGAACCCTGAGAGAGACGCAACGACTTATGTCGAAGCACTTAAGCGAGAAGCTGAGGGACATCATTTATTGTCTCTAGGGAGCCGTGGAGCAGTCTATTCGCACCTCCTTGAACAAAACACCAAGGGGAAAATCAGAGCATGGTATGACGCTACAGGTAAACTTGTAGGAGTGCTAATGTTTGACGTAGGTAAACTTTGGTGGACTGATAAGACAGTCGTAATGGAAGAGACAGTATTCTGTATCGACAAAACTTATAGCGGTATTCAAAGAGAAGCTATAAGAGAACTAGAGAGAGTAGCTAGAGGCTACGAGGCAGAGCTTATCATCAGTGGTAATGTTTTGTCTACAGGACGAACAGCTAAGCTAGTCATGAATGGATATAAGAAAGCTGGCTTTGAGCCCTATCTGTACAGATATGGTAAAGGTACTTGCATATGAGTAACCTAGATAGACCAGTACCAAGAGTTGACGAGATTATTATTGATGAACTCAAGAGAGCCTTTAATACACACTCAATCTTGCGTAGAGAAGATCTTAATGCAGAGCAAAAGATAGCATATATCATGGCTATTGATGAAGTAACTAATGTCTTAAACTCATGGAGACTAGAGCATGAACTCTAATGTACCCACGAGATAGAGGACTTTAATTCTTTAAAAGACGAAAGGAGACTTATGGGAACTATGCTGGCACAGCTTGCAGTAGGTTTGGTACTCAATAAAGTCGCTCAGAAATGGGGAGAAGCTAAGCCAGTTCCTCAAGTAACTGGTAAAGACATTGTACCTGCTACTCAAGCAGAAGCACCTGAGTTCGCACAGCTAGGTAGCGAAACACCTAACTATGTACGAAAGAACAGAGAAGCACTAACAATCAAACGAAACACAGATAACGACTATAACCCCTATGAATATGTAGAAACGAAAGGAGAACCATGGGAGGACTTAAGAAACTCTTTGGTGGTAGAGAACCTGACATTCCAACACCAGCAGTATCCGCACCTGAGGTACCTGATAGCATCAGATCAAAAGTATGCAGAAACTCAAGGCGGTGGTTTGCGTAAACGTAAGGCAAGAGGTAAGAAAGACCTACAAATTGCTACTACAGGGCTCAATGCGAATGGCACACGAGGTAATGGGGGTGAACGTATAGATGGCGACAAAGAAGCGTAAATCTACACAGCCTCAAGACCAAGGTATATCCGCTAAGGAGCTCTACACAAAAACTAGAGAGTAAACGAGAGCCTTATGTACAGCGAGCTATTAGTTGTGCAAAGCTAACTCTTCCTCATGTATTCCACGACAAGAATGACGATGGCAATACTAAATTCAATACACCTTATCAGTCTATTGGAGCACGAGGAGTAAACAACTTAACAAGCAAATTAGTACTTGCCCTATTCCCACCGAATGAGGGCTTTTTTAAATTGGGTTTGTCAACAGAAATGAAGCGACAACTCATCAACTCATCTCCTGAGGTTTACGAAGAGAAAACACAAGAGATTGAGCAAGCACTCATGAGATACGAACAGGCAAGCCTAAAGTATCTTGAAGAAATTCAATTCAGATCAACAGCTCAGGAAGCAAGCCGACACTTAATCATCACTGGCAATGGAGTAGTATTCCTACCGCCTGACAGAGATGGCACGAAGTTTTATGACTTAAATCATTTTGTCGTACAGCGTGATGGGGTCGACACAGTAGTTACGTTGATAACTAAAGATGTCCTATTGAAACGCACATTGCCTCCTGAAGCATACAATCTAGTTCCTGACAAAAAGGACGATGAAGAAGTCGAAGTGTATACCAAATGCGACTTAGTAGAGGATAACTATGAATGTTTTAGCGAAGTCGATGGTGTACTCATTAATGGTAGTGAGCAGTCATATCCTAAAGAGAAATTCCCTTATATTGTCTTAAGAATGACAAAAGGGAGTAACGAGGACTATGGACGCTCAATGGTAGAAGAATACTTAGGTGACTTAACAAGCCTAGAGAAACTATCAAAAGCTCTAGTAACAATGGCTTCTATCAGTGCACGCACATTATACCTAGTGAACCCTAATGGTATCACAAGACCTAAACTTTTACAGGACGCTCAAGAGGGCGACTTTGTAAGTGGTCGAATTGAAGATATTCAAGCACTACAACTTAATAAATATCCTGATATGCAAACGACAAAAGCGACTGCTGACACTATTGAGCAACGCTTATCGTTTGCTTTTCTTTTGTCTAATGTCGTACAGCGGAACGCAGAACGAGTAACAGCAGAAGAAATCAGAACAGTCGCAAGTGAGCTTGAGGACACTCTTAGCGGTGTATACAGCATTTTAACTCAAGAGTTCCAGTTGCCACTTGTAAGACGAGTACTAGCAGTCTTAATGGCTAAAGGCGAACTAGCACAGCTTCCTAATGGCTTTATTGAGCCGACAATCACAACTGGTATGGAAGCCTTAGGTCGAGGACATGATTTTAATAAGTTCATGACGTTCATGAGTGTAGTAGGTCAAATGCCTGACGCTATGGGATACATGAAGATTAATCAATGGCTAGTAGCGATAGCGACAAGTTTAGGTATCGACACTACTGGACTTATTAAGACTGATGAAGAAATTCAACAAGAACAACAGCAAGCTATGGAAGCTCAACAAGAGCAAGCCTTAGTAGAACAGGCTATGTCAAGCACTATGAATGAAAGCGAGGTAACACAATAGGTGGACATTACAGTTAATTCACAAAATAACACTCAGATTGTAGACGCTCAGCCACCACAGGAGCCTACAGTCGACAACCAACAACAACAGGTAAACACTGAGCCAGCTCAACAGCAACAAGTAGAAAACACAAATACAGAAGCAACAGCTACGACACAAGTTGACGCTCAGACAAATACAGTGCAAGAAGCGATGGCTCAGCAAAAGCAGACAACTGAGAAGCTAACTGAGGACTTAGCACAACGAAATGTAGACTTTAAAGCTCTTGAAGAGGAGTACACAAAAAATGGTAATTTGTCGACTGCTTCTTTAGAAGCCCTAGCGAACGCTGGCTATCCTAAGGAAGTTGTAGACGCATACATTCAGGGTGTAGAAGCAACTCAAGAGAAGTTCTACAACGCAGTAGTTGGCTTTGCAGGTGGCGAAGATGAGTACCGACAAGTAGCTCAATTCGTACAGTCTCAAGGTCAACAAGCAATCGACAACTTTAATAGTGCAATTAATGGAGGCAACTTAGGAGTAATCAATATGGTTATCCAAGGTGTCAAAGCGAATATGCAGGCAGTTAATGGCACAACTAATAGTACTATCTTAGGTCAGACTACAGGCGGTACTACAGCGAACACAAATGCTTTCCAAACAAAGCAACAAATGGTAGAGGCTATCAGTGATCCACGATACTCTACAGACCCACTCTACAGAAAACAAGTAGAGACAAAAATTATGAACAGTGATTTTACAATGTAAAAGGAGACAAATTAATTAATGGCTGGAGTAACAAATTATCAACAACAAGGTGCTAAACAAAACACAGGCGATCAATTAGCCTTATTCTTAAAAGTATTCAGTGGTGAGGTTTTAACAGCTTTCACACGAGCTTCTAAAGTAATGAATAACCACATGATTAAAACTATTGACAGCGGTAAGTCTACTTCTTTCCCTGTAATGGGTCGTGGTAAAGCTCACTACTTGCCAGCAGGTTCTAACCTTGATGACTTGCGTGAAGCAATTCCACACAACGAAGTAGTAATCAATATTGACGGCTTATTGACTTCCGATGTATTGATTACAGACATCTTTGAAGCTATGAACCATTACGATGTTCGTGGTGAGTATGCTAAACAATTAGGCGAAGCATTGGCAATCGCAGCCGATGGTGCTACAGTAGCAGAAATCGCTAAGTTAGTTAAAGCGAACACTGAGAATATCACTGGTTTAGGCAAAGGTATTGTCGTAGAGAAAACCATTACAGGTGGTGCTGGTATTAATTACGAGACTGGTAAAGCGGTAATTGATGGCTTGCTTGAAATGAAAGCTAAATGGACTACTCAATACGTTCCTGAAGAAGAACGCTTTGCATACATCACACCTGAAGTAGAAAGTGCTATCATCACTTCTAAAGACGCTATCAACCGAGACTATGGTGCAGTAGCTTCTATTGTCGATGGTAACATTGATAAACTTTGCGGTTTCAAAATCATTGCTGTACCTCACTTGAAAGCAGGCGGTGCAGACAAAACAGGTATGTTAGGCACATCTCCTGAGGGACATGAATTCCCTACAGATTATGCAGGTGCATTGGCTGTTTGTGCACATCGTACAGCAGTAGCAACTGTAAAACTTAAAGACTTGCAATTAGAGCACGCACGTCGTCCTGAATTGCAAGCTAATATGATTATTGCTAAGAACGCTGTAGGTCATGGCGGTTTACGTCCTGAAGCAAGCGGTATTATCCTTGCAAAATAATCTTTTACAACTCTATGGGGGTAGTCTTATGGCTATCCCCTTTTTTGTCTAAGGAGAACTTATGATTTTAACACCACTAACCAAACTGGACGCAGTGAATGAAATATGCGGAGCTATGGGTGAGGCTCCTGTAGACACTTAGAAAACAGTGAGAATGTCGATACAATCAATGCAGTTCGTATGCTTGAAGCTGAGACAAGAGCTATCCAAGTTATGGGCTGGACATTTAATACCATAGAGAACTATGTCATGACACCTGACGACAATACTAAACGTATCCACTGGGACGACACAATCTTGTCTATCCAATTCAGTGATAAGCGTATCGTTAGGAAGCGTGATGAGTGGCTATATGATGTAACCAATAATACAGACCGCTTTAACTCACCACTGACAGCTAAAGTAATTCAATATGTACCATTCGAGGAAATGCCTCAGGTATTCCGACAATATATTACAGTGAGGACAGCTCACCATTTTGTCGCACGTTACTTAGGCGATCCTACAATCATGCAAGAGCTACAACAAGAAGAAGCTCAAGCATATATGCAGATGATGGAAGCAGAGATTACCTTAGAGCAATCTAATGTACTCATGAACCCTGCTATACAGAACTACATGAATAGGGGGTAACTAATGCCACTTATACAACAAACAATAAAGAACCTCATTGCAGGTATATCCCAACAGCCTCCTAAGTTGCGTCATGCAGAACAACTAGAAGAGCAGATTAATGGCTTCTCTACAGAAGCAGGTGGTTTACAAAAGAGACCTCCTACACAACACGTTAGGAGACTACCAGCACTACCACTGAAAACTAAAGTGCACCTTATCAATCGTGATGAGACAGAAAGATATATTGTCGCTTTCACTGGAGAGACACTTAAGATATTCGACATCAATGGCAATGAGAAAACAGTCAAGATGGAGAATGGAGCAGATACTTATGTAACCTGTAGTGAGCCTAACAAGCAACTTAAGGCAATTACAGTAGCAGACCATACATTCATTGTGAATACTACTAAAGTAGTCGAGATGAATAATAATGAAAAATCTTCAGACGACTGGAAGAAACAAGGTTCTTTAATTGTCGTTCGACAAGGACAATATGGACGTAAATATACAGTCAATATTCAAGATCAAGAGTATACCTATGAGACACCTGATGGCGGAGCGGCGAGCCACTCTAAAATGATAGCTACAGACTATATTGCTAATCAATTATACGAGAAACTTGCAGGTAACTTTAAGAAAACATTTAGTAGCCTTACAGATGACGAAATGCGTACATATGGTATTACTAAGTCGAAAAAAGGTAGATGGGGAGGTAGCGATAATGACCACTGGATAGAAACAACAACATATCATTATAAAGATAAAGAGTATTCTAAAGAGGATATGTTTTCTCCTGCTGGGGTACAAGGGTCAGTAGTAATTAAAGGTACTAACTGGATACAAATTATAGGAAACCTAAAGGATATAAGTGTATCGGACGGCTTCAATGGAGAAGCACTAAAGTTATTTATTAATACAACAACAAGATTTGAGATACTACCATCTACAGCTCCTGATGGCTTCACAGTACTTGTAAAAGGCGAGAAAGAAAGCGATGATGACTACTATGTAAAATATGACAGTGGGTCACACAGTTGGAAAGAGTGTGCAAAACCTAACATCACCATTAAGTATGACTTTACAACAATGCCTTATATTTTACGAAGAGAAGCAGATGGTACATTCACTTGTACGACTGCTGATTGGAATGAGAGAAAGACTGGTGATGAGGACAGTAACCCTACACCATCTTTTGTCGGCAATAAGATAAACGATATTTTCTTCTTTAGGAACCGCTTAGGGATTATCTCAGGCGAAGCAGTCAATTTGTCGAGGACATCAGACTTCTTTAACTTCTGGGTAGACAGTGCTACTTCTATTGTCGATACAGATTCTATTGATTTACAAGTATCTCACAACCGAGTGAGTACGCTATACAATGCAGTACCATTCAATCAAGACTTATACCTCTTTAGTGCTCAGACACAATTTATATTGAGAGCTGAGGGAGTACTAAGCCCTAAGACAGCAGTCATCGATCAAGTAACTGAATTTGACGCTGATACATGGGTTAAGCCTATAGGTGTAGGACGTAACTTATACTTTACGGCTCACAAGACAGACTTTACGACTGTACAGGAATACTTTGCAGTAGCTGATAGTACTACTCAAAAGAACGCTACAGACGTTACAGGACACGTTCCGAACTTCCTAAAGAATAGCATTTATTCTCTTAAGGCTTGTAACAATGAGAACTTATTGATTGCCTTAAGCGACAACCAAAGAGACACAATGTATATCTACAAATTCCTATTCCTGAATGATAGTAAAGCTCAAGCCAGCTGGAGCCGATGGACATTCGATGGAGAGCTTATAGGTGCTGACTTTATCAATTCTGTTATGTACTTAGTAATCAACCGAGGTGGCAATACGTTCCTTGAGAAATTACCAATTAGCTATAATACAAAAGATTTTGTCTCAGAACCATACCGAGTAATGCTTGACAGGAAGTTTAAAACGACATTACATGGTACCTTTGATAAAGACACTAAGGAGATGAGGTATGATGTCAAATCAATCTATGGAGACACTTATTCTGAGTCTAGAGAGTACACAATAGTACTTAAGAATGGCTCAGTGTATTCAGGAAAAGATACTGTAGTTATACCACACCAAGTAGAACCACTGGAGGACTTTGAATGTTTCATAGGAGTAGCCTATGAGTTTAAGTTTATCTACAGCACATTCTTTATTAAACAAGCCAAGTCAAACAGGTACCGACACGATACCTAACGACAGACTACAGCTACGCTTCCTGCACATCAATTATGACAACACAGGAGAGTTTGAAGTTATTGTAAATGCTACTGGTAAGACACCTAAGCATTATAAGATGACTGCACGTATTGTCGGTACACCAAGTAATCAAGTCGGTATACACCCACTAGAGACTGGAGAGTTCCGAGTTCCACTAATGGGACGCAATACGGACACTGAAGTAACAGTAATTAATACAAGCCCTTTACCAAGTGCATTTAACACGACAGTATGGCAAGGACTTGTAACATATAAATTTAGACAAATATAGAAAGGAGGAACATTATGGGTACAGCAAGTTCACAATTATTAGGAGCTATGAACGCTGGGGGACTAGCCACCACTGGCTCTTTAGGAGTAGGCACCAAGGTAGGTATGGGTATGCAACTATTGAGTGCTTATAACAACTATAGAGCTCAGAGGAGACAAGCAGAAGCTCAAGCAGACCAAATCATTGCTCAGGCTAAAGGAGCCATTAAGACAATGAACTACTCTTTAGGTAACTTTGAGAATGAACGTAGGAATGCCTTTGAAGCTAGTGTAGCTCAATTAGGGGCTATTCGTATGCAGGCAAGAGGACTTGAAGAAAGTGTACAAGCCAGCACTGGAGAATACCAAAGTGGTAAGACAGCCAAGCTATTAGTACGCTCTACGAAAGCTGATGGGCTCCGCACGACAAATCAAGTGAAAGACAACTATATCCGTAAGAGTGATGAAATAGATCAAAACAAAGAGCGTGTATTCCTGAGCACTAGGGAATATTTGTCTCATCTTGAAACACCTCGTATCCCAACTCTAATAGGCGGTATTCTTAGTCAAGCTGGGGCTTTAATGTCGGCTTATAACGACTATAAGAATATGAACGCTAATAGAATTTCTAAGATAGGCAATGGGAGTGGAGTAGGCGGTACCAGTGGAACTCATGTAGAAAGCCTAGTGAGACGCTGGGAACCTGACTACACCTTAGGAGTGCTAGTCAAAACCCATGGCGAACCAGTGCTAACGATGGTTTTAGCCTAGCGGACACTCGCAGAGGAGTACTAGGGTACACAGTTAATGATCCTAAAGCAATCAATTATGGCAACCCTAACATTCGTTACGACACTAATAGTGCAAGCTATCAGTACAGTGCTAATGGCTTTGCTACAGCCTTATCAATCAACATGGACTACCCTAAACTCTTAAGTACTTCTTATCGACAACCAATTAGATTTGGTAACCCACGCATAGGGTATAACCAAGACAATAATCAATACATTTTCAATGGAGGACAATTATAGATGGCTAATAACAATACACAAGTGAGTGGTTCCATAGGGACTGCTCAACAGTTTATGCCTAATGCTCCTCAGACATACCAACAGAATTTGTCTAATGTAGCCTCCGTAGGCTCACCGATGGCACGCTTTACGAATGACGCAGACCTATTAGCAACTGGTTTGTCTCAACTAGGAGTAGCGTGGAAACAGTACACAAACGATGAAGAGGAGCGTAAGGAAAAATAGCGAAAGCCGTAGCTCCTCAGCTATACACAAGTATGACTGAAGCTCAGAAAGAGGGCTTGACTACACGACAAATCTTAGCGACAAGTGGTAAGTTCAATCTACAGGACAATGAGTACGCAGTGGCGACTATTGACCGCATGAGAGGTACTGAGATGGGGAAACGCATAGAGAGCGACTGGCAAATCTATGACGACCAACATCAGCAACAACCTGATTTACCACGACAATTCAATACATTCGATGAGTTCTATGAGGCACGACTTAAGGACTACATGAGTGAGGAGAACATCGAGAACCAGTATGCCTTTCAAGGCGGACTTGAAGAGCAACATATGGCAACTAAGATGGCTGTATTTGATACCTTTACGAAACGTAAAGAAACTCAACTGAAACTAGAGCGTGTCAATGGTATTACTGCAATGGTAGGAGACTTCGCACGGAATAACCCTGACATTACTGTAGAAGATGGAACACCATACCTTGAGAGCTTTATCACTAATATCCGTGAGACAGCGACAAGTGATAGTAACCTTGAGTACAAGCTATTAGGCAATGTAGCAGAAGCAATCTCTAAGACTGGTAATGCAGACCTAGTAGAAGCCTTTGGACAAATGGAGTACGACGATAGACGTCGAGTGAAAGACGTAATTGATTTGTCGAACTATAAAGACGGAGCCAATACGGAAGCCGTTAAGATCAGAAACGATAGATTTGTCGCTCTTAATAAGGACATTGAAGCAATCAAGACTGTAGAGGGGCTTGACGAGTACTACAACAAGAAGAAAGAAGAGAGCCCTGAGGACTACCGCCTTATTGCTCCTCTATACAACCATGCAGTCGCTAACATAAAGACTGAGCAAGCTAGACAACAGAAATTAGCCCTCATGAAGCAAGCTACAGAATTAGCTAGAAGCAATGCTAATGCTACGCTACAGCCAATGTTTGACGCAATGCTTGCTGGTAAAGCCTCATGGAATGGTATGGAGTTCCCAAGAAGTGAAGCAGACCTTAAGGATATGGGTATTGACCCTGATATGTTCATAAGTGGTGCTAGAGAAATGCTTAGACAAAGACTATTGAGCGGACAATATGATGGCTTACAGTATGTCTTAGCAAACCCACTTATCGGTAACGCTATGCGAACTTCTATGAAAGACCAAATGGACGTAGCCTTAGCTTCTATGGATCAAAGCGGTAATATGCCTGAGATTGTCGGAGTAGCTTTGTCGCTCTACAGAGCACGACCAAACATGATACATCAACTCTTAGACCCTAAATGGGCTGGACGTATCCAAGCTCTAGGAAGTTTACAGGATACTATGGGACAAGATGAGGGTACTAAAATATTCGCTATGGGTATGCAAGCTCTTAGAGACCCTGATACAGCAGAGAAAGTCAAAAAGGACATAGACGCAATTCCTATGGGAAGCTCAGAAACATTAAACTTAAGAACTGGTGCATGGGGTTATTTTAGTATTCCTGATAGCACACCTACAGGCTTATTAGGAGCTATTAGAGACCAAGCAGAGATACTTAAGGCAACTGGGAGATTTACAGCAGACCAAGCTATGGAGAAAGCTAAAAGCAATCTAATACACTCTTTTGTCAACTATGATGGAGTGCTTTTACCACGCTCTATCCTTAACACAACTGGTGTAGAAAGTGAAGCATTCGCTAGTGAGGGTGTACGACACGTATTAGATGAGCTTAAGGAAAAACAAGGGGCAGGCTCATGGGTTAGCTATGACCCTGACCAAGACGTAATTTATATCCGACAAGCAGGCTCTATGGAGGGCTTAGCGTATTATCCATGGGATATTGGTAATAGAGCTTATCAATACCTAAACGATACTACAGCAGAAGAACGTAAAGGCTCAGATCCTGAGCATACAGTAGTATATGGCAATGAAGTTATTAATACAGATTTGTCAGGTAGCTCATTGAACCAAGGCAAGAGCAAACTACGAGCATTCTTTGGTTTAGATTAGAAAGGAGATAACATATGGACATAAACCCCAATATACTTGAGATAGCCGACATATATCAAAAGAAATATGGTACATCAGACTATTTCAAGAAGCTACAGATAGCACACATGGTACACGAAAGTGCTAATGGTACATCACGATTAGCAGTCGAGGATAACAACTATGGTGGGCTTACTGGGTACCATAAGGGAGCAGGACTACAGCCTGAGGAAGATGGTACAGCTACTTATGGACACTTTGATAGTAATGAAGAGTACGCTACATATCTACATGATGGCTTCTTTGCACACTATCCTGAAATTCATAATGCTACCTCAGCAGGCGAATACGCAACTATCTTGTATGACAATGGTTACTTTAGAGACAATGGTAAAACTAGAGAACAAGATATAGATGACTATGGTACGGACATGGCTAACATTGCAGGTGAGACATATGTCGCGGGAGCTAAAGTAGGCAGACACTATGCTGGCTTCGGAGGACTAGAGAAAGGTGTGGGACCACGAGTATACGACTTTTCAGATGATGTCTTTGAGCCACTTGCCGACACAAATACAGGTGGCTCTGGAAGCAAGCTAAAGATAGCTTCTTGAATGAGTGGTATAACAATGGTACAGTCGCATTGCTTCGCACAGGCTACAATATGGCGGAAGCCAATGGGTTTAAACCAGCAGACAAAAACTGGACACCTAATGAAAACGACCTAAAGGCAATCGACAAGTACTTCCCTAATGATCTTGAGACAAGACATTTCTTACTTGCAAATGCTAAGTCTCAAGCTCAACTAGGGGCTCTTATCCAGCAAAAGCGAGATGACTTTGCTAGACAAGCACGAGTAGAAAAAGCTGGATACGGCTTAAAGAGTATCGGTGGTATTTTAGGTACAGTCGCAGACCCTCTTAACTTTATACCAGCAGTAGGTCAAGAAGCACTTATCGGTAAAATGATAGCACGCTTAGGCACACGAACACTAGCCAACCTAGGAGCTAATAAAGTATTCCAAATGGCTGAGCTAGGGTTAGCCAACGGCTTAATCAATATGGGAGACCAATATGTCGCTCAACAGTATGGTGGTTACACTCCTGACTATACTACAGCATTTCTATTCGGTGCTGGTATGGGGGCAGGAGCACGTTACTTCCATTCCATAGGAGGAGACCACAAGACAGCTGTAGGTGATACACCAGCAATGGATAAATTAGGACGACAAATAGAAGCTGAAGCAGAACAAGCACTCATGCAGGCTTCCGACCTAAGAGTTCCTAAAGCACCTACTAAAGTTGCAGATGAGATTGTCTTACCTAAGATTAGTGAAGCTGACTTTGTGAAAGACAAAGGCTACACGAACAAAGGTGAATGGGCTGAGCACTTATTGCACCATAAGACAAGTAATGAGTGGAAAGAAGCTAGAGACTTTTACGGAATGTCTAACAGCGAACTCAAGGCTAAACTTAAAGACTATGCAAGTCATAAGGACTACTATGGACGACTAGAGAAACTTATGACTATACATCAAGACCTTACATCACTAAGCATAATGATGGCTCAGTATCAGTCAATGATGTAAATTTGTCGGACACCTCAGTTATTGCTAATGCAGTAAATGCAGAAGATAACAATTTCTATATACCACTAGCAGATGATGAAGAAATACCATTCATGGACGAGGGCTTTGTCTCACACATTCCTGAGCTCCCTGAGAGCTCTATAGACGTAGGACTTAAGCCTGACGATGAAATACCTTTAGAAGCAACTGGACACTCAGATAAGCCTGCACAGGCACTCATTAAGACTGAAATTAAGCCTGAGGAAGATTACTTATATATGGGACAAGGTGGTGTATCCAGCCCTGAAAAAGTAATGATGGAAACTCAAGGAGCTCTAGGTAACAAAGGAGCACTCAAACAAAAAGCAGAGCTTACCAAAGTCTTTGGTACTACTTACGGACATCTAGCGAATAGCCCATCAGATACCATGAGACACTTCGCTAAGACAATGCTACTTGACCCTAGAGACCGCATGAATAACATCGGTATTCCTATAGAACTTGCTAAGAAAGTCGTACAGAAAGACTACAAAATCAAGATGGCAGTCTTTGAGGACGACTTTAGGAAGTGGTACTTTGAGCGTCCTAGACGTCAATGGTTTACACCTAAGCACGCTAAAGAGGAATTTAATGAGGTAGTCAGCAAGGCTTACCATGAAAAGTACAGAGATGGAAAAGACATATCTCACTATGGAGAAACCATCAATAATGCTGTAGAGCACGTTAAAGACTTCCGTGAGTGGGACTTAAAGAACCTTAAGCAGTCAGGACTTGTCAGTGAGGACTTCGATGGAAGCCCTGAGCTCTACAGACGAGTATCTAAAGACAAATTAGCTTTATTGTCGGAGAAATTCGTTAATGAAGAAGCTAAGAGAAATTTCTTAGTGCACTACATTGAGAGAGCTGTAGACAGAGAAAGACTAGACGAGGGAATTGACTTAAGAACTGAAGCAGAAGCCTACGCAGATCACATTATGAGAGCTGGACAACATCACTTTGACGATGGCGAAATGAAAGACGTTAAAGGCGACAAAAGGCTTGCTTACTTTAAGCGTCGTTTACCAATGAACACTGGCTTGACAGTTCCACTTAAGTTAAGCGGTGGTACTACTGAGAAAGCACTTAATGACCTCTTTAGTTTTGATACAGACCTAAGGGATACTAATATCATGAACCATATGAATTATGTCTCTAACCGCTCAAGTGGTGCAATAGCAATCAAGCAGGTAACTGGAGTAGATGATGTCGGAGCACTAGCACATCGTTTTGATACAAAAATCAAGAACGAACTAGATCAAGCCGTACAGCTAGGATATGTTAGCGACAAAGAGGCACAGTTAAGCTATGAGGACTTCCATAGAGCCTTTCATCATATCACTGGTGCACGCATATTCGAGGACGTTATTCCTAAACCTGAGCAAGCTATGGATAGACTACAGAAAGTCTTATTGGACGCTTCCTACGCAATGAATGGCATGAACTTTGGTTTATCAGCCTTAGCAGAACACGCAGGGGCTGTATCAAAAGTAGGAGCTAGAGCTTTCACTCATTTTATTCCACGGCTACATGACTTTATTCATGACTTGAAGCATTCTAAGTTTGTTACAGCTAAGCAATTAGCAGACTTTAGAAAGATGGAGATTGGCACTTATATGTCGGAAAGTAACTGGTTTGATCCAATAGTAACCGACAGAAACTACTTAGAGAATAACATTGCAGGCTTGCACATGGAGGCTCTAGGAGCTACACATGATGGCATAAGCGTAGGGGCAAGATTAACTTCTACTTTGTCTAAAGTACAGCAAATCACTAATCATAGTATTCAATCAATTAAGGCTGACTTAGTACCTGACATGATTGACTGGGCTAATGATGAGTTCTCTAGTACATTCAGAAAGAACCTATTTAGTGAACGAGCATTCAAGCGTGTAGGTATTGACAATATACCTGAGTTTAAAGCTACAGTAAAACACTATTTGTCGGACTTAGACCATAACGATCCTACAGCTCTACGCAAGAGCCTTAGAGAATGGCAAAAGAATGACAATATGAGTTATATTAAATTCCATGCATTCCTTGATAAGCACTCTATGGACGCAATCTTACAGCCACACTTTAGTGCAGGTAATACGAGATTGACTGGACACATCTTACCAATTCTTATGCAATTTAAAGCCTTTTCACGAATGGCACTCAATAGCCACTTAATGCGAGCTATGGAGCGCTGGCAAAGAGAGGACACTATCCAAACACTGGCTACCATTCTTTCAGGCGGTATGCTATGGGCTATCCGTATGAGAGCTCAAGCAGAGTATATGTATGGTAATGATGAAAAGCGTAAACAAAAGTTCCTAGACAAAACCTTTACAGCTGACAATATCATCACCGCTGGTTTGACAAGAAGCTCTATTTTGTCTCCTCTATCCTTTGGAGATGACGCACGAAAACTTATATCAGGACGAGGGAGCACCGCTAGAACCACTGTAGACCGACCTGAGTGGACTGAGGATGGACAGTTGATTGATAGCATAGCTGACAGAGCTAAGCAATTCGCAGTACTAGGGAGTGCTATAAGATTATTCAATGGTGCACGCACTGGCTTAGAAGCTATTGGAGCACTTGAAGATAATCAAAAGAATGGTAAAGGACAAAATGCTTTGACTGCTGTTTATCCTCTTGACCGCTACTTGCCTATCCAAATATTCCTTACAGGTATGGCTGATATGGCTCATAAGGAGCAACAAGACTTTAAACGAGTTGAAGAGGAGAACGCTAGACGTATCCCAGTAGCTAAACCTCAAGTACAGCCACAGGCTCAACATCAACCTAAACCACAGCCTCAAGTACATCAACCATCAATTCAGGAACTACTTAAAAATCCTAAGAAGCGTAAAGAGTTGACCGATGGGCTTAATGCAGAGAAACCTCAGGAACTTAAAGGACGTAATGCAGATGACTTAAGCGACGATGAGTTAGCTAATCTTTATAACGAATATCGACAAATGAAAGGACAATAATACATGATACCACGACTTACCACTAAGACAGTAGTGGGACAGCGTAGCTATAACTTCGGCTTCGACTACCTTGCAAAAGACTTTATAAAGGTAGAAGTCGATGGGAAGCTATTAGAGTACGACAAGGACTACACAGTGAATGGACGCACAGTGGAATTTGTCGTAACTCCTACAGAAGAGAAAAGACTATTAATATATAGAAATACTTCTACATTACCAATACTAGAATGGCAAGATAGCTCAATAATGAGAGCCTCAGATCTAAATATACAGCAACGACAAACTCAACATTTATCAGAAGAACTTGCTTTTAGAAGTGCAGAAGCTATAAAAGCATATGAGACTATTGTAGAAAGCACCAGTGAGGTAAAAGAGAATACTAAAGAAGTACAGAAGAATACAGAATTAGTAATTGGTAAAGCCTCAGAAGTAGAAGAAAAGGCAACGGAAGTATCACTTAATACACAAAAAAGCCAACAAAATACATCTACAGTAGAAGCATTAGCTCAACTAAATGATAAATATTATAGCGATACACTTGCTCTAAAGAACACCATCATTTTAAAGAGCGATGAAGTAAAACTGAATACCGACAAAGTGGCACTACTTAAGAAAGACACAAGAACTGTTTGATGAAACACAGCGAGTAGCGTCTAATGTACAACAAGCAGTGGGTGGTGATTACTACACTAAAACTGAAGTGGATAAAAAGATAGCAACAGAAGCTACAGAAGCACTCAAGAGTTTAGTAGGTACAGCACCCCGCTCTTTAGATACGCTACAAGAATTAGCCACAGCAATGGGGAATGATCCTAACTTTGCGACAACTGTAACAACCCTAATAGGTACTAAGACTTCTCTTGAGCAGGTTTATCCTGTAGGCTCTATCTATATGTCTACAATTAGCACATCACCTAGTGTACTTTTTGGTTTTGGAACATGGGAAGCTATAGAGGGCGGAAGAGTTCTTTTAGCTAGTGGTAATGGATATGTAGCAGGTAACACAGGTGGTTCAGCAACACACACTTTAACAGTTGAAGAAATGCCAAGTCATAATCACACTGGTAGCGTAACACAGGCAGGGGCTCACGGACATGTTGTGGTGGCTAACAGTGCAGGAGAGCATACACATCGTATAAATGAAGTTGTATATGGTAATGACTTTGAAAAGAGATATTTCACAGAAAAAAAAACAGTAGCAGTAGAACAAAAATTGTGGAAAGTAAAGAATTTAGCATCGTAAAGAGTGGTGAACATACTCATGACGTACAAGTTACTAATAATGGTAATCACACTCATGGTATACCTAATCAAGGAGATAACATTGCTCATAATATCATGCAACCTTATCTAGTAGTATATATATGGAAACGCACAACTTAACGAAAGGAGATAATATTTGTTAATACCAACAGCAGTGCTAGGAGACGCTCTTCTAGCACTTCTTTTAGTTATCATTATTGTATTTGTCGATACGCTTACCAAATGGACAGCTATTGCTATCCGCTATTGTAAAGACAAAGACTATTACCCTACAGTAATGAATTTGTTTAGAGCTATTTTCTTCCGAGCATGGGAGACTGGCTATTTAGAAAGTAAAGTACAAGTGGAATATCATGATTAAATTTGTCTCTTATTCCACAGTTATACTCTTAGCAGTCTTTATTTACCTGCTATTCCCACAATATGAGGTACAAGGCTTCCACATTGGAAAAATTGTAGCTCTTTTGTTGTATGTAGGGGTAATCTTTGCAGAACTCTTTAGTATCGCAGAGAACTTGAAAGAAGCTGGCTATGAGAGAAGCCAATTATTTGACAGAGTACTTGAAGCAGGACTTAGCAGAATTGGAGTGAACTACAGAGTAGATGGCGACAAAATGGCTGAGCTTCCTAAGAAAGTATCTACAGAAATCGAAAGGAGAACTGATGAGAGAAATTAAATTTGAAGAATTATCGGACTACACAGTCCCTGCTAGAGGTGCAATCGACAAGATTTACTTGCACTGGACAGCAGGGCACTATGGACAATTCTTTGGAGACTACCACTTGAACATCGACGCTGATGGTAGTCTACACACTGATATGGACAGCTTTATGGACTTGAAAGCTCACACATGGAGACGCAATAGTCGTGCTATTGGTATTTCTATTTGTTGTTGCTATGGAGCCTCTATAGACGCTGATGGCAACATTGATTATGGCTCAGAGCCTCCTACACAAGACCAATTAGACATGATGGCTAAAGTTGTCGCTAAGCTATGCGTAGAGATTGGTATTTACCCTGAGGGGAACGTATGGACACACGCTGAAGTAGCTGACTTCGATGGCTATGGTTTACATGATGACGATCCTGATATGCGATGGGACTTATATGGTTTAGGCTGGCAGATTAGACAGAGAGTGAGGGAGTATATCAATGAGTGGAGTACCGAACAAACACACGATTAAGAACTGGCTAAAGGTAATCATACCGCTTATCCTTGTGATTGTCGTAGGCTTCCTAGCGTACCGCTTAACACTCATGAGGTTCCTGAAGAGCCTACATACACACCAAAGGCTCCTATCCATGTAGAACATGAGAGAAAACAAACGACTACTTTTGAATACTTACCAAAGACTGTAGACCCTATTACGGGGGTTCGTGAGGATACCGATGTACAATTCACGACTAAACAACAGCCACTTGTAGTTAATGTTAATGGCAAGCGTCATGAAATTGCTACAGACAACGTAAAGGAAGAACATAAGTTAGACAATGGCAAGCTAGTAGTAACTGAAACACATGAAGCAGTACTAGACCTAAGAGTACCTGAACAGCCACGCTTTAAGAAAGGCATTTATGTCGAGACAGACTTTAACAATGATAAGGCAATTACAGCAGGAGCTAGATTGTCGTACCAAACACCAAAATTTGACGTAGACCTTAAGGCTGACCTTTATAGTCAAAAAGAACATACGAAAAGAACAACACTAACCGCTACTGGTTGGTTCTAACCAATAGCCCTCTATGGATATTCCGTAGGGGGCTTTTTATTATTCCTAAGGAGAACTTATTGAGACAAGCATTAATCAAAGGAAGTAAAACAGATGAATGGTATACACCACTGGAGACAGTTAAGACAATGCTTAAAGTATTTCCACCTAAAAAGGGCGACCATATTTGCCTACCATTCGACACAAAAAAAGCAATTTCTATAAAGTCATAACCAAAGATTATGATCCACAAGCCATCTATGGAATAAACGATTGGCTAACAGAAGATTATGAATACGACTATCTAATCACTAATCCTCCATACAGCAATAAAGATGAGATTATTGAACGATGTATAGAGAGTGGTAAACCATGCGTATTAGTTCTACCGATAGAAAGCCTAGGCGGTGTAAAACGTCATGCACTCTATAAGAAAACTAATATAGCTATTTATGTACCAACTAAGCGTATCAAGTTTATCAGTGAAGATGGTGAGGATAGTAAAGCACCTGCACACCACAGCATTGTAATGCTCATCAATGCGAAGCATACAGAGATTATATTTGAGCATGAATTAGAACACTAAGGAGAACTTATGGCTAAAGTAATTAGAACTCAAATGAAAGCTATTAGAGCTAAATGTTTAGATTGTTGCTGTAACGACACTAAAGAAGTCGACAACTGCACAGTAGAAGATTGTCCTTTATGGGACTACAGAATGGGAAAGACACCTAAAGGAGTTGTAAAGGTAAACAAGCTAGACCTTAATGCTACACGAAAGAAAGGAGACAAATAGCCTATGCAGATTAAACCTGAGATTTAGACCAATTAGCAGAGCTTGAAGTAGACGCACTACTAGAGGGCTTGCAAGACCCTGAGACAAGACTTAACCCATCATTCCTAGAGAAAGTCCGCAGGTTCCTACGAGACAATAAATTGGAGACCACTCCTGAGCTTGCTATTGAAGTCAAACAGGAAACACATGAAATTCCAGTATTTGACCCACCGACACTCATGGACGAGCACTATGGTGATCACTAATGGAGTGGACTGAAGAACAGATAGCGAAAGCTAAAGAGGACTTTAGAGTATTCATATACATGGTATGGAAGATGATTAGTCTACCTGACCCTACACCTATCCAGTACGACATAGCTCATACACTACAGAACTTACCAAATGACCGCTTTATCATTGAGGGGTTCCGTGGTGTAGCTAAGTCATTCATTACTTGTGCATATGCTGTATGGACACTTTGGAGAGACCCACAGAAGAAAGTAGAGATTGTATCCGCCTCTAAAGACCGAGCAGACGCTAACGCTATCTTTATCAAACGTATTATCTATACGCTACCATTCTTAGCTCATCTAAAAGCTAGACCTGATCAACGAGACCAACAGAACTTATTTGATGTAGGCCCTGCTGTTCCTGATATTTCTCCTAGTATTAAATCTGTAGGTATATCAGGGCAGTTGACTGGTAGTCGTGCAGACTTATTGATTGCCGATGACGTCGAAGTGGCTAATAACAGTGGCACTCAGACACAACGAGACAAGCTCAATGAAGCTGTTAAAGAGTTTGACGCTATCATTAAACCTAAGGGACAAATAGTATACCTAGGTACTCCTCAGAACGAAATGAGCTTGTACAATGAGTTGCAACAGCGTGGCTATCGTTGTCGCATATGGACTGTATTGTATCCTGAGAGCTTATCTGAAAGAGAGTTCTATGGAGACCGCTTAGCGAAAATTATAGCTGACAAATATGACAATAACCCTGAACTCTACGCTGGGAAGCCTACAGACCCTAGACGATTTGATGAGGAAGAAATTTATAAGCGTAGATTGTCTTATGGTAAAGCTGGCTTTGCACTACAGTTTATGCTTAACACTAACCTAAGCGACCAAGAGAAGTACCCATTGAAAGTACAAGATTTAATGATTGCTAACTTATCGCTTGATGAAGCTAATCTCAAGTGGTACTGGAGTAATGACAGACAACTCCGCATTAATGATTTACCTTGCGTAGCTCTTAAGGGCGACTACTTTTATGAGCCTCAGGGACGCTCTAATGAAGTCTTTGAGTACACAGGTACAGTAATGGCAGTCGACCCATCAGGTAGAGGTAAAGATGAGACCTCTTATGCTGTCGTTAAGTATCTCAATGGCTACTTATTTGTCTTAGAAGTAGGTGGCACTAGAGAGGGCTATAGTGATAGTACACTCCGACAACTGGCTAATAAGGCAAAAATCTATGGAGTTAATGAGATTGTCGTAGAGGGCAACTTTGGTGATGGTATGTTTTCACAGCTCTTTAAACCAGTGCTTAATGACATACACCCTTGTAGCGTTACTGAAGTAAAGAACTATGCTCAGAAAGAGGCTCGTATCATTGACACACTTGAGCCAGTCATGATGAGACATAAATTAATTATCCATAAGCAGGTTATCCTTGATGACTACCAAGTCTATGAGAACGCTCCTGCTTACTCTTTAATCTACCAAATGACACGCTTAAGCAGAGACAGAGGAGCACTGGCTCATGATGACCGCTTAGACGCTTTGTGTATGGCTGTAGCCTACTGGTTAGCAGTCATGGATAGAGACGAAGAAATTGGTATGCAGGAACAGATAGAGGCTAAACTAGAGCAATGGCTTGATCCTGACAAAGGGATATTCTACAGAGATGAAACAAACCAAATGCGACCAATGGGACGCTCAGAAGCTAAAAGGATAAGCACCTATAATATGCTTAAGAATTACTAACAGAAAACTTACCACTAACCCTAAGGAAGTCAGAACGATTTCTTTAGGGTTTTTGTGGCTATTAAGCGTGCACAGAGGTTTATTTTGTCGCCTAGAGATTGTCTAAGGTATTTATACCTAAGGGATAACACAAGCCTCTACACACGCTTAATAAAAACCGCCATAGAGGCTGATGGTTTATTAAAAGACAGAAATAAATAAGAGTACTATAGGTATTCTTTAGTCCCTCTATAAGCACTCTTAAGAACCCCTCTTAAGTATCTCTTATAGCACTCTAAAGTTCTCCTATGTATAACTTATTGTAATACTCTTATGATTATTTCTCAATGTACCCACGAGATAGAAGAGTATCTTCTAGCTCTCTTTAGTTTTTAACTAAAGTCTATCTATTAGACAACTTGAGATATCTATGTCAATAGCTTCTCAAGAAAACTAATAAAGCTTATTTAGACAATTAATTTAGTTATTAACTCTTAAGACAGCAATAAGGAACTTATAGATTTTTTTAGTTTTAACTAACGAAGTTTAGCAAACTAAAGGAACTCTATAAGAATACTATTAGATACTCTTAATTACTTCCGAACCATACACCTTTAATGATATACTTAAAGAGTAGTAAAAGTACTCTTTAGGTATTCTAAAGAGGTGAACTTAATGACATATTTAGAATACATTAATGAATGGTTAAGATATAAAGAAAGTGAGTACTCTTATAGCACCTTAAGAACCTATAGAGCCCTCATTAAGAAGCACTTTATACCATTCTTTAGAGACACAAAAGTAGAGGACTTAACACGACTACAGTTACAGCATTTCATCAATACACTAAAGACATCACAAAAGGTCTGTATAGCACTGCTTAAGAGAACCCTAAAGGAGCTCTACTACGATGAGCTAACCCCTAAGGACTTCTCTACACAGCTAAGGAAGCCACCAAAGGCACACGTTACAAGATCTAAACAAGCACTCACAAGAGAACAAGTAGCCCAGCTATTCGACTACCTGAAGCCTAACTACTGGCACTACTTTATTCGACTACTGTTTAACTCAGGACTACGAATAGGGGAAGCACTAGCACTCCAGTGGTGCGATGTCCTTTGGTACACTAAAGAACACACCTTAGTTACTCAAAGGGAATACCACCAGTGCTCTTATGTAGTACTAAAGATAACAAAGACATTTGATGAACATATGGGAGCTCTACACGAGCCTAAGACAGCGACAAGTATAAGAGACGTAATAGTTACCGATAGAGACACTATAGAGCTCTTATTACACCAGTGGTCAGCTGTAGGTTTCCCAAAGAACTCTTATGTAGCCCAATCGAAACGCTGTAGTGATCAACCAGTATCAAGAGTAGCTATAAAGAATGTCTTTAAGAAAGCTACAGAGGCACTAGGACTGCCATTTCTCTTAACTCCTCATCACGCTAGACTTAACTACACGAGTCACAGTTTAGCCTCAGGAGTTAGCGAAAAGAACCTACAAGCCCAACTAGGGCACAGCTCAACTAATCTAATTCGTAGTGTGTATGGTAAAGCCATCGGCAATCGTTTAGAGGAACTGATAGAACACAAAAGTATCT
>BNJU01001949.1_pt1 | contig 46556 bp, 59 predicted proteins | sample 8539281 | NCBI WGS metagenome assembly BNJU01 (sample SAMD00202456, study PRJDB9452) | human saliva metagenome | isolation source: human saliva | place: Japan
TTGAACATCAGTAGCTGCCTGGGCGCTTTTGCAGTGTTGCAACTGCTAAAAGTACTGCAGCACTAGTTAGAAAAGAATTTCTTTCGCATGAGACGTTCCTCCTTTTCCACTCTAGCATATTAAAGTATCCTTAAAGAAAACTTATAAAAGCACCTAGAAATTCTAGATGCTTAAAAATAGATTAAAAATTTTTCATAATATAGAGATTTAGCTGAACCTGTCTAGAGTAATAATAGTTTCCACCATCCACATAAAGTTCTCCACCCTGAAAAATAGAAATGGGATTGATGTAGCGATAGGTTTTCCCTGTTGTATTTCCTAATATAGGCGCAACTGTATCTCTGGAGTATTGCTTAGCTAGTACAAGAGTATTCTTTTTCCCATTCTGGGCGATAAAATCGATATAAGCAGGTCCAAAGTTATAAGCTTGAATGGCTGTCCAGACATCTACTCCTTTTTCTTGAGCTAGATAGAGATTTTCTGTCAAGGTTTGAACCCCTTGCCGAATACTACTTGCATTATCATTTATGGTATCAGTAGAGCCACTAGCAGATTCACTTGACTGCATCACGTCTCCTTCTTTACCCTTAGTTTCTGTATAAATCATGGCGAGCACAAGCTCTTCGTTTGCTGGGGTATCTCTTTCATTCAAGATTTCACGAACCATGGGTTGGTAGGTCATGACTTGTTTGACATCCTGACGAATCAGATAAGCTTTTATAACCAGCGAAAAAGGAAGACTGCTAGTACCAGCATTCTTCGTATAAGTTTAAAACATTATTTATTTTTGTATATCCTCGATGTTTTTTTGATTAAGATAGAATAGGTTCCATTATCGTTTTGAATGAACTCAACTGATTCCGCATCTTGATAGACATTGTTTGGTACGATGAGTTCAATTCCGTTTGACAAGGAAAGTTTCTGATTCTCAAATCTCTTTAACTGACGACTGGCATCAATCTCATCAAACTGTACTGGCTCAGGTACTGCTTCTTTGACCTGGTCAATGAAGCTAAGTCGAGCAGTAAGATTATTGTCAAAAAGATCATTGGCTAATTTTTCTGGAGAGAGCTCATTATTCTCTTCAAGATTATTGAAAATTGCTGATTTTACCTTGGATTGAAATTGAAAATCATCTGTGTTAAAGGTTTCGGCAATCTTTTGCGCCGTTTTTTCTAGTTCCTTAATGGATTTCTTAGGTGAAATCTTTGGTTGTGCTTGAATAAGATTCTCAGAAAAATAGTTTAAAAAGGCTCCATTATACTTGATGCGTTTTTCAATCAAGTGATATTTGCGACTTTGAAGATTAACAACTAGTGCTTCATCTGCTCCAGTTCCAAACCCAGGTAAGTTATTTTGAGTCAGTTTGATTGGATTGTCAACCTCGCCACCCAAGTGTGTCAAGGTTTCACGCAATGCAATTCGTAGAAAGGCAAAGTGGTCTACTCCCTCTTTTGAAAACTGGACAAAAACCAAGTCATTAGTCTTTTGGTTTTCAGATACAGAGAATTCCTCTTTCCAGAGATTAGCAATTGTCACAGATGTTTCCATTAAATCTTCTTTGATGTGATTGAAAAAGGATTATCCTCTTCAAAAATACCAGTTTTAGCATCATCCGAATACACACGCTCCACTTTTTTACGCAAGTATTCCTCGATTTTAGGAGTGATATTGAGAAACTTATCCGCCAAGAACAACTCTGTGTCATCAGGGCTGAACTGATGGATAATGGCTTTCTTAATATAAATATCCATAAAATATTAGTCCTCATATAATGGGAAGGCATCTGTCAAAGATTTGACTGCGCTTCTCACTTCTTCTAAGACAGCTTCGTTTTCTGCATTCTTAAGTGCTTTAATAATAAGTCCAGCAACTTGACGGCTTTCTTTTTCACCAAAACCACGAGCAGTAATTGCTGCTGCTCCGATACGAATACCACTTGTCTTGAATGGTGACAATGTTTCGTAAGGGATTGAGTTTTTATTAAGGGTAATGTTGACCTCATCCAATAAGTTTTGGGCTACTTTTCCACTTTCTATAACCTTTGTGACATCCACTAAGAAGAGGTGGTTTTCAGTACCACCAGAGATAATGCGGAAATTAGGATCTTGCAGGAATACTTCAGCCATAGCCTTGCTGTTCTTGATGACATTAGCAGCATATTCTTTAAAGGCTGGATCCAATACTTCTTTAAAGGCTACAGCCTTAGCAGCAACTACATGCTCTAATGGTCCACCTTGGATACCTGGGAAAATAGCGGAATTGATTTTCTTAGCAAGGTCTTCGTCGTTAGTCAAAATCAACCCACCACGTGGTCCACGAAGAGTTTTGTGGGTCGTTGTCGTTGTGATATGTGCGTATGGAACTGGATTTGGGTGAAGACCGGCTGCAACCAAGCCAGCAATGTGGGCCATGTCGACCATGAGTTTTGCGCCTACAGCATCCGCAATTTCACGAAATTTAGAGAAATCAATAATGTGAGAATAAGCTGAGGCACCAGCTACGATAAGTTTTGGTTGAACTTCTTGAGCTTGTTTCAAGATGGCGTCAAAGTCCAATAGCTCTGTCTCCGGATCAACGCTATATGAAACAAAGTTATAGGTTTGGCCTGAGAAGCTGACAGGAGCTCCGTGAGTCAAGTGCCCGCCAGCAGCTAAATCCATCCCCATAACAGTATCACCTGGCTCAATCAAAGCCATATAGGCAGCACAGTTAGCTTGACTTCCTGAGTGGGGTTGTACATTGGCAAATTTAGCACCAAAGATTTCTTTCGCACGTTCAATAGCTAGACTTTCGATAACATCCACTACATCAGTACCACCATAGTAACGACGTCCTGGATAGCCTTCAGCATATTTATTAGTCAGGATAGAACCTTGCGCTGCCATAACAGCCTTAGATACAACGTTCTCTGAAGCGATTAATTCAATATTATTTTGTTGGCGTTCCTCTTCTTTGGCAATAGCATTCCAAAGATCAGCATCATAAGCTTTAAAATCTTCTTTGTCAAAAATCATAGTTTTTCTCCTTTAATTAACTTAATAAATCGTTTCTGCACTTTATCACAAGTATAACCAACTCTCTCATAAAATGCATGAGCACCTAGACGATGGTCTGCAGAGTTTAAGCGAATAAACTGATATTCTCGACCTTTTGCTTCTTGTTCCAAACCTTGTAGTAAAGCTTTCCCGATACCTTTTCCTTGCATTTGGGGCAAAACAGCTAGAGCTAGGATATTAAAACCTGGTTTTGAATAAAGGGATTCATAAACCTCAGCATGAACATAACCAAGTAAGTCATGGCTAATTGAATCCTCAAAACCAAGCAGGAAGTGATGCGAGTCTTGAGTCAACTTAGCTAGTTGACTAGCCGTTTCCTCTGGACTAAAAGCATAACCTAGCGCTTCTTTGTTAATGACACAAATTGTTTCGACATCTGTCACTTTTAATTCACGTAGCATATCATACCTCCTCAAAAGGAATTTCAGGTATCTTGGCAAGGATATCTTCTCGAGTTATCGAACCTTGGCGTAGAATCTTAACCTTATCGCTAGATAAGTCTAAAATAGTCGAATCTTGACCTGTTAAAAAAGAATCGTCTTCAAATCCCAAGACTTCTTGGCCAAAATCTTTCAGAATCTCTTTAAAGCTAACACCACTAGCTTGACCCGAGATATTTGCAGACGGGCCGATTAAGGGACCAAACTCACGAATCAATTCTAGAGTGACAGGATGACTCGGCATCCGAAATCCAACAGTCGTTAAGTCTGAATTGACCCAGTAAGGGACCTTGTCATTAGCTTCTAGGATAAGGGTCAATGGACCAGGAAGAAAACAATCAACAAGTTTTTGTAAATAAGGTGGCTTATTCTTAGAAAAGTTCAAGATATCGTCTAGATGGGCGACATTGAGATTAAGTGCCTTGTCTCTAGGGCGACGTTTGAGCTGATAAACGTGGTCAACAGCTTTTTCATCCAATGCTTTTGCAAAGAGACCATAAACTGTTTCGGTCGGCAAAACTACTGCTCCACCCTTTTCCAACTCTTGCTTAATTTTTCTCCATCATCAATGACTACCATCCTATCTTGAGCCCAAATTGGTCTTTAAGGGTTCGAACTCGCTTCTCGGGAAGATTTTTCCATAAAGAGAGCGGGCACATTTTTGACCTTTGTTTGTAGCCAATTTCAAGATAAATCTTACCACCATCATTTAGATAGTCCTTGGAGTCTTCCGCGATTCTACGGTAGATAGCTAGGCCATCCTCGTCAGCAAAAAGTGCCAAATGTGGTTCTGAATGCAAAACATTCAAGCCAACTTCTTCTTGATCTTCACGAGAAATGTATGGTGGATTGGATACAATTATATCATATTTTGCAGAAATTTCAGAGAAACAGTCAGATTTGATAAAAGAGAGATTTAGATTTTGAGCGTTAGCATTCTCCAACGATAAGTCTAAAGCATCCTGTGAAATATCCGCAGCTTTGACCGACCAATCTGGTCTATTTTTCGCTAAAGCAAGGGCAATTGCTCCACTTCCTGTCCCGATATCAAGTACTGAAAGATTTTTATCAGGATTCTCAGTCAAGATGAGGTCTACTAGCTCTTCTGTCTCTGGACGAGGAATCAAAACTCGCTCATCTACTTTTAACTTCATCCCAAAAAAATCAGCATGACCAATAATGTACTGGGCGGGTATATGTGCCGCTAATTTCTTGTAAATTTCCTCCACAAATTGCTTCTCTTCCTCTGTTACTTCTTGCTGGAGGGCAAAGACGAAGTCTGTAAAAAGATAATTTTTTTAGGCTACGATAGACAAAGGAGAGGCTTTCTGCTTCCTCTCCTTGTGCTATTAACTTTTCCTCAAAAATCTTTAAAAATTTGAGCTAATTTCATTATTTGTTTAATTCTTCCAATTTTTGTGTTTGGTCATAAAGAACCAAAGCATCTACAACTTCATCCAATTTACCAGCTAGAATTGTATCAAGTTTTTGTAGAGTCAAGCCGATACGATGGTCTGTTACACGGTTTTGTGGGAAGTTATAAGTACGGATACGCTCTGAACGGTCACCAGTACCGATAGTAGACTTACGTTCAGCATCTTGTTCATCCTGGGCAATCTGTGCAAAGTGGTCTGCCACACGCGCACGGATGATTTTCATGGCTTTCTCACGGTTTTTCTGCTGGGTACGTTCTTCCTGCATCTCCACCTTGATATTGGTTGGCAAGTGAACAATACGAACAGCAGTCGCAACTTTGTTGACGTTCTGTCCACCAGCACCAGATGCGTGGTAGATATCAACACGAAGGTCTTTTGGATCAATATCGTACTCTACTTCTTCTACCTCAGGCATGACAAGGACAGTTGCTGTCGAGGTATGAACACGACCTTGGCTTTCTGTCACTGGAACACGTTGCACACGGTGAGCACCAGACTCATACTTGAGCTTAGAGTAAACTGACTGACCTGAAACCATGGCAACCACTTCTTTGAAACCACCAACCCCGTTCATAGAGGCTTCCATAACTTCAAAGCGCCAGCCTTGGGCTTCAGCATACTTTTGATACATGGTTAGCAAATCTCCAGCGAAAAGTGCTGCCTCATCTCCACCAGCAGCTCCACGGATTTCAAGGATGATGTTCTTATCATCGTTTGGATCTTTTGGAAGAAGCAATATTTTTAGTTTTTCTTCGTACTCTTCTTTTTCAGCCTTAGCATCTTTCAGTTCCTGCTTGGCCATTTCTTCCAAGTCAGCATCTCCGCCTGATTCCTTAATCATTTCCTCGGCATCGATAATATTTTGAACGACTTGTTTGTATTCACGGTAGGCAGTTACGGTATCACGAGTAGAAGCTTCCTCTTTTGAAAGCTCCATAAAACGCTTGGTATCAGAGACCACATCAGGGTCACTCAGCAATTCTCCTAACTCTTCGTAACGGTCTTCTACAGCTTGTAGTTGATCATAGATATTCATTCTTATTGATTCTCCTTATTGATTTCAGGGGCAAAATAATGTTTACGGCAAACCGAGATATAGGTTTCATTCCCACCAATCTGGATTTGTTCACCATCATAAACAGGCAGTCCGTCTTGCGTACGCAACACCATGGTCGCTTTTTTCTTACAATACTGACAAATGGTTTTGATCTCATCAATTTTATCTGCTAATAACAATAGATGTTTAGATCCTTCGAACAGCTCATTGCGAAAGTCATTCTTCAAACCGAATGCCATCACAGGTATGTCTAACTCATCGACGACACGAGCTAAATCATAAACATGATGACGCTTCAGAAACTGGGCTTCATCGACAAGAACACAGTAGGGCTTTTCAGGTAAGTCTCGAATAAACCCAAAAATATCCGTAGTATCATCGATAGCTATGGCTGGTCGCTTCATGCCAATCCGACTCGAAACATAGCCTATACCATCTCTTGTATCCAGAGCCGAAGTCATGATAACAACTCCCTTTCCTTGCTCCTCATAGTTATAGGCTACCTTGAGAATCTCGATGGTCTTTCCTGAATTCATGGTCCCATAACGATAATACAACTGTGCCATGTTTCTATTCCACGTCCATTTCTAATTTTCTGCTACATTCTAGTATATCATATTTTCCAAAAGCTTTAAACGGCAAAATGTGGTAAAATAGAAGAAATCAAAAACTAGTGGAGGAAGCAATTATGCCATTTGTACGTATCGATTTATTTGAAGGTCGCACGCTTGAGCAAAAGAAAGCCCTAGCAAAGGAAGTAACCGAAGCTGTGGTTCGTAACACTGGTGCACCACAATCTGCTGTTCATGTCATCATCAATGATATGCCTGAAGGAACTTACTTCCCGCAAGGGGAAATGCGCACTAAGTAAAGCTTAAGCGATATGCTTAGGCTTTTCTTTATAAGTGGCATTCGTTGAATAAATAACTTTATTTTGTTACAATTTTAAGAGATATTTGTATATAAAAGTCTTCAATTTTTAAAAAGGAATTAACATGATTACACGTGAATTTGATACCATTGCTGCAATCTCCACACCTCTCGGAGAAGGAGCCATTGGTATTGTCCGCTTGAGCGGAACAGACAGTTTTGCCATTGCGCAAAAGATTTTTAAAGGCAAAGACTTGAGCAAAGTTGCTAGCCACACACTTAACTACGGCCACATTGTTGACCCTTTGACTGGTAAGGTTATGGACGAGGTCATGGTTGGGGCTATGAAGTCTCCGAAGACCTTTACTCGTGAGGATATTATCGAGATTAACACCCACGGAGGGATTGCCGTGACCAATGAAATCCTGCAATTGGCTATCCGTGAAGGGGCTCGCATGGCAGAACCTGGTGAGTTTACCAAACGTGCCTTCCTCAATGGTCGTGTGGACTTGACTCAGGCTGAGGCTGTTATGGATATCATTCGTGCTAAGACTGACAAGGCTATGAATATAGCAGTCAAACAACTTGATGGATCCCTGTCTGACCTCATTAACAATACTCGTCAGGAAATTCTCAATACCTTGGCTCAGGTTGAGGTTAATATCGATTACCCTGAGTATGACGATGTGGAAGAAGCAACTACTGCTGTTGTCCGCGAAAAAACTATGGAATTTGAACAACTCTTGACCAATCTCCTAAAAACTGCACGTCGTGGGAAAATTCTCCGCGAAGGAATTGCAACAGCCATCATTGGTCGTCCCAACGTTGGGAAATCAAGTCTCCTCAACAACCTCCTTCGTGAAGATAAAGCCATTGTAACGGATATTGCAGGGACTACTCGAGATGTCATTGAAGAATACGTCAATATCAACGGTGTTCCACTGAAGTTGATTGATACTGCTGGTATTCGTGAAACAGATGATGTCGTGGAACAGATCGGGGTTGAACGCTCCAAAAAAGCCCTTAAGGAAGCTGACTTGGTACTACTAGTCCTAAACGCTAGCGAACCTCTAACTGCCCAAGACCGACAACTTCTTGAAATTAGTCAAGATACTAATCGAATCATTCTTCTCAACAAAACTGACCTGCCAGAAGCGATTGAAACTGCTGAGCTTCCAGATGATGTCATTCGTATTTCAGTCCTTAAAAATCAAAACATTGATAAGATTGAAGAACGCATCAATAACCTCTTCTTTGAAAATGCTGGCTTGGTCGAACAAGATGCTACTTATCTATCCAACGCCCGTCATATTTCATTAATTGAAAGGGCAGTTGAAAGCCTACAGGCAGTTAACGAAGGTCTTGAACTGGGTATGCCCGTCGATCTTCTTCAAGTAGATTTGACCCGTACCTGGGAAATTCTTGGAGAAATTACTGGTGATGCTGCCCCAGATGAGCTTATTACTCAATTGTTTAGCCAATTTTGTTTAGGTAAATAACATAAAAACTAGGTCATAAAAATGCTAGTCACCTAAAAAGGATTAGATCTTTTTGCTGATCTTATCCTTTTTCTTTCACATACTAAGTTATATCCTACTTTAGCAGACATTTGAAACAAAATTTACCAGTTCTTTTCTATTTTCACTTAGTCTTTAGGTAATTTGCCAGCTTTTTCAAGCATTTTTTTGATTAAATAGGGCATCTTAACATTTTCACGACCTTTTTTCTCAATTAATTTTTTAACAAATTCTGGCATTTGTAAGTCTTGTGATTCATCTAAAATATTCTTAGTTTCCTCCGAAGGGACTAATTCATCAAAGGTTTCTTCTTCTGGGAGGAATTCTCTAAATTCTTTATGTTCATTAGCTCGGATAATATTGACCAAGGCATCAATCAAACGAGAATCTGTATTTGGCATTGGTGGACGATGGTAGTTCACCTCCAATTCCTGACACAATTCATAACATTCCACATCGTTGTCAAACAATACTTCAATATGCTCACTGATAAACTAATAGGTACAAAAATATAATGCTCTGGATGTTCTTCCTGTTCTCTAAGATACTCTAAGACATCTGGTTTAATCCAAGGAATACCAATATCACTTTCGCTCTGCCAAGTGTTGGTATATTGCTCTGGTTTCAAGCCTAATTTCTCAGCAATTAACTTGCTATTTTCGAAAATCTGATCGATATAGGGATCGCCAAAATCCAAGGCAAAAATGGGTACACTGTGGGCAGAAAAGATGACTTTAAAGCTATCCTGTTTCACCTTTTCTTTTAAAATTTTAGCAATTTCAGCTGTCCAATAGTTTAATAGTGCTTCTTCTTGATACCAGTCTTTAATAACTAAAAACTGAATTTGTTTGCTTTCCAGAAACTTTTCGTACCCCATGACAGAGTAAAAGGAATAGTGTGGCTCCAAAATCAAGCAAATACACTTTTCAATTCCATCTGCTTCCATTTGCCGAATTACATCTGGAATAAAAGGGGTTGAAAATTTATTGGCAAAATAGACACTATATTCATTTCCTAACCTAGCTTCTACCAAGGCAACTTCTTCACGGGTAATTTTTTGAAGTGGAGTTCCTCCAATTCGAACATAATTATCATAAAGGGTTTGAATCTCGTGGTCTTGAGGTCGAACTCCTCGACGAATGTTGGTAAAAAAGTCAGCTACTCCTTCAAAGGTAATCTCTTCTGGTGAACCAAATGTCATCATTAAAATTGCTTTTTTCATCTCTGCATCCTTGTGATATTTTTATCTTTCTTATTGTATCACTAAAGAAGCCATAAGTAAACGTAACATAAGAATTTTATCTCCCTTCCGACTTTTGTTTTTCTCTTCTTTCTATGATACAATGGTTTTAAAGAAGGAAAAAAAGGAGTTATAATGAAATATCCAACATTACTAGAGCGTTTTTTAACTTATGTTAAGGTTAACACACGTTCAGACGAAAATTCTACTACTACACCAAGTACTCAAAGTCAAGTAGACTTTGCGACTAATGTCCTCATCCCAGAAATGAAACGTGTCGGTTTGCAAAATGTCTATTATTTGCCAAACGGTTTTGCTATCGGTACACTTCCAGCTAATGATCCTAGTTTAACTCGTAAGATTGGTTTTATCTCCCACATGGATACGGCTGATTTTAATGCTGAAGGTGTTAACCCGCAAGTTATCGAAAACTACGACGGTGGTCTTATCGAACTAGGTAATTCTGGTTTCAAGCTTGATCCAGTAGATTTTAAGAGCTTAAAGAAATATCATGGCCAAACTTTAATTACTACAGATGGGACTACCCTTCTAGGTGCTGATGACAAATCTGGTATTGCTGAGATTATGACAGCCATCGAATACTTAACTGCTCATCCTGAGATTAAACACTGCGAAATTCGTGTCGGCTTTGGACCTGATGAAGAAATCGGTGTTGGTGCCAACAAATTCGATGCAGAAGATTTCGATGTCGACTTTGCTTATACAGTTGACGGTGGACCTCTTGGTGAACTTCAGTATGAAACCTTCTCCGCGGCAGGTGCAGAGCTTCACTTCCAAGGTCGTAATGTACATCCTGGAACTGCTAAGGGACAAATGGTTAACGCTCTTCAGTTGGCAATTGACTTCCACAACCAACTCCCAGCTGGTGACCGCCCAGAATTGACTGAGGGCTATCAAGGTTTCTACCATCTCATGGATGTATCTGGCACTGTTGAGGAGGCGAGTGCAAGCTACATCATTCGTGACTTCGAAAAGGATGCCTTTGAAGCGCGTAAAGCTGCTATGCAAGCTATCGCTGATAAGATGAACCAAGAACTTGGTAGTTATCGCGTCACTTTAACATTGACTGACCAGTACTACAACATGAAAGAAGTCATTGAAAAGGATATGACACCAATCACCATCGCTAAATCAGTAATGGAAAGTCTTGATATTACACCAATTATCGAGCCTATTCGTGGTGGAACAGATGGTTCTAAGATTTCCTTTATGGGAATTCCAACGCCGAATATCTTTGCTGGTGGTGAAAACATGCATGGCCGTTTTGAATATGTTAGCCTTCAAACCATGGAACGTGCAGTTGACACTATTATTGGAATTGTAGCTTATAAAGACTAAAAAAGAAGTAGCAATGCTACTTCTTTTTAATTTTACTTCTTTGTCACTTGTTTCAGGACTTGTAGTAGTTGAATGTGAACTTGATTCTTCACTTGTTACTTCGGTGCTAGCTTGACCTGGTGTTTCTTGTTTTGCTTCAACAGGTGTTTCTTGACTTGGCATTGCTTTAGATCTAAGCTCTTGATTTAACAAGACTATTTCTTGGGCAACTGCTAGAAGAGCCTGCTTATCCTTACTTGCTGCTGCTAGTTTATCAAATAGAGCATCTACTTTTTCAAAGTCCGCATCAGAACCATTATTCATTTCCAAATAAGTATGGAGAGCAATGACACCATTATAGAGTTTTTGGTAAAGAACTAAAACCTCTGGGTCTTGTTTCGAATTATCACGTTCATTTTGGATTGTTAGTGAAATACGTTTCAAGAGATCTTGAACCTGTGTATTTAATTCATCAAGGTCTGCGTCTTCTTTATCCAAAGCAGCCTTAAGATTTTTCACTTCGTCAGAGAGTGAAGCTTTAACCCCTTCCTCATTGACTTGATTCACTAATTCTTCAGCTTTTGTTAGTAACTCTTCTACTTGCCCTTTTAAGACATGATTACTTTGTTCCTCAGGTTTAATATCATCATACAAACCTTTCAAGAACTCATAGACTGCAGTTTTAGCACTATGGCCATCCACTTTTTCTGTATCTAAGATTGTTTCAGAAGCCTTGCTTGCAACCGGCTCATTTTTCAGCGCTTCTTCTACTTCCAGTTTTGTTTGGTAGATTTCCGGGAAGAGTTTGTTCAAGTCAGTCGCCTTAAGGAAGGATTGTGATTGATAAAGTGTCCAAGTTAAGTTCGCAACTTTATTTCTAAGAGTGTCATTTAAGTGATTATCAGATAAATGTTGATAGAAATACTTAATGTACTCGACTGTTGTAACTCCAGTACGATCATTGAAGTCCTGCAAGGCTTCTAGTTTAGCTTCAACTGCATCTAAACCTGCTTCATCTTGGGCTAGTTTATTTTCTTGAAGCTGAGTTAATAAATCCTTCTTAGGAAGTCCATAAGCATCTGTGTCTAAGGTATTAATCTTATCTACTAAAAGCTTGATATTTCTTGTCTAAAGGACTGATTTCTGTTGGTTTGACACTTGAGTCAATGTGAATATACTGTTTATCAAACAAATCCAAAGCTGCCAAGTATCCTGCAGTAGAGTTGGTTGATAGTTTTTTCATATTTTCAGAGAATTGACCCAAGGCAAGCTCAATTTGTCTCTGTACGCTTGGCTTGTCTTTATAGAGCTCTCGACTCTCTACCAAAAGCTGTTCAACCTTATGCACTACAGCATTTTCATCAAATGCACCAGGTTGGTAGTTAGATTGCAAGGCAGGAATTTTGTTTTTCAAAGCGACTTCATAACCTTTAGTTTGAACCTTGATGTAGTGGTTATGGTCACCATGAGGGATAACAAAGCTACCATTTTCAACCTGCAAGCTATAAGGAGAAACACCATCACGTAGAGCTGTTGTATAGAGTTCGTTTAGGAAATCAAGCTCTGCATCTCCAGTTTGAATCGGAATACGAACGTGTTCCTTACGAACAGCGTAAGGGTGAATGTGAGTTGGGTCATAAGCCTGGTCTGGATTTCCAAATACAAAGAATCCATTTGAAATTCTGATAGCCTCAAGAGGAACGCCATATGTTCTAGAAATATAAGCTATTTTTTCTTCATCGCTGGCATCTCGAGAGAAACTTTCAACCGTCTTGGCAAGAGGTTTTACAGACTCAGTTTTATGACTGTTTAAATGTTCTTGAGCAGCTTTAATCTGATCTTTTGTTAAATCTTTTTTAAAGAAATAGTGGTTGTGATCGCCATGAGAAACGACAAATCCTTTTTCATCTTCACTTATCACTCGATCTGCTGCAAATCCATGATCGTGCTCTTCCTCATGATGGTGTTCTTCTGGTTTACTACTGTGGTTATCTGGGCTAATTTCTGATTGTTTATTTCCGTACAAGTGATCCTGCGCGGCCTTGATTTGATCAGGGGATAAATCTTTTTAAAGAAGTAATGATTGTGATCTCCATGAGAAACGACAAATCCTTTTTCATCTTCACTTATCACTCGATCAACTGCAAAGCCATGATCGTGCTCTTCCTCGTGATGGTTTCCATGGTTATCATGATGGTGTTCTTCTGGTTTACTACTGTGGTTATCTGGGCTAGTTTCTGAATGTTTATTTCCGTATAAGTGATCTTGAGCAGCCTTGATTTGATCAGGTGATAAATCTTTTTTAAAGAAGTAATGATTGTGATCGCCATGGCTCATAACAAAACCTTCTGAATCTTCACTTATAATTCTATTTGCATCAAAACCATGATCGTGTTCCTCTTCTTCATGGTGAACATGTGGTAACGGATTATTTGGTGTAGAATTAGAAGGACTTTCTAAGCTTGGAGTGTTAGATTGTGCTTGATGATTGTTAAGAAATGATTTAGGGATATAGTGATAGTGGTCCCCATGTCGTACGATATAAGCATCGCCAGTATCTCTGACAATATCATTAGGGTTAAAGACATAACCATCATCTGCTGCAGAAACACCATTATTCGGTGTCAGTGACAAGGGTTGACTGAGAGCTGAACTATTGCCAGATAAATAAACCTTTGCGGCAGCTAATTCACCCGCTGACAGATCACTCTTAGGAATATAATGGAAGTGACCTCCGTGGGGAACGATATAAGCATCTCCTGTATCCTCGATGATATCAGAAGCGTTAAAGACATAACCGTCATCAGTTGTATAACGTCCTTGAGCTCTAGCTGCCACAACTTCCTTAGAATCATTTTTTTGGTCAGATGTATGCTCTTGTTTTTGTTTTTCAATTTGTTCTTTGGTACGAATATTTTCAGCTTGGCTAGCATTTTTTAGGTAGACATAATATTTTCCATCAACTTTGATGATGTAACCACCTTTAATTTCGTTAATGATGTGTTCATCGCGCAATTGATAACTTGGATCTTTCATGACTAGTTCTTCACTAAAAATCGCATCGAAAGGAACTTTACCATTATAGTAATGGAAATGATCTCCGTGAGAAGTCACATATCCCTGATCAGTAATTTTCACAACAATTTGTTCGGCCTCAATGCCTTCCTTTTTGCTAACTTGATCAGGAGTCAAATTTTCGTTCTTTTTAGACTCATTCTTTTTCCCATCAACATAAGATACACGATTATCTTCCTTCTTCTCTGCTTCTTGGTGCTGATTTAAAACATAAGCACAAACACTAAGCGCAATAACTACTGCTGATCCAGCTATGTATTTCTTTGTTTTATTCATAAATTCCTCATCTCAATTCTTCTGCTAGTATTGCAATATCCTCTTCTAAATTATCTAAATAAGACTTATCATTTTGTGGGTCTGCCTCTAAAAGGATTGAGAGTTTTAAGACTCACACCTGTTGACTTGATAAGCGTTTCAGCTACTTTAGACGAAGCATTGCTCTCTGTAAAAAAATAGTTTTAACTTTATAGGTCTTAACAAATTCTTGGATTTCAGTCAGTTGTTTTGGGCTTGGTTCTTGATCAGGAGAAATACCAGCAATACCAAGTTGATTCAAGTCAAATCTCTTTGCTAAATAAGAAAAAGCAGTGTGTTGTGTCACAAACGTTCTTTGCTCCACTTTATCGAAGATAGGTTTATATTTATTTGTTAACTCATGAGCTTGATCAATAAACTTCTTCGCATTCGACTGATATATTTCTTTATTCTCACTATCTAATTCTGATAATTTATCAGCAATAATTTGTGCTTCCTCAGCTACCTTTTCAGGGTCTAACCAAGTATGAGGATCATAAAGACTTTTCTCATCCACACCTTCTCCTACTTCTATATCTTCTAAGCCAGATACTCTATCCAAGGTCATACCCTCAGATGCTTCTAGGACCTTAACCTTGGATTTTTGTAGACTTGGGTCTAGACTACCCGCCCAAGACTCCAAGGTATGTGAATGATAAACAAAGACATCAGCATCATAAATTGCTGCAATATCATTTGCGGATGGTTCATAGGAATGAATACCGGAGCTAGATTGAATCATCCGAACATCATTTAGGTCACCCGAAACCTCTTTGACCATAGCATAGATAGGATAAAAACTAGTCACAATCTTCATCCCAGTGGCTTCCTTGCTTTCTTGACTTGTTTGTTGACCACAAGCTACTAGGAAAAGAACAAACAAACAAATCAAAAACCAAAGAATAGATTTTTTTTTCATAACAACTCCTTAACTAGTGTTTAACCATTTAATTAACTAGTAAACATTCTACTATTTAAAATTTAAGATGTCAAGTTATAAATTCAATTTTTCCCAAAATTTTACTTATAAAAAAAGCACCGCTTTAACGATGCTTTTTAGATTCTAAGAAAAATATCTGGAAATTTTTCAGAAATTATATTCCAGAATTCTTCCAATTGTTCTTGTACTGTCCTAGTAGTTTTGATAATCAAATTTTGTTTTTTCCACTGTTCTTATTAATGCAGCACAATTGATATACTTTTGTTTGTAACTCCATAACGATGATAGCGTTGTTCAATTAGATAAATCTGTTGTATTTCTCTTAAATCAACGGCTTGTGTCCCTTTAAAGTAAGTAATAAGATGGTTTTTGTATAGAATAACTTTTAAATCCTGATCGTAGTAATCAGATTCTTCCGCAATACTATCAAGATTTCCTTGCAATTCTGGATATGACTGATACAATTCCTCATATGAAGCAATTGATTTTTTTCGCAAAATGAAGGCACCAACTAATGTAAAAACTCCCATACCGCCAAAAACAACAGCACCTATAACATATGTCCAACCATCTCGTGAATGTTCAGTTAAACTGAGATAAACATTTGTATTCATGTTTTGATAAACTGTAGAACTAGGTTCTAGAATTGATCTTAAGAATCCAGTTAAGTCAACAATTCTGTTATTTCTTGAAGTATTAGCTTTTGTGTTAAGGGGTTGTAACTGTGTACCAGTCAAAGTACCTGGATTTTCAGCTAAAGTTTCAGCTGTTGCTTGATCTATTAATTTTTTTATCTCAGCATCATTTTCTTTAGCCTCAACTACTGCATACTTACCTTCTCCTTCTTGACTATATTGAACGAGATAAACAACGCTTCCACCATCAACATCACCAATAACTTCTGGGTAAATGTCATAGATAGTCATTTTTACTTGTTTACCGGATTCATTATTTGTCGCAAAAGCAGTTGTCGGATTTTTATGCAAATTCCATAGAAATCCCATCACAATAGCTATAGAAAAAAGAAATAATGAGAGAACAAGACCTGAGATGAAACCCTTGTTTCGTTTTTCCTTGAACATTATAGACTCCTTTTAGTTTGATATTTAAATTATATCAAACTAAAACTTATTTTTCAATATTAGTGGTGATTCATTGAAGATAGCATAATTTCTAAAAATTCTAAAGAAGAAATAAAAAGCTCGAACTATTATTCGAACTTTTTGATATTTTTATTTTCTTGCAGCTTGTTCATCTTCTTCGAGTTGTTTGACCAGTTGTTCAACACTGTCAAATTTTACCATATCTCGGATACGATCCAACCAATAGACGGTCACAGTCTCTCCATAAATATCCTCATCAAAATCAAAGATATTCACTTCAAAACGCTCTTCTTCTCCATCGAAGGTCACGTTCTTTCCGACACTTGCCATCCCTCGATAAAGTTTTCTCTTGATTTCGATATCAACAGTATAGACACCATCTGCTGGCATATAAGTACGGTCTAAGAGGACAAGATTAGCAGTAGGATACCCAATTGTACGTCCACGGGCATTACCATGTACCACAAATTCCTCTTGTCGGAAGAGGGCTTCCTAGTAATTGCCCAGCTTCTTTCACATCCCCTTCCAGAATGGCTTGACGAATACGAGTAGAGCTAATCTTTCCTTTTTCATCTTCTACAGGTGGTACTACAACTACTTCTCCGTCGAAGATTTCTTTTAAATCTTCCGCTGATTTTCGATCAGAACCTAAGCTATAGTCAAATCCTACAACAATGGCATCTGCTTTAACTTCTTTGACAAAGGCATCTACAAACTCTTGAGCTGTCATATTAGCTATACGGCTTGAGAAATCCATCAGATAAAGATTTTCAACACCAGCTCGTTTAAACTTACGTTCACGTTCTTCTGCATTTAGGATATGAAGTAAATTTTCTGGTGTATAGGGTTTTAAGGTTAATTTTGGTGATTCATGAAAAGTGATTAAGGCAACGCTTAATCTTTTCTTTGCAGCAATTTCACCAGCTATACTAAATAATTTTTGATGTCCTAAGTGGATACCATCAAAATATCCTAATACTAGGACAGTCGGTCCTGGAGTTGCAATGTCTTTTTCAGTTTTAATAGGTATTGTTACAATCATAGTCATATTATACCAAAAAGAAGAAGGCATTCAAAACATTTCGAATTTTAAAAGACTATAAGCTACTCTTTACTTCTTTCCTAAGTTGTTCCAGACTTTCGATGTTATATTTGTCCATAACTTTTGGTAGATTTTCAATAATATCTGGACAAGCATACGGATTTGTGAAGTTTGCTGTTCCGACACTGATTGCTGAAGCACCTGCTAGATACATTTCTAAGGCAGCTTGAGCTGAATCGACTCCCCCCATACCGATAATTGGCAGACTCGTTGTTTGTGCTACCTGGCGAATTAATTTAAGTGCAACTGGAAAGACTGCTGGACCTGACATCCCACCTGTTCCATTTGCGAGGATTGGTTTTCTTGTCTTGAGATCAAAACGCATACCAACAAGAGTATTGATCATGGTAAGACCACTAGCACCGGCATCTTCTGCTGCCTTTGCTATGGTTACGATATCAGTCACACTTGGAGTTAGTTTAACGTAGACTGGAACATCTGACGCTTCTACAGCTGCTTTAACCACATCAAAAGCCAAATCTGGATCTTGCCCGATTAAAAGACCGTGATTTCCATGATCGACATTAGGACAGGAGATATTGAGCTCGATAGCTTTACGTTATTTGCCTTTGAAATTCCATGAGAAACGGCTGCATACTCCTGTTTTGAAAATCCAGCAACATTGGCGATAATAGGGAGATTTGGATATTCCCTTTCAAGCCAAGGTAACTTTTCAGACAAAACGACTTCTAAACCAGGATTTTGTAGACCTATAGCATTTAGCATACCTGCAGGGGTTTCTGCTACTCGAGGAGTAGGATTCCCAAAACGTGGCTCAAGTGTAGTTGCTTTAATCATGATAGACCCTAAAAGGTCTAAATCATAGTATTTGGCATACTCTTGACCAAAACCAAAACAGCCTGATGCGGGAATGATAGGATTCTTTAATTCTAAACCAGGTAGAGAAACTTGTAATCGATTTGTAGTCATGATACTCTCCTTATAAAACTACTGTTCCTGTTTTAAATACAGGTCCATCTTCACATACTCGTTGACTAATTGTTTCACTATCTGGCACTTTAAGCACACAAGCATAACAAGCTCCCATACCACAAGCCATACGCGATTCTAAAGATAGGTAAGCTCTTGGATGTTCGTAAAAGGTTTGATTGATGTATTTCATCATACCAGGTGCTCCACAAGAGTAAACAGCATCAAATTCACTGTCCAATTCCTTAATCACAACTGAGACATTCCCCTTGATTCCATAAGAGCCATCGTCTGTTGTAACAAAGACTTTGCTGTATCTGGCTAATTCATCTTCCAAAATGACGGCATCTTTAGTAGCAAATCCTAGTACAGTAGTAATTTCCACCTCGCACTCATGTAATTGCTTAGCAACTTCAAGTAAGGGCGGAACTCCAATTCCGCCACCAACTAGGAGAACACGACTACGCTGGTCTAATTCTGATAAATCAAAACCATTTCCTTGAGGTCCCATGACATCCAGGCTATCACCTGCTTTTAAGGTTGAAAAGATTGCTGTACCAGAGCCTTCGATGCGATAAATCAGATGACATTGTCTCTTAGATTTATCTATGGATGAGATTGAAATTGGACGACGCAAGAGATGAGCATCATCAGGAACTCGTAAATGAAGAAATTGTCCAGCTCTCATAGCTTCCACCATTTCTCCTTCTAGCACTAGATCATAGATTGCTGGTGCAATCTCATCTTGGGCAACAACTTTCATAGTTTCTAAGCGAATAGCACCCATGCGTTTTCTACAATTTGGATTCATAACTTTTCCTCCTTAAATTTTTAAGGGGATCAGATAAAGAAAAACCTTGCTATTGCAAGGTTTCAGTTAAGATATTTACACAAAAGTAGCAAATAAGCACCTGCTTACTTGTTTACATTGTAGCTTCTTTTTCTGACACCTTGTGAGTCTCTCTGGACTTCCCTTAAAGGTTAAATTTTCACTAGTATACTGTATCAAACATGAAAAGTCAAGTAAAAATAGGTAAGGTATCAGTTCATAAAAGTTGCTTATTTTTGTGAAGAAAGAATTTTTTCTAGTTTTCGATAATCTTTGACACTGTCAATTTCGTAGATAGAATTTTCTTCTAACTCCTCTACATAAACATCTAGTTCTTTGATGTTATCTTTAACCATGTTATCCCAGTAAAGGTCAACAAACTGGCCACTTGCATAGGCTTCATCGATAAACCCAACAATTTTCTCAGCTGTTGGAGCGTCCCAGAATGAAACACCGCTCAAGATGCGTCCGTTTTTACTATCGACAATGATATCTTGAACTTTGAAGTCATCCCCATAAACTAGGAACCACTCATTATCACAGTCTTCGCGATAAACACTAAAGTAAGTTGAACGTTCAATATCATTGCGGAACATATTCTTGAAAAGATAGTTATCCGCATCGATAACGTAGCTATTAGCCAACTCTTCTTTTACCAAGTAAAGAGAGTAAAAGTTGTTGTAATCAGCATACTTATCATTGAAGACCAAACGCACACCGTATTTCTCTTTGAGATAGTCAAACTGTTCTTTCAAATAACCTACGACGATGATAATGTCATCAATTCCTCGTTCTTTTAAATATTCAATTTGATATTCAACCAAAGGTTTTTGATTGACTTTAACCAAGGCTTTGGGAGTATTTTCTGTCATAGGACGTAAACGAGTTCCCAATCCCGCTGCTAAGATGATCGCTTTCACGCGTTTTCTCCTTTATTCTTTAATGATAATATAAACACCAGCCATTACAACAAATGAAGTTATAATGGTCAAGACAGTCAGAGGTGTCCCCAAGAACATCGCTGCAAACAGGACAGTCCAAACTACATAACTGACATTTTAAACCAGTTGCTTTTTGCTGGTTGCAATCGATTGATAGCCATATAGTAAGCAAGATAAGAAATCATATTAAATGCTGCAAAGACAATTAATAGACCAAACAATTGGCCATTTGCCACTTCTGCAAATGAGTGATGCGAGAAAAGCACAATAACAAGATAAGACAAGAAGGATGTAACTTGACGAATCAAGAGAGCTTCAATTTCGCTGAGGTCACTTTCCATAGCAAAGGAGCTCAGAACACTTTCACTTCCCCAAGCAAAAGCACAAATCAAAGCACATAGAATACCTATGTAGAAAGAATTAACCTGCTCTGCTTTATAGGTCTGAGCAATAATCCCAGCAATAATTAGAAAGATACCAAAAATTGTATTTTTGGAAATCTTGTGCTTCAAAAAGAAGAAGGCAAGCAAGACTGAGACTGCCGGATAAATAGCTGAGACTGACGAAGCTAATGAACTTCCAATATACTTAACCGCATAGAGATTGGCCTGCATACCAATCGGACCGGCTAGTAAAGCTCCGATGATAACACTGACATTTCGAATGTTCAAGAAGATTGAAAAACGAACTCTGCCTTCCTTAACTAGAAGATATCCTAGCAAGATAAAAATACTTAGGAAATCGTGTGCTGCTGCTACTACAAAGGGCGATAAATCCGTGAATATTGAAAAGATATAAGCACTAATAGTTAATCCTAATCCCCAGAACACACCTGATAGTAGCCCAAAAGAAACTCCATTTTTAGCCTTCATTAGAACCTCCCATATAATCCAATTCCTTCACAGCTCTATTGTAACGAGAGATCCCATAATCTCCGAAATCTGCACCATTTTCTTCTTTGTAGATAGTCCAAAGACTCCAAATAATATCTTGCAATATTTTGTAGATACGAATTTTCTCTCTAGAAACGGGAGTCTTATCACTCTCATAATGACTTAGGAAGTCTTCTTCCTCTGCACTTGTAAATTCAGATTCTAGGAAGAGGGCTGCCAAATCCCACATAGGATCATTCATAGATGAATATTCCCAATCAATGAGATAAAGATGTCCATCTGATCCTTCAATAAAGTTTTCAGGGACCAAATCAATATGACACGATTTCTTATCCATTCCAATTTGTTCAAGCTCTTCTTTCAGAGAAAATACAGATTTTCTGACAACTTCATAGTTCGGATAGAAAATCTCCCCCTTGAATCAATGATTCATATTTTTTAATTTCCTCAAAAGGAGCAAACTCTCCTTTTAATTCTTTACCCGAAGCATGGATCGTTTGTAAAATTGGAGCTATCTTCTCAAATTTAGTTTTAATGGTAGTTGAATCAAGTGTCTCTGCATTTTCAATATATTGATTGACCTTGATACCTGCTTCAATATCGAAAAGATAATTTTCTACATCTAATTTCAAATCCTTCAACAATTCAAGATTGAATTTTTCGTTCTGACGGTCGATTAATTTATCAGTACCTTTACCGAAAAACTTAACGATGTACTGGTTTAAGGTTGTCTTAACCAAATAGTTTTGATTGGTCATCCCCCCCAATTGTTCAACGATCTGAATTTCTTCGTCAGCTGACAATAAGGAAGCAATCTTTGCTTTAACGATTTCCTTCACAATCATCCTCCATTATAATTCCCACTTAAAGACTGTCTTAAATGCGGTATTTAAGTCAGTTGCAAAAACTCGGTGAATATCTTTAATTTCTCTGACTGGTTCTTCTAGATAAATGATATTCTTCAAACGATTGGCAAATTTTTTAATTTCCATCATTTGGATAGCATTTTCAAAGTCAATTCTTCCTGAACGTGAAGAGCCGACTAGTAACAAGCCTTTTTCCAATGAATCCCGAGTGTTGATGTTGACCTTATACTCACTAACACCCATCATCAAAATGGTCCCTTGTGGTTTGATGTAACGAATCAAGTCATTAATAGCAGGCCCGCATCCATCACCACCACAGCATTCGAAACCATGGTCAAAACTTAAATCTTCTGGAATACTATCAGTAATGTAAAGCTCTTTTGCAAATGAGAAGAGTTCTAATTTCTCCCAATGACGTCCGATAACAATAATCTCAGCTTCAGGCAGAGTATAGTTAATAATATTAGCCATGACAAAAGCTAAACTTCCATCACCAATGACAGCAATTCGTTGACGTCTGCTGTGAGATACCGTCATGAAACGATTCATAGCATGCATGCCAACACTGACAAACTCTGTAATGGCAGCAACTGTATCTTCGATATCTTCGTATGATACCACACGATCCTTAGGCAGAGATACAAATTCTCGCATAAATCCATCATAACCACTTGACAAGAAGTAGGTACCTGTCATGTAGTTTTCATAGAACTCCTCGTCACTTTGCATAGGTGGTTGATTTGGAATCATAACAACCTTCTGACCAACCTTATAGGTACCTGTTGGATCAGAAATAACAGTTCCACAAGACTCATGAATCATAGCCATTGGAAGCTTTTTAGATAATATTTTGGGATCACGCTTTCCTTGGTAATAGCGTTGATCCGCATGACAAACCGCCATATAATTTGGTCGAATGAGGATATGATTCTCTTGGTCAATCTCTTCTTCCTGATATTTAATATTGATAAATTTTGGTTTTGTCAGTTGATAAATTTGATTAATCATGTCTCTAGTCTTTTCTCAATCATGCTTTTTAGCAATCTTCAAGTCTGTAACTGTTGTAATTTTAAGGTTTGAGTATTCACCTTTAGCCAAGGCCACATCTTTACCCTTAATGACAAAGATTTTACATGCATCTGTTAAAATTTCTTTTTCTTCTGCTGATAATGAACCATACAAATCAATAAAGTCTTTACAACGGAATGTTTGTGGAGTCTGTCCTTAGTAAAGATGAGCACGATTTGGAATATCTGTAATAAACTGACCATTTGTGCTTTCAACAATTGTATCCACCGCTTCAACCACAGTGTCAACCGCATCATGTTTTTGAGCAAGAGCGATATTGTCTTGAATCATACGAAGAGTGATAAAGGGACGAACAGAATCATGTGTTACTACGATATCATCTTCTGTTAGTGGACGGTAAGCATCGATGGCTTCAATAATCTTTTCAATACTAGAATTACGATCAGCCCCACCTTTTGTAATGATGATACGTTCCTTGTGGAGTGGAAGGAATTTTTTTCAACTAAATCTTCTGCATGTGTCACCCAGTCGCCATGAACCCCAACAACGATTTTTTCAATACTTGGTTCTAAGACGAATTTTTCAATTGTATGAATTAGAATTGGGCGATCTCCCAACTCAAGAAATTGTTTGGGTAAGTTACTAATTCCCATGCGCGTGCCGGTTCCACCTGCTAAAATTCCAGCATAAATCATATTGATTCTCCTTTGGTTTGTACTAAAAACTCATTCTTTCCTATTATATCATAATCTAGCACTATCTTAAAAATACTAGGTCCCTCTAGCTAGAAAACTAGTATCAAAATCACGTTTTTTGCAAAAATTGAGTTCTAATCTGTCATTTCTAGCTCTCGATTAATATAGAGTTCTTCAGAATAATATAGAAAGCTTTAAAGAAACCTTAAACCATTGGTTGATATATAGCTATCCTGAAATTTTAATTAGACTTTTCCAATTAAAATTGTTAAAATAAAATGGAAAAATAAAAAGAAAAGGAAGCTACAAACCACCATGATGAATATGCAAAACATGATGCGCTAGCTCAAAAACTTCAAAAAAACAAATGGAACAAAGTCAAGCTGAGCTTGCTGCTACTGAATTTGTTGGAACTTCTGCTCAAAATCTGGTAACTGCAACATTAACTGGTGATAAAAAGTCGTTAAAATTGATTTTGATCCAGCAGTCGTAGATCCAGAAGATATTGAGACACTATCTGATATGACTGTCCAAGCACTCAATGCTGCTCTCGAGCAAATTGACGAAACTACTAAGAAGAAACTTGGTGCATTCGCAGGTAAATTACCTTTTTAATATCGTACAAAAAGAGGCTGGTTAACAGCCTCTTTTTTGATTAGAATGCAAAGAATTCAGTTGCTTTTTTTAAAAGCAAGTCTGTATACTCAGGATCTTCCTGAGCTGTTTCTAGTTCATCTTTAATCATTTTCAAGTTATCCGTTATCATGCCGTTGACACCTAAGCGGAAAGACTTATCAAATGACTCAGAACTATTGATTGTCCATACATAGAGTTTCTGCTCTGTATTCCAAAGTTTGGTTACAAAGTATTCATCCAGTGTAGAGTACTCCATAGTATACCCCGTTGCATTCGTTCTCGGAAAAACAGAATTGTAAGGAAGAATAAAGTAGATTGGAATATCCTTGTCATACTGAGTTACTTTCTCAACAACATGGTAATCCAAGGATTGCATTTGATGACCATAAACCTTAATTTTTGCAGCATACTTTTCGAGAAAATGATCCATCATTTGCGGACTATCTTTGTGGCTAGTCTTAATTTCAATAAGAAGTTTCTGATGCAATTCATTTGCGCGATTCAGATAATCATCAAAACTCGAAATCTTCGTCGTATAACCATTCTCGTGTATGTCGATCTGTTGTAACTCTTCCAGAGTCAAATCCTGTGGCGTCTTATTCAAACCTGCTAATCCTCTAAGATTTGCATCGTGCATCATGACAAATTGACCATCCTTGGTTTCCTGGATATCCATTTCTATTAAATCCGGTTTTAATTGAGCAGTTTTTTCCAAGGATTGGATTGTATTTTGTACACCATTGCCATTTGATACGCCACGATGTGAAATTACAAGTGGCGGATTGACTACAGGAGCTTCTAGATAATTATATCCTTCAATTGCAAAGAAAGTACTTGCACAGACCATCACACCCCATCTCATGATATGATCTTTCTCCCGTCTTGGCATAATGTCAAGTTCTTCTCCCGTTAAAAAAGAGGAGAATTTAACAAGGAAATAGGTTAATGCCATATAGTGAAAATTCTTGATGAGAACAAAGTTAATAATAGCAAGAACTAGGGATTCTTTCTGTGTTATGCTATCCACTATAAACTGAATCGATAATATAGGGATGAGAGGTAGGTAAAAGAATAGGTTTGTCTTTACAATAATTAAGAATAAATGCCAGGCATAAAAACCAAAAGTTATTCTTGGTTTTTTTCAAGACTATAGAGAACGGAGTCCTTAACTGACATCTTTTCGTAAAAGACTTTTTGGTAATGCGAACATCAACCGAACTGAAACATAGAAGAATAAAAAGTGATAAGCTAATAATAGCTACCCACCACATCCAATATTTATCTTCCATGTAAGTTTGGATAAACTCCGGAATCACGATTTTATTGAAATAATAAATCTTAAATATCTTTCTGATAAACGGAAATAGCATTGCTACAAAAAGAAAAGATAAATAATGCTTTAGAAATAGTCAACTTCTTCATAAAAGCAAGGCTTTCACGAAATACTTTTTCGACTGTATTCTATAAGAGTTCTTTTTTCATGATAAAGGAGATGACGGGCTCCAATAAAGAGAATACTGAGTTGAAAAATAGGCTACCAGCAGATTGATGGCTATTAAGATTACAAATCCAAGACTGACTATAGGTGCGTTTTTTTATAATCTCAAAAATATTGTTGTAGGAAATAAACAAATATCCAGTCTGACTTAGCAAAAATCCAGCTATCACTGAGTTTAATGGCAACCAGATATAGTCAACCAACATAAAGATTAGAAAGAATAGAAAGAGGATTTTATCTAGATTTAGGTAAATCTTTTTAAAACCCAATTTTTTCGGTTTTTCAGGTTTCATAAAAACTCCTAATCAAAAAGCTGTGATAGATCTAAGGCACCAAATGGATTAGAACTGAGACTACTCTGAGAGTCGAGTAACAGTCTATTCTCATCTGACTCCAGAAAAGCTTCATACACTCGAGCAGTCATACGAGCATCCTCTAAACTATTATGAGATTGCCCTTTAAATCCTAGAAAGCTAGCCACAGTTTGCAATTTTAGATTAGCGATTCCGTGTAGATCAGAACTACGACGTTCAAAAGCTTCATCATAAAGATCGACTTTATATTGATCACGATAGTCAAACCCATGTTCTAGTAAAATCGGTAAATCACTCTTTGCAGCATTGTATCCAACAAGGGGCAAGTTACCAACGAAATCTTGAAACTTTTGGAGAACTTCTTCTACCTTTGGAGCATTTTTCAGTGTTTCAGAAGTGATGCCAGTCAATCCATTGATAAAACTTTTCAAAGGAACATCAGTGTAGACATAAGAGTCAAACGCTCCTACTTCTTCACCGTCTTTAAAATGTACCGCTGATACTTGAATCAAATGAGTCTTATCCTGGTGTTTGTTAAATTCTAAATCAAATGAGATATAATCTCTTACCGTTTCCATCTTATCGTACCTAATTAGTTTGTAAAAAGAAACCACCTGGTCTAATTATAGAAACCAAGCAGTTTTTTCTTATTTGCCAAATAAGCGAGCAAAGAAGCCTTTCTTCGATGCTTGTACTTCTTGCTTAGCTTGATCCAACTCCAGCTGAAGAGTTTCTTGGTCCTTCATAGCTTGAAGGGTTAACTGTTGTTGTTGGTCCAATTGCTTATCTTTTTCAGCGATTTGGCGGTCTTTAACACGCATCTGTTCATCTTTTTCAGCCAGTTGCTTGTCTTTTGCTTTCAGTTGTTCATAAAGACGGATGATTTCAGCGTTCTTTTCATCAACAAGAATTTCCATAAGTTCTCGTTGCTTAACTTCATCACTAACTGGTTCATCTTCAAAGATAGTCTTTTTGTAGATTTCTTCAAGTTTGATCAATCCACTACGAGTAACAACAGTGACACCTTTGTCGTTTTTTGTAATATCTTCTTCAGGTAATTCTTTGACACGATTATTGATTGCTTGTCGGGATAGCCCCAAGACCTCAGCAATCTCACTGACAGTCATTTCAATACTCATAATATCCTCTATTTTTTTCTCTAGCTTTTTCTTAAATTAAATCTTATCATAAGTAATTCAAACTGTCAAATAACACTGTATTTTTCAATGGTTTTTTTAAGACATAAAAATTTTAAATCTATTTATCTGTAAATGTTTTAAAAAGATGAGAAAACCCCATCTTTGGACTAGTAGATAAAAATCATTGATTTGCAAAACACTTAAGAGAAAACCTTTCTCGGTTTGTAAAGATGATCTCGTTTTTCCAATATAGCAAGAAGCTTCTCACCTTCAAAGCCAGCCAATTCCTTCTCAGTTTGTTCCAATTCAATAAAGCGACCAAAACGCACTTCTTCAGCCTGCTCTGGAGTCAAATAAACCTTGACTAAGTCACCTGTCCCAATCTCCAATGGATGAAGAAAATCTAACTCACCAGCTTGAACCTTTTCCTCAATTTCATTCAAGGTCAAAGCATCATCTAACTGCAAACCTGCAGCGCTTGTTCGTGTTAAGTGAGACATATGAGCAGCATAACCAAGTTTCTCTCCCAAGTCGACTGACAAAGTACGGATATAAGTACCCTTACTGCATTTTACACGAAAAGTAAATCGCGCAAGATGCCCATCATAAGAAATCAGACTGGTTCTTTCAAAACTATAAATGGTCACCTGACGTTCTGGACGCTCGACTTCCAGACCAGCACGCGCATACTCATAAAGCTTGCGACCATTGACCTTAACGGCCGAGTACATTGGTGGGATTTGAGTGATAGGACCAGTCAAACTAGCAATCGCTTCATCGACAATGGTTTCATCTAAGGGCGACAAAACAGGAGTTTCTGCAACAATTTCCCCACTAGCATCCTCGGTTGTCGTTGAATAGCCAAGAGTGATTTCCCCCTCATAGACCTTGCCCTCATCCTGCATGAACTCAACCATGCGAGTTGCCTTCCCCACAGCAATGGGTAAAACACCGACCACATCAGGATCCAAGGTCCCACCATGACCAATCTTCTTGGTTCCCAAAATCTTACGCAGTTTAAAAACCGCATCATGCGAGGTCATTCCCGCTTCTTTTTTTAAGTTGATAATACCGTTCATTTATTAACTTTCTAAAAATACTAAAACTCTCTTTTGGAAATCCTTATTCTGTTCATAGAGTGCATGCCCGCACTCTGGCAAAATGGTGAGCTGGCTATCTTTGATATGCTGATGCAATACAAGTGAACCATCTACGCCAAGAACATCATCTTTTTCTGCTCCAATGATTAACGTAGGGCAGCTAATTTTTTCCAAAAAAGCTAGACTATCATGCTTCAAACAAGATACAGCCTGAATATCAATACGTTTTTTATCTTTAATGCGACCAAAGATTCCCATTATTCGATAAAGGTATTTAAATCTTCCAAAGGATTTAGTCGTGTAAGAGTGACGAGCAATATCAATCATTAGATCTTTATAAGTTCCTGTTTGGATCAGGTTCAGCCAGCAACTAATTCTCTCCCTGCCTTGATTACTTAGTTTTGCAGTGGTCACGGCTAAAATGAGCTTTTGAACCTTTTTAGGGAAATCCACCACCAACCATTGGGCAATCATTCCACCTTGTGAAATCCCCATAACATGGGCATTGGTAATATTCAATACCTCCATTGCTTCTGCAACATCTGCTGCCATATCCCGTGTGGTATAACCCTGCCTCAACTCATTGATTCGAGAAAAAACATAAATTTTGTAACGTTTGGCAAGTATACGGTATGTGATTAAAAAAGGCATAGCCATACCTTTAACCGTCTGTAGTCCATCACCCAATCCTGGTATAATCACCATTGGGTCCTTTCCTTTTCCAAATGTTACATAGTCCATGCTCTTTTCATTAAAATATAAGGTTTTCCCTTTTGTTGAAGACATTACCTCATTCCCTCCACTTTTTTTCATGATTTATTTATGTTGAATTTATAAATACAAGGCAAAGCCGAGAGTAACTTTTTCAAATCCAACCGCCTGATAAAACTGATGTGCAGCATTTCGTTCAGAGGTTAAACCACTATTTAGAGCCAGTGCCTTAACTCCTTCTTTTACCGCTTGTTTTTTCAATTCATCAATTAGCCTACTAGCAATTCCTTGTCGTCTTGTTTCTTTTGCAACTGACAAAGCCAAAATACGATAGTAAGATCCATCTGCTTCAAAAAAGAAGAGCTTTGCGTAACCTAAGAAACCTAAAATTTCTCCGTTTCTTTCAGCTAAAAGACAGCCATAATGCGGCTGAGAAAGAATCATTTCTAAACGTCGAGACAGCTTAGAAGCGGTCGTTGGATAGCCCAAGTCTTCATATAGAGACAGTAGTGCTTCAGCATCTTTCATGGTTGCTTTTCGTATCTGCATAAGATCCTCCTAGTCTTCCTTCAAGGCATCAAATTTAGCTTTCATGGTTGGATTCTTCCGAGTCAATTTTTTTACAGAAACATCATCCAACTTATTGTTTGCGAGGCGGAGTTGATTTTCTGAAGTGGTCAAGAATTTCTTGATCTCTTCCATGCGTTTGATGGCCTTGTCGATTTCGTCAATAGCCTTACCGAAGTTGACAGATGCTGAATTGTAGTTTTTAGCAAAGGCAACCTTGAAGGCGTCTAGGTCTTCTTCAAAGTGGGTGATGTCAATATTTTGCTCACGGATAAGTGCTAGTTCTTGCTTGTATTTAAGAGAGTTAAGAGCCGCATTACGTAAGAGACCAATCAACTGGATAAAGAACTGAGGACGAACGACGTACATCTTCTCATACTCGTGGCTAACATCCACAATCCCTGTGTTGAAGTAGTCATTATCAGCTTCAAGCATAGTCACTAATACGGCATACTCACAGTTCTTTTCTCGACGATCCTTGTCCAACTCCTTGTAGAAATCGGCATTCTTATGCTTTTTCTCAGTTCCATCCGCTTCATTTTTCATCTCAAACATGATGGAAATGAATTCTAGCCCATTTTCATCAAAATCACGGAAGATAAAGTCTCCTTTAGACCCACGAGCAGAAACCTTGTTGTCCTTTTCGAAATAAGCGTTTGGAAAGGCAAAGCTACGGACCTTGTTAAACTCACTTTCCGCATACTGCTCCAGACTTTCCCCAATGGCCTTGGTTGATTGTTGAGCCTTGAAATTCTTGTAAAACTCAACCTGCTCACTAGCCGCCTTGAGCTGTGCTTCATAGTTTTGTTTCACCGAAGCAAGAGAAAGCTCGTTTTCTTTTTCTTGTAAAAGAAGCTGATTTTTGACCTGATCTCTTTCTTTCTCTAGATTAGACAGTGTCTTTTGCAGTTGGTTTTCATGCTCCAAGCGCAAGGTGGCCAACTGGTTCTCCAGTGCTTGAACTTCTTTTTCTTTCTCTAGCAAACTTTGGCTAGCGGTTTGCTCTACTTCTTTTTTCGCCAATTCTTTTTCGGTATCAAACTGTTGAATCTGGTTTTGTAACTGGGCGATTTCTTGGTCCTTCTTGACTAACTTCTCTTGCTGCTCATTAAGGGCCTTTTGCTCAGCCAAGGCCAGCTCTTGCTTCATGCGTTCATGCAATTCCTTATCAAACTCTACAGTTCGAACTTGAGAAATCAGCTCTGCATATTGGCTTTCATTAACTGTAAAAACTTCCCCACAATTTGGACATTTAATTTCGTTCATGATTTTCCTCTGTATTTAACATTACTACATTCATTATAGCATGGAAAAACAAAAAGAAAAAGTTGGAATCAATCCAACTTTTAGTCTACTATGTATCTTCGTTCTTGTTTAAGAAGGCATAAGGCAATCAATCAGTAGACCACCGCCGATAAAGTTACCAATAAAGGTTACACCCCAGTGACGAAGAATATTTCCAATACCGAAGTTTGCAATTGAATCAGCAGCAACACTGAACTTCACAATCGCAAATGAAGCAAAGTTTGCGGCGATGTGCTCATTTGTTAAGAATACAAACATGTAAATGGCTGATAGAACCAACCAAAGTTTTGCTCCACCATCCTTAACTAAAACAAATGAAAGAATGGCGATGTTTACAAAGATATTCGCTAGAATACCTTCAAGTAAAACTAGTTCATTAGAGCGTCCCAACTTCATTTCTACAACTCCAGAAATAAAGCTATCATGTGTTAGATTAGCGTAAGCTGCTGAATGAGCAAATCCCCAACCAGCGATAAGAGCACCAATTAAGTTAAAGAAAGTACAATATAGAAGAATTTCAGCTGTTTTTCTCCAGCTAATTTTTTTCAAAAAACTACCCGCTGTTAAGAACATCATGTTTGAAGTTACCAACTCAGCATTTAAGAAGACAATATAAGCTAGTCCCCAAGCGAAAACAAACGGGAAAAGGAAGCGTCCACTACCTGGTGCAATCTTATTAATCAAATCTGCACCAACAGCTCCTGCTGCTGTACTGAAAGTTAAGAATGCGCCCGCAAACATTGAGCGAATTGCATATTTGAATTTGCTATTTGAATAAAGACTTTCTTTCTTTTTACATGCAAATTCAATTTTTGAGATAAATTCTGATGAAACCATATAAACTCCTAAAACTTTTTATTTGTGAATATTATAACATAAAATTTATTTTATGGAAAGGCTTTCTGAAATATTAAAAATTAAAAAGCTATCATTCAAAACTGCGAATCTTGATATTGTATTTTTGTTTCATTTTTAAATTCTTCACTAATTGTTCAGACTCTTTTGACTTGCCAAAGAAAAAGGCTAGAGCTTTTTCCGCTCTTTTGTTGGATACACAAAAAAATATCTAGCTCCATTCAATTTAACACTTGGAATAAAATGGACCTCAATCATTTTAATATCATTTAGAGGTATAATGCGATTTCTAAAGACATAAGCATTATGGATATAAAAATTTCCTTTCGAGATATGAAAATGATCCAAAAATGACCACCACTAATCTTGGCTATACTATACCGACGCCATAGAATTAGTAAAAGAAGGAAGGACACAAAGTAAATAGCAAAAGTCAAAACCGAGCTTTTCATCATCGATTTTATCCCAATCAAAAAATAATCTATCATAATCAAACCGCCTTTTTACCTTATTATACCACTTTTATTGAGCAACTAGTTTTATGGACAAAGAAAAAGACTGAACAACGTTCAGCCCTTTTCACAAATATTTGATGTGATATCTTTATCTAGTCAAATCCAAACGTTGACCAATTTTACCAATGATAATTGCACCTACAATGAGTGAAGCAAATTCTCCAATACCAGTAGTGAACCATGTAAAGAAGAATGGTGCTTCTGCTACGATATGTAATTCAGCAGCAATGGTTACCATTGAAATTGAAAATAGAATTGAAAAGAAGAAATGATCTTTACGAATCAATCCATTAAAAAGATAGTCTTTACTGTATTTACTAAACAACAGAACTCCTAGACTTAGGAAGACAAGAGTTGAACCTCCACCGACTGCGACATCAATGAGTCCAAAACTAAAAAAATTAGCAATCATACATCCAAGTGTAACACCGATAATGTATTTAGGATTATAGAAAGCTAGGAAGTTCATCATTTCAGAAATACGAAACTGATAAGCCCCGTAGCTGATGGCATTCAGTGGTGGTGTGATTGTCAAAACCACATAAATAGCTGCGACAATGGCAATATCCGCCAAAATCACGGACAGTTAGTTTTTTTCATGTTTTTCTCCTTTAGCGGCTATACCGCGTCTAATATGCTGAGTGAAAGAAGCTAAGCACCAAGGGTTGAGCAAGTCAACTTTATTAGTATAGCATATTTAAAAGGCTTTATGCTATACTAATCTTATGAAAAATACATAAAAAAATTCTTCGATAATGAAATTCTGTCTTATTTATTTTTTCGGTGTTGCAACTACAATTGTATCAATATTCGTCCGTATTATCGTCTTCTACTTAACACAACAAGAACTAGTTGCGACTGCTTTGGGTAATATTGCTGGAATTCTATTTGCTTTTTTCACTATGACACATTTGTATTTAAACAACAAAGAAAGAATTGGTTTAATCGATTAATTAAATTTACTTCTGCAAGACTAGTAACCTTTCTATTAGATCTTCTATTAACTTTTATTTTTTTGTAACAAGCTTTCCACAAATTATTGGTTACTTTGTTGGAAATGATATTAATACAATTAATACAGTTGAAATCTTCATTGCACAAGTTACGATGGTTGTTCTCAACTACGTTTTTAGTAAGCTTTTTGTATTTAAATAAGCACTTTTTCTTGCATTTAATATAAATTTACGATATAATCTAGTCTGAAAAATTTCGAAAGGAAAAAGAAAATGTTAAAAGATCTTAAAGCATTTTTGCTCCGCGGTAATGTCGTAGACCTTGCTGTCGGTGTGATCATCGCCACTGCATTTGGTGCTATCGTAACTTCATTCGTTAACGATATCATCACTCCACTTCTATTGAACCCAGCTTTTGAAAGCTGCGAACGTTGACCGTATCGCTGAACTTTCATGGAATGGTGTTGCTTACGGAAGCTTCTTGAGCGCTATTATTAACTTCATCGTTATTGGTACAGTTCTTTTCTTTGTTGTTAAAGGAATTGAAAAAGCTCAAAGCCTTGGTAAGAAAGAAGCTGAAGAAGCTCCTGCAGGTCCAACTGAATTGGAAGTTCTTCAAGAAATCAAAGCACTTCTTGAGAAAAAATAATTCCATAAAGGATTTAGTGAATACTAAATCCTTTTTCTATTCTTTAAATTCATGTTTTTAGATGACTCTTGAGTTAGACCTTTTTGATATAATAATTAAAGTTTCCACCCTTAGTGTAATGGATATCACGTAAGATTCCGGTTCTTGAGATGGGGGTTCGATTCCCTCAGGGTGGATAGATATAAACGAAAAAAGCAACAACCCTGTTGCTTTTTTTATTTTTAAACTTTCTCCGATAATTCTTCCCACTCCAGCATAGCTTCTTCCTGGCGTTGGCTAATCATATCTAGTTCTGCTTGTAACTGCATGAGTTCATCTGCATCATTGGTACTGTGCATTTGTTCGGAAATGTCTTGTGCTTTGGTTTCTAGCTCTTCGATTTCTGTCTCAAGACTTTCAATTTGTCTTATTAACTTACGAAGTTCTTTTTGACTCTCTTTCTGAGCTTGGTAATCATTAACTGGAGAAACTTCTTTTTCTTGTTTAACAGCTGCCGCTTCTTCCGTTTGACTAGCTACTAGCTCTGCTTTCTTTTCGACATAATAGTCGTAATCACCCAGATAAAGGGTTGAGCCATTTTCAGACAATTCTAGCACATGAGTCGCTACACGATTAATAAAGTAACGGTCATGGCTGACAAAAAGTAAAGTACCGTCAAAGTCAATCAAAGCATTTTCCAAAACTTCCTTGCTATCGATGTCTAAGTGGTTTGTCGGCTCGTCGAGAATCAGAAAGTTATTGTTTTCCATAGAAAGTTTAGCTAAAAGCAAGCGAGCTTTTTTCTCCACCTGAAAGCATGCCAACTGATTTCTTAACGTCGTCACCAGAAAAAAGGAAGGCACCTAGGCGATTACGGATTTCAACTTCTGACGTTAATCTAAAATCATTCCAGAGTTCATCCAAAACAGTATTGCTTGCTGTTAACTTACTTTGTGTTTGGTCATAGTAACCAACTTCTACATTGGCACCTAAGCGCTTTTCACCCTTAATAAAAGGAATTTGATCCACAACGGACTTAATAAAGGTTGTCTTTCCAATACCATTTGGACCTACTACTGCAACGGCATTCATCTTACGAAGGTCAAGATTGATAGGCTCTGACAATATTTCACCATCATAGCCAATAGCAGCATTCTCGACCGTCAAAACAACATTCCCAGATGTTTTATTAGAGCGAAAAGTCATATTGGCAGATTTACTTCCAGCCTCAGGCTTGTCTAAGCACTCCATCTTTTCTAGTTGTTTACGACGTGACTGAGCACGCTTTGTTGTTGAGGCTCGGACAAGATTTCGGTTAACAAAGTCTTCTAAGGCAGCAATTTCCTTCTGTTGCTTTTCGTAGTTTTTGGCTTCAGTTGCGAGCTTCTGTTCCTTCTGCTCCACAAAACTTGAGTAGTTTCCTATATATCTGTCCAAAGAATGCTTGGTTAAGTCCAAGGTAATTGTTGCTACCTTATCCAAAAATACCGGTCGTGACTGACAATAATCAAGGCGCCACTATAGTTTACAAGGTAATTTTCCAACCAGGCAATGGTTTCAATATCTAGGTGGTTAGTCGGCTCATCCAAAACCAAGAGATTCGGTTTTTCAAGAAGCATTTTGGCTAGAGCCAAACGAGTATTTTGACCTCCAGAGAGCTCGGCAATCTTCATCTGCCACATGGATTCATCAAACTTAAAACCATTTAAGATAGCATGAATATCGGCTTCATAGGTAAATCCTCCAGCCTGACGAAAATTCTCAGACAAGCGATCATAATCAGACATAAGTTTTTCTAAATCTGTACCGGTCTTTTCACCCATCTCGAGCTCCATCTGACGAAGCTGTTTCTCAGTAGTTCGTAAGTCATCAAAAACGTGCAACATCTCGTCATAGATAGTATTTTCTGACTCAAAACGACTATCCTGGGCTAGATAAGATAAAGACATATCCTTTTTCTTATTGATCTCACCAGAGGTTGGCTCTTCTTCTCCAACCAAGATTTTTAAAAGGGTAGACTTACCTGCTCCATTTTTCCCAACGAGGGCAATACGGTCTCTTTCATCTACTTGTAGGTTTATATTATCAAAAAGAACCTCTCCTGCAAAAGAGCGTTCGATTTTATTTGCTTGTAAAATAATCATACAGTTAGTATATCATGTTTCTTTAAGCCGTTCAAGGCTTGTTCCTAAGCTACGTTTTACAACTTATCAGAAACTCATGCTAACGTTTTACTAAAACTTCATTTCATGGTATAATGAAGCCGATTAGAATATATAATAAAGGAGATTTCCTATGACTTATCAAGAAAATTACCAAAAATGGGTAGATTTTGCAGAACTTCCTGACTACCTTCGTCAAGATTTAGAAAATATGGATGAAAAAACAAAGGAAGACGCCTTCTATACTAATCTTGAATTTGGTACAGCTGGTATGCGCGGACTGATTGGTGCTGGGACTAATCGTATTAATATCTATGTAGTCCGTCAAGCAACTGAAGGTTTGGCTCGTTTGATCGAATCTAAAGGTGGGAACGAAAAAGAACGTGGTGTAGCTATTGCTTACGATAGCCGTCACTTCTCTCCAGAATTTGCCTTTGAATCTGCAGCTGTTCTTGCAAAACACGGTATTAAATCTTATGTCTTTGAAAGTCTCCGTCCAACTCCAGAACTTTCATTTGCTGTTCGTCACCTTAACTGCTTCGCAGGTATCATGATTACTGCCAGTCACAACCCTGCTCCATTTAATGGTTACAAGGTTTATGGTGAAGATGGTGGCCAAATGCCTCCACATGATGCGGACGCTTTGACTACCTACATCCGTGCTATCGAAATCCATTTGCTGTTGAAGTTGCTGATGTAGAAGCAGAAAAAGCCTCTGGTTTGATTGAAGTTATTGGCGAAGCAGTCGACACCGAATACCTCAAAGAAGTTAAAGATGTAAATATCAACCCTGCCTTGATTGAAGACTTTGGTAAAGACATGAAGATTGTCTATACTCCTCTTCATGGTACTGGTGAAATGTTGGCTCGTCGTGCTCTTGCTCAAGCAGGATTTGACTCTGTTCAGGTTGTTGAAGCTCAAGCAACACCAGATCCAGATTTCTCTACTGTTAAATCTCCAAACCCTGAAAGTCAAGCAGCCTTTGCCCTTGCTGAGGAGCTTGGTCGTCAAGTTGGAGCTGATGTTCTTGTTGCAACTGACCCTGACGCTGACCGTGTCGGTGTTGAAGTTCTTCAAAAAAGACGGTAGCTACCTCAACCTTTCAGGTAACCAAATCGGTGCTATCATGGCTAAGTACATCTTAGAAGCCCACAAAAATGCTGGGACACTTCCAGAGAATGCAGCTCTTTGCAAATCTATCGTATCAACTGACTTGGTAACTAAGATTGCTGAAAGCTACGGCGCAACTATGTTCAACGTCTTGACTGGTTTCAAATTTATCGCCGAAAAGATTCAAGAATTCGAAGAAAAACACAATCACACATACATGATGGGATTTGAAGAAAGCTTCGGTTACTTGATTAAACCATTCGTACGTGATAAAGATGCGATTCAAGCTGTTCTTGTTGTTGCTGAACTTGCTGCTTACTACCGTTCACGCGGTTTGACACTTGCTGACGGTATCGAAGAAATCTACAAAGAGTACGGATACTATGCTGAAAAGACAATCTCTGTTACTCTTTCTGGTGTTGACGGTGCTGAACAAATCAAAGCAATTATGGCTAAATTCCGCAACAATGCTCCAAAAGAATGGAATGCAACAACAATCACTGTCGTTGAAGACTTTAAAGCTCAAACATCTACTGCTGCAGATGGCACTGTAACAGCCTTGACAACTCCTCCAAGCGATGTCTTGAAATACACTCTTGCAGATGGCTCTTGGATTGCTGTTCGTCCTTCAGGTACTGAACCAAAAATTAAATTCTATATTGCAGTGGTTGGTGAAAGCAATGAAGATTCACAAACTAAAATTGCAAACATTGAAGCTGAAATCAACGCTTTTGTAAAATAACAACTTAAAAAGATGAGATAGACTATCTCATCTTTTTTCGTATCAAATCTAAGCATTTTTAAAAACTTTATGGCATACTAGATTTATCAATGAAAGCGAGGTAAACTCATGGAACAATTCTTAGAAGATATTAAAGATCTCGAAGTTACAACTGTAGCTCGTGCGCAAGAAGGCCTTGAAAAAAAAGAAACTGCAACTTTCTTTATCGGCCGTAAAACTTGTCCTTACTGCCGTAAATTTGCCGGAACTTTAGCTGGTGTCGTTGCCGAAACAAAAGCACACATCTACTTCATCAACAGCGAAGAACCAAGCCAGCTCGATGCATTGCAAGACTTCCGCTCACGTTATGAAAATCCCTACAGTACCTGGATTTGTACATGTTACTAATGGAGAAATCAAGGTTCGTTGTGATTCTTCTATGTCTGCACAAGAAATCAAAGAATTTGCTGGTTTGTAAGAAATTTAGTTTAGATTGAATTTTTAGGAGATAATCCAATAATTTATTTTCATGTTAAAACGCATAATATCAAGGTTTATGAACTCCTGATATTATGCGTTTTTTTGATTTTATAGACTGTTGAAAAACTATTTGTTTGCTAACATTTTTTTCAGCAATTCTTTAACCATCTGATTCAACTCTTCAAGCTTCTTATCTTGTGATTCTATTAATTGTCTTTGATTCTCAATTTCCTTATAAAAGTTTATCAAGATTTATTTGAGTTTTTAGATTCATCCTTAACAAAAAAATTAGTTAAAGAACTTGTTAGCATTCCTATTGTTCCAATTCCAACTAGCATCAATAATACAGCTAGCCATTTCCCAAATAGGCTACTCGGTACAATATCCCCATATCCAACAGTTGTAACTGTAACAAGTGACCACCATACACTATCAGAAAATGACTTCTCTTCAACAACTGATAAGATTGAACTACCAACTAGAACGATAAAAAAATTGACATACAGAATGTAAATTAATCCATTTGTTCTTAGAAAAAATTTTTAGCTTTTTTTCTCTAATTTGCCAGTAAGACCTATAATTCTTAATAACCGAGTTAGTTTTACTAACTTTGTTAAGCGTGCAAGACGGAAAAATCCTCCCCAAACGAAAAAAACTGTAAAAAAATAGCATTCAAAGGCAGAATTGCAAGCAAGTCAAAAATGTTGTTTATAATAAATGACCATTTACTTTTTGGAAATACTAAATCTCCAAATATAATCGACAAGAAAAAAACAAACCATATGACTAAGTCTACAATACTGTATGGAGGTTTCTCAAGATCAATTAAATCTGTAAAAACCAAGTATGACTAAAACAACTGATATTAAAGCTAATATTATAATACTAGTATCGTAATAGGCCTTTATCTTCCACTTGTTATGCAATCTGTAAACTCCTCTTGTTATAAAAAAATTAAATAAAAATAGTTTAATGGGATTTCTAATAAATATCTCTACGATGACCAACTTCCAGAGTAGATACTATCAGTTCATCATCTACAATTTGCACAATAACTCGATAATTACCAATCCGGTACCTCCATTGACCACCTCGATTCCCCACCAAAGCTTTCCCATGCCGTCTTGGATCCTCTAAAACGTTATTTTCTAGATACTTTGTAATTAATATTTGTGTATAACGATCTAATTTCTTTAGTTGTTTAATAAACCGTCTTGTTGGAACTAGCTTATACAAGTTAATCTTCCTCCAGACCTAGATCATGCATCATTTCTTCCCAAGTAATGGGTTTAAGCCCTTTTTCCAAATCTTCTAAATACTCTTGATAAGCTAAATCTGCTACACGAGCATCATATTCATCCTCTAAAGCTTCTAAAGTTTTTGTCCGTATCAACTCTGAGAGAGAAACTCCTTCAAACTTAGCCATTGCTTTCATAAATGTTTTATCTGCTTCGGAAACTTTTAATGTAATAGTCGTCATGTTTCTTCTCCTATAACTATTGGTAACACCATTGTATTACTTTTTAAGAGCTCAGTCAAGATAAAAAGAACACCTCTCGGCGTTCCTTACTATATCTCCGTCAATGGTGTTGCAGTGTCTGGAGAGGTATCGTAAACTTGAAAATCTACTCCTACACCGAGATCCGCTTGAGCTAGCTGATTGACCATGGTCATGTGGGCCAGTTCCTTGATATTATTCTCCTTAGACAAATGGCCTAGGTAAATCTTCTTAGTATGATTCCCAAGTGTGCGAATCATGGCATCCGCTCCATCCTCGTTTGAGAGATGGCCAAGATCGGACAGAATCCGTTGTTTAAGTCGCCATGCGTAAGATCCAGCTCGCAAGATTTCCACATCATGATTAGACTCAATTAGGTAGCCATCGGCATTCTCGACAATGCCAGCCATACGGTCACTAACATAACCCGTATCCGTCAGCATAACAAAGCTCTTATCATCCTTCATAAAGCGATAAAACTGGGGAGCTGCTGCATCGTGACTAACTCCAAAACTCTCGATATCAATATCACCAAAGGTTTTAGTTTTTCCCATTCAAAAATATGCTTTTGAGAAGAATCAACTTTACCTAAGTACTTACTATTTTCCATAGCTTGCCAAGTTTTCTCATTGGCATAGAGGTCCATGCCATATTTACGCGCTAAAACTCCAACGCCATGTATGTGATCCGTGTGTTCATGCGTGATTAATATCGCATCCAAATCTTCTGGTTTACGATTGATTTCACCTAATAAACTTGTGATTTTTTTACCGGATAAGCCGGCATCTACTAAAATCTTTTTCTTAGGGGTTTCTAGATAGAAAGAATTTCCACTGGAACCCGATGCTAAAATACTATATTTAAAACCGATATCACTCATTCTAGTCTTCTAGTTCATCCTCCCAAATCTCTTCTTTCACGGCATCCTTATCGTATGGAAGTACGATAGTAAAAGTAGAGCCCTTGCCATATTCACTCTTGGCCCAGATAAATCCATTGTGTTGTTTGATGATTTCTTTTGCTATCGCAAGACCCAAACCAGTACCACCTTGGGCACGACTTCTAGCCTTATCAACCCTGTAAAAACGGTCAAAAATCTTCGGTAAATCTTCTTTAGGAATTCCAAGCCCTTGGTCCGAAATAGATAAAATCATCTGGTCATCAGTTGTCTTCATGCTAACCGTAATTTTCCCACCATCAGGAGAATACTTGATGGCATTGTTGAGAATATTATCTATTACCTGAGTCATCTTGTCTGTATCAATTTCAATCCAGACCGATGTAATCGGATAATCTCGAACTAACTCGTATTTCTTTTCCTCATCCTGGGCTCGAATCTTGTCGAAACGATTTAGGATAAAAGTAATGAAAGCTGTAAAGTTAATCAATTCAACATCTAAATGGCTAGTTGCATTATCAATACGCGAAAGATGCAAGAGGTCCGTCACCATTCGCATCATACGGTTGGTCTCAACTAAAGATACTTTGATAAAATCAGGAGCAACAGGTTCATATAATGCACCCTCATCCAAGGCCTCTAGGTAAGATTTTACACTGGTCAATGGAGTTCGCAATTCATGACTAACGTTGGAAACGAAAAGCCTTCTCTCGCGTTCTTCCTTCTCTTGTTCAGTCGTATCATGTAGAACTGCTACCAAACCAGAGATAAAGCCGGATTCTCTACGAATCAAGGCAAAACGCACACGCAAACTAATATACTCCCCATTTACATTTTGGGAATAAATCATCATTTCAGGACTTTGCGTAATTAAGTCTCTAAGCTCGTACTCATCTTCAATCTTGAGCAACTCTAAAATATTTTGATTGAGCGCGTCATCACTTTCAACTCCAAGTTGTCTTTTAGCCATATCGTTAATCATAGTGATTTGACCACGACGATTTGTTGCAAGAACCCCATCAGTCATGTATGATAGGATACTATGCAATCTTTTACTTTCCTGCTCAAGGTTTTCTTGAGTTAGACGAATTACTTCAGACAAATCATTTAAGTTATTCGTAATGTTAGTGATTTCAGTATTTCCTTGCATATCCAACACCTGAGAATAATCCCCAGCAATTAAATCTTTAACCTTTTGATTTAACTGTTTAAGACGAATATTATCTCTTCGGCCTTCAAGCAAGAGAAAGCTCACAAGCATGATAAAACCAATTAAAATGAGTACAAAGACGAAATCTCTGGTTAAAATTGTTTGTTTAATTATATCAATCATTATTTCTCATATAATAACCCACACCACGACGAGTTAAGATATATTCAGGTCTACTTGGTGTGTCTTCAATCTTCTCACGTAGACGTCTAATAGTGACATCGACTGTACGAACGTCACCGAAATAATCATAGCCCCAAACCGTCTCAAGGAGATGTTCGCGGGTAATAACTTGACCAAGATGAGAAGCTAAGTGATGCAACAATTCAAACTCTCTGTGGGTTAAGTCTAATTCTTCCCCATATTTTTTTGCCACATAAGCATCTGGAAGAATCTCTAAATCACCAATTTGAAGGCTTTGTAACTTAGCATCTTCCTCTTGGTTATCCACTGCTACTAACTCCGTACGACGGAGTAAAGCTTTAACACGCGCCTGTAGCTCACGATTTGAAAATGGCTTAGTCACATAATCATCCGCGCCAAGCTCAAGGCCAATAACCTTATCAAACTCACTATCTTTTGCTGAAAGCATGATAATTGGAACACTACTTGTCTTTCGAATCGTTTTAGCCACTTCAAGACCATCAATTTCTGGAAGCATCAAATCCAAAATAATAATATCAGGTTTTTCAGCTTCAAACAGTTCAATCGCTTCACGTCCATTAAAGGCTGTAACAACTTCATAGCCTTCCTTGGTCATATTAAACTTAATAATATCTGAGATTGGTTTTTCATCATCTACAATCAATATTTTTTTCATATAGTCACCTTTTTTTCCTTTGTATTAATTATACCAAAAAAATGCAAAGAAGACACGAAAGACTAGTGTTGTCAGCATCTTTTTGAATACTCTTGCCAAATCTTTTGCTGAGGTTTTTGCTAGTGGATAGAGGTCAAACTCATCTGGAGTTAACCAAACAACTTCTTTGTCGCTATATTCTTTTCTCTCAACTACTTGCCCCGCTAGAATTCGTACATGCCACTTTCGATGGCTAAAGACATGTTTCACTTCTTCAAAATGGGTATCCTGCCAGTCAATCTCTAAATCATAATCCTGCTCAAAGCTTTCTTGAGGTGAAGGACCGAGCTGCTGGAATGATTCAGCCACTTGACTAAAGAGATTTAATTCTTCGTCTTTTGAAAATCCCTCTACCTCAATCAAGGGGAAATGCCAAAATCCAGCAAGCAACTTTTCACTTTCATTTTTCTCTAGTAAAAACTGTCCTTTACTATTTTGTACCACTAAAGCATTGAGATAAATAGGAACCGGCTTTTTCTTTGGTGCTTTAACGGGATAGCGATCCATAGTTCCATGTTTATAGGCAGCGCTAAATTCTTTAACAGGACTATCTTCTGGTCTAGGATTAACTGGTGATTCGATATCAGAACCTAAATCCATCAAAGCTTGGTTAAAATCACCTGGACGATCAGGATCAATCAAAATTTCCATCATAGCTTGAAATATTTTACGATTGCTTGGATTGCCAATGTCGTGATTGACTTCAAATAGACGAGCCAAAACTCGCATGACATTCCCATCAACTGCAGGTTGTGGAAGGTTAAAGGCAATGCTTGCAATAGCGCCAGACGTATAAGGACCAATCCCCTTCAAACTTGAAATACCTTCGTAAGTTGAAGGAAACTCTCCGTTAAATTCATTCATAATCTGCTGAGCTGCTGTTTGCATATTGCGAACACGAGAATAATAACCAAGTCCTTCCCATGCTTTTAATAAACGTTCTTCAGGTGCGATTGCTAAACTCTCTACAGTCGGAAACCATTCTAGGAAACGCTCGTAATAGGGAATGACAGTATCAACTCTTGTTTGCTGCAACATAATTTCAGATACCCAAATATGGTAAGGATTCTTGCTTCTTCTCCAAGGTAAATCTCGCTTATTTTCATCATACCAAGCTAATAACTTTTTGCGAAAAGAGCGAATTTTATCTTCTTCCCACATGGATACGCCATATTTCTCCAAATCTAACATATATCTAGTATAGCATATCCTTATAAGATACTCAAAAAATGGAAATAAGGCTTTATACTAGCCACATATGATTCTTTTCACTCGCCTATCACATATCTATCAACTGTTTCTGTTATTTTTCCATATTTTTGATATAATGACTTTTGAATGAATCTTTAAAGGAGATATCAATGCGTTTTAATCAATTTAGTTATTATCCCGTTACAAATCAACAAGCACTAAAGGAATTATCTGATCTTGGCTTTAAACTTGATCTATCAGCTTCAAATAAAGAACAGTTTGAAGCTTTTGTTAGAACTTGTTTTTTCAATTACAAAAATACCGACTATCCACTTTCCGCTTTAGCAGTTGATAAGGAGACTGATCTTCTCACTTTCTTCAATTCAGAACGTGAATTAACTGCAGAGATTTTCTATACTGTAGCATTCCAGTTACTTGGATTCAGTTACTTAGTAGACTTTGAAGATAGTATTGATTTTCATGAAGATACAGCATTCCCAATTGTTTACGGAAATTTGATTGATAATCTCTATCAACTCCTTAACACGCGCACTAAAAAGGGAAATACCTTGATTGACCATTTGGTGAGTGATGGTCTTATTCCTGAGGACAATAACTACCACTACTTCAATGGTAAGAGTTTGGCAACCTTCTCTGCAAACAATGTCATTCGTGAAGTTGTTTATGTAGAAACTCGCGTTGACTCTGACAAGGATGGTCTGCCTGATCTCATTAAGGTAAACATTATTCGTCCAGCATACAATGGGAAGATCCCATCTGTTATGACGGCAAGTCCTTACCATCAAGGAACCAATGATAAAGCAAGCGATAAAGCTCTTTACAAAATGGAAGCTGAACTAGAAGTCAAGGAACCACATAAAATTACGCTAGATAAGCCAACCCTAGACTTGGTTGAACCAGTTGGTGACGCAGCACTCGTTTCTGATGCTGAAGAAAAACTCACTCATATCAATAGCAGCTACACACTTAATGACTACTTCCTTCCAAGAGGATTTGCAAATATCTATGTATCAGGTCTTGGTACCAAGGATTCTCAAGGTCAAATGACCAATGGCGACTACCGACAAGTCGAAGCTTATAAAAATGTTATCGATTGGCTCAATGGTCGTTGCCGTGCCTTCACAGACCATAGTCATGAACGTCAAGTAAAAGCTGACTGGTCAAATGGTAAAGTAGCAACTACTGGACTTTCTTACCTAGGAACAATGTCTAATGGTCTTGCTACTACAGGAGTTGATGGTTTAGAAGTCATTATTGCTGAAGCAGGTATCTCATCATGGTACAACTATTACCGTGAAAATGGTCTTGTGACAAGCCCAGGCGGCTATCCTGGAGAGGACTTTGATTCATTAGATGAATTAACTTATTCTCGTAATCTCTTAGCTGGTGACTTTATTCGTGGAAACGAGGCTCATAAAGAGTCTATAGAAGAACTCAAGAAAAATCTAGACCGTAAAACGGGCGATTATAACCAATTTTGGCATGACAGAAACTACCTACTCAATGCCCAAAAGGTTAAGGCTGAAGTTGTCTTTACTCACGGTTCACAAGACTGGAATGTAAAACCACTTCATGTCTATCAAATGTTCAATACTCTTCCAAGCAATATTAAAAAACATCTCTTTTACCATAACGGCGCCCATGTTTATATGAACAACTGGCAGTCTATTGATTTCCGTGAATCCATGAATGCCCTTTTGACACAGAAATTATTGGGTCAAGAAACTGACTACCAACTTCCAAGAGTCGTTTGGCAAGATAACACCAGTCCACAAACCTGGGTAACTCTTGAAGATTTTGGAAATCAAACCAACCACAAAACTTTCACATTAGGTACTGAAGAAGCTGTCATTCAAAACCACTATGAAGACTCTGATTTTGAACGATTTGGAAAAACTTACCAAACCTTTAATAATGAATTGTATCAAGGTAAGGTCAATCAGATTACAATTGACCTTCCAGTGACGGAAGACCTTCATCTTAATGGACGTGTTAAACTAAATCTTCGTCTCAAGTCAAGTACAAACAAAGGCTTACTTTCTGCTCAACTTCTTGAACTTGGTCAAAAGAAATATCTACAACCGTATCCAGGAGTCTTGTCCGTTCGTACAATCGATAACGGTCGTTACCACATGCTTGAAAATCTTTGTGAACTTCCATTTGCTCCAAATGCTCAGCGTGTCGTTACAAAAGGCTATATCAATCTTCAAAATCGTCATGATTTACTGAAAATTGAGGAAGTTAAGCCAGGTGAATGGATGGAATTCCAATTTGAGCTACAACCAACTATTTACAAACTAAAAGAAGGCGATACAGTACGTCTCGTTCTTTATACTACAGACTTTGAGATTACTGTACGTGACAATACAGACTATCACTTGACTGTCGACCTTGCACAGTCTAGTCTCGAAATCCCATATCAAAAATAGTTAGTAAACCAGAAAACCCGTGATACGAATATCACGGGTTCTTTTTATTCTTATTTTTCTTCGGCTTGTTTCTTCATTCTCGCAAGTCTCAATGAACGATTG
>BNJU01004708.1_pt1 | contig 46542 bp, 53 predicted proteins | sample 8539281 | NCBI WGS metagenome assembly BNJU01 (sample SAMD00202456, study PRJDB9452) | human saliva metagenome | isolation source: human saliva | place: Japan
GAGGCTGAGGAGCAGCACGAGGAGCGCAACGAGGGCCGTTGCACTTCGGCGCAGCAGGGTGGGGGTGGCGAGACGGAGGGAGGGGAAGTGGTTGTTTCATCTTGACGTTTGTGAGGAAAAAGGGGTGAGGCGGCGACGGCGACCGCACATTTCGGTAAGTTGCTGCCACAAATATCTGAATAAACTGCAAGTTGACCAATTTTTAGAATGGAATTAACGGCCTTCGGAGGTGAAATAACCGCTTTTTGTCGTCGAACTTGCACGAAAAACGGGAAATTGCGCACCGAAGTGGCCGTCCTTGCCCATTGTTTCCCACGAAGCGAAAGGACAAATCGTTGATTCTGAGTGTCGACGCGGGCAGTCGTTGGACGAGTGGACAAAGTGAGTGGGTCGAAACGCGAAAATGCACAATTTGCGGCGCAGCCTCCTGTGCGTTGTCGATTCTTTTTTGTTTTTCGTTCGCGAAGCCTTGAAATAAAATGAATACTCCGCCCCCTTTTTCCCCCTAAACCGACGAAAGGTGCGAATTTTGGCCTGCATTTCCGCGGGTGTGCACGGCGTGAAAACGTGTTTTTGCTGACGATTCGGCGATGAGAAGTTAATGTTTTCGTCCTTTCGGCGATTGTGCCCGTGGTTTCGCGCTGCTTTTTCGGTTTTTCGGCCGCGCTCCCGCCGCGACGAAGAAAGCGGGTGTTATGGCACAAAAGCTGCGGGTTTTCGTCGGCCGTCCGCCGCTTTTTTGCGAGCACCGCGGGCTCCGTCGGTGCGCAAGGCGTGCCCGGCCGCCCGCGTGCCCCCTCGGTGTAGGCGGCTGGTGCCGTCGTTTCGTGCCGTGTGCAGAAGCAGCTTGTGCTTGCCCCGCGGTGGGGCGCCGCCCTCCTCGGGCCCGCCCGAGCGCCTCCACGCAAAACACCCCGCCTGCACCGTGAGTCGGTGCAAGCGGGGTGCGTGGGGCAGTGGGCGCAAAGGGCGCCGCGGGTCAGAAGCGCGGGCCTCTGCCGCCGGGGCCGCCGTGTCCGCCACCCTGCGGGGGCATGACGGGGCGGAACTTGCCGCCGGGGCGACCTTCAGGGGCCGTGGCCTTCAGGCGGCTCGGGCATTTTGGCGCCGCCGAAGATGTTGAGGCGGTAGATGGCGTGGAGCATCACGTATTGGTTGAGCATGTTAGTCCACGAGTCGGTGCGTGCCAGCGCGGTGAGGGTGCGCGTGATCTCGCTCTGTCGGCCCAAGAGGTCGAAAGCCTCCAGGCGCAGGGTGAGGGCCTTGTTTTTCAGCAGCGACTGCGAGACCGAGGCGTTCCACACGAGCTCGTTGGTGTTGAAGGCCGAGGTCGAAAAACCGCGGCGTGAGGTCATGCGCAGGTCGGTGGAGAAGGTCATGCCCCAAGGCAGGGGTGAAGTTGGCCGCGGCGCCGTAGGCGAAGCTCCACGTGTCGAGGTTGGCGGCGGTGAGCAGCGAGGAGTTGGAGTGCTGGTAGGCCACGCGTCCGTTGAGGGTGAGGTCCCACCACGAACGGCGGTAGGAAAGATCGAGGCGCTCGGAGAGGGCGGTGACGGCGGTGTGGCTTTTTGTCGGCCACGACGCCGGCAAAGAGGGCGTTCACCTCACGCAGCGAGGGGCATCGGGCAGCGCGGAGGCGGCGGTTGAGGAGGCCACGTAGCTCACCGAGCGGGTGAAGTTGGCATCGGTCGAGGTGGAGAGGTTGAGCACCTTCTCGCGGTCGAGGGGCGTGTTGAAGGTCAGGCCGGCGGCGGCGTTCCAGTTGCCGTCGATGTTTTCGGGGCGGGTGAATCGGCGTCCCGTCACGTCGTCATAGACGGTGAGTTGCGAGATGCTGCCGGTGGCCAAGTTGAAGTCGGCATGTGCCATGAGTCCTGGAGGCGTTCGGCGTTGTAGGAGTTGTAGTAGAGGTTCATGCCGTGGTTCCACACGGGGCGCAAGCCGGGATTGCCCACCGAGATGCGGAGGGGGTTGGAGTTGTCGACCACGCCGATGAGTTGCGTCATCGAGGGTTGCGAGGAGCGTCCGCGGTAGTTGAAATCGAGGTTGGTGGTTTTCGAGAAGGCGTAGCGGAAGTGCACGTTGGGGGCGAAGTTGAGGACGTTGCGCACGGTGTCGATGCGGCCGATGGCGGCGCGCTCGTATTGCAGGCGGGTGCGTTCGGGCGAGAGCGCACGCCGGCCGAGAGGCGCACGGCGCCCACGTTGTAGCGCAAGCCCACTTGCACGCGGTGGTTGTCGTAGCGGTAGGTGGCGTACTGCGAGTTTTGGGCGTCGCGCACGGCGGCTTGCACGTCGTCGGCCTTGAGACGGCTGAGGAGTTGGGCGGGGTCGAGCCAGTCGATTACGCCGGTGGTGCCGGGGACGTAGAGTTGCGAGACGGTGCCGAGCTGTGTGTGCGCACTGAGGAAGTCGGCGAGCGTGGAGTAGCCGTCGAGGCTCATGAGGTTGTAGAGCGAGCGGTCGCCGTCGGTGTACTTGTGCTGGAAGCTGTAGCGGGTTTCGAGGAAGATTTTGCGGGCGAGGGGTTGCACGTAGGAGAGTCCCACGCGATAGTTCCACGAAGTGGAGGGACGGTCGGAGTATTGGTGCGTGCCGCCGGCGGCCATGCGGGGGCCTGTGGCGTCGGCCGCCACGCGCTTGTAGAGGTCGGCGCGCGAGTAGGCGTCGTTGGCCGTGGTGTTGTAGCCGCCGCTCGCTTCGAAGGCGATGTTGCGGCCGTTGCGCCCCCGATGAGGCGCGTGAGGTTGAGATCGCCCTCGACCTTGTGGGTGGTGGTGCGCGAGAGGTCGTAGCGGGTGTTGACGTTCTTGAGGAAGGCGTCGGCCACGCGCACCGTGTCGCCCACAAAGCGCGTGGTGTGGACGCGACCCAGGACCTCGTCGACGGAACTCACGCCGTAGCGATCGAAAGGATCGACGTCGAAGGTGGCCGAGCGCGAATTGCCGGTGGTGCGTCCCTTGCTCCACTCGTAGCTCGGGCGGAACGACACTTGCGTGAGCGAGTCAGGGTTCCACTTCAGGCGCAGGCGGGCGTGAACGGCCTGGCTGAAGCTGTTGTTGTGGGCGTGGGCGGCGTCGAAGCTGCCCTTTTGGGTGGCGGTGACGAAGTTTTCGACCGACGAGATGGTCTCGGTGCGGTTGTCGTTGCGGAAGTAGAGGGCATTGCCCCCCAGTTCGAGGCGGCCGGCTTCGAATTTGCTGCGGCCGTTCTCCCAGGCGAAGTCCGTACCGATCATGGTCGAGGTGGTGCGTCCGCCGTTGTTCGTCGAGAAGCCGCGGGGGCCGCCGAATCCGCGATCGCCCACGTTGTTGTGCGAGGCGATGAGCCCCACGCAGGGAGCGGTCGGTGAAGCGCATGCCCATGAATTTGGCCGAATAGAGGGCGCTGCCTTCGTCGTCGTCGACGCCGCCCGCCACGTCGGTGTTCGACACGAAACTCTGGTTCAGCTCGCGTTTGGTGCTGATGTCGAGCACGAAGCTCTCTTCGCCGTCGTCGACGCCCGTTTGTTCGGCGTAGTCGCTCTTCTTGTCGTAGCTTTTCACGCGCGAGACGAGGTTGGTGGGCAGGTTTTTCATGGCCACTTTCGTGTCGCCCTTGAAAAAGTCTTTTTCCGTTGATGAGCAATTCCTTGACCGTCTTGCCGTTGATCTTGATCGTGCCGTCGTCGCTCACTTCGGCGCCGGGAAGCCGCTTGATGAGGGCTTCGAGTGTGGCGCCTTCGGCCGTGCGGAAGGCCGAAGCGTTGAAGACGGTGGTGTCGCCCTGCTGCTCGACGCGGGCGGCCACAGCGCGTACTACGGCGGCGCGCAGGGCCATGTCGGTGCCGTCGAGCTGAATGGTGCCCACATCGACGCTATCGGTCTCGGCGTCGGGGAATTTCACATCTTGGCCGGCCGAGGTGAGGCCGACGAAGCCCACGCGCAGGCGCAGCGGCGCGGTCTGTTCGGTGACCAAGCGGAAGCGGCCGAGGCTGTCGGTCACGGCGCCGGCCACGAGGCGCGTGGTGTCGCTGCGCAAGACGAGGCGGGCGGTGGCCAGCTCGAGGGGTTGGCGGTCTTTTTTTCGAGACAACGGTGCCGGTGACGACGCGTTGGCGGGCCATTCCCGTGACGCCGGCGGCGACCAGGAGTACAAGCGGAAGGAGACGTGCGGTCATATAAATAAGGAGATAGTTTAGTCTGTGAATAAAAGCGCGGGCGCGTCGTGCCGCTGCGGGCGGATACGGGGCGTAACGCGAGGGAGTAGACCGCAAAGTTACACATTCTCACGCGATTAGCACCTACGCGTCGGGCATACTCCTGCGGTTTTCCCGACAAAAGTTGACGGAGAATCGACGTTTTGCGAGCTTTTGGCGACCAAAGGTGTCGATTGTAAAGGTTTTATGCTTATATTTGTCGACACACCCGCCCCATCGGGGCTCAAAACCTAACGCGCTATGACTTCGCAATACGCTTCTCACATCGCTCGCATCGAGATCAGTAGTCTGTGGAACGGGCGAAAACCCATCGATTGGGTGCTTCGTCCCGACGTGAACGTGCTCAGCGGCAAGAACGGTGCCGGCAAAAGCACCATTCTTGCCCGCCTCGTGCAGCGCGCCGGCCATCTCGCGCCCTCCGGCACGCTGCGCGGCGGACAACACGACGATGTGTGTGTGACCCTCGCCCCCGACGGGGCCGAAATGGTGCGCTACGAATTGGTGCGCTCCATCGATAGCCGACTGGTGGCCGCCGATCGCATCACTACGCTCGCCGACGGCGCGGTGCTCACCGAACTCGACTGGCAACTCTACCGCTTGCAACGCCGCTATCTCGACTACCAAGTGAATGTGGGCAACCGCATGATCGCCCTCCTCACTTCGGGCAGTGAAAGTGCGCGCGCCGAAGCCGCCGAGGCCGCAGCGGCCAAAACGCAGTTCCAGGATTTGCTCGACGATCTCTTCAGCGAAACGGGTAAGCGACTCGACCGATCGAGCAACGAACTCCGCTTTCTGCAATACGACGAACCGCTTTCGCCCTACGTTCTCTCGTCGGGCGAGAAACAAATGCTCATCCTCCTCCTCACCGCCCTGGTGCAAGACCGCCAACCGGGGGTGTTCTTCATGGACGAACCCGAGGTGAGTTTGCATTTCGATTGGCAAAAGCGCCTGATCAGCATGGTGCGCGCCCTCAATCCCCACGGCCAAATCATTCTCACCACCCACTCGCCGGCGGTGATTCTCGACGGTTGGGAGGATCACGTCACCGAAATCGAGGAAATCACCCGTTGAGGCGCTGATCCGGCCTCCCCGCAACGCCTTTTTCCCCTGTCTTATTCGTCACCTGCCATGTCTCGTCTCTCTTCTCACTTGAATTCGGCTTACATCGCCGCGGCCTCTCGGCTCGAAGGGCGTGCGGCGCGGCCGCGTGCCGTGGCCTACGTCGAAAGCTACGACGACATCCTCTTTTGGCGCGACGCCCTGAGCGAGGCCGCGCCCCATGTGCAGTTTGAAGTGGTGCTCCCCTCGCGCCTCACGCTGGGGCGCGGCAAGAAAATCGCCTTGGCCAATCGGCTCGGGCCGCACATGATCGCGTGTGTCGACGCTGACTACGATTTTCTCATGCAGGGCGCCACGCCCACCAGCGAGATGGTGTGCCGATCGCCCCTATGTGGTGCACACCTTTGTCTATGCGATTGAGAACCTCCAGTGCCACGCCGAAGTGCTCGACCGCGTGTGTGTCATGGCCACGCTCAACGATCGGGTGATTTTCGACTTCCGCGCCTTCCTCACGGCCTTCTCGCGCATCGTCCACCCCCTCTTGGTGTGGAATGTCTGGGCCTATCGCTACGGCTTTTTCACCCAATTTTCGCTTACCGACTTGGCGCGCACGGTTGAGGTGAGAGAAGTGCAACTTTATCACCCCTGAACGCATGATCGACGACTTGCGCCGCCGTGTCAATCGGCAGATTGCGGCCTTGCAACGCCGATTTCCGCAGGCACGCGCCACCTACAAACCGCTGCGCGACGAGATGGCGCGCTTGGGTGTGACGCCCGAAACGGCTTATCTCTACATGCGCGGCCATGACTTGGTGGATGTGGTGCTGGGCCCCATCTTGTCGGCGGTTTGCGACGTGTTGCGCCGCGAACGCGAGCGCGAAATCACGAAACTGGCTTGCCATGCGGTGCAGCAGCAGAACGAGCTCGCGGCCTATCGCCATGCCGTCGCCCCGGTCGAGGAGATGTTGCGCAAAACACGGCCTATCACGCCACGCTTGAGTTCCGCCGCATTGTTGCGGCCGTGCGCGCTCTTTGTCGACGATCCCGGGGCGCCGGCCGACGAGTCTTCAGCCGCGGAGGGGGAGTTTTCGTCGACAGATGCAAAGTTCTCGGCCGCGGATGTGGACTTTGCTCTCCCTGCTGTGCGTGCGGCGCTATATAATGAGAGTCGTCTGCCGAAGGCGTGGACACGACGGAGTTGGCTGGCACATTGCCACCGCCCGCCGGGCCGTTTGTCGGCGATGTTTGAGCCGGGCGAGGATTGGGACACGGAGGTGGACTGATTTTGTGCCTTGCCCACAAGGATACTCGCCGCCGAGCAAACGACCGGCGCGTCGCAGAACAGCGAACCCGCTCTGCCGAGAAGCCCCGATTGAGGACTTCCCGAGCAGAGCGGGTTTGTTGTGAAGTGCCAGTGCTGAGCCGGGCGCTTCTATAAGGCGGCATTTAGAAAATGCCGGTGCTGTTGAAATCCAAGTCTTCGCTTTCGTCGGCGGATAGGTCGTCGCCCCAGATCGAAAATTGCTTTTCGAAAGTGTCGGCATCCGCACCATCCAGCGTGCCGGCGGCAGGTTTGGGAGTTTTGAGGCTCATGTTCATCAGGCCTTCGGTGGCGATGGCGTATTGAGCGAGCAGGGGGAGTGGTGTATTTCTTCATCACGAGTGATTTTTATCTGTGTGAGTAAATATCGTTTGAGCGTGCGCCGCGAGCGTGCCGGGCGTGAAGCGGTGGGCGCGAGGTTGGTTTCGCGCGCTACCGTTTCACGATGTGACACGACAAGTGCAGACGCGCTGCGAGAGATTTTAGCGTTGCAAGAACTTTTGGCCGTTCTGTACGTAGATTTGTCCGGCTACGGGCTTTTCTACGCGGCGACCGCTGAGGTCGAAGATGGGAGCGGCAGCGTTTTCAGCGGCAGCAACACGTTCCACGGCCGTCACGCCGGGGAAGGCGAGCGTCGTAGCGCGAGCGGCACCGGCCGTCGAAGCGTTGAAGTAAGCGCGGAAACCACGAACGTAGGGCGTGCTGAGCACCAAGAACTCGTCGCCCTTGAGTGCGCGCACCTCTTGTCCGGTGGCGAACTGCGTGGGCGTGGCCTTACCCTTGAAGAGATTAGTCGTAGGAGCAGCGGGGGCAGTATCTCCTTCACCGAGGAAAGTGAGACGAATGTCATCAGATTCGGTGTTAGTGAGCACCACTGCGGTGTTGGCCGGAATGATATTGCCTTGGAGCTGGGTGAGGTTGATGCGCTCTTCCGCTGCATTGTAGCTGCTGGCTACATAGATTTCTGTACCTTCAGACACCTTCATGGCGTCAGGTGCGCAGAATGAAGCCAAACCTTCAGCGTTGAGGTGAACGGGTACGTTTTCAACTTCCTCGAGCTGGAGGTGAGTACGGTTGTCGTTCGTGTTGTCGCCGTTCCAGCCATCAACGCCGAGTTTGTCATCCTGCTGATAGAGGTGAACGGTGGCCGTTTGCGTGCCTTGCTTGAGGAGCATCTTGTATTTGCCGTCAGCGAGTCCACCGAATTCTACCGTAGCGGGAGTTTCAACGCTGTAAGCTGCGAGTTTAGCATGGCTATTGCCATTCAAATATACAGCACGGCCGGTCTTGAGTGATACGAGGTGAGTGCCGTCGAAGCAGAAAATAGTACCTTCGTCGTTGGCATCTTTCGTTGTTTGCAGTCTCCATGCATCTTTCGTAGCGTCTTTTGTCGTGATATAGCGTTTGCCATCGTTCGACTTGATGCGGAAGAAGTCACCGGCGACGGGGAGATTCAGCTTAAAGAAGGTGTTGTCGGCATAAGCAGAGATGAGTTGTTGCAATTCGTCGAGCGTGAGGTTTGGTTCAGTTTCGAACTTATCCATGACGGGCTTGACCTCTGCTGAAATTTGGCGTTCGCCGAGTCCTTGACCGATGTTGGAAGTGAGGTCAAAAGACAAGAGACGCTGCAAAGCGGCGGCTTTCAGTTGATTATCAGTGATGTCATCTGCGCTTTCGATCGCCCAAGTTGAGGGATCGGTCAACGCGCTGCTACCGGCGCTCCAACGTACCACATTATATTGTGCGCCGCTCTTGTCGTTGGCGAGGTGGAGGACGTTGTGGGTGCCACCGGTGGCGTCGTTACGGAGAGAGAACGTGTTGTTCTGACCTGATACTACGAAGGAGTAGAGACCGCCTTCTTCTGCAGTGGTGGGAACGGGGTTGTTGAAGCCGGGAAGGTTCTTCAATGCGCGACCCGTTACCGCGTGAGACAGTGCGAATGAGTTGTTCGCCTCGTCGTATTCGAGTTCAAACACGTTCTCGGCCGTGGGAGTGTCCGTGCGATCGCCGGCTGCAGCGAAGGCCGGAGAGAGGGTCAGGTAGTTTTTGGCACCGCGAGCGGAGTTCGTGAAGTAAACCCTACTGCCGTTGATGGCTTGGTAGAAGTCCTTGACCGCTTGGTTGTAGCCATTGGCATCGGAAGCGGCGGCTACTGCAGCTTTGGCCGTAGCGGCTGCCTCAGTGTCGGCTGCTTCCAGGGCTTCGATTTGCTTGTTGGCCTGATCTTTGGTCGTAATCTGCGCGCTGGCCGTGGCCGTGAAGAGCGCGAGGACAAGTGCGGAAAGATAATGTTTTTTCATACGCCGTAAAGTGGGTTGTTGCTGCGTCGTGTAAGGGCGAACGAACTGTTCGTCGGGCACTGGGCGCCGAACAACACGCACGACACCGAAAAAAAGTGTTGTGCTTGTGCTAGTTTAGTCGAACCCAAAGTGACGCGGGTGAATTTTTTTTGCGTGCCAAAAGGGCACAATGCATACTTTGAGCGGCAAATATAGGCCACGGTGTGCGATTTCCTGTCTTTCCCCCCTGACTATTTTCTTCGTCTTGGGCTTTATTTGGGAAAAGCCCGGGACTTCGCCGATTGTTTTAGGTAGTCTTCGGTGGTTTTTACATTTAATGTCGTGCAAGAGGTGCGAAATCACTAAAAACGGCCGATCGCGCTCCCCACCCCCTGTTTTTGAGGGTGGAAAGTGCGATCGGCCGCCGAATGTTTCGTTGTTGTCGGGCGATCGAGCGGGAGTTGCGTGTCGAATGCCGCGCGCTCAGCACAGGCGCCACACCGTGGCGACGAGTACCGTGAGGACAATGCCCAGCGCCAAGGGCAGGGAGGGCAGAGAGCGCCGTCCAGCGCCAAGAGCGCGTCTCCTTATATATGGAGTAGAGCGTCGTCGAACACGGGTGGTGCAGCAGACAGAAGAGCATGAGGTTCACCGCTGTGAGCAGATTCCAGCCGCCGGCCAGCAGAATGTCGCGCGTCTGTTCGTCGCTCCCCTCCATGAGTACGCCCGCCGTGCCGCCGTCGGCCTGTCCCAAGGCCATGAGGGTAAGCATCAAGATGGTGGGCACCACGATTTCGTTGGCCGGAATCGCCAGCATATAGGCCAGGAGAACCATGCCGTTGAGCCCCATGAACCACGCCGGCCCGTCGAGCCATTCGATCAGGTGCGCCGCAATCGAAGTGCCCCCCACCTCGATGTTGCAGGTGAGCCAAATCACTGCGCCGGCGGGAGCTGCGAAGACCAAGGCGCGCCAGAGCACAATGAGCGTGCGGTCGATGAGCGAGGTGTAGAGCGTTTGCCAGAACTGCGGTGGACGATAGGGCGGCAATTCGAGGTGGAAGGTCGAAACTTCGCCGCGCAACACCGTGCGCGACAGCGCCCACGACGAGGCGAACATGAGCAGAATGCCCAGCACCACCACGCCCATCACGGCTGTCACCGCCACCAGCGAACCATACTCGCGCGGAACGGCCGCCGCCACGAAGAGCGTGGCCAAAAGGATCTGCGTCGGCCACCGCCCGTTGCAGAGCGAGAAGTTGTTGGTGAGGATGGCGATGAGGCGTTCGCGGTCGGAGTCGATGATACGCGTGGCCACCACACCGGCGGCGTTGCAGCCGAAGCCCATGCTCATGGTGAGCGCCTGTTTGCCGTGCGCCCCCGACCGCCGGAAGAGTTCGTCGAGGTTGAACGCCACGCGCGGCAGGTAGCCGAAGTCTTCCAACAGTGTGAACAGGGGGAAGAACACCGCCATCGGGGCAGCATCACCGCCACCACCCAAGCTGTGGTCAGATACATCCCGTCGACGAGCAGCCCCGTGAGCCATTCGGGCGAGTGCACCGCCTCAAACACCGAGCGCAGCGCCGGATGACCCCAACCCACCAGCAGTGAGTCGAGCCAAGCCGAGGGATAGTTCGCCCCGATGATGGTGAACCAAAACACCAACGAGAGAGGGCGAGCATGATGGGAAGCCCCAAAAACGATGCGTGAGGATGCGGTCGAGCTTCACGTCGAGGGGCAAGAGCCCTTCGCCGCCTTGACGGCGCACTACCGCGGCGCAGATTTCGCCCGCTTGGGCATAGATCTGTTCCATCCAGCGGTCGTGGAAGTTGTGGCCGATGGCCAGGTGTATCTCGTCGGCCAGGGCGTTGAGCTCGGGGGTGGCGTAGGCGCGCCGCACGCCTTCGTCGCGTTCCAGCAGGCGGGTGGCGATCCACTCGGCGTTAGACAGTTCGGGGTGGGCTGTGCGCACCGCCGCGGTGAGGCGATTGACCTCGGCGGCCGTATCGGCCGGCAGATCGAAGCCGCGAGGGGGCCGACAAACGAAGGTGCCCGAGGCCACAGCGCGCACCGCTTCGAGCAGTTCGCCGATGCCCTGACCCGAACGCGCTGAGGCGCCCACCACCGGGATGCCCAGACGCCGAGAGAGCGCCCGGAGATCGATGGAGATGTGGTTGCGCTCGGCCTCATCGATGAGGTTGACGCACAGCACCGCCCGATCGGTGATTTGCAGCACCTGCAAAACCATGTTTATGTTGCGCTCCAGGCGCGTGGCGTCGGCCACCATCACCGTCACATCGGGCTGACCGAAGAGAATGAAGTCGCGGGCGATCTCCTCGTCCTCCGAGGTGGAGGCCAACGAGTAGGTGCCCGGCAGGTCGACGATGCGATAGCTCTCGCCGCCGAAGTCGAAGAAGCCTTCGGCCTTGCCCACCGTTTTGCCCGGCCAGTTGCCGGTGTGCTGTTTCAGCCCGGTGAGGCGGTTGAAAACGGTGCTCTTGCCCGTGTTGGGGTTGCCGGCGAGGGCCACGACATAGCGCGTTTCGCCCCCCGTCTCGCCGTGGCGGCGCAGGGAGTGGAGCGAAGCGGTGGGACACACGGCGCAGGCAGCGTGCGGAAGCGGAGCGGAGGAGGAAGAAGAGGGGGATTTCATAACGGAGTGACGATGATTTGGCGCGCTTGTTCGCGGCGCAACGCGATGGCAGTGCCGCGCACCACATAGGCCACGGGGTTGCCCAGCGGACTGCGCATGCCGACCGACACGCGCGAGCCGCGTACGAAACCGAGGTCCATCAGTCGGCGGCGCAAGGCACCGCGGCACGAGGGCGAAAGGCCCGCCACTACGGCGGTTTGCCCCTCGGCGAGTCGACTCATGCGGAAGGCGTCGGCCGGCACTTCGGCAGCTTCGGCCGGCGTGAGGGGCGGAGGTCGATGGCGGCGAGGTCGGCGGCGGGCAGCGCGAAGTGTTCGCCCTCATAGTCGAAGGCGAAGCTGCCCTCAGCGCCCGATCTCACGCGCACCACGGCGTCTTTGGCCAAACCCGTGGCGGCAATGCGCCCGAAGCGCCGCGCGTCGTCGTCTTCGATGTGCACCACGCGTAGCAACGTCCCCGCTTCGGGCAGGGCCCTCGGCCGCCGTGTCGCGCGCACCGGTGGGCAGGGGCGGGCAGGGTGAGCCCGGCGGTGGGAATGGGGTCGCCGTGGGGGGTCGAAAAGGGGTTGCCCAGGAGCGAGGCCATGCGCTCGCGTTCGCGCGCATCGAGGCGGTGCTCCATGTGGTGGGCGCGTTCGTGCCACTCGGCGGGCGCATAGCCCGAGTGTTCGGCCAGATACTGCTCATAGATGCGGTGGGCGCGCATCAGTGCCAGGGCGTCGCGACGACCCGTGGGGGTGAGGGCGACGCCTTCGGCCGTGATGTCGACACGCCCCTCGAGGGCGAGCCGACCCAACGTCTGGGCGGCCGTGTCGGGCTCGAGGGTAGCTGGGCAAACAGCCCGTCCCATGCCGAGCGCGGCAGGGTGCCGCCGGCTTCGAGCAGGGCTTTGAGGAAGTCTTCGGCGCGTTCGTTGCGACGATCGTCTTGACGACGAACGAAGTAGCGGCGCAACCGGGCTAAGAGGGATTTCATACTCCGGAATCTGAGGGTGAGGGTGGGCACAGGCGACTGCGGGGGCGAAAGACGGGGGAGCGAGCCGAAAGGCCCCTGTTCTTGAGCGGAGCTTCCCCGTTTCGGCGCAAAAACGCGAAGGTTTTCCCGCCTGCGCCGTGCGCGCTGGCGCAAATATACGCAATCTTGCCGAATAGTCGAGTGCGATGCATCGAAAAAAGCCGCGGCCTTGGCGAATGGAGGGGCGAGGCCGGCGTTGCGGAGGCGGGATTGGCACCGAGGTGGCCGTGCGCCGACCCACCGGTTGCCCTCCTCGCCGGCGCTCCTCACCACGTCACCACGCGATCCACCAGTGCGCGTTGTTCGCCGCTCGACTGGCGGAGATAGATGCGCGTGGTCTCGATGCTCTCGTGCCCCAAGAGGTCGGCCAGCAGACTCAAATCGGTGTGAACGGCCAAGAAGTTTTTGGCAAAGCGGTGGCGGAAGGCGTGGGGGTGCACCAGGGCGGGATCGAGGTGCAGCCTTTGCGCCCAAACACGGAGCATGGCGCCGATGCCCCGCGGGGTGATGCAGCGACCGCGGTAGTTGACAAAGAGCGGCCCGATGATGTCTGCGCCGCGTTGCGCGATCCATGCCAGCGCCTCGTTGCGCAGCGTGAGGGGGATGTAGATGCGCCGCTGTTTGTTGCCTTTGGTATAGAGATCGACGAAGCCGCGGCGCACATGCTCCACACGAAGTTGCACCAACTCGCTCACCCGCGCACCGGTGGCGGCGAGAAAGCGCACCACGAAGTGCCAACGCAGTTCGCCCAACTCTCGCAGTCGCCGCGAGAGATAGAGATAGTCGGCTTGGCTGATGACGTTTTCGACGAACGAGCGCCGCCCGAGGCGCACGCCTTTGAGCCGCCATTGTGGCCGCCGCAGTGCGAGGAGCCAACGATTGATGGCCATCACGCGCTGATTCACGGTCTTGGGCGAATAGTGCTCCATGAGGGCGCTGCGATGCCGGAGCAGATTCTCCTTGTTGAGCGCAGGGAAGCGCGCCAAGAAGTCGCGCACCGCTTTGACATAGGCGCGCACGGTGTTGGGGGCGAGGTTGTCGTCGATGAGGCTTTGCTCAAATGCCGGCAGACTGGCATGGGGATCGATGTTCTTGCGCATAAGTGTTGAGATTTGATGAGATGTTCCGATCGGCAGTTACGGCTTTTTGCCCAAATGCTTCGGTTCCCACGCAATTATCGGTAACCCGCCCTATCAAGTGGTGGTGGCGCAAAAGGAAACGGCCAATGGGCAGAAACGAAGTAGTAGCGTTTTTCAGTATTTCCAAGAATTGTCCGATCAATTACAGCCGCGCTACTCCTCTTTAATCTACCCCGCTGTGCGTTGGATACACCGTTCCGGAAAAGGAATGTTGAATTTTGATTGAAACAAATCAACGACCCACATTTGGCGCGCTTGCATTTCTATCCCAACTCCAATGAAGTGTTCCGTGAAGTAGATATTACCGACGGGCTTTCCGTAGTTTTCAAAGATCGTGAGAAGAACGCAATGGGGTTCGACTACCTTTACACTCAAAATGGCGTAACCCGAAGTGTACGTGCCCAAGCACCCGGCGAAGACATGTTTGTGCTCGACCCCGAGGCCGCAACCATCGGTGAGAACATACGGCGTATCACCGCTCACCGCTTTGCTTTTCTACACGATGCTGTGCTTTCTCAAAAACTTTTCTCTATTGAAAGCGATTTCGTAGAGCGAAACCCCGACCAAGTGCGCCCCTATGAAGAGGGCGATGTCCTTGCCGCCGATGAAATCAAACTCCTCACGAATGACAAAGCAGGCTCTGGTGGCCGCGCACGTTGGTACTCCGCAAAAGAAGATGTGATTACAACCGGAAAGGAGTATATCCGCCGCTGGAAGGTGGTCGTGTCGAGCGCGCACCCGGGAGGGCATAACAGAAGCAACCAACTCGAAGTGCTCGATGACCGCAGTGCTTTCGGCCGCTCGCGCGTGGCGCTCAAGACTTTCGCCACCGAACGCGAAGCGCGTAACTTCTTTACTTACTGCCAAACCGATTTCGTACGCTACACTTTCCTACTCACAGACGAAAGCCTGAGTTCGCTCGCTAAAATGGTGCCGGATCTGCTCGACTATTCGGACGACAACGGCGTTATCGACTATGCCGGCGACGTGAATGCCCAACTTTATGCCCTCTTCGAGATCGACGACTCGATGAAACGCCTCATCCTGCGCACTTTAGAAGAGAATCAATCATAAAACAACGGCGCACCACCAATGAGTGGTGCGCCGTTGTTTATTGCATCGGTTTTACTTTTTCCTCGATGAAGGCTATTTCTTGTGGCGTAAGTCCGTATTTTCGATAGAGTTGGCGGTCGATTTCATCGGTTGAAAGCGTCCATTTTATGTCCGATTTTTCGAGAAATCTTGCATAGGTAGCAAAGAAAAACATTCTTGTTGACCTGCATTGTACCATGACCAAGGGATAATATGAAGCGAAAAAAGGTGGTTTCTATATAAGAAGAACAGCACTTCATTTCATATTCACTCGCAAAAGGGACCTATAAGCAAAAAGCTTTCGGTACAAATTTCCCAGGCATTGCTTGTATATGCGCAGGTGGAATCATTGCATCAGAGGAATAAGTTGTCGAAAGAACAATTTATATTGTTCGACAGCCTTGTATTTGTCTGTAACACTCTGAGAAGTGATATATCCTGAAACTCGTTTTGCTCCGTCCTTTCGTCCTTTGGACTCAAAGATTTTAATTGCTCCTTCAAAAGGCACAGAAGATAAATGAAGCTGGGGTACTTCTCGGGAGAATTAAACAAACTTTTTCTCAATCCAAAGGGACGTGTCTTAGATACGATAGAAGAAAAACTTACAGACTTGTGGCATATGTACCTGTTCAATATTGGTATTACCCTAATATCACGAAGCTTTACAAAGTCGCAAAAGTCGTTTCTCAGATTTACATTGGCTTGTACTCTTTCGCCCTCCAACGAAACATAGGTATAATCTATGCCTTGAATCGTTTTGTTCCTTTATGCCATCTAAAATAACATATTCCACTATCATTGTGAGCAGAGGGAAATATTGAACGATCGTCTCGGTAATCTTTTATGTATGCCAACCGGTGTTGTCTTTCATCTCTTCAAGAAATGAACGTAGTTCACTTCTTCCTCCCACCATCCACTTAGAAGGAATAATCATGACTCACGTATCTCCAAGCTCGAAGGCGCTTTACGAATTTGTGGTAGATTGGCGCAGCCGCATCCTCTGAAGCTTCCCCTCCATCGAGCACTTGATACGGCGGGTTTCCGATAATTGCGTCTAAAGGAAACCCCTTTCCCCTCAAACGCGACACCGATCCCTCTCGCGTCCCCTCTTTTTACCTAAATCCATCCCAAGCCTATGCCTACCTACTCCAGTTCTATGCTGCCGCAAGTCATTTATGTCTTCTCCACAGACTACCCTTTTGCACAAAGGGTGCCTGAAAATCGGCATGACCAAGCTGACCGAAGACTGCAAACAGCTGCCCGCGCCCAACGATCCCCTGCTTATCGCAGCGGCACGCGAGCGAATTGATCAGTACACGAAAACGGCGGCCATAAAATATGAGTTGCTCTACACCGAGTGCTCCGCTTTTATCCACAAGGGTGTCCTGCAATCGTTCGACGACAAGCAGGTGCACAGCGTTTTGCTCCGTTCGGGTATTCGACGCCCTGAATTTTCGGACGAAGGCCTCGGCAAAGAATGGTTCAAGACGGATTTGACCACTGTGAAAAATGCAATTTCCGCCGCCAAAGAGGGGCGCAGCGAGTCTCTTTCCCGAGGAGAAGGCGCAAAACGAGCCCACCCCCATCGTCTTTCGCCCCGAACAGCGCGAAGCCATCGACAAGGCGGTCAAGCATTTCACCAAGAACAAAGGCAAGGGACAGCGCAAAATGCTTTGGAACTGCAAGATGCGTTTTGGCAAAACCCTCTCCGCGCTGCAGGTGGTGCGTGAGATGGGCGCTCGGCGCACCCTCATTGTCACGCATCGCCCCGTGGTCAATGCCGGATGGTATGAGGATTTTGAGAAAATCTTCTATGATCTGCGCACGGCTGAGCCCGTTGCCGACGGCGGCAAGGGGGCGGGCGCAGCGAAAAAGGGCGAATTGCAGGGAAAGTACAACTACGGTTCGGCGCAAAAGGGGAGCGTCTCGACCAACTGCTGCTGCAAGCCGACGAAGGTGCGCACATTGTGTGTTTTGCCTCCATGCAAGACCTGCGCGGATCGGAGGACGTGGGCGGAAAGCACGAGAAGAACGACAACATCTTCGCCACCGACTGGGATTTGCTCATTGTCGACGAAGCACACGAGGGCACGCAGACCGAATTGGGGCAGGCGGTGATCGACCAACTTCGGCATGCCGACACCAAAGTGCTGCAACTTTCGGGCACGCCCTTCAACCTCTTCGACCAATATGACGAAGACGAGATCTTCACCTGGGACTATATCATGGAGCAGCGCGCCAAAATGTCGTGGGACGAGTACCATGTCGGCGACTCCAACCCCTATGCGTCGCTGCCGGCCATGCATATTTACACCTACGACCTGGGCCGACTGATGAATCGCTTCGCCGATGAGGACAAAGTCTTCAATTTTCGCGAGTTTTTCCGCACCGACGAGCAGGGCGCCTTCGTGTACGACAACTTTGTGGGGGACTTTCTCGATCTGCTCTGCTGCGACGACGAAGATTCGCTCTATCCTTATGCCAAAGCCGACTTCCGCCGCATTTTTCGTCACACGCTTTGGGTGCTACCCGGGCGTCAAAGCGGCCAGAGCCCTGAGCAAGAAACTGCAAGCCCACCCCTGTTTTCGGCGCCTTCACCGTGGTGAACGTGGCGGGCGAGGGCGATGCCGACGAAGAAAGTCGAGACGCGCTCGAAAAAGGTGAACAAAGCCATCGGCAAAGACCCGAGCGCCACTTACACCATCACCCTTTCTTGCGGTCGGCTCACCACCGGCGTGAGCATACGTCCCTGGACGGGCGTGTTTCTCCTGGCCGGCTCGTCGTCGACCTCGGCCGCCGGCTACATGCAAACCATCTTTCGCGTGCAAACGCCCTTCGAATACCAAGGTCGCGTGAAGGAAAATTGCTACGCCTTCGACTTTGCGCCCGATCGCGCCCTGCGCATGCTGGCCGAAGCCTCGAAAGTGTCGTACAAAGCCGGCAAGCAAACCGCCGAAGACCGCCACACCCTCGCCGACTTCCTCAGCTTCTGCCCCGTCATCGCCCTCGAAGGCAGCCAAATGAAGGCCTTCAACGTCGACAACCTCCTCACACAACTCAAACGCGTGCAGATTGAGCGCGTGGTCAACGCCGGTTTCGAAGACGGCGCACTATATAATGATGAGTTGCTCCGCTTGAAGACGCCGATGTCGCCGACTTCAACGGCCTGCGCGCCAAGATCGGCACCACCAAGGCCCTCAAACCGGTCGATAAAGTCAAAGTCAGCGACAACGGGCTCGACGGTAACAACGCCCAACCGCCCGCCGCGCCCGACAAGAAGCCCTCCAAGGAGTCCGATCCCGAGGCCGAAGCCCAAAAGGCGCTGGAAAACGAACGGAAAAAGCAGCGAAAAAAACGCCATTGCCATCTTGCGCGGCATCTCCATCCGCATGCCGCTGCTCATCTATGGCGCCGATCTGCACGACGAAGCCGTCGAACTCACGATAGACAACTTCGTTCATCTGATTGACGACACTTCTTGGACGGAATTCATGCCTGCCGGCGTGACGAAAGCCGACTTCGCGCGCTTCAAACGCTATTACGATCCCGAAGTCTTCAGTGCGGCCGGGCGCCGTATCAGACAATTGGCCCGCAGCGCCGACAAGTTCACCATCGAGGAGCGCATTTCGCGTCTCACCGCCCTCTTTTCCACCTTCCGCAACCCCGATAAGGAAACAGTACTCACGCCTTGGCGCGTGGTCAACCTGCATCTCTCCGATTCGCTGGGCGGTTATTGTTTTATGGACGAGCGTTTCGAGCATCCCCTCGAGACTCCGCGCCACATCGTGCGCAGCGGCGTGACCGATCGTGTATTTTCGCCCCGAAGCACCGTGTTGGAAATCAATTCCAAGAGCGGTCTCTATCCTCTCTACGCCGCTTATAGCATCTACCGCGCGCGGTTGAAGAAGAGGGTGCAAGCACAACGCCATCGCCCCCGATCGCGCCAAAGCACTTTGGGAACAAACGCTCAAAGAAAACATTTTCGTGGTATGTAAGACGCCGATGGCCGTTGCCATCACCAAGCGCACGCTTTGCGGCTTCCGCACGGCGGAAGTGCACGCGAAATATTACCCCGATCTCATTCCCAGCCTCACCCATTCCGTCCAAAAGGTCCTCCGCGATCTCCGCGACGCCAAAGGGTTCTGGGGACTAAACGATAAAAAAAGAAATGAAGATAGACGCAAATATCAGAAACGTAGGCAGATAGCTCGCCGCGAGGGACGAAAAGTGGGGGCGAGGCACCGAAAAAAATGGGAGGGCGATCAGGAGAGAGGGGCGGAGGAGATCGACGAAGCGGATTTTGCGATGGTTCTTGTGCGTGATCGGATCGCGCTTGCCCCAATCGCGCAGCAGACAGTAGATGCCGTTGTGCAAATGGGGGTTGCCGCTCGCACAACCCGGGCAGGGAGCTGTGGTGGCTGTGGGATCGGGGGCGAAAAGATCGAGTTCGCTGTGCGTGGTGGCGTGGCACGAACCCGGAACCACGCCTTTCAGTCCGTCCATTTGCCACACATTCCACGCAATCACGTAGGCGACGGAAAGCAACGTCTGGGCATGGAGCGCCACATCGGGGAAAAAAAGTGATGCTGGTGCTCGATGAACGTCTCGAGCAGCGACTCCCGCGCCAGCAAAAGGCTGTCGCCTTGCCACTCATAGCCCAATGTGTGCCGATAGGCCTCCAATGCCCAGGTGCGCCACGCCTTGTATTCCGTGGCTTGTTGGGCCGGACTTCGGTCGGTGGGGGAGGAGAGGGTGTTTTCGGCCACGACGCGGAGCTTGCGATCGAGCAAACCGATGCGCTGCCCGAGGGGGATGAATTCGCCCGTCACCGAATCGTAGCGACTCACCAGATAAGGGCCTTCGCCGCAGGTGATTTCCAGGCGGGTGGCGCGAACATAGTCTTGCCACGTCTTGCCTTTCGGAAAAACAATGCGCTCGCTCGTCGTTTCCCAGCTGTGGGTGCGCTCGTCGCTGCGGTTGAACACGTCAGGACGCCCGAACCAGGCTTCGTCGACAAGGTTGTTTGCGCATTGCAAACCCAGGCCGGGGTGAAGACTTCGGCCATTTGCTTGGTGCGGTCGAGCTGTTGTTCGCGCGACTTGAGCACCCGCGGCTGAATCACGCGCCCGTGTTCGCCCGTGATGCGCTCGGGCGTGATCGAATCGTGCCATTGATAGCCGACACCCAGGTGGGCATAGTGGTCGGTGGCCCAAAAGATGGGACGATGCGTCGTGTGGTCGAGCAATAAGGCCTCGAGCACTTGAGGATAGCGGCGCAAGAGTTCGTTTTCGGATATGTCGATGTCGTCGAAGCCCATGGGATCTTGAATTACAATATAGTGATGTCTTCCGACAAAGGTAGGCATATACCATCCGCCGACCAAGCAGAACGGCCTAAAAAATGCCCGCTTTCCAACGGTTTTTATCTTTTCATTGTGAATTTACCCCGCCCGAATGCGAAAACCTCCCCGCTTTTGCGCTTTTCACCCCGAGAAGACTTGGGAAAATATCGAATAAGTTTTAATTTTGCAGGCGGAAATAATTATACAGTCAGTCAAATTCAATTCAATCCATGGAATGGTTCATTAAACTCATGCAGAACCCCGAGAGCTTAGCTCACTTGGTTATTCTGTATGCCCTGGTCATCAGTCTCGGCGTCCGCCTGGGACGTTGGCGCATCGGCGGCAAAAACGGTATCGCCTTCGGCGTGACGTGGGTACTCTTCGTCGGTATTCTCGTCGGACACATCTGCACACATTATCTTTATGCAGATCCCGCGGCGGCCGAGGCCGGACAAAAGCACGTGATCGACATGGTCAAGGAGCTCGGCCTCATTCTTTTCGTCTACTGCATCGGATTGCAGGTGGGTCCCAGCTTCTTTCAAACCTTCAAATCGGGCGGTCTGGGTATGAACATGCTCACCCTTAGCCTCGTGCTCCTCAATGTGGCCGTGATGATCGGCCTCTACTTCCTCGCCACCGCCCTCGGCATCTTCGGCGACCCCCACTCGCCCAACAATCTCCCCATGATGGTGGGCGTGCTCTACGGTGCGGTGACCAACACCCCCGGTCTCGGTGCGGCCAACAACGTGTTGCCCGATCTGATGAAGGGCGTCTTCGAAGTGCCCGTCATCACCAACGGTTACGCCTGCGCCTATCCCCTCGGCGTGGTGGGCATCATTCTGGCCACCATCGCCGTGCGCTTCCTCACCCGCACCTCGCTTGAAGAGGAACGCAAGGCCCTGGAAGCGGCCGAAGAGAACGATCCCGCGTCGGCGCCCAAACACCTGGTGATTCGCGTCACCAAAAGCGCCGCCGAAGGCCGCACCCTCGAAGCGCTCCACCAGTTCCTCAACGTCCAATTCGTCATTTCGCGCTGCATCCTCCCCGACGGCACGCTCCTCATCCCGGGACGCGAAACCGTGCTCGAGCAAAACATGCAGATCCACCTCGTTTGCGCCGAAAAGGACGCCGAACGCATCAGCGAACTCCTCGGTGAGCTCATCGAAGTGGGACACGAGGAGAAAATCGAGAGCGAACAGTACGTCAGCCGCCGACTTGTCGTGACGCGACCCGAAATCAACGGCAAAAGCTTCGCGCAGCTCCACGTCTCCTCGCTCTACAACGTCAACGTCACCCGCGTCACCCGCCACGGCATGGACCTCTTCGCCGCACGCGACCTCCGTTTGCAGGTCGGCGACCGCATTTTGGTCACCGGCACGGAGAAAAACATCGAGCGCTTCAAAGATGTGGTCGGCGCACAGGTCAAACACCTCGACCACCCCAACGTGGGCGCCATCTTCTTCGGCATCCTCATCGGTATCATCGTGGGACAGATCCCCATCCCCATTCCCGGCATCACCGTGCCCGTCAAACTCGGACTGGCCGGCGGACCGCTCGTCGTCGCCATCCTCATCGGCGCCGTGGGCTACCGCTATAAGATAAACACCTATGTTTCCACCTCGGCCAACCTCCTCCTGCGCGAAGTCGGACTCGTGCTCTTCCTCAGCAGTGTGGGCATTCAGGCCGGCGCCTCGTTCTGGAACACCATCACCCAGGGCGACGGCGTGCACTACGTCTGGATGGGCTTCCTCATCACCACCGTGCCCATCCTCCTGGTCGGCGTCTTTGCGCGACTGAAGATGAAGCTCAACTACTTCACCCTCATGGGCCTCATTGCCGGTTCCAACACCGACCCTCCCGCCCTCGCATTTGCCAATGCCACCGCGGGCAACAACGCCCCGGCTGTGGGCTATTCCACGGTCTATCCCCTGGCCATGTTCATGCGCATCCTCTTGGCGCAACTCGTCCTCTCCGTCTTCTTGGGTTGAGGCGAGCTCGGTGCTTTCGCTTTGCCGCCGCAGTCGAACTTTTCGTTCGGCTGCGGCGGTCTGCGTTGTTGGCGTTTTGCTGCGAGTCGTGTCTGCTTCGGGGGGCACGACTCGTCGGTTTTGGGGGATTGAGGACGAGATCAATTCGTTGTCGTGCGGTAGTAGCTGCGAAAATGGGGGATAAATCTCCGAAAACACGAGGCTTTCCGGGGAAAGAGCGGGAAGAAATGCCGAAAAGCTGCGGAAAGTGCACTCGTCGCAGCCGCCGCGGGCGGCGAAAACGGGGTGAACGGGCGGATATCGGCGGGGCGAAAGCCGCGGAAAAGTGCTTTAAGTCAGCCCGGTCTGAGAAATGAGGTGAGAAACGAGGCGCGTGTGAATAAATGCGACGAAATGCTGCGACAGTTCGCGGCGAAATGCGTTTTTCTGACTGGAACTTGCGATTTTGATATGTCTTTTTGTTGTTCCCCTCTGGAAGAAAGGGAGGGAAAAGAAGAAAATGGAGCGGAATGGATGGATATACGTTTATTTAATAATGGGCAATGCGGGAAAAGCGCATATTTTTAGCATCTTGCGGGTGGCAAGCTGCGTTTTTGTCCACTGAGGTGTAAAAATTCGGGTGAATGCTTCGTTGAATTGTGATATAGTTGTTATATTTGCACCGAGTAAGCACCGGATTTGAATGAATTGTGCAATGACTATTCCTTGTAGCCGCCAAAAGTTTGTTTATTGATTCCGTTTTTTTGTCGCTTGTCTTCGACCGCGCTTCCCCGTCCTCGTTCGGGCACCGCGATCTGTTGCCTCCGCCCTCCGGGCCGGCAGTGCACGGACTTCGGCAGTTGAACAGCTCGCTCGCCGTTGACGGTCGCACCTGCTGCGTGTTGTCGAGAAACGCGGGCGCGGCAGCACACCTCTCCCGATCTATAATAAAAACAACGCTTCACGATATGAAAATCACTCACTTGATCCTCGGATTGCTGGTTGGCGCCGGTTCGCTGATCGGCATTGGCTGTTTGACGGCCGCTGTGGTGGCGGTACGCCGACGCCGGAAAGCGCCGACAAGATCGCTGAATTCCACGAATTCTATTTCGAAATATTGCTGTCCGGTAAACTTCAAAACTGCAGAAGAATCCAGCCCGAAGCCCTTTTTAGAATAGGACTTCGGGCTTTCTTTTTCGAAAAGCAAGCCCCTAATCAAATAATGATGGTTCCGGCGGTGGGGATTTAGCCCTTTCAGCGTAAAGTGCAGATTCATCCCTTTTGGGATCTTCCATGAAAGCGATGAAATCGGTGTAATACATGAGCGTCAATCTAAGCATAGTCACAATTTGGGGAAAACGAACGTGCCTTTTTGATCATTCGGGACAGTACCGTGCAGAGGAGATTGGCGATGAGTACCACCCAGGTTTGTATTTGGATGGCATCTACGCTCTCACCGTAGAAAAAGTGCAGGGAAAGTTCTGTTTGAGCTGTTTGTAAAGAGTTTCGATAGCCCATCTACGCTTGTAGATTTCGGCTAGTTCCTCAACGGAGAGCTCAAAAATTATTGGTCAGCAAGGTCACCGACTTACGAGAGTTGTTGCTCCACAACTCTACGCATCGGGCTTCGTGCCTGACCTTCTCTTTTCTGAAAAAGGATGTGTTTGTCGATGTGTCACCAAACCCTCCGGGGAAACATAGGCTGTGGAGGACAACTCCTTGTAGGTGAGGTTCTTTTCATCTTGGTGACATAGCAGACTCCTTCCTCGGTAAGCCTTTTGAAATTGAGCATAATCAATGTAGGCTCTGTCCATGGTCAGAGTCGACTCCTTGGGCAGGTGCACCTTTTGAGCAGATAATGGTCGTGTTTGGCCGCGGAGGTCAGTTCTACCCACCATAGGCACGCCCACTTGGTACTTCATTACGGTGTGTACCTTCATTCCGCTTTCTTTTTGCCATGCTTGGGATGCCGACCCACGCCCTTGAGGGATGTTGTCAAACAAGGTGATGGTGGTAGAATCCATCATGTAGAGTCGCTTTCCCAAGACTTCTTATGCCCCGTTGGGCGGCTGTCCGCTAAAAATGGAGTGTAGCGCTCCAAGAGGTGAGGCATAAACTCGGCAAAGAACTCTTGTGAACGTCGGAGATTGGCTTCGGCAAGGGTACTTCGGCGAACCACGTAGTCAAGCCCCAAGTGGGAGAGTTTCATGGTCTCGGCTTTCATTCCGATCTCCAATTCTCGCAGAGAATCAAAGTGTTTGAGTACGCCAAAGAGCATAATGATCAGGTGTTTCCACCCGGTCAAACGCTTCACATAGCGCTCGCTGCCCAAGGTTTCTTGGCTTATTTGTTGGATTTTTGCCTTGTCCAGCAATTTTATGACCAGACTATAGACCGGCTGTCCGGTAAAAATATGTACTTTTTGCTCATGTTACTAGTGTTTTTGCAACAAGACAAAAGTAATCAAAAGAGGCTGAAATCCTACAAGAGGTTTCAGCCTTATCTTTTTGCCGTAAAACTTTTACCGGACAGCAATAATTTCAAAGCAGAACGAAAAAGCTCAATCCCAACGCCCTGGCCCTCTATGTCGATTATTCGAACTGCATCGCTATGGGACAGCATTCGCGCTTTTTCCAAGCTTTCGAGCCTTCGCTCACGGCCAGTGCCAAGCAGTATTTTGCCGTCAAGGGCAAGAACATCGAGCCGCATGCCGCCGATTCGACCTACGCATCGCTGCTGCACCATCGACAACGTGCCCCTTTGCCGACCTCAAAACGGCGGCCGAGCGCATCGCCAACGGCAACACGGAGGGCGTTCTCCTCACCGACGGCGAATATTACGAGCCCACGGTGACGAAAGGCAACGACAACAACCCCTATTTGGCTGAGGCGTTCAAGACTTGGCTCAAGAAGGGGCACGATATCTTCATCTTTGTCGAGCCCTACGAGGAACTTGTCGGCGCTCGCTCGGTGCAAAAGAAGCGTTTCTACTTCCTTTTCACCGATCAGCGCCTGCCCGACAATATCTACAACCGCGTGAAGCAGTCGGTGCGTCTCGAGGATTTCCCTGGCACCTCCGAGTTCCACTTTTCGGTGCGCGCTCCCTTCCTCTATTCTCCCGACGGCAGGGGATGCAGCCCGATGAATTGCTGAGTGCCAAGGTGATTAAGGCTGCGGGCAGCTATGAAGTGCAAGACTGGGAAGCCGGTTGGGAAGAAGACATTGAGCCGATGCTCGTCAACGGCGAAGATGAGGAGGGCAATAAGCTCAAAGACGGGAAGCCCTTCGAGACCGGACTCCGTGTAGATCGCAACAGTCTGGGCGGCTATCGCATTGATCGTCTCACGGCCAAGGTTTCTAATGTCAATCAACCCTATACCGATTTCTGCACCGCGAAGGAAGAAAAGACACAGCCCGAGAAAGAGATCGAACCGACCGAGTGTGAGGGTTTTGTCAAGGTCGATGACAAGAAGTTTTCCGCCAATGGCATCGTGGAGCTCACCTTTGCCGGCGATTTGTATAACCCCGATGAGGCTCTCGACGGCGATCCGTTCAACTACACCAAGATCGATCTCTTTGCCACCGATATTAGCCCGATGACCAACGTCTATCTGCCGCTTTTCACCTTCGAGAGTCTCACCCATCCCGGAGAGCAAAATGTTTCGGTGGGAGCCAGCATAGAACAGTGCCTGATCAATCCCGAAATCAAAGAACTGATTCTCAAGACGCCCATCTATACGCTCTACATCAAGTCAAATAAACGATAACCTCATCTTTTATTCTAATTATGATCAACGTTACTACGTCGAAGCAGCTCCATGCGCTGCAAAAATGAAACCTGGGTTTGGGCCGCTGTTGTCCTCCTTGTTGCCCTTTTTGTCGCTTGGGGCATCTCGACGCTTATCTCTTGGGAGGGCGGAAAAGACCGTTCTTACATCAAACGCCGCTGGGCATGTGTCATTGTTTGGGCTGTGGCTTGGATTGGTTTCTTCCTTTATAATGACCTCTACGTTATGGACAGTATCCAAAAGACGGCCTATAAAACGCAATTTAGCCATACCATATGGCAAACTTTAGGGGTGCTTGCCGTGGGTTACGTCGGGTTGGTTTTTCTTCTCGCCTATCTCACGCCCAATTCTAAGTTCGGCTCCATCCTCCACCTCAAGAAATAAAATGCTATGAGTCAGTTTTTCGTTCTCGGCATCGGTGGAACGGGCATGCGTTGCATCGAATCGCTCCTGCACCTCTGCGCAATGGGCATGTTCGACGACACCGAACTCCACCTCCTTGCCCTCGACACCGATAAAAACAACGGTAACTTCGCCCGCCTCAAAGAGGTGAAAGAAGCCTACTGCCGCGCCAAAGGCAGCGATGCCGCCGCGCGCACGCCGCTTAAAGACACCTTCTTCTCGGCCAACGTGAAGTATTATGAGTTCAGCCCCAACTATGATGTGAAAAGCACCTTCCAAGAGGTGTTTGACTACGGCGGAACGCAATACAACCACCGCGAAGAGGCCGATCTGGCCGACCTGGTGCTCACCAAACAAGTGGAGGAATTCAACCTCCGCCACGGCTATCGCGCACAAACTCACCTCGGTTCGATGATGATGTACCACGCCATCCTCGAAGCTGCCGAGAGTCAGATGGACAACGAGCTGAAGAGTTTCCTCGCGCAGCTCACCAAAGCGGCGCAAAACGGCACGCCCAAGGTGTTTATCCTCGGGTCGGTCTTCGGCGGTACGGGCGCTTCGTCCATTCCCATCATTCCGCAGGCCATTTCGCGCGCCGCTGAGCGCATGAACGGCGGGGCGGTCAACGTTTTGCGCAATGCGTATTTCGGTTCCACCCTGCTCACGGCCTATTTCAATTTCAAAACCCCCACCGGCGACGAACTCAACGCCCAAAAGGTCATTGCCACCAGCGACAAATTCGCCCTCAATTCGCAAGTGGCCATGATGTTCTACGACGACGACGCCACCGTGCGCAGCACTTACCAGCGCTTCTACATGCTCGGCACAGACTCTATCGATTGGGAACCCATGGCGAAGCGTGGCGAAGAGATCTGTAAGACCATCACCGGAGGCGCCGAACAGAAAAACGACTCCCACTACATCGAACTCCTCGCGGCTTGTGCAGCACTCGACTTCTACAACACGAAACCCGAGCAACTGGAAGAGAACAAAAAGCACGCCGCCACCGATTACCTTTATCGTGCCGTCGGCGAAAGCGGACGTTTCGAATTCGAAGACTTCGTCGGGCAGCGACGGGCGGGAGATTTTGCACGGAAATTCGGCACGCTCCTCGCTTTTGCCCTCTTCTGCAATGGCGAAGACGACTTTGTGGAGAGCGTGCGTTGCGGAGGGCAGAAGGAAATCACCGAATTCACGGGCATGGAAGTCTCGCAGGTGGATTACCTCAAAAAGTACTTTGCTTTGCTCTTCTTCGAACGTAGCGAAGGACAACTCGCCGAGGGATGGGTGCGACAACTGCACCGTTCGGCCGGCGGTGGCGACAAATTCCTCTTCAACGCGAGCCTTTTTGGTTTCAACACGTTCAAGGATTTGATGAAAGTGAACTGGAACAAAGAACTTTACCGCACCGACGGAGTCGGAAAGGACAACAATTATAAGAAAAGCGGCATTTTCGGCGGTTCGAAGTTCGATCCCTTCAAGAAAATGTTCATTGCCGAGCGCGAAAGCTCCCAAGGATGGAAGGCCATCACCAACAGCGGTGAGAAACTCTACAAACTCGTCTACGATACCCTCGGTAAACTTTATCAGTTCACCTAATCTCCCACGAAACTATGTCTACAAAAGCATTGCTCATCAAGAGTTACACCAATTTGTCGACCGGTACGGCGGGCGAATGGAACGAACTCAACATGGCGCCCTCCTACATTCAGGGCATCAAAACCGGTAAAATCCTCGATGAAATGAGCAGCGACAAGCTCGCCGCCCTCATTTCCGGTGTGCCCACCCCCTGGGCGCGCGCACGCCTCTTCAAGTTTGCCCTCCAAACCCTCAACGCCCCCGATCCCAACATCGACTCTTCGGGATTGCAGCAGTTCTATGAAATGCTGCATGGGGAGTGGCGCGGCCTGCTCGCCGTGATGGCGCTCTATCCCGACCGCGTGAGCTTCTCGGCACCCGTCTCGCTCAATGGAAACGGGCGGCTCTATGACATCGCATCGGCCTTCGGACGCATGCTCTTCGACGATAAAGATCTCTGGAGCAACCAACTTCAGCTCGCCAAAGACCCCGATACGCAGCCCTTCATCCAACTCATTTACTACCGCGGCCATCTGGTCGGCGGCACTTCGCCCATGACCGGCGTGTTTACCGGCGTGGACTACAGCCAAATTGGGGCCGATGCAGGAGAAGTGCAATGGTTCCGCAACGGGCGCTTCGAAGATCCCATGCCCTTCCTCAACCCCCGAACAGCTGCAAAAGGTCTATCTCTTCGTCAAAAACCTCAATCGCAACATCGAAGCCTTCGAGGACAACATCAATGCCCAGCGCGGAGGAAAAAGACGTGCGGAGTTGAACAGATTCAAAGGCATGAGTCGCAAGTGGGAAGAAGAGATGCAGAGAGCGGGCGGCCAATTGAGAGACAAAGGCCCTGTGGCGCAGTACGTCAACCTGGAATATCCCTTCTCGGATCTCTTCAAAAGCAGCGTGCCGGTCTACCTTAAGCCCGATTTCACCTTCACCTACGACGACGGCAGCGATTGCAAACTCGTGGGCGACGTACAAAAGTTGCTCAGCGACGACAAATTTGTCGTGGGATGGGCAGAAGCCCCCGATGCGCGACCCAAACTCTCGGAAAGTGCCGTCTACTATCTCAAAATTGACAACCTGGTAGACAAAGGAGCCAACTATTTCTCGCTCCCCCTCTCCGAAATTGGGCTGGACATCTTCAAAAATTCGCTCGCCGGACTGCTCGGCTACGGAGATAACAGCAAAACGTGCCTCTCCGCCCGCCTCAACGACGCCGGATTGCTTGCGGTTTCGCTCGTCGTCGAGATTGACGGACAACAAGTGGAACTCAACACCCGCGAATATGTGGTGAAATGGATGACCGAACCCAAGAAGGTCATCATGTGGCCCAACTTCGTCTCGGAAAACTGGACGAAATACTACCTCTACACCGAATGCACCTCCGACGCACCGCAGCAATTCCAAGCCATCTTCAAAAAGAAAGGCGAATTTGTGCGCAACATCAAGGGAGAGTTCTTCACGTCTGACTACCAACACGCAGCCGACGAACCCAACGAGCCCAATGTGGAGCAGATCATCACCTATCCGCCGGGACAGGGTGAGGAGTCGCACAAATACAATATCTATACCATGGCGCTGGCTCCCGCGGGACTTTCCGTCATGGTGAAAGATGCCGGCAAAGACGCCCACGCAGGGTTCTTGATGCTCCGCCCGCAGGTGGTGCAAGACCGCACGAGTCTCGACGCGCAGGGAGAAGCCGTTGTGGGCATCGACTTCGGCAGCAACAACATGTGCATCTACTACAGCGTAGACGAGGGACAGGCGCAACCCATTGAGTTCCAAAATTTCCGCACCATGCTTGTGGGACAGGAAAACCGCGACCTGCGTGCCGTGGCCGAGAACCACGAATTGCTCTTCTTCAGCAATTACCCCACACACACAACGGCCAAATCAAATCTTGGCTCCATGAACACGACAGCCGCTACAACCAGCACCAAGAAAGTGTGGAAGTGGCCGGCGGCGTACCCGTGAGTCGTCCCAACGTGTTGGTCAAGGAAATGGACGAACGCACCATTACCACCCAAGCCGGTACGCTACACTACAACATGAAGTGGCTCAATGACGACAGGGGATTGCAGAAGAAAAGTGCTTTCCTCAAGAGCATCTGGTTGCAAACTTGTGCCTATCTCTTCACCAAACGACTCAATCCCAAGAAAATCGTGTGGAGCTATCCCGGTGCCATGATGGAAGCCGATCGCAATGAGCTGGAGAGAATCTACGAAGAGCTTAGTCGCAACACTCCCATCGCCGGTTGCCGGCCCACGCTCCCCCGAAATTACACCACAGAGGCGGAGGCCGTGTGCAGTTTCGCCCTCACGCGAGAGATCGGTCTGAACAACGACAGCATGTTCCTCGGCATTGACGTCGGCGGTAGCACAAGCGACATCCTCCTCCTGGCCAGAGATCCGCACAATGCCAACAAAGTCACGCTCTTCCGCGAAAGCTCTGTCCGTCTCGCAGCCGGTGTCTTCTTCAACGCCATCATCAATTCTGAAAAGTTCCGCGAAGCACTCAATCACTTTTGCCAAAAAGAGAACAAGTCGAAGGTGTTTGTCAACAATGTCGAGGAAATCATCAGAGACGCACCGCAAAAAGCGCCTTACTGCCTGAACAGTGTCTTCGATCAGCTCAAAGACACGGCAGACTACGAGCGCTTCTACAGTGCCATCAACGAGAGAGCCAAGTTTGTCTTCACCATTCCGGCCTATGTCACCGGTTTGCTCCTCTTCTATTCGGGCATGCTCATCGGCGACACCATCAAGAAGCAGCAACTCGACAACATCAAGCGTGTCGATGTGCTTACTTTCGGTAAAGGGTGGCCGACTTTTCCACTGGCTCCGCGAACCCGCCGGCACCAACGCCACGGAAAGATATTACGCCGACTGCGTCAACGCCGGATTGCACCTCATTGTCGACAAAGAGGTCAGCGTGCAATATCGCCACGACATTGAAGTCGACAACAAGTCGGAGGTGGCCAAGGGATTGGTACAGCCCAGAGAGGTCGTTATGTCCGATGCGCTCGACGGAAAAGAACTCTGCGGCGAAGAGGGCGTGAGCTTCCGCGACGGAAACAACAACGTCATCACGCTCAACACCGAAGACGAACTCACCGGCGCCTACTTCGACAACCACATGGAGGGAATCGACTTCAGCGGCACGAAGAATTTCCAAGTATTCATGGAACAATTCTGCGATTTCGTGAGCAACAAGACGAAACTCTACCCCGACGTGGATAACCTGCGCGAAGATATCGCAGAACTCCACACGCGTGTGGTCAACCACATCACCGAAGACCTCGAATACAAAAAGGCGCTGAAACACAACGGCCCGGAGTTCCCCTACCACCAGCCGATCATCATTGCCGAAGGTGCCTGCTTCTTGAAAACCATCATCAAGAAAATCTTCGTCTGATCGGAATTTGAACGCCTGCTCAGCCCGTCTCACTTGCCCTTCGGCCCGTTTCCCGTGGCCGAAGGGCACCGAGACTTGTGGTGGCTGCCGGCCGGCAACCGCTCGCTTGGTACGAACTCACCGCCGCAGCCACTTGACCTTAGTCGCACCGCAGCGGTCGTTATCAACGCGGATCTTGCCGAAGTGCACACTCCACGAAACGGAATGCACAACGAAAGGTCGCGTTCATACACCGCTACAGTGAACGAACTTACCGCAACGCCGGCCTCCAATACGCTATTTTCCGGATACACACCCTTATGAATCACCTTTTTCTCTACGTCGACACCAACTACATCGTGGCCGCCTTGCGCGACGGCAACGAGGTGGTTGCGCCGATACGTCCCACGAGCGGGGACGAATATTTCGAACTCTTCTTCCGCGAAGACACGGAATACAACCGTGTGATCTATGGAAACGTGTGCAAAAACGCCTTCTATAAAGGCGAGCCCCACTGTTTCGGCAATGTCTTCCGACTCATGGCCGAAAACACCCGAACCTTCTCGCTCTACGGACGCAAACAACCCATCAGTCACCTCTTCAAAGAGGCCGGCATCCTCAACGAATGGAAAGCGCGCGCGCGGGAAGACGCAGAAAATCGAGGGCAATGCCCATCTCTACCTACATTTCCTTCTCGGCCGACGTGGATTACGCCGCGCGAAACATCTTTGTCGAACAAGTGCTCGGCGAGGAAGGTTTCCACGTGGGCGAACGCACCGTACCCATCGAACATCTCGCGCTCGAGCACGCGGTGCGCCTCAACAAAGTGCAACAAGAAGGCACCTATCTCGTGCTCAACGCCTACAACGAGCATCTGCATGTCAGCATCTACCGCCGAAAAGACGGCACCTTCGTCCGCTTGGCCGAAAACGTACTGCCCGGCCTGGGCACCGACCCCAGAGCGCGGGCACTTGTAGAGAACGTTGTGGCGAAAATCAACAATGTGCAGCATTTTCTTTCTACCCCTGAGCAGAAAGAACAAGAGTATAGCAACCTCGAACAGCATGCCGACGAATGGTTGCGCCAACTCGACGCCACCCGAGGCGGACGCCCCTCCACATAACGGGCGTGCAATTTTCAGTGGCCCCCTAATACCTTCGACGTGAGCGTAACGGCCGGAGAAATCAACGGCCGCACTGAAAAAGATCGTTGCCGACGTCGTCAACGAAATCAACAACTTCGTCATTAAAACGCTGAGCCCGGGCGAAATGCTCCGCGGTATCCTCTTTCTCGGAGACGGCTTTGCCAATCACGAGTACGCAAAAAGCCGTCACGGCCAGCTACCGTTTGCGCGAAGAAGACCTCATTTATTTCCCGGCGCTGCGACCTGTCCGGCATTATTCCCGTCTATCGAGACATCGACCTCGACCAGTTCAAAGCCGAAGCAAAAAAACATCACGAACTCGGCGACCAGGAACTCACCGCCCTGCGCAATGCACAGGCAGAGGCCGAGCGTGAGCGCGAAGCCAAGCGCCAAATCGAGGAAAAAGGCGATGGCAGAAGCCGCCGCGCTCAAAAGACAAAGAGAATTACTCACGGCCATGGCCAAAGTCGAGGAGTGTGAACAGAAAAAGGAGTGGCACGGCATGCACGACTGGGCAGAAAATGCACTCCAACTGCGCCCCAACGATGCCGAGGCCACAGCGAAATTGGCTTTGGCCAACCGCAATTTGGCCGAAGCCAAGGTGCGCGGAGAGCAATTCATGAAGAGTCTCAAGCTGGCCGAGGCCGCAGTCAAAGAACGCAACTGGCAAGAAGCACTCATTCAGGCCAAAGCGAGCGCTCAATGCCCACCCCTGATTCCGAACAGGCCAAAAAGATTCTCGCCGACGCAAACAAGCAAATCGATCAGGCCACCCGCATCAGCGAATTTTTCACCCGCGCCGCCGTATTCGAACAACAGGGCAATTATCACAAAGCCCTCGAGGAGTTGGAGAAAGTGCAATTCCTCGACCTGAAACACCCTGATTTGCAGCCGCGCGAGCACCTGCCGACTGAAAATCAGCGAGCGCGAGAGAAAAATCTTCGCCATGAAGCAGGAATATACCCGCGCCGCCGACCGAAAAGAACACGATAAGGCCGCCGAATGTGCGCGCCGGCTCGCCGCTTTCCTCGACCCGGAGCAGCAAAGTGAGTGGATAGCCCGAGAAGAGCAACACAAACGGGCTGCCGAAGCCGAGCAAAAAGCAAAAAGAGTTCATCGACGACTGTACAAAACACTACAACAAAGCCTGGTTCGACGGCGATTGGGCTACCTTTGTCCGCTACGCCGAAGAGGTGCTCCGCTGCCGCAAAGACGATGAACTCGCCGAACGGGTGGAACGCGCCAAAAATTCGTGTGCGCGACGAGCGTGAACGCCGGCAATTTGAAGAAGCGCTGGAAAGAGTCAAGGTGCTGATTGCCGACCGCAGCTACGAAGAAGCCAAAAACTCCTCAAAGCGCTCAAAGCTGACGCCACTGCACCCCAACAACAGGGGAACGTGACGAGACTCTTCCAACGAATTTTTCGATGAAGAGGATCAAAACAACGGCTTCTCCCCGATCCGCCGCAACAACCTGCGGACCGACCGCAACTGGGCAAGGATAAATCCGAAAAATACTGCAGGGCAACCCCCAAAGGGCACAGCAGCAACCGCCGGAAAGCACGATCCCATTGACCCTTTCTTCAGAAGTGAAGCCACCCAACCCGCCAAGCCGACGCAACAAAGTCCGGACCGACCGCAACAGGGCAGGGGTAAATCCCCAAATGGCAAGGGGCAAGCGTCGGAGGGTGCGGATCCACCGTCGGGAAAGGGCGGTTTCTTTGACCCTTTCTTCGGAAGAATAGCCCCCCAACCCGCCGCCCCTAAAAAGAACGAGGGCGCCAAAACGAAACCTACGCCCGACAACAAACAAAAGAAGGGCGCAAAAAACGAAACCAAGAAGGGCAATCCTTTAGATGAGTTCAACAAGTTCTAAATCCATCGTCCTCATGACCGAAGATCCACTACTCAGTATTAGGAAAAAAGGTGTGCAATGCACCGACGCGGAGAGGCGACCGTACGTCACCATCCGGGAGAAAAGCGGCATTATCTTCACGTTCAAGAATAAAATGAAGGTGAGACTCTGCTGGAATGCCGCCGACCGAGACGAACTGACGGCGCGCGACCTCGATCTCTGCCTGTTCTATCGCGGGGAAGATGGGGGCACGGGCGGCGTTTTCTCCTCCGACTATCGCGAACGTCCCGAGGATCTGGGCAGACTGGACGCATTCCCTATATTTTGCACCGGGGCGACGAGACGTTGTCCCAAAAAGGTGGAGGCGCCACCGAGGAAATCTGGATCGGCGCGCTCCGCGGCATCGAAAAGGCCTGCATCTGTGTGGTGGACTACGAGGCGGCGAATGCCGAGAGCGCTTCGTTTTTCGAAGAAGCGGGCGCTTATGTCGATTTTCAAACGAAGGCCGGCGATTATCACCACAGCAACCTCCGCTCTGAGGGCGAAGGCTGCGTCTATTGCGTGGCCAATCTCCAAAAGGGCCCCGATGGGCTCATCAGGCTCCTGCGCAAGCGCAAAGTCCTCACCATTGTCGAGGCCTGCGAGCAGATTCCCGGCTTCAAACTCATCTGCAACGTGCGCGAACGCACAGACGACGAACGCTAATGTGCGCCGTGCGCGAAACGCCCTCCCCGCTGTGCGCAGCAAGAAGCCGTGCGGGGTGTCGTTGCGCCTGACACACATCTTATATATACAAACCTTTCAACCCCTCTCTCCCATGTCTGATCAACCCCAAGTGCGTCTCAAACGCAAAGTCACCCTCCGTCGCAAAGAAGAGGCTGCCTTCACTTTCACCGGCCGACTGAAAGTGCGACTCCTTTGGCAGTCTGAAACGGATCTCGACCTCTGTCTCTTCTTCAAAAAGAAGGACGGCGAAGTGGGCGGCGTGTTCTCCGACCTCTTCCGCAGCCGCAAGAGCGATCGCGGCGCGCTCGACCAGTTTCCCTACATTCTTCATCTCGGCGACAGCCCCGAACCCGGCGAAGGCAGCGAATCTGTAGAGCAAATCAATGTCGGATCGCTGGCCGACCTCGAGCAAGCCTACGTTTGCATCGTCAATTACGGTGCCGCCACCGAAGGACGCGATGTCACCTTCGCCGATGAGAGCGGCCGCGTGGAGATTACCAGCGACGCCGGCGACAATTTGGAAGTACAAGCCGATGCCACCGAGCCCGGAAGCGTCTATCTTGTCTGCTCCATCCTCAACCGCGACGGCAATTACGCCCTCAAAAACGAGAGCCGCGTCATGGATCTCGGCACGGCTTTCAACGAAGTGCCCGGCTTCTCCCTCATCTGCGAGTGAGGATCCCGCCGCGGGCGAATAGCGCACCACTCGACACGGCGATGCGCCCTTTCCGCCACAGCGTGCCTCCGCTTTTCGCCGGCTCCTCCCCCGTTGGGTGCCTCCGCTCCCCGAGGGCGGCACGGCGTCCCCCAATTTCCTTTCGAAATCTCAACCCTTTAAACCCCACTTACCCACTATGGCAGTAACACTCAAACGCAAAAATCACCCTTCGCACCAAGGGCGAAACCGCAACTTTCACCTTTTCCGGAAAACTCAAGGTGCGTATGCTCTGGCAGTCGGCCACCGACCTCGACCTTTGCCTCTTCTTCAAGAAGAAAGACGGCGAAGCAGGCGGTGTCTTCTCCGACGAATACCGTCGCCGCCGCAAGGACCTCGGTTCGCTCACCGAGTTCCCCTACATCCTTCACATGGGCGACCAGAAAGAACCCTCTCCCGGCGGTGAAGAAGTGGAACAGATCAACGTGGCCACCCTTGCTGACATCGAGAAGGCCTACATCTGCGTGGTGAACTACGATGCAGCCATCAAAGGACGCGATGTGACCTTCGCAGACGAGAGCGGTCGCGTGGAAGTGACCAGCGATGCCGGCGACAACCTCGAGGTGAACATGGACGATCCCAGCCAGGGTCACGTTTATCTTGTCTGCTCCATTGCCAACAATAACGGCGAATTCGCCCTCATCAACGAGAGCCGCGTCATGGATCTCGGCACAGCCTTCGACGAAGTGCCCGGTTTCGCACTCATCTGCAACGACTAAAAGCCCTTTCCATGGTCCAACTCAAACGCAAAGTCACCCTCCGCACGAAAGAGAATTCGGAAGTTTCCGTGCCCAAAACGGAAGGAAAGGTGACCCAAGCCCCCGGTGTGGCGCCACAACCCTCGTCGGGTGGTGGAAAATGGTGGGTGGCCGCCGTGGTCGTGGCCCTGTTGGCCGCAGGAGGTGTGTATTTCGTGCGCCAATGTGGCGACGATCGTACGCCGAGTGTGGCGACTGCCGGTCAGAACGACAGTGTCGTCGTCGACAGCGCACCGGCAGCTGCGTCGCCCTCCGGCGGAGAGGCGGCTGCGAGCGAAGGCGCCGGCAAAGCTGCCCCCGCAGCCAACGGAAACGCCGAAACCACCGCCGCCCCGGCGGGCGAAACATCGAGTGCCAAGGCCGGTGGCGAGACCCACTCCGCCGCATCTGCGCCGACCACGTCGCTTCCATCGAGCGCTTCCGCTTCCACATCGAGTGCTCCCGCATCAGCGCCGACCAAGGTCGCTTCCACATCGAGCGTTCCCGCATCGGCTTCGAGCACGTCCACCTCTGCGCCGACCACGGCCGCCACGCCCGCACAGGCGCCCACGAGCAGTGTGGAACAAACCGCCCGCGAAGTGATGCGCGGCGTCTATGGCAACGGCCAAGTGCGCAAAGACCGACTCGCCGGCCGCTATGCCGAAGTACAGCGTCGCGTCAATCAGATCTACCGCGCACGTCGCGCACGCTAAGCCCCGTCGACGCACGCACTTCCCGTCGGTGTGACCGCCCATTGTCGCGCAGGTCAACACCACTCGGCCGAATGTCGACCGCTTAGCAACCCAAAACGAGCACCGCTCCCCAAGGAACGGTGCTCGTTTTTTTGTGTTTTCGGAAGAAAGGCCCCATTGTGGCGGTGCCCATGCGGAGGGAATGGCGTGCAGTCGGGCGGGACGTGGCGCAGGTGCGGGAAGGCGCGGAGACTGCCCGCGGAGAGTAGGAGCGGCGTGTGCACCTTGTGGAGAAAATGCGGGGGCGGCTTGAGATAGAGACGCGGGTGCGAGAAAGTGGCAGGGCACCCTACGAAGAAGAACGCGGACGCGGTTCGAAGGGGAGTGGGGAGTGAGAAGCGGAGTGGGAAACCTTGTGTAAAAAAGCAGGTGCGGCCTGAGAAGGAGTGGGGCGTGGGCGGCAGTGGGCGGCGCGCTCGACCCGCGACAGCCCAAGCCCGGCATCAAGATCGCGAGTGAGCGGCACAATCGGCGCAGATGCCACGCACCACATAGCCCGCCGTGTGAATCACGAAGCCATCGGGAAGCTGAGGGATGGGAATCGGCACATCGGGTAGGCAGAGCGTGCGGTGACAACGCTCACAAACGAAATGAAGGTGCAGGTCGGCCGGATCGTCGGCCGAGGTTTCGCCACAATGGCACGAGTCCGGACAGAGCGCATACTTCAACTGTCCCGTGCCGTCTTCCACATGGTGCACCAAATGGTGCTCGGCAAAGGTGGAAAGCGCGCGAAACACCGTGCTGCGCTCCATCGTGCCCAAACGCGCCTCGCAGTCGGCCAACGAAAGGGCGCAACCCGCCGCCTCCAATGCGCGCAGCACCAGCAGACGCGCCGCGGTGGGACGAATGCCGCGGTGCAAGAGTTTTTCTTCTTCGGGAGTGGTCATAGGTGACAAAGGAAAGAAAGGGATGGAACGTCTCGGCACGCGCCGACAGCCGCCGGAGGGCGCTGCGCCGCACGCTGAGACGATGAGCGCAAAGTTACGATTTTTTCGCCGATTCGCTGCGCATTTCGGCCTCGCAATCCGCCGGTTGCGCCGTCCCCGCGGGGAAGCGCGCCAACAGCACCACGGCCACGCAGAGCAACACCACGCCCGTGTCGGCAAACACCGCCGCCCACATGCCCGCCAGGCCGAAGGCCGAGAGCACCAGCACCGCGAGTTTGATGCCCACGGCCAGTGCCACGTTGGTCCACACCAGGCGGCGCGTGCGGCGTGCGATGCGCAGCGCTTCGGGCACGCGCCGCAGATCGTCGGTGGCCAGCACCGCGTCGGCCGTGTCCACGGCGGCATCCGTTCCCTCGGCCCCCATGGCCAATCCCACGTGGGCGCGCGCCAGCACCGGGGCGTCGTTCACCCCGTCGCCCACATAGGCCGTGTGCCTTCCCGCGGCGATGAGCCCTTCGAGTGCCGTGAGTTTGTCGGCCGGCAGGAGAGCGCCGTGCCATTCGTCGAGACGAATTTCGCGCGCCAGGGCTTCCACCTTCGCCCGCTCGTCGCCCGAGAGCACCACCGTGCGGATGCCCATGCGGTGCAGGGCCTCGACCGCCGGTGCAGCCGAGGAGCGCGTGCGATCGTCGGCCACCGTGAAAGCGCCCGCCGTGCCGCTGTCCACGCCGTCGGCCACCGTCACCGTGCCGTGCGTGAGGGTGCCCGTTTTGTCGAACACCACCGTGTCGATGTCGGCCGCGCGGTCCAGATGCAGGCTGCCTTTGAAGAGGATGCCGCGGCGCGAAGCCACGCCGATGCCGCGGAAATAGCTCAGCGGCACGCTCAGCACCAAGGCGCAGGGGCAGGAAGCCACCAGAAACACCAGGGCGCGATACCACCATTGGGGCGCGGCGATGCCCCAGTCCGGGCGCACGGCCGCCAGCACCGTGGGCACGGCGGCGAGCAGGGCAGCCAGCGTCACCACCACGGGCGTGTAGACGCGGGCGATGCGCGTCATCATTTGTTCGGCGGGGGCTTTGCGTTCGGCGGCCTCTTCCACCAGGTGCATGATGCGCGAAAGGGCATCTTCGCCGTAGGGTTTCGTCACGCGGATGCGGGCTGCGCGGTCGAGCGCGATGACGCCGGCTGCCAACTCGTCGCCGGCGGTGAAACTGCGCGGTGCACTCTCGCCCGTGAGGGCCGATGTGTCGGCACGCAGCGAGGGGGTGAGCAGCAGACCGTCGAGGGGCACCCGCGCGCCGCGGGCAATGTGCAGCACGGTGCCGGGCACCACGGTGGTCAGGTCGACCTCGTGCAACGAATCGTCGCGCTCGTCCACCGCCGTGCAGTGATCGGGACGCGGCGCCGCCACCGAAGCGATGTCGGCACGGGCGCGCCCGACGGCCATGCCCTGCAGGGTTTCGCCCACCAGGTGAAAAGCATCACGCCCACGGCCTCCGGGGCGAGTCGCCGAGGGCGAGCGCGCCCACCGTGGCCAGGGAGCATGAGGGTGAACTCGTTGAACCAGCTGCCGCCGCGCACCGATTCCCACGCCTCGTGCCACACGCCGACCGACACACACACGTAGGCCGGCACGTAGAGCAGGCGCTCCCACGGAGCGAGGGCGGGCACAGCGTGCAGGAGGCCCCATGCGGCGAGGGCGAGGGCCAAACCCACAGCGGGGCGCACCCATTGGCGCCATCCGCCTTCGGACTCGTGATCTTGATCGGCCCCGCGGCCGGCATGCCCGCAGCAGGTGCAGCCGCACGCAGGGGCGTGTGGGGGTGCGCAGGGCGCGTGGCGCCGCGGTCTCCTCGCCGCAGCAGGTGCCGTGCGGTGCGGACGAAGAAAGCGGGGCGTTTTGGAGAAAAACGGGGAGACGCTGAACGAAAACGCGCGACTTTTCGAGCAGAAACGGCGCGTGATCGGTCGGCAAGGTGGCCACGCGGTGGGCAAGGTGCCGGCCGCCGGCCGAAAAGGACGAGAGGGGGAGGAGAGAGGACATGGACAAGGGGAGTGAAACCGCGGATGAGGCCGTGAGGCGCCGCGGGGAGTTCTATATAATAAGGTGTGTCGTCGTCGCTGGGGTGCGCGAAAAGGGGCATGAGCGGGAGGACGACAATGCAAAAATAGACCTTTCTTCTCGCAATCGGGTTGCAAAGTGACGCACGCCCCGCCGTGATGGCCGCCGGAATGGGGAGCGGCGCCGCGTTTTTGTCATCTGTGCTGACAAAATGTCGCACTCCGCGGCGTCGATCTCCCTTGGCAAGGTCTTTGCATTCCACAAGGACAAATTCGAAACATCAAAAGAACGACAACAATGACTATCAAACCGCTTGCAGATCGCGTGCTTGTCAAGCCCGCACCGGCCGAGGAAAAAACCGTCGGCGGCATCATCATTCCCGACACCGCACAGGAAAAACCCAGCCGCGGCGCGGTGGTGGCCGTGGGTCAAGGCACGAAGGACGAAACCATGGTGCTCAAAGCCGGAGACAATGTGCTCTACGGTAAATATGCCGGCACCGAAGTGGAAATAGACGGCGAAAAGTTGCTCATCATGCGACAGAGCGACGTCTTAGCCGTGGTGGAATAAAAGCCACCCGGGCCGTTTGGCTTCGCCCTCAAAGCGATTTCTCAATTCATTTCCGCGTGGAACGGTGTGCGCTTCACCGCCTGCCGACACGCCAACCCTATCTTAATTAGCAACAGATCGCGGCAAAAGATATTAAGTACAACGTAGATGCTCGCGAACTCCTGCGCCAAGGTGCCGACGCCCTGGCCGACGCCGTTAAAGTCACGCTCGGACCGAAAAGGCCGCAACGTGGTGATCGATAAGAAGTTTGGTGCGCCCTCGCATCACCAAGGACGGTGTGAGCGTGGCCAAGGAGATTGAACTCGAAGACTCCTTCCAAAACGCCGGCGCACAGCTCGTCAAGAGCGTGGCCTCCAAGACGGGCGACGACGCGGGCGACGGTACCACAACGGCCACCGTGCTCACGCAGGCCATCCTCACCGAAGGCATGAAAAATGTGGCTGCCGGTGCCAATCCTCTCGACCTCAAGCGCGGTATCGACAAGGCGGTGAGCGCCGTGGTGGCACACATCCAGTCGCAGGCCGAACAGGTGGGCGACAACTACGACAAGATCGAACAGGTGGCCACCATTTCGGCCAACAACGACGCCGAAATCGGTAAACTCATCGCCGACGGCATGCGCGCTGTCACGGCCAATGGCGTGATCACCATCGAAGATGCCAAGGGACGCGACACGGTGCTCAAAACCGTCGAGGGTATGCAGTTTGACCGCGGTTATCTTTCGGCTTACTTCGTGACCGATGCCGAAAAGATGCACTGCGAGATGGAGAACCCCTACATCTTGATCTACGACAAGAAGATTTCCAACCTCAAAGACTTCCTTCCCATCCTCGAACCTGCCGTGCAGAGCGGACGCCCCCTCTTGGTGATCGCCGAAGACGTGGACAGCGAAGCACTGACCACCCTCGTGGTGAACCGCCTGCGCACGCAGCTGAAGATTTGTGCCGTGAAGGCGCCCGGATTCGGCGACCGTCGCAAGGCCATGCTCGAGGACATCGCCGTGCTCACCGGCGGCGTGGTGATCAGCGAGGACAAGGGACTCAAACTCGAGCAGGCTACGCTCGACATGCTCGGCACCGCTGAGAAAGTTACTGTGACGAAGGACAATACCACCATCGTGGACGGCGCGGGTAAGAAAGAAAACATTGCCGAGCGCGTGCAGCAGATCAAAAACGAGATCAAAAACTCGACTTCTGACTACGACAAGGAGAAACTCCAGGAACGTCTCGGCAAACTCTCGGGTGGCGTGTGCGTGCTCGAGGTCGGTGCAGCCAGTGAGACCGAACAGAAGGAGAAGAAAGACCGCTGCGACGACGCACTCTGTGCCACACGCGCCGCTGTCGAAGGGGCATCGTGACCGGAGGTGGCGTGGCTTACATCCGCGCCCAGCAGGCACTGGCCGACGTGAAGGGCGACAACGCCGACGAACAGACGGGTATCGCCATTATTCGCCGCGCCATCGAAGAACCCCTCCGCCAAATCTGCCGCAATGCCGGCGTGGAAGGTGCAGTGATTGTGAACAAGGTGCGCGAAGGCGAGGGACGATTTCGGCTACAACGCCAAGAACGACACGTTTGTCAACCTCCGCGAAGCCGGCGTTGTGGATCCCGCCAAGGTGACCCGCGTGGCGCTCGAAAATGCAGCCTCCGTGGCCGGCATGTTCCTCACCACCGAGTGCGTGATCTGCGACAAAAAAGAAGACAAGCCCGAGATGCCGATGGGTGCCCCCGGTATGGGCGGCATGGGCGGCATGATGTAAGCCGCAAGCCTGCGACTCATCTCTTATATAGTACTGAATAAGACACTCCGTCATTTCATTTTTTTCTTGCACTGCGGCGTTCCTCCTCCCGAGGGACGCCGCTTTTGCGTGCGGCACATGGCAAATTGAAAAATAATTGTCCGAGAAAAATTGTTTATCTGACGGGAAAATACTATTTTTGCCACACGAGCATGACAGTGTTCGCGTGTATCGCCTGCATTTTGCCAGGTAAGCCTGCCACACTTCCCGCTTTTTCGGCGCCTCCGCGCTCCTGGCGAAGGAAAGTGCCCGCCAAACATGAATTTTATTCAAATCTTTACCTTATCTATTCCTCACTACATGAGAAGATTGCTTTCACTTTTCGTTCTCCTCACCCTGACTTGGGTGGCGGCGGGCGCGCAGAAGTTGGAGCCCGTGTTCAGTACGGAAGCCGCACCCCAATATGTGCGCATCCAGTTCAAGACGGGCGAGGCTTTCCTGCAAGACAATGGCGACGGACTGTCGATGCGCACCGCCTTGTTCGCCAAAAACGGACAGACTTTCGCGCTGATCGGCAATAAAGATGCCTTTGTGCTCCGTTCGGACAAGGGCAATTACGTCACGATGGCGGCCGACAATACGCACATCGGTGCGACGGCCGACAAATCTAAAGCCATTCAACTCGCCCTCATCGCCAGCCCGGGACACGCCGGATGCTACGAAATCACCAAAAGCGACGAAAAAGCCAAGGGAATCAACCAGTGGGGCGGCGCCGGCGCGGGCAAAGAACTCGGATTCTGGAACGCGGGCGACCCGAACAACCCGCTCTATTTCGTGGATCCCTCCTTCCAACCGCCGGTGACCTACTCGGCCTATCGCCAACAGCTCCCGCAAAACGGACGCTGGGAGTATCCTTTCACCCAAATTGCCGCCTTCACCCCCGAAAGCCGCCACACGCTGTGGTACAAGAAACCGGCCATGGGCGTGTCGAACCCCTGGATGGAGTATTCCCTCCCCATCGGTAACGGTTCGCTGGGCGCCAGCCTCTTCGGCGGCGTGATGAACGACGAAATTCAGTTCAACGAAAAAGACGCTCTGGGCCGGTGGTCCGAACGACATCAACACGCGCGGCGGCGACGGCTAACAGCGGCTTCGGTTTGCTTCCCTGAACTTCGGCGGTGTCTTCGTGAAGAACCTCAACACCGACGCCTTCGACGGAACGGCCAACAAGAAAAGTGCTCAACTATGTGCGCTATCTCGACATCGATAAGGGCATCGGCGGGTGAACTTTGCCGACAAAGACGGCACGCTCTACACCCGTCGTTACTTTGCCTCCGCCCCGACGGCGTAGTGGCCGCGCACTACGGCACAAGGCGCCAATAAACTCCATCTCTGCTTCTCGCTCGTGCCCGGCGACGAGGTTGCACGCCGACAATGCGACGTATGCCGCAGACGGCACCGGGACGTTCAACGGTAAACTCAAACCATCTACCACAACGCCCTGATGAAGGTGATTCCGTGGGCGGCACGCTCCGCGCCACGGCAGATGGCATCGAAGTGGACGGCGCTTCCGAAGTGATTCTCCTCCTTTGTGGCGGAACGAGCTTCGACAGTTCGGTGCCGGCCCGCACTTCCGGCGACGCCGCCCAGCTCGCCGACCGCGTGAAAGGCATCGTCGACGCTGCGGCTGCCAAGTCGTGGGACGAACTCCTCAATGCGCATGTGGCAAACTTCACTTCTTTCATGGGACGTGTGGACTTCCAGATTACACCCAACCCTTCGAAAAAGAATACCGAGGACCTGGTGAAGTTCTATAGCGGATCTCAGAACAACAAAAACTCGGCCGATGGACTCTTCCTCGAGGAACTTTACTTCCACTACGGACGCTATCTCGAGATTTCCTCCAGCCGCGGTGCACGACATGTGCCCAACAACCTGCAAGGTATCTGGAACAACAGCGCACATGCGCCTTGGAATTCCGACGTGCACACCAATATCAATGTGCAAATGAACTATTGGCCCGCCGAACAAACCAATCTCAGCGAGTGCCACGTGCCTTTCCTCGACTTTATCATCGACAATTCCACCTCGGCCGCCTGGCGCAAAGCCGCACAACGCTCCGGACAGACGAAAGGATGGACCGTCTTCACCGAAAGTAGCATCTTCGGCGGCATGTCTACCTGGGGATCGCAATACTGCGTGGCCAATGCCTGGTATTGCACCACCTTTGGGACCACTATCGTACACACTCGACAAAGAATACCTCAAACGTGCCTTCCCCGCCATGTGGAGTTCGGCCGAATTCTGGATGCAACGCCTCAAAAAAGACACGCGTGTGAAGGACGGCACGTGGGTTTGCCCCAACGAATGGTCGCCTGAGACACGGTCCCACCGAGGGATGGTGTGGCACATGCTCAGCAATTGGTGCGCGCTAACCTGCAGATTTGCCGTGACGCCATCAACGAGGTGGAGCGCGAGCCGAGCTGGGACTCACGCCCGCCGACGTCGGAGCAACTCGACAATTACCTCGATCGTATCGATACCGGTCTCCACCGAAGCCTACGACGGCGCGACGATGGAGCAACAGGCCGACCAACGCAATATTAAAAAGGGCGATTTGCTGCTTCGTGGTGGAAGTATTCGAACTTCACCCAGCGGACAAGGCCCCAACCACCGCCACGCAGGCCACCTCTATGCCTCTTCCCGCTCAACCAAAAGTGCGTCCCGGCGACGGAGGTTACTACGATGCTGCCGTACGCTCGCTCCGTTTCCGCGGCGATGTGGCCACCGGTTGGTCGATGGGCTGGAAGGCGAAATCTCTGGGCACGCGCCAAAGACGGCGACCACGCTCGTGTGATCCTCAACAACGCCCTGCGTCACTCCACCACCAGCGTAGACGAAGGACAAAGGTGGTATCTATTACAACCTTTACGACTCGCATGCTCCCTTCAAATCGATGGTAACTTCGGAATGTGCTCAGGTATCGCGCAAATGTTGCTCCAAAGTCAGGGACAACATCATCGAGATCCTGCCCGCGCTTCCCTCCGTTTGGAAGAATGGTCACGTCACGGGGCTGAAAGCCGTGGGTAACTTCACCGTAGACATCACTTGGGTGAACGGAAAGCCCACCGCGACGCATCGTCAGCCACAAAGGTGCACCCTCGTGGTGAAATCCGACAAAAGACCTCACCACGGTCTATGTTCACGTCGGCCAGAAAAATCTGGAAGTGGTGCCCACTGCCACGCAAAGGTGCCTACGAACTGAAGGATGTGCCGCCGGTGCCACGGTGGAAATCAGTTGCGAAACCCGCCGGCCTCGGTGCGCTGAAAGCCGCCGCCCCCGCCGCATCGAAAGCGGTCTATGATCTCAGCGGTCGCCGTGTCAGCGAATCCCGGCACACGGACTGCCAGATCGTCGGTGGACACAAAGTGTTGCGTTAATTCACTTTGCGACTCAAAAGGCCACAGAGCCACACGGTATCTCGTATGCCTTTTATTCGCGGCCCTTCGCCCGTCCCCGGAGCGTAGCACTGTCGGCCATCTCCGTTCGTGTCTGTCACCCGCCGCGCGAGCCGCCCTCCCTCCCTATCATCTCTTTCATCGCGTGATCAAGACCCTACCTCCTCGCCTTCGCCCTGCTGCGTCCCGCTCGGCAGCCGCGGCTAATCCGACTATCCCCTGCGCTTCGACAAGAATGCGCCGCTGTTTTCCGCCGACCGTCCGCTTACGCGGCGTCACGCTTTACCACCTCGGCCGGCGCCCGTCGGCTCACCATTACCAACCCGCACTATACCGACCTCGCAGCCAGAAACCCTCACCGCAGTCCCGGCGATCGCGTCAGGTGCGCTTCGATTACGGCAACAATGGCGCCACGTGGATGCACGGATACCGTCTTCGTAGACCGCGACAGCGGCAACGCTTCACCAGCGACAGCGTACTCCTCGCCTATTCCTCCTATCAAGGTCGGGACGCGGCCGGCCCAGCATCGCGCCCAGCGTCAAGGTTACGGCAGCGCCTCAAGTCCCCACGTTTCGCCTGCCCGCCAACCTCGCGCCGGCTACCGCCTGCGTTTTCAAAAGTAGACTGGGACAATGTGGATCCCATAATATCGGGTCAACAATACGTAACCC
>BNJU01001703.1_pt1 | contig 46518 bp, 67 predicted proteins | sample 8539281 | NCBI WGS metagenome assembly BNJU01 (sample SAMD00202456, study PRJDB9452) | human saliva metagenome | isolation source: human saliva | place: Japan
GCGGTGACCAAAGAGACCTGCAACTCGCGCATGTACGACACTGCGTGGTCAAGATGCCGCGTCTGCCTCGATAAGTTCATCAGCGCAAACACGCTCGGCACGCAGATGAAGCGACCGGTGAGGGTCGCGGCAATCTGCACGAATCTCGAGGGCGCGCTCATGAAGAGCGACACGTTCGCTCGAGCAGCACGTGGACAGCCTGATGACTATGACTACGCTTCCCTCGACGACGATGAGCTCCAGAGAGGCTGCGCGTGATCGACGATCGCCGCATCTGGGTCATCGCGGAGGCATTGCGCCGCGGCTTCTCCTACGACGATATCTTCGCGCTGACCAAGATCGATCGCTGGTCTCATCCATAAGCTGGACCGTCTGGTCCGCATGGAGGCAGAGCTCCGCAGAAGACCGCTGACGAGGAACTGCTCCGCGATGCGAAGCGCTTTGAGTTCCCGGATCACGTGATCGCGGCGCTCAGCAGCAGGACCGAGGCCGAGGTCAAGGCAAAAGCGCGCGGAATTCAAGATTTACCGGGCTTTAAGATGGTCGATACCTGCGCTGCGGAGTTTGCGGCGGAGACCCCGTACTACTACAGCGTCTATGACGGCGAGAACGAGGCGGAGGAGACGAAGCCGAGAAGAAGAAGGTTCGGTTCTCGGCTCCGGCCCGATACGACATCGGTCAGGGCATCGAGTTCGACTTCTGCCGTGCACTGCACCTTCACCTTCAGGAAAGAGGGCTATGAGACCATCATCGTCGACAACAATCCGGAGACGGTCTCGACCGACTTTGACATTGCGGACAAGCTCTACTTTTGAGCCGCTGACCCCGGAGGATGTCGAAGCGATTGTGAACTTTGAAGCCGGACGGCGCGGTCGTGCAGTTCGGCGGTCAGACCACCATCAACGCTGACCGAAGCACTCATGAAGATGGCGTTCCGATTTCTCGGCACGGCGGCGGAGGATGTCGATGCGGCCGAGGACAGAGCGCTTTGACGCGATTCTTCAGAAACCGGCATTCGCGCGCGCGGCGGGCGGCACGGTCTTTACGGCGGAAGAGCAGAGATTGCCCACCGCCTCGGTATCCGGTGCTGGTGCGTCCCTCCCACGTGCTCGGCGGCGCGGGCATGCGCATCGCAATTTCGGACCACGATATCGACGAGTACATCGGTGTGATCAACCGCTGCGCGCAGGAACACCGATTCTGGTCGACAAGTATATTCAGGGCATTGAGGTTGAGGTCGATGCGGTCTGGGACGGCAAGGATATCCTGATCCCGGGTATCATGCAGCACATTGAGCGCACCGGCATTCACTCCGGTGACTCTGATTTCGGTTTACCGGCGCAGTCGCTCTCCGAGCACCGTGAAGGAGAAGATTGTCGACTACTCCGAAAAGCTCGCGCGTGCGCTCGCACGTAAAGGGCATGATCAACATTCAGTTCATCGCGAAGGGCGAGGAGTCTATGTGATTGAGGTGAACCGCGCTCCTCGCGCACCGTTCCCTATTTCGAAGGTCACGGGCATTCCGATCATTCCGCTCTGCAACCCGCGTGATTTGCGGTCACGAGCATCCGTGAACTGGGCTATGAGCAGGTCTCAGAGGAGGCGGATTACATTGCGGTCAAGATGCCTGTCTTCTCGTTTGAGAAGATTCGCGGCGCTCGACATCAGCCTCGGACCGGAGATGAAATCGACGGGCGAGATGCCTCGGCATCGCGAAGAGCTTTAACGAGGCGCTCTACAAGGCCTTCCAGGGCGCGGGCGTGAAGCTCCAGTACAAGAACATGATCATTACCGTTCGGGATGAGGACAAGGCGGAAATCGCGCCGATCGCAAAGCGCTTTGAGGCGCTCGGCCACCGCATCTTCTCGACCCGCGGCACGGCGAAGGTTTTAAAGGAGGCCGGCATCAAGGCACTCGAAGTGAGAAAGCTCGAGCAGGAGCATCCGAACATTCTGGATCTCATCCTGGGCCACGAGATGGACCTGGTCATCGACACACGCCGCCGGAGGGCGCGGACCGCGAGAGGACGGCTTTGAGATTCGCAGGAAATGCGGTCGAGACCGGCGTCAATGTGCTGACGGCGCTCGACACCGCGGAGGCCCTCGCAACTGCGCTCGAGCAGAAGGCTGAGGAACTCACACTGATTGATATCGCGTCGCTCTGACGCGCATCCTGCCCCGCCGCTTTGGCGGGCAAGTTATCTATGAGGAGAAGCCATGCGCACAATCATACTATCGGACATCCACGGCGAGGCGGAGACACTCTGCTGTATAGCTTTGAGGAGTTGAATTTCGATTCCGCCACGGAGGAACTCGTGGTGCTCGGAGATGCCTGTGGACTACGGAACTTCTCCGGCGGAGACCTATATCGCCCTCCGGAATCTTGCGGAGCGGATGGAAAAACGCTTTGTCTACATCCGCGGCGAGCACGAGCAGATGCTCCTCGATGCCCTGCTCTTAACAAGGGGCAGATGCCAACGGTCTCCTCTGGAAGCAGAACGGCGGCAAGGAGACCCTCGCGTCTCTGGAGGAGAGAAAGATAGCGCCGGGAAGACTGCGCTCTGGCTGAAGGACCATACGCGGACCTGGTATGAGTGTCAGGACTTCATTGCCGTGCACGCGGACATTGCGGACGAGGTCATCTGGAACAACGAGCCGGAGACCTCTCTGGGGAGCAACTCGTTGTATCGAAGAGAACAACTACGCGGGAAAACTCACGGTTTTCGGGACATCACGCGTCGACTGCCCGACTTATTTGGACGGCAGCGGCGTCGAGAGCCGCTTTCACCCGAGCTACGGCACCTGGTTTCAGCTGCCGCGCGCACGGGCGCGACTGCGATGGACACGGGCTGCGGCGAGGAGAACGGATGCCTCACGGCGATGATAATCGAGAACGGCATGATGCGCTTTGAGAGAATTTAAGCGCCGTGGTATACTGAACCTATCTACGATTTTGAAAGAGGAGAAGAAGAGATGAATTGCTACGATGAGCTCAAGGCCCGCGGGCTGATTGCTACAGGTGACCAACGAGGAAGAGGTGAGCCGCCTCGTGAACGAGGGCAAGGCGACCTTCTATATCGGCTTCGATCCGACGGCGGACAGTCTGCACGTGGGACATTTTATGGCGCTCTGCCTGATGAAGCGCCTTCAGATGGCGGGCAATCAGCCGATTGCTCTGGTCGGCGGCGGCACGGGAATGATCGGAGATCCTTCCGGCAGAACCGATATGCGCAGCATGATGACCGTCGAGCAGATTGACAGCAACTGCGAGAGCTTTTGGCGTCAGATGTCCCGCTTCATCGAGTTCGGCGAGGGCAAAGGCGAGAATGGTGAACAATGCCGACTGGCTTCGGAACTTGAATTACATTGAGTTTATCCGCGACATCGGCCCCACTTTTCGGTCAACAACATGCTCCGCGCGGAGTGCTATAAGAACCGCATGGAGAAGGGACTCTCTTTCCTCGAGTTTAACTACATGCCTCATGCAGGGCTATGACTTCTACGAGCTCTTTTCAGCGCTATCACTGCAACATGCAGTTCGGCGGCGACGACCAGTGGTCCAACATGCTCGCGGGCACGGAGCTGATTCGCCGTAAGCTCGGCAAGGATGCACGCCATGACCATCACCCTCCTCTAAACTCCGAGGGCAAGAAGATGGGTAAGACCGTCGGCGGTGCGGTCTGGCTGGATCGAACAAGACCTCGCCCTTTAACTTCTACCAGTACTGGAGAAATGTCGGCGATCGGGATGTGTTAAAGTGCCTCGAATGCTGACCTTCCCTGCCGCTCGAGAAGATCGATGAGATGGATCGCTGGGAGGGAGCGCAGCCGAACGAGGCAAGGATATTCTCGCCTACGAGCTCACGACGCTGGTGCACGGCGAAGAGGAGGCCAAGAAGGCGCGCGAGGGCGCACAGGCACTCTTTGCGGGCGGTGCGGCATCCGAGAATGTCCCTGACTGTGGAGCTTTCGGATGAAGACTTTGTTGAGGGCAAGGCGGATATCCTGAGTCTGCTTATGAAGGCAGGTCTTGCGGCCTCCCGCTCCGAGGCGAGACGCAATGTCCAGCAGGGCGGTGTCAGCATGGACGGCGAGAGCGTGAAGGATATCGCGATGAGCTATGAGCGGATTTCTTTGCCGGCGAGGGCAAGCTCTTAAAGCGCGGCAAGAAGAATTTCGTAAAGCTCATCAAGGCATAAGACAATTAAGACAGCAAAACGGCCGGGAGAGCGAAACCGGGCCGTCGTCTCTCGAGCGAAAAACAATCGAAACCGAACCCGGACGGAGGCGAAAGAAGCTTCTTAAAAAAAGAAAGAGAACGGGGAAAAAGCCGGGATAAGAGAAAACGGGATAGAAAGAAAACTGGATAGAAAGAAAACTGGATAGAAAAGAAAACGATGCCCACCGGTACTGCCGATACCGGGATACGGCGGGGCGGAAATTCGAAACCCGACAAAGATCAGATTCGAGCAACAGCATCACAGCAAAGGAGGAGAGGTATGCAGAAGTTTGTCTACTATGCGCCGACGGAAATCGTATTCGGGCGCGGCGAAGAGGCGAGAGCGGCAGAGCTGGTACAACGCTACGGCGGTAAGCGGGATTTGTAATCTACGGCGGCAACTCCGCAAAGAAGAGCGGGTCTCCTCGCGCGGATAGAAGAAAACCTGCGTGCGGCAGGCCTTAGCGTACTGTCGAGCGGCGGTGTGGTGCCGAACCCCTGGTATCGACCGCGCGCCGCATGGTCGAGGAGGCGAGGGCCTTTCGGGCGGACTTTATCTTGGCAGTCGGCGGCGGCTCCGTAATCGATACGGCAAAGGGTGTCGCGCATACCGTGGCGGCCGGGCAGCGATGTCTGGGAGTTCTGGACAGGCAGAAAGGTGGAGGCGAGCCTCCCCGATCGGTGTAATTCTTACCATCTCTGCGGCGGGCTCCGAGACCAGCAATTCCGCGGTGCTCACAAACGATACCCTCCCCGCAGCCCACGAAGCGCGGCATCACGAGTGATTTTTAACCGCCCGAAATTTGCAATTTTGAACCCGGAGCTCACGATGACGCTGCCCGTATGGCAGATCGGCGCGGGCGCCGCGGATATCTTCATGCACACGGCGGAGCGCTATTTTACGCCCATACTCGGCAATCATCTGAGCGATGAGATCGCGGAGGGCTTACTCGGGATGTGGTGCACTTCGGTCCGATTGCGGTGAAAAACCCGCAGGATTACGAGGCGATGAGCGAGCTCATGTGGTGCGGCTCCGTGTCCCATGTCGGCCTGACCGGCATTGGCTCGAAAGGCGATACGCCCCGCGACGGAGACTGGTCCTGCCACCAGCTCGGCATGGCGCTCTCGGCAATCGGCGACTACACCCACGGCGCGACGCTGACTGCGGTTTTTCCCGCCTGGGCGCGCTATGTGAAGGATGCGAACCCCTCTCGCTTTGTCCGCTTTGCGGAAAAGGTCTACGGCATCACGGAGGGCACGGAAGAGGAGCGCATCGAGGCCGGTATCAAGGCAAGCGAAGATTTCTTTGCCTCCCTCGGCATGCCGATACGCCTCGGCGAACTTCTCGGTCATGCGGCGAGCGAAGAAGAAATTCTGGCCTTTGCGGACGAATGTAGCTATCAGAAGAGCCGCAGCATCGGTTCCTTCCGTGTCTTAACGTATGAGGATATTCGGAATATTTATGCGCGTGCTTAAACACAGGGACTTGCGCGGAAGCCAAATCAGTGCTAAAATTTCGTGAAAATATTAACACAGCCCGAAAGGAGCGGCGATGAAACCATATGCAGAGTTGACCAAGGAAGAATTGCTGGGCTTAAAGAAGGAGCTCAAGGCAAAGTATAAGGAGATGCAGGGCCATGGCCCTGAAACTCGATATGAGCCGCGGCAAGCCCTGTACGGAGCAGCTGGATCTCTCGATGGGGATGATGGCAGTGCTGAACGAGGGACAGCGAGCTTCGCTCGAAGACGGCACGGACTGCCGCAACTACGGCGTGTTGACCGGTATTCCCGAGGCGCTGGAGCTCATGGGAGATATGATGGAAGTGCCCTACGACCACATCATCCTCTACGGAAACTCGAGCTTAAACGTCATGTACGACACGATTTCCCGCTGCTATACGCACGGTGTGATGGGGGCGACCCCGTGGTGCAAACTCGACAAGGTGAAATTCTCTGTGTTGTGCCGGGTTACGACCGTCACTTTGCGATTACCGAGTACTTCGGCATCGAGAACGTCCCGGTGCCCATGCTGCCGACCGGTCCCGACATGGATATGGTCGAGAAGCTGGTCGCGGAGGATGAGTCCATCAAGGGTATTTGGTGCGTCCCAAGTATTCGAACCCGACCGGCAACTCCTATTCGGATGAGACCGTGCGCCGTCTGGCACGCTTAAAGCCCGCGGCCAAGGACTTCCGTCTCTACTGGGACAATGCCTATACGATTCATCATCTCTACGACCACGAACAGGATACGATTATCGAGATTCTTGCCGAGTGCAAGCGCGCGGGAAATCCGGACCTGGTCTACAAGTTTGCTTCTGACCTCGAAGGTCAGCTTCCTGGCTCCGGTATCGCGGCGCTCGCCTCGTCTCTCAATAACCTCGAGGACATCAAGAAGCAGCTCAAAGTTCAGACCATAGGCCACGACACAGTGAACCAGCTGCGCCATGTCCGTTTCTTCGAGGACATTCACGGCATGGTCGAGCACATGAGAAAGCACGCGGACATTCTGCGTCCCAAGTTCGAGATGGTCGATGAGATTTTGGAGCGCGAACTCGGCGGTCTCGGCATCGGCAGCTGGACCAAGCCGAAGGGCGGCTACTTTATCTCCTTCGATACCCTCGAGGGCTGCGCGAAGAAGGTTGTGTCCCGCTGCGCCAAGGCGGGTGTGGTCATGACCGGCGCAGGCGCTACCCTGGCCGGGCGGCAAGGGATCCGCACGACTCGAACATCCGCATAGCGCCCTCGTTCCCGCCCTCAACGATTTGCGCATCGCGGCAGAGCTCTTTGCGCTCTGCGTGAAGTATGTGAGCGTCGAGAAGTTCCTCGCGGCTTTTGAGGAAACGGCGCCGAAGAGCGCGGAGAACGGCGAAACTGTCTAAAGGCTTTCGCTCTCATCAAGATTAAAACAGAATTACCCCCGTGCGGTTTCGGCTGAGGTCGAAACCGCACGAGGGGTAAAGTTTATCCGTATTTAGGGCTATGCGTTAGCCGTCGCGCTCAGCGCGCGCCCTGACAGCGTCGGTGGGCATCCTCCGGAAGAGGGGCCGCCGTGAGGGAAAGGTTCTCCTCTTCGCGTAGCAGGTCCGCAAGGCTTGTGATCGATCACCTCATTGACCGCGTCCTCAATGCGCGAAAAAGACAGAACAGGGACACACATCTTCCGGCGAGATCGCAGGAGACCGAGTCCCTGTCCGAGACAGACAACCGGCGCCATATTGCCCTCGGTCAGGCGTAAGATGTCGCCGACCGAGTAGCTCTCGGGTGCGCGGGTCAGGAGATAACCTCCTGGGCGCCCCGTATGCTCTTCACGAAACCCGCCTTGCTCAGCACGGACACAATTTGCTCCAGATACTTTTTCCGAGACTCCTGCTTTGCGGCGGCATCTTTTAAACGCGTGACTTGCTCCGGCTGTCTCGCAAATTCCATCATCAGGCGAAGCGCGTAGCGCCCTTTGTGATATTTTCATGACAACTCCTTCCAAGCTTTTGCTTGCCAATATTTCCTAGTAATTCACTCGGGATTTAGAATAGCAGGAAAAAAACGCTTTGGCAAGCAAAACAGGCCGAATTATGGTATACTGAAACGAAAACAATTGGAGTATTTTCTCAAAAAAAGGAGGAAAAGTATGCCGTTTATACCGGGTGTTATTCTGTTGGTTCTGTTTCTCGCGATTCTCGTTAACGGTATTTGCATTGTGCCGCAGGCACAGGCTCTTATCATCGAGCGGCTGGGACGTTACCACTCGACTTGGGATGCGGGTGTACACCTTAAGATTCCCTTTGTGGATCGCATTGCAAAGCGCGTCAACCTGAAGGAGCAGGTGGCGGACTTCCCGCCGCAGCCCGTGATTACGAAGGATAATGTTACGATGCGCATCGACTCCGTTGTCTTTTTTGTGATTACCGAGCCGAAGCTCTATGCCTACGGTGTCGAGAACCCGATTTCCGCAATCGAGAACCTGACGGCGACCACGCTTCGTAATATCATCGGTTCCATGGACCTCGATACCACGCTGACCTCCCGTGAGACCATCAACACCGAGATGCGCTCTCAGCTGGATGTCGCGACCGATCCCTGGGGCATCAAGGTAAACCGTGTCGAGCTGAAGAACATTCTTCCGCCGGATGCGATTCGCGAAGCCATGGAGAAGCAGATGAAGGCAGAGCGCGAGAAGCGTGAGCTCATCACCCTGGCACAGGGTAAGAAGGAGTCCGCGGTCCTGAACGCGCAGGGTAACAAGGAGGCGGCTATCCTGAATGCGGAGGCAGAGAAGCAGACCGCGATTCTCCGCGCAGAGGCAGAGAAGGAGAGAAAGATTCAGGAGGCGGAAGGTCAGGCAAAGGCAATTCGCGCCGTCAAGGAGGCAGAGGCAGAGGGTATCCGTCTGATTCGCGAGGCGGGTGCCGATGAGGCTGTGTTGCGTCTCCGCGGTCTGGATGCTTTTGACCCGCGTCGCGGACGGCAGAGCGACCAAGATCGTGATTCCGTCCGACATTCAGGAATTTGGCGGGACTGGTGACCGCTTTAAAGGAGACCGCTTCGGTGGCAACGCCGGGCGATGGGAGTGAGAAGAAGGCATGAGAGCGGGTTTCTCCGCGTCGCAGCCGCGACGCCTTCCGTGCGGGTTGCAGACCCCGCTTACAACCGGGAGCAAATCGAGACCATCATTCGGAGCGAAGCGGCTCGGGGAACCAAGGTACTGGTGTTCCCCGAGCTCGCGCTGAGCGCCTACACCTGCAGGGGATTTGTTTTTGCAGGACGCGCTGCAGGAAGCGGTGCTCCGGGAGTTGCGGCAGCTGCTGCATACACGGCGGACAGCGAAGTACTGCTTTTGTCGGTCTGCCTTTTGCATTTGAGAACCGACTTTACAATGCGGTCGCGGTCTTTCGAAAAGGGGAGTTGCTCGGTCTTGTGCCGAAGCTGCACATTCCGAATTACGGCGAGTTTTTACGAGCGACGCTACTTTACGCCGGGCTTTGAAGCACTGGTTTTGGTGCCGCTCTTCGGGGAGCGGCTGCTCTGGCGCGACGTTGCTCTTTTTCCTGCGAGAGCTCTGCCGGAGCTCAAAATCGGCGTTGAGATTCTGTGAGGATCTCTGGGTGCCGAATGCGCCCTCCATCGATCTCTGTACGGCAGGGGCTACGCTGATCGTGAACTGCTCGGCTTCGAACGCGCTCGCCGGAAAGCGGAAGGCGCGGCGGGAGCTTGTCAAGGCACAGAGCAGCAAGCTGCTCGCGGTTATGTCTACGCGAGCGCCGGCGAAGGCGAATCGACGCAGGACCTTGTGTTCAGCGCCCATAACTTGATTGCGGAGGCGGGAGAAGTTCTTGCGGAGTCGCCCTTACTTACGAATACAGTCGTTGCCTCGGAACTGGATCTGAAAAAAATCCTTTTCTTAAGAAGACGGCAGAGTAGTTATCCCGGGAGAGACAGCGAGTCGAATTTGTACTACGACATCGACTTTGACCTTCGTCTCACGGAGACCGAACTCACGCGGAAGGTGAATCCGGCGCCCTTTGTGCCGGCGGAGCCCGAGGCGCGCGCGGAGCGCTGCGAGGAAATCCTTCGGATACAGTCGCTCGGTTTGAAAAAGCGCCTGACCACATTCACGGCTCCCGCGCTGTGCTGGGGCTTTCGGGCGGACTTGATTCGACCCCTTGCTCTCCTGGTTGCGGTGCGGAGCTTTGATGCGCTCGGCCTTCCGCGGAGCGGCATTGAGACGATTACCATGCCGGCCTTCGGCACCACGGACAGAACCTACCGAAATGCCTGCGAACTCGCGGCGGCACTCGGACAAAGCCTCGAGGAGATTTCGATACGCGAAGCCGTGTTACAGCACTAAGGACATCAAGCAGGACCCCGAAAAAGCACGACATCACCTATGAGAACGCCCAGGCGCGCGAACGCACCCAGGTGCTCATGGACATCGCGAATCGGGACAATGCCCTGGTCATCGGAACCGGAGACCTCTCGGAATTGGCGCTCGGCTGGGCTACCTACAACGGCGACCACATGTCGATGTACGCGGTCAATGTTTCGGTGCCGAAGACCTTGGTGCGCGTACTCGCAGAGCACGAGGCCGGCCTTGCGAGCGGAAAACTCGCGAGGTCTTACTCGATCATTCTCGATACACCGGTGAGCCTGAGCTTTTTGCCGCCGAAGGACGGCGTCATCAGCCAAAAGACGGAGGATTTGGTGGGCCCCTACGAGCTCCACGACTTCTTCCTGTTTCAGATGCTGCGCTACGGCAGCAGTCCGCGGAAAATATACCGCCTTGCCTGCCGCGCGTTTGCGGGTGTCTGTGACGGGGCGACTGTCAAAAAGTGGCTTATTACCTTCCTCCGCCGTTTCTTCACGCAGCAGTTTAAACGCTCCTGCCTGCCGGACGGTCCGAAGACGGGCAGTGTTGCGGTCTCGCCGCGCGGCGATCTTCGCATGCCCTCGGATGCGGTGAGCCGTATCTGGCCTCGAAGAGGCAGAGACCCCTATGATTACTTCGCCGGCCAATAAAAAGTGAAGGAAGTGCGGGCGCTCTTTGACAAGGCCTCTCTCCGCGCGGAGCGGGACTCTTCCGATTGAGGGGTCCGCATGTTCCTGGAAGCACCCGCAGCGGAAATCGAAGAGCTCTGCTGAGCGAGAGTTTTGCGGCGCGCCGAGGGGAAGTTCGGAAGAAGATAGAAGCGCTCAAGGCAGAGACTGTCGCAGACAATATTTTTGCGAAGATGTCGGACACGAAGACGCCGCAGGGCGTGCTCGCACTGAGTCCGCATGCAGCGAAAAGAGTCTCGAGGAAGTTTTGAAGGGCGGCGCGAGTTGTTTTCTTGCGGTCGAGCTTGCAGGGACCCGGGAAATCTCGGAACCATGCTTCGCGCGGGCGAGGGCGCGGGTCTCTCCGCGATACTCGCAAACCGCGGTACGGTGGATGTCTACAATCCGAAGCTGGTGCGCGCGACCATGGGGCATATTCCGCATCCCGGTGGTCTATGTCGACGACTTTCGGGAGGCACTCCTAACGCTTGCGCGGGAAGGCATACGCCTCTATGCGGCGGCGCTTCGGGCCTCCGTGCCCTATGACAGCATAGAGTATCCGGAGAAGACCGCCTTCTTAATCGGCAATGAGGCGGCCGGGCTCAGCGAGGAAGCGATTGCCGCGGCAAATCAGAGCATTCACATTCCCATGCTCGGGCAGGTAGAATCCTTAAATGCGGCGGTTGCCGCATCGATTTTACTCTATGAGCGCGCGAGACAGAGAAGAAAGGAGCGTGCATGAAGGGAAGCATGACGGCGCAGAACAGCTTTTTACTGGATGCTCTGCATGTCTTTGTCGGGATTGCGGTCACGGTGCTGGCTGTTTTCGCCTTTTTGTCGCCGGAAGAGCATCCGCTCTTTTTCTCCCTGATTTTCGGTCTGGCGGGCCTTCTGGCCCTTGCAAACGGCCTGGTGCGCCTCTCGGCGCTCGGACGGGCGCACCGGAAAAGGGGAACCGCGTTTGCAATTGTTTTTCTGGGGCTCTTGCTCCTCATGCTCTGCGCAATCAGCGCGGTTGTCATGCTCTGAGGTGAAGCCTTGTTAAAGGATGATATCTTAAAGGCCCTGCTCGACGCAGGCGATTACTGCTCCGGTCAGGCGCTCTGCGAGCGCTTTCATGTGACGCGGACAGCCGTCTGGAAGGCGGTCGCAAAGCTGCGGGATGAGGGCTATACCATTGAAGCGAGACAGAATCGAGGATACTTATTGCGGAATACAGGATATTTGCTGAGTCAGGCCTCTTGACGAGGGCCTTCGGCGATCAGCGGTTTTTGAAGCGCTGGGTCTTTTTGCAGCAGACCGACTCGACCAATCTGGAAGTGAAGCGCGCCGCCGGAGAGGGTGACGAAGGGCCCACGCTGTTTGTCGCGGAGGAGCAGACCGCGGGAAGGGGCGTCAGGGGCAGAAATTGAGTTCACCGCCCGGCAGCGGTATCTGGATGTCGCTCTTACTGCGCCCGAAGCTCCGTCCGAGCGCGCCTCTATGCTTACCTTGGTCACGGCGCTTGCGGTGACGGACGGCATACGCGAAGCAACCGGCCTCGAGGCGGCCATCAGGGCGGCCGAACGATGTCGTGGTGCGCGGAAAAAGGTCGCGGGCATACTCACGGAGATGAGTACGGATTTGGACCGCATCGAATTTGTGGTCATCGGCATCGGCATCAATGTGAATACGGATAGCTTTCCGGAGGAAATACGCGAGGTTGCGACTTCGCTCGCCATCGAACAGGGCAAGGAGACCGCGCGCACGCCCATCATTGCCGCTGTCTGGAAGCAGTTTGCGCGCTATGAGAAGCTGTTTGAGGAAAAAGGCAGCTTCACGGCCTTAAAGGAGCGCTACGAGGCGCTGCTTGCGAACCGGGGCAGAGAAGTGCGCGTTCTGGATCCCGACGGCGAGTATTGCGGCGTTGCGGAAGGTATTACGGAGGGCGGAGAGCTCTTGGTGCGGCGTGAAGATCAAAGTCTCATGGCGGTTCGGAGCGGTGAGGCTCAGTGTGCGTGGGATTTACGGCTATATTTAAGTTTCGTATCTTCAGCGGAGCAAGAACAGGAGGATGAATCCAAATGGCAGAAGAGAAGAGAACGGAAAAGAAGAGCGCAAAGGGCGGCAAGAAAGCGGAGGCCGAGAAGCGGAAATTCATGAGCAGGAGCTCATGCAGGGATTGCTGCAGTTGGTCGAGCAAGCCAAGAACAAGGATTCCAGCTGGATGTCGATGAAATCAACGACTATTTTTCAGGATTACCAGCTGAGTCCCGAGGGCATCGAGCATATCTACAACTATCTCGAGGCCAACAACATCGAGGTGCAGCATCACCGTGAGGAAGAGCCGCCGGAAGATTTGGAAAAGGTCGATAAGGGGGGAGATGTCCTCTTGGGGATCGACCTGGATCTCGATGACGACCTTGACAACGAGGATGAAAACGGCGAGAAAATCGAGGGAGAAGAGATCAATCTGAACCCCGTGGAGCTCCTGGAAGGTGTCGGCACCGAAGACCCGGTCCGCATGTATTTAAAGGAGATCGGAACCGTGCCGCTGCTCACTGCGGAAGAAGAGATGGAACTCGCGCGAAGAAAGCAGGCCGGCGATGAGAAGGCGAAGAAGAAGCTGATCGAGGCGAACCTCCGTCTCGTGGTCAGCATCGCAAAAGCGCCAGCACGGGGCGCGGTATGAGCTTCCCTGGACCTTGTGCAGGAGGGCAACCTGGGTCTCATCAAGGGCGTCGAGAGTTCGATCCCGAGAAGGGCTTTTAAGCTCGACCTACGCAACTTGGTGGATACGCCAGTCCGTGACACGCGCACTCGCAGATCAGGCGAGAACCATACGCGTGCCGGTGCACATGGTCGAGACCATCAATAAAATGAGCAAGATGCAGCGCAAGCTGACGCTGGAGCTCGGCTACGAGCCGAGTGTCGCGGAACTCGCAAAGGCGCTCGACATGACCGAGGAAAAGGTCATGGAAATCATGCAGAATAGCGCGAGAGCCTGCTTCCTCGAGACGCCGATCGGCGAGGAGGACGATTCGAACCTCGGCGACTTTGTCGCGGACAACAACGTGTTGACCCCGGAGGACAATGTGGAGTCCGTCATGCTGCGCGAGCACATCGATGCACTGCTCGGCGACCCTCAAGAGAGAGAGCGTCAGGTCATCGTGCTTCGCTTCGGTCTTGAGGACGGCCATCCGCGCACGCTCGAGGAAGTCGGCAGAGAGTTCACAGGTGACCAGAGAGCGCATCCGCCAGATTGAGGCAAAGGCGCTCAGAAAGCTCAGAAACCCGGTGAGATCCAAGAGAATTCGAGACTTTTATGAATCAGAGAAATTATCAGAGAGAACAGGACCTCTTGGTCCGAAACGAAGCTTCGGGACTTGTCCCGAAGCTTCTTCTTCACGTCTGCTGCGCGCCCTGCTCTTCTTTTTTTGTCTGGAAAAGCCTGGCACCGCATTTTGATGTGACCGTCTTTTTGTAATCCGAACATCGACGACCCGGAGGAATACCACCGGCGCGCCGAGGAGGAGCAGCGCCTACTCGGGAAATGGATTTGCCGCGCCCGGTCGGATTTCTGGAGGAGAGTACAATCCGAGCGCTTTCACGAAGCGGTGCGCGGGCACGAAACGGATCCGGAGGGCGGTGAGCGCTGCGGCATTTGCTTTGAGCTTCGCCTCCGCGAGAGCGCCAAGGCTGCCAAGGCGGGCGGTTTTGACTATTTTACGACCAGCCTCACGATTTCGCCGATGAAAGCGCCCCCGGCTGAACGCAATCGGGGAGCGCGTCGGTGCGGAGGAAGGGCTGCCTTCCTGCCCTCTGATTTTTAAAAGAAAAACGGTTTTTCTCCGCTCGACGGAGCTATCGAAAGAGCACGGGCTTTACCGCCAGGATTACCGCGGCTGCTCCTACTCAAAGCGGGATGCGGAGCGGAGAGAGCTCAGCGGTGCTCGGAGGCAAAGACGGACTCGGCGAGCGTGTCCGCAAGCGCGAGCAACTGTAAGCGCTGCTCCTCATGACCGCGGGACTTTAAGGTGACCGTGTCCTGCAGGAAGTTCATGTTCTTCATCGAAGAGAAGAGTTCGCTCATCTTCTTGCCGGATACCGGCGCCCAGGAGCCGTTCTCCACGAGGGCAATCGAGCGGTTCTGCAAATTGTGTGCCGCGAGCTCGCGGAGCAGTCCCTCCATGTAGGGGAAAATCTCGTTGTTGTAAGTCGCGGAAGCAAAGACCAGGTGGCTTGCGCGGAAGGCCTCGGAGACCAGGTAGGGAGACATCGGTCACGGAGACATCGTACATTTTGATGTTCTTAATCTTACGCTCGCCAAGGGCGTTTGCAAAGCACCTCGCGGCATTCTCGGTGCCGCCGTAAATCGAAGCGTAGAAGATAACCACTTCGTTGTCTTCGGGGCGGTAGGTTGCCCAGCAGGGAGTACTTCTCAATGAGCCACTGAATCTTGTTTGCGACGCGCCACACGGGACCGTGCAGGGCAAATCATCTGAATGTCGAGGCCCGCCGCCTTGTTTAAGAGCGCCTGCACCTGCACGCCGTATTTGCCGACAATGTTCGAGTAGTAGCGGCGCATCTCGGAGAGTTCAAAGTCGCCGAAATTCAGCTGATCCGCATACAGGTTGCCGGAGAGCGCACCGAAGGTGCCGAAGGCATCCGCGGAGAAAAGAATTTTATCGGTCTCGTCATAGGTGACGGTGACTTCCGGCCAGTGCACCATGGGCGCCAGGATGAAGCGGAAGTTGTGGCGACCGGTCGAGAGCGTATCATTCTCCTTGACCTGCATGACCTTGCCCTGCAGATTGAGATCTCCGAAGAACTGCTTGATCATCGCATGGGTCTTTGCACCGCCCACAACCGTAGCCTCCGGGTAGCGGAGCAGCACTTCGGCGAGCGTAGCGCAGTGATCCGGCTCCATGTGGTTTACGATGATGTAGTCGAGCGGACGGCCGTTCAGCACAGCCTTGATGTTTTCGAGGAATACCCCGCAAATTGCGTGATCTACGGTATCGAGCAGGACGGTCTTCTCGTCCATAACCAAGTAAGAATTGTAGGAAATGCCGAGCGGAACCGGGTGGCAGTTCTCAAACTTAGCGAGTCTACGGTCGCTGGATCCGAGATACCAGAGCGTATCGCTCATCTGAATTGCCTGATGCATAACTTCTCCTTTTCTGACAGTTTGCAGTGACTAAGTGTTGCGCCGCAAAATCATCTGGAACTTCTTCGCGGACAGTATACCACAAAGGAGGGCAGACTTGCCACTGCTTGCGGATTGCTTTTGAATGTTGTAGACTGAACCGTCTTAAATTTAGGAAATAAAGCGGAGCCAGGGCTCCCTGAGAGGTGAATTGTGTCTGAAGCATGTAACTGTAATCACGGCGGTATGCCGGAGCCGCCGAAGCCGAATTTTCAGATTCCGAGCAATGAAAACAGCAATATCTGCCATGTGATTGCGATTATGAGCGGCAGGGCGGCGTCGGTAAGTCGCTCGTCACAAGCCTGCTCGCTTCCCGCGTCAGTGCGGCGGGCTATCGCGTCGGTATACTCGATGCGGATATCACCGGCCCTCGATTCCGAAGGCCTTCGGCGTGGACGGACAGAGCCTTCATTCCCGTGAGAATCTGATGGTGCCGGCCGAGACCGAGAGCGGCATCAAGATTGTGAGCTCGAATTTGTTGCTCGACGATGACACGGAGCCGCTCATCTGGCGCGGTCCCATGATTGCGAGTGTCGTGAAGCAGTTCTGGACCGATGTTTACTGGGAGATGTCGATTATCTCTTTGTCGACATGCCGCCGGGCACCGGCGATGTGCCGCTCACGGTATTCCAGTCGCTGCCGGTCGAGGGATAGTCGTGGTGACAAGCCCGCAGGAACTGGTGTCGATGATTGTTGAAAAGGCCGTCAACATGGCGCGTCAGATGGATGTTCCGATTCTCGGCCTCGTTGAGAATCTGAGTTACTACAATCGCTCGGACTGCGGGAAGCCCCATGCGGTCTTCGGTGAGAGCCACATCGATGAAATTGCGGCCGGTCACGGACTCAAAGTGCTTGCAAAGGCACCGATTGACTCCGCATTGCCGCGGCGGTCGATGCGGGTAAGGTTGAAACCCTCACGGCACCGTGGCTTGACGAAGCGGTTGCCGCAGTGACGGGAGATAAGAAGGCAGAGTGATAACAAGAGGCGGCAATCCGAACAGCGAACTTGAGCAATCCATACTCCGTGCCCCGGGCGAATTCCAGGTTCCGGAGAGCATGGTCGCATGGGCGCAGCAGTTTCAGGATGCCATGATGATGTACAGTTGTGCCATACGGGAAGTTAAGACCAAGCTGGAAGTTTTTAAACGATGAGCTCGGTGCGAAATCAAAGAAATCCCATTGAGATGATTAAGTCGCGGGTCAGCAGCCGCGGAGCATTGTCGAAAAATTAAAGCGCAAGGGCTATCCGCTGACCCCTGCAGGCCATGCAGGATAATCTGGACGACATTGCCGGTATACGTGTCATCTGTTCCTTTGTGGACGATATCTATGCGATTGCGGGGATGATGATGCGTCAGGACGATGTGCGCGTTCTTCAGATTAAGGATTACATCAAGAATCCGAAGGACAACGGCTACCGCTCCTACCACATCATTGCGGAAGTCCCGGTCTATTTCTCCGAACAGAAGAGCTTTATCCGGGTGGAAATACAGATACGCACAATCGCCATGGATTTCTGGGCGAGTCTGGACCACGAACTCGAGTACAAGAAGGAAATCCCCGATGCCGAGGAGATCTCGAGGAACTCCGCGCCTGCGCGGATATCATCGCGGATACCGACGAGAAGATGCTTGCGATACGTCGCCGCCTCGAGCAGAAGAGTGCCGCGGGTTGAGAGAGAAGCGCGGCAAAGGCGCGGATAGATGAGTAAAAAAAAGAGAGTCATGCGGTTGCATGACTCTCTTTTTTCATTCCGAACAACTTACGCGAGACGCTTTACAAAGTGTCCCTCGATGCTCACCTTCTCGTTGATGACGACAAAGGCCTGCGGATCGATTGCGTAGATGACAGACTTGAGCTGTCGCACCTCGTACTTCGAGACCGCACAGAAGAGAACGCGGGTCTCTTCGTTCGTGTAAGCGCCGTGCGCGCCCCAGGTCGTGACACCGCGGCCGAGCTGCTTCAGAATCGCTGCTTCGAGCGAGTTGTCCTTGCTCTTTGTGATAATCGTGACCAGTACGTTGATATTCTGGGTGTGCATTCTGTCTTCGGCGACCGTGCAGACAGCCGTGCAAATCAGAGAATAGATAACGGTCTGCGCGTTGAAGAGGAAGAGGCAGATGCCGTAGAGCACAACGTTTACGCCGATACCGACCTTTGCGACGCTGAAATCCTTTTTCCACTTGATGAGCAACAGCGCAATGACATCCATGCCGCCCGCGGATGCGCCGTTTCGAAGCATAATACCGAGGCCGAAGCCGGAGACCAGTCCGCCGACAATGCAGGTGGAGAGCATATCGTCCATCACGTGTACCACGGGAATCACGGAGAGGAAGAACGAAATCAGCGTGGTCGTGAACAGCGTTTTCCAAAAGAATTTTTTGCCGATGGCGCGCATCGAAATCAAGAGCACCGGAAAGTTGACGCAGTAGTAAATAATACCGGCGATATCAAAATTTCCGGTGTTGAGGTGTAAGAGTGAGACCAAACCGGTACGAATCAGCTGGCATACACCGAAGAGACCGCCGGAGTAGAGCTTGGCAGGAACAATAAACCAGTTGGTCGCAGCCGCATAAATCAGTGCGCCGACGGTGGCACCGAGAAGCTGCGAGAGCAGAGCCTTATGTTCCGAATGTTTTTTGTCGAGTTCCATAGTGACGCCCCCCTTGTTTATCATGTAGAGCATCATAACATAAGAACTACGGTAAAGATACAGCGGAAGTGGCTTTTTCCGTACAAAACTGTCTTTTTTGAACACAGCTTTTCCTTGAAATCAAAAAGGCGGAATGTTATAGTTTCAATGGTATACATTTACATAGAAGAAGGAGGTGACCGGGATGAGTGACAGTGATGGTGGAGGGCGAAGTAGAACCGCTGCGAACAGGGTGTTTCACGGGATTTGCGCTCACAGGCAGCCCGGGAACCTTTTGGAATCTCGAAAGTAGTGAGGGGCTTTGTGCCGCTCTCCTGTTCGCCGCGCCTCCGGTTTAGCTGTCAGTGCGCAACCCGTCGGCGAACTGCCTTGTCGGTTCAGGTGAAGAGAGAGGAGAGTATGGGAGAAAAGGGCATGAAGAACCGTGAAGAACTCCAGCAGGAAATTCTGGAAATTCTCCGCGGAAGAAAGTCCCCGAAGATTATGCGAGATGAGCTCGATGAATACCATGCGAGCGATTTGACTGCAGCGCTGGATGAGATTAACTTAGAAGAGAGAGCGTTTTTATCGTCTGCAGAGCGATGAAGACCTCGCGGAAGTAGTTAGAGCACAGCGATTACGCTGATAAGTATCTGGGGGAGATGAGCCTGCACCGTGCGGCGAGTGTCCTCACCAGAATGGAGCCGGACGTTGCCGTCGACTTGATGAAGGAGAGCGATTCCGTAAAGAAGAAGGAGTGGCTTGAACTCATGGATCCGGAGTCCAGAGCAAAGCTGCAGAGCCTTGCTCTTCGACGAGGATTTGATCGCAAGCCGCATGACGACGAACTTTGTCTGGCTGTACAGCAATATGACCGTGCGGGAGGGTATGAAATCCCTCGTCGAGCAGGCGGAGGAGCACGACAACATCTCCGTGATTTATGTTTTGGATCCGCAGGGCGTCTTTTACGGTGCCATCAATTTAAAGGACTTAATCATAGCCCGCAGAGACACCGAGCTCTCTGACATTATCATGACGCAGTTCCCCTATGTTTACGCCGATGAGCGCATCGAGGACTGCCTCTGGATTATCCGCGATTATTCCGAGGAGAGTATTCCGGTTCTTTCTTCGACAACCGCATACTCGGTGCCATCACCTCGCAGGAAATCGCGGAAGTGGTCGGCGATGAGATGGGAGAGGACTATGCGAAGTTGGCAGGTCTCTCTGCCGAGGAGGATTTGAACGAGCCGCTCCGCATGAGTATCAAGAAGCGTCTCCCCTGGCTGATACTGCTCCTCGGCCTCGGCATGGTCGTCTCGAGCGTGGTAGGCCTCTTTGAGGGCGTTGTCGCGCAGCTCACGATTGTCATGGCCTTCCAGTCCCTGATTCTCGACATGGCAGGTAACGTAGGTACCAGTCCCTTGCGGTCACGATTCGTGCCCTCATGGACGATCAGCTCACGCCGAAGCAGAAGCCAAAGCTTCTCACCAGGAAGTCAATGTCGGTACTTTGAACGGTATCATTCTGGGTCTTCTAGCCTTTGTCGGTGTAGGTCTCTATGTCACCGTGTTCAAGGGCATGCTGCTGCACTATTCCTTCGCAATCTCGGGCTGCATCGGTGTATCGCTCGTTGTCGCGATGTTGATTTCGAGCTTGGTCGGTACCGCGGTTCCGATTTTCTTCAAGCACATCCACATCGACCCGGCAGCAGCTTCTGGTCCCCTGATCACAACCATTACCGACTTGGTCGGCGTTGTGACCTACTACGGACTTGCGTGGCTTTTGCTCATCGAATTCATTCACCTGTAAAACACAAAGAGTCGCAACCTCTGTCCGGGAGGAAGCGGCTCTTTTTCATTTCACTTCGCTTTTCGGAGTCATAGGAAAAAAGCGGTGCCCCCATAACCCGGTAGTATCAGTCGTTGTGGGGTTTTCGTCTCCTTAGAAACAGATTTATAGGACAAAGCCAAATAGAGTTGGTGAACACACCGCAACGCCGGTAGCATCAATCGTTGCGGGGATACTATCTTCTTTGTATACATCTTCCTTTAAACAGCGTCACTGACTCTTTTTCCCGCTTAGCCTTTTTCAACCGCTCGGACAAAGGATGAAAAACGATAACAGAAGCGGAATAAAATCAAAAACAGAAGCTGTGCTACGGTCCGCGTCGGGAGCAATACAGGTACTATCCGAAATGAATCGGGAAAGCGCGCAAAAGGCTTGAACCCTTTGTGAGAAGAATGGTAAAGTAAGAGTCAAGGGTATTGAAACCACAGTTTTTCTGATTTGAAAAGGGTGCATGAAATTGCTACGGAAGTTTGTGTGTGCCGCATCGATTGCGGCAATCTCGGCTTGCCTCGTGATTCCGTCGATGGCGGCAACGGCGCAGTGGAAGCGCAATGACAAGGGCTGGTGGTATGAGGAGGCGAACGGCTCCTATCCGACCGCAACATGGAAACTCATCAACAATAAATGGTACTACTTTTGACGGCATCGGCTACATGGCCGAGAGCCGCTGGATCGGAAATTACTATGTCGGTGCCGACGGCGCCATGCTGGTCAGCACCGTGACGCCCGACGGCTACTATGTCGACGAGACGGGAAAAGTGGATTGAGGGAAAGATGGCTTCTCCACGTGAGTAAGAGCAGTGCGGCCGGAAAGAGAAGAAGCGGCGGCGGTGGCGGAAGCAGCCGCGGCAGAAGAGGCGGCGGTTCTCGCGGCGGCAGCGGCGGCGGTTCCGGTCTTTCCTACGGCGGCGGCGTAGCGGCGGGAAACACCGCGAATACCGGCAATGTCGGAACGAGCGGAAACGGCGGCAATGTTAGTGAATGCGGGCAATGCCGGCAATGTTATGAATGCGGGAAACGGCGGCAATGCTTTGAACACGGGCAATGCCGGCGACAGCGCGACTACGGCAGGCGCAGCGGGAACGCAGCTTTCCGGTGAGGAGGGCAGAGTCATCTCCGAGCTGATGTCCATGGGGCTCAGCGAGAAGGAAGCAAAGCTCTACTACGGCATTAACGCCTACCGTGAGAGTCTCGGTCTTCCGAAGCTTTCGCTCTCGAAGTCTTTAACCATGGTTGCGAGAACCCACGTGGCGGATTCCAATGCGCACACCCCGGAAAACCAGGTGGATGCGAGAGGCATACAGGGTAATCTGCACAGCTGGTCTGCCTACGGCAGTTGGACGCCGGTCGTCTATACCTCCGACCATAATTACGCAGCCTATATGTGGAGTAAGCCGAGCGAACTCACGTCCTATCCGGGCAGCGGCTTTGAGATTTCCGCTTGGTACAGCCTTACGATGACGCCCGAAGTGGCGCTTGACTCCTGGAAGGGCTCTCCGGGCCACAATGCTGTCATGACGACGCAGGGCATGTGGTCGGATTTAAAGACCATGGGTGTCGGTATCGACGGCAAGTATGCGCATGTCTGGTTCGGTCAGGATGCGGATCCGGCTGGTTACTATGAGGTGACGGGCTATTCGGTGCTTCAGCCGTAAGTTTTGTTTCATCGGCCACCTAAGAAAAAAAGCCCTTGCTTTTTTTGAGCTCGCTCTGGCTATAATGAAAGCCGTGCTGCGGGGCGTGGCTCAGTTTGACTAGAGCGCACGGCTGGGGGCCGTGAGGTCGCAGGTTCAAATCCTGTCGCCCCGATTTGAATGAAACAGGAGATTGCGAAATCTCCTGTTTTTTTGTTACATGCTCACAGCATCTGCACCGTTATCTTTATTTGCAATAGCTAATCGTGGGGATGCCGCTCTGTTTTTTTGTAAGAACACATGGTATAATTGCACATGTGTCAGCGCGATAAAGGATTGTTTTCTATGAAAAAGCTGATAGCCTTTGACTTTGATAAGACACTCTACGATCATCAGACGCTAAGCATACCCGAGAGCGCCGAGCGGGCACTTCAGGCGCTCAGAGAGCGGGGGCACATCATTGTGCTTGCGACCGGGCGGGATATGTCGACCCATTATTCCAGGCCGTATCTTGACTTGGTTAACGCCGCGGCGCGCGTCGAGCAGAACGGCGCAAAGGTCGTTGTCGGCGACAAAGTGCTGTTTGAGCACTTCATCGACCGCGGGCTCTTTAAAGCGAATGATGGACTATGCGGAGCGGACCGGCATAGGCTTCGGCGTGACCATAGAGGATGAGGACTATTACCTGAACCCGGAGCGCATCCGCGAGGCGGAGATGAAGCGCTGGGGGCAGTGCGGACGGCAGTTTAAGGATGCGGAGAGCGCTCCTTACGAGGGATATCCGCACAGTCAACTTTATCGGCACGGAGGAAGAGGCAAAAGCCATGGAGCAGGCCTTTCCGGAGCTGCAGCTCCGCATGTTCTCCGTGAACTACGGCGCCGACATCATTGAAAAAGGCATCAGCAAGGCAGAGGGCTAAAGAAACCTGCGCGTATTACGGCTTGGAGATGAGCGATGTCTAGTGCCTTTCGGCGACTCCTACAACGACAGCGAAATGCTGGAAGATAGTGGGGTCGGCATTGCGATGGGCAATGCCAAGGAGGAACTCAAGGAGATTGCGGATTACATCACGAGCCCGATCGATCAAGATGGTATTTGGAATGCCTGCAGACACTTTCAGCTGGTGTGAGTGCGCAGGAAAATCACAAGGAGGCCGATATGAGAGAAGAACTGAAGCAGCATGCGAGGCGATGAAGAAGCGTGGAATCACGGTTTATTATCAGCCGTATTCCGATGCACACGGCAGTGAGGAAATCAGTGCCAGAGATCAGAGCGTTCGCAAAATCAGTGGGTTCACGGGAGATTCCTGCACCCTGGTGGTGCTGGAGAAAGAGGCATTCCTCTGGACGGACAGCCGTTTCTTCGTGCAGGCGAACATCGAGCTGAAGGACAGCGGCGTTGAGCTGATGAAGGCAGGCGTTCCCGGTACGCCGACCATTGTCGAATACTTGGAGAATCATTTCCCGGAGGGCGGCACCCTTGCATTCTATGCACCGCTGCTCGGAACGAATACGGGCAAGGAGCTGAAGGAGTTTGTCGCGAAGAAGAAGGGCAAGCTGATTACCGACATCGACCTTGTCGATGATATCTGGAAGGATCGCCCGGAGAGAAGCCATGAGCCGATCTGGGTGCATGATATCAAGTACGCGGGCGAGGAGGCAAAGAGCAAGATCGATCGCGTGCAGGCGGAGATGAAGAAGCTCGACGCTTCCGTCTTCCTGACCGGCAGACTGGATGAGATTTCCTGGGTCACGAACCTGCACGGCGCAGATATCTCCTGCAACCCGGTCTTCCTGTCTTACCTCATGGTGAAGGCTCGCTCCGCGAAGCTCTTCTGCCAGGAGAATGCACTTACCGATGAGGCAAAGAAGCATCTGGAGGAGCAGGGCATTGCGGTCGGCTCCTACGACGACTTTATCGCGGCTGTCGGCAAATTGAAGGACGAGCGCGTCTTGACCGATCTCCGTGACCTGAACTTCGCGGTTTACAATGCGGTCGTTGACAAGAACACGATTGTGGACGAGCTGAGCCCGATCTCCCTGATGAAGATCATCAAGAACGATACCGAGCTCAAGGGCTTCCGCGATTGCCATGTGCGTGACGGTGTGCATCTGACCCGCTTCCTCTACTGGCTCAAGAAGACCATCAAGGAGGGCAAGGCGGATACTTACACCGAGTACGATCTCGGCGAGAAGCTGAATTCGTTCCGCGCAGCGGATCCGAAGTATGTGACCCTGAGCTTCTCTACCATCCCGGCTTACCAGGCAAATGCGGCAATGGCACACTACATGCCCTCCAAGGAGCAGAGTGATGTCGTAAAGCCCGAGGGACTTTTCCTTGTGGACTCCGGCGCACACTATCTGGACGGCACGACGGATGTCACGAGAACGCTTGCGCTCGGCGATATCACGCCGGAGCAGAGCCGCGACTACACGCTTGCTGTCATCGGCATGCTGAATCTCATGTTTGCGGTATTCCTGTACTATGCGACCGCTCCGCTGCTTGGACACCCATGCGCGTCAGGCAATGTGGAAGTTCGGCAGAGACTACGGTCACGGTACCGGCCACGGCGTCGGCTTCGTGAACAATGTCCACGAGCTTCCGGTCTCGGTTCGCCCGTGGCCGCATCCGGACCGCAGAAGAGAGGTTACCTTCCAGCCGGGCATGGTGACGAGTGACGAGCCGGGTGTCTACATTGACGGCGCTTACGGCATCCGCATCGAGAACATGCTGATTTGCGTGAAGGATACGGAACATGAGGGATTCAACTGCTTCGAGAACCTGACCTGGGCACCGCTCGATCCGGACGCTCTGGATCTCAGTGTCATGTCGAAGGACGATATCCGCCGCTTTAACAAGTATCAGAAGCGCGTTCGCAAGACCATTGCGCCGCTGCTTCCGGAAGAAGAGAGAGAATGGCTCATTCATGAGACAAGAAAAATCCGCCGCGAGAAAAAGCACTGAGCGGCACAGTGATACGGAAAAGAAAGCGCTTTTGAAAAAAAGCGGCGCAGCGAAACCAGCTGCGCCGCTTCGCGCTGTCAAAGAGACGGGACGCTGTCCCCATGAAAAGCGTTGCGGCGGCTGCTCCTTTAGCGGCCTGCCCTACGAAGAACAGCTTAGGAAAAAGCAGAGACAGGCAGAGAAACTGCTCGGCAAGTTTTGTAAGGTCGAGCCCATTGTAGCGGCAGCGGAGCCTTTGCACTATCGGAACAAGGTGACGGCGAGCTTCGGTTTTCAGAATAAGAAGCTCGTGGTCGGTGTATATGAGCGGGACAGCCACAGGGTGGTTCCGATTGACCATTGCCGCATCCAAAACCGCGCGGCAGATCGCATCGTCCACATCATCCGCGATTTGGCGGTCTCTTTCCGTCTGAAGGCCTATGACGAGGACTTAAGAATCGGGACGCTCCGCCATGTTCTGGTTCGCACTTCCGAGGCGACCGGTCAAATCATGGTGGTGCTCGTGACCGGTACGCCCATATTCCCGGGCAGCAAGAACTTCGTCACGGCCCTCAGAAAGCAGTGTCCGGAGATTACGACCGTCATCCAGAACATCAACCCGCAGAAAACCAGCATGATACTCGGAGAGCGCGACAAGGTGCTCTACGGCAAGGGCTATATCGAAGATGAACTCATGGGGCTTACGTTCCGCCTATCTCCGGCCTCCTTTTATCAGGTGAATGCGAAGATGACGGAGAAGCTCTACGAGACTGCGCTCTCGTTCGCGAAGCTGAGTTCAAACGACACGGTGCTCGATGCTTACTGCGGCGTGGGCACCATAGGCATGGCGGCCTCCCGCAGCGCGGGACAGGTGATCGGCGTTGAGCTCAACAAGGCCGCCGTTCGGGACGCGATTGCGAACGCGAAGCGGAACGGCATCGAGAACATACGCTTCTTTGCGGACGATGCGAGCGATTTTCGCTGCGCATTGCGGAGCGTGGAGAGAAGCTCGATGCAGTCATCATGGACCCGCCGCGAAGCGGCAGCACCGAGCGCTTCCTTGAGAGCGCCTGCAAGGTAAAGCCGAAGCGCATTGTCTATGTCTCCTGCAATCCGGAGACCCTCGCGCGGGATTTGCAACTCTTAAAGCGTTGGAACTACCACTGTGAGCGCATTGTACCGATTGATAATTTTCCGTTGACGGAGCACTTGGAGACGGTGTGTCTCTTGAGCAACCGAAAATCGGATACGAAAGTCAGGATCGATGTGGATCTGGAAGACTACTACCGTATCAAAGACGCCAAGAAGAATCAGGACTGAAAATAAAACACCGAAGTTAAGCAAAAAGCAAAGCTGTTGATGTGTAAAAGCATTGGCAGCTTATTTTTTCGCTGGGATGATTGTAAGATGAACTAGGACAATAAAAAAGAGCCGATGACGAACTCGTGGTATGATGAAGCTACCACACACCAACACACCAGGAGGTTCGCCATGGCCCAGAACGAGTATACCACAAATAAAACATATCGCCACCTGACACGCGAAAAGCGCGCACAGATTGAAGTACTGCTGCAATTAAAGCTCCCCAAAAGTCGCATTGCGCGCGAAGTCGGGATTGCAAGGTCAACTTTATATAATGAACTTGCCAGAGGTACCGTGCAGCAGTTAGGACGGAATCTGGAGCCATACACGCGGTACTTTGGAGATTCGGGACAGCGTGTCTACGAACATCGAAGACGAAATAGTCATTGCCCCATAAGGCTGCCGAAAGCCAAGAAATTCGTGCCTTTTGCGGTAAAGCAGATACTGACAAAGCATCTGGCACCTGATACGATTTGCGGTCTTGCCAGAGAAAAGGGCTGTTTCATTGAGCGTGGATTGTTAAAAGCTCGAAATATCGATCTCACGCTAAAGGTCAAACGTAAACAACACCGTAAGGGACATCCGCAGCATAAGCGGCTTTATGGTCTGAGTATTGAAGCTCGCCCCCAAGTAGTTAATCAGCGGGAAGAGTTTGGGCATTGGGAGTTTGATACCGTGGTCGGTCGAAGGAAATCGCAATCCGTTTTGTTGACACTGGATGAGCGAACCACAAGATTTCGACACATTATAAAGATACCCGGTAGAAGCACACAGGCGGTTGAACAAGGTTTAAAAACGCTCCGAGAGCTGTACGGAGAACGATTCAGCCAAGTTTTTCGCTCCATCACAAGTGAGATACCCATATACTATGCTCATCCGTACTCCGCCTACGAACGCTGACTGAACGAAAAGCAGAACTCATTGATTCGCCGGTTCTTGCCGAAGGGGCGTTCTTTTGATGTCGTTACGGATGAGCAAATACGAGAGATTCAGGACTGGATCAATCAACTCCCCCGAAAATCTTTTCATTACAGTTCGCCGGAGAAATTATTCCAGACTGTCCTACTTGATCTTGCAATCTAACCAGAATCACATTCTTTGTACCGACAAGGACAATGTAAGCGCAGAGTACGCTTTGGGTGGCCTTTCCAACAACATCTTCGCTTCGACCTACACATATGTGATCCCAGAAAAGGAGAAGCTGATTGCTCAGGTTGAAGCCGTCCTGGAAAAGTGGGAAGACAAAGAAGAATAACAGATTCCGTACTGTAAGCGGACTGCAAAACAGAATAATTGAAATGTGATAAGAGCGTCGGCGTAAATGTCGGCGCTTTCACTATTTTTGAGAGTGACCGGAATGACGGAGATGTGCCGTTGCTTCGGTTATTTTTTTCGTTAATGAGCAAATAAGGAGGCATTATGGAAAGCAAGATTTACGGATACGTTAGAGTATCCAGCACTGATCAGAATGAAAATCGACAGATGATGGCCTTGAACAAGGTTAACGTTCCGGAGAAGAACATTTTTATGGATAAGCTCTCCGGCAAGGATTTCAACAGGCCACAATACAAGAAGTTGGTACGAAAGCTGAAGCCAGGGGATCTTCTCTATATCCTCAGCATTGACCGCCTGGGCCGCAACTATGAAGAGATCCAGAACCAATGGCGCATTCTGACAAAAGAAATCGGCATTGACATCTGTGTTCTTGATATGCTGCTTCTGGACACCAGAAACGGAAAGGATCTGATGGGAATATTTATCGCAGATCTGGTATTACAGATACTATCGTTTGTGGCGCAGTCGGAACGTGAAAAATATCAGAAAGCGCCAACAGGAAGGCATAGCTGCGGCAAAGGCCAAAGGAGTGAAGTTCGGCAGACCGCCACCCCTTTACCGGAGAATTTTCATGAAGTGCATCAAGCTTGGCGAAACAAAAAAATGACACTCCGGCAGGCGGCTGAAGCCTGTGGAATGCCTGAAGGCACATTCTACGGAAAGGCCCGAAAATATGAGAAATCCGATTAAAGAAAGATGGTCAATAATTTGGAAATGTGTACCTTTGCAAATTTGACGAATGCAATCTTACACAAGACATTGTAGCAAAAAGCGTTCCACTTTTTGCAATAAGGTTGTTCAGTTTTCGCAAGAAATTATTGCGCAAATTGCAATAACAAGTTGAATATTGATAGTTGAATAACTCCTAAGCACACAGGATGGTTATCCTGGAGGAATGGTTACATTCCTCTTATGTGTTCATAAGCACAGAGCGAGCGGACAGTCAGCCTGTGCTACCGAACGCTACGCGACCACGGTGTATATCCCTGTCCAGTTCGTCCTCAAAGAGCTCATCCGGGGTTGTAACCGAGCATCTTCCTCGGAAGGCTATTGCACCAGACTTCGATCTGGCAGATCTGCTCGTCCGTGAAGCTGTCAATCCTGCAACTCTTGGGGATGAATCTGCGGATCAGGTCCTCCAGGCCAGACAACAGTGAGAACTCGGAGCCGTTGTCCGTGGTGATCGTCTTGAAGACATCATCCCAGTGTTCGTCGTACTGGGATCTGATCTCCCGAAGCGCTTCCATGACTCCGTTCGGATTGCGGCCCGGTATGCGGATCATCCAGTATTCGGGGTCTTCCGTTCGATCATAGTAGGGTAGTGCGTCATCGTTACCGTTTTTGACCAGATGACCAGGTCCACCTTCCAGTGTCCGAACTCCGTACGATCTTCGATGCTGGCTGGCCGTTCCTCGATGCTTCTGCCCAGAACTAGCTTTGTTTTCGCGAACTCGTGCTGTTTTGGGTGAGCGATGCAGCTTTTTCCGGAAGATCAATGTTTCTGATGTTCAGTAGCCCAAGATCTGCGTAGCCGTAAAGCGTTTTTCGTGCAGACGATCTGCTCTCTGGTGAACGTTCCATCCTTCAGAGCGCGGTGGGCACAGACATCCAGCGACCATCCGTCTTCAAAGAAGTGCTCTACTACATAAGAGATGAAAGCGCTCTTTTCAAGAAGATCATAGTGACGGCAACAAGCTTCACGATTCTTCTCGTAGGCGGCCTGCCCGACTTTTGCCTTGTAACGGAAGATGTTGCCCTTATAAAGAGTGACGGTACCGCGTTTGATCTCGTTACGAACGGTGTTTGGCGCGCAACCTAACTCTCCGGCGATCCTGTTGGGTGTCCATCCATCTTTGAGAGAAGCTTTATGGACTTTTCAGTTTACCTGTTCAACCTGATTTTACAATCGGCTCAAGAAATTATTGCGCTCAACTTACGGGCTTCAAAAGTACACTTTCCAAAATTATAAAGGAGAGGGCAAACAATGAGCGAAGGGTATACTGAAAACGAGATTCGAGAGGAAATGACAGAAGCTTCTGGGGTGAGAATATTGCAAGAAGAGCCAAAGGATAAGGACGAAGTGCTCAAGGAGGAGGGCACCCCTGTCGAAGAGAAGCGTGAGGAGGATGGAGACTCAAAGAAAACAATATCCAAGAATAAGATGGAGATTATTGGAACAATAGTAGCGATAGCAGCCGTTATTGCTATAATCAGTTTTATTCCATCAAAATTCAAAAGAGTCGAGAATGAATGTGAGCATATTGCAGGTATGATTAGCTCAGGAAAGGGGTATTTTACAATTGAAACAATCCCTGATTCATGGGATAATATGGATTCAACATTCCGTGAAATCATGTTACCTTCTCACGAAAAGCATGCATTGGAAGCCATCAAATACGCAAATAATGAATTGGGATTTCCCGGTTCGGTTTATTCTGATATGTTAAATACGAATGCTTTGATGGGACGACAAACGGAAGAAACAAATAAATATAAAGTTTCATGGACATATCATCCAGATGATGGCTTAAAGGTAACATATTCGAAAAAGTAGCTCAAAACATCTTTACAGGAGGGATTATGGCAGATTCTGTTGGAACCAAAGAGGCGGCCTTTATAACCGGCTTTTCGCAGGCAACAATCTGTAAATGGTGTCGAGAGAAAAAGAAAGACCCTCGAGTTGAACAAGACGCGATAGGAAGCCCATGGAGAATACCTAAAGATTCACCAATCCTAAAAATGAGAAAGAAATAATACTGCTACTACAGTATTAAAGATAGAGCAAAATCCATCTTTGATTTGCTCTAGAATATGACGAAAGCCAAGGCATCGCCCTGGCTGAGTCATATGAGGAAGCCGTTGAGCTTCGCTCCCCGCATACTTGCGGATGGCAGCGAAATACTCAGCGGCTATTTTGTGGAAGCTTCCAGTGAACGGTTCCTCAAAATCCGGAGAAACTGAAATGCGCTGTCGGGACACAAGCGGGGTTCAGGTTTGCCGGGGTGGAGGTCAAGGGGGATGCAATTCCCTTTGGCAGAGTTAAGAGACGGCAGGCTCTTATCTGGGTTCAGGGGCGAAGCGTCCTGATCAAGTCGAGGGCAGACAGCCCCGCCCAGTTAAGTGATGGGAACCGTCACTTAGTAGTGGGTATTACCTGCCAACACACTCTTCAGTTTTTACTGATTTGGAGAGGCAGGTCTTCAGCATGATTTTCATTTTTCAGAAGAAAGAGAGGTAGTCAATGGAAAAACAAAGAGTTACAAGACACAACGGAAGGCATGGCAAGAATGGAACTTACAATCCGAAACACAATGACCGCAGATTCGATATCGCCAACAGTGAGCATATCGATCAGGAACGTGCGAAGCAGAACGTGTACTGGGACTGTTATCAGGGATTTCATTTCCCGAAAGATTAGGAGCAGGAAGATAATGTCGTGTATTCCTTTGAACAGATTGAGCGAGCTTATTATTCTGATCGCTACGATGATTTTTGTGAAGCGCAACATGAACGAAATCGGAAGACCGGACACTCAAGCCGTGACCGCACAACGGATGATTTCTGGAAAGACAAAAGACCTGTCCGGAAGAATCCCTGATCCAGATCGGCACGATGGAATTATCTGTTCGCCTGCCCTTCTGGCGCAGATCGCGACAGAGTTCTTTGAAGAATTTTACCGCCGCTTCGGCGAGAACATCCATATCCTGGGCTGGGCTTTGCATCTGGGTGAAGCGACCCCACATATCCACGAGCGAAATGTCTTTGATTGTGAAAACCGATACGGTGAGATCGCCCCACAACAGGAAAAAGCTCTGGAAGCACTGGGCTTCGACCTGCCGGATCCGGATCAGAAACCAAGCAGGCTGAACAACAGGAAGATGACTTTTGACGCTGCCTGCCGCGCGATGCTATTTGATATCGCTAAGAGGCACGGCCTGCATCTGGAACAGGAACCGGAATACGGCGGAAGGGCTTATTTGGAAAAACAGGATTATATCCTGATGAAGCAGAAACAAAAACTCGCGGAACAGGCTGAAGAGATCTCCGGACAGGAAGAGAAAGTGGACAGGCTCACGGTCCAGATCGAAGACACAGAGAAGTTCATCGATGAAGTCTCCGAGAACGCTTATGAGACTGCGGTGGAAGTGGTCACGGACAAGGTGATCGAGGAAACGCATAACGCGGACTTTGACGAGATCGAAAAGGTGAAGAGATCACTGACTTCCGATAACACCAGAAACACGCCGCAACAGAAAAGCATTATCACGCAGACTCTGGATATCCTGATGAAGCGATTCAAGGGATTGACCAGCCATATCTCTGAAAGGCTTTCGGCAGTATTCGGGGACCCGGTTCAGAAGAAAGTCCTGCAGGAATCGATCCGCAGGTCAATCGTAGTCATCGACTTCGGAGTCTTTTTTCATATGCTGGGGTCGGAGAATTTAGTCGGTTAGGGCGTCGTAGTTTTTCTGGTCGCCGACGGCTTTGACGAGGTCTTTTTGTAGTTCTTTCAGTCTGGCCTGTATGCCGTCCGGCGAGAGTGTGTCGGTCGTGACAACCGCTCTGGCGATGTTCTCTTGCAGCTGTTTCAGGAATACTTTTCTGCTGCTTAGGATTTGGTTGAGCGCTTTGACGGTTATTTCTTCGAGGATGGTTTCGTTGACTGTTCGGTTGGTGCAGGGACCGTCAAGATTTATGCGCAAATTGGTTTGCATCCTATGATTGAGAGTATGAAAGTTTTTCTGTAAAAACGGAATAAGAAATACCTTCAGGGCTCCTGTGATATACACTAATCACAGGAGTCCTTTACTATGGCAAAAAGAGAAAAGAAACCCGTCAACAAAGTCGTGATGACCGAAGGCAAACGCCAGATTATCCAGCAACTCCTACAGGAATACGACATTGAGACTGCCGAGGATATCCATGATGCTCTCAAAGACCTGCTCGGCGGCACCATCAAGGAGATGATGGAAGCCGAGATGGATGACTACCGTAACGGCTACAAGGAAAAGACTGTCAACTCCAGCTACGGTTCTATGCGAATCGACGTCCCGCAGGACCGCAAGTCCACGTTTGAGCCTAAAGTCTTAAAAAAGCGGCAGAAAGACATTTCTGAGATCGATCAGAAGATCATCTCCATGTATGTCAAGGGGATGACCACCCGCCAGATCTCTGACACGCTCATGGATATCTATGGTTTTGAGGCCTCTGGGGGATTCATATCGGACGTGACGGATAAGATCCTGCCCCATCCTCTACATCGATGCAATCCACTACTCAGTTCGGGATAATGGGATCATTCGGAAGATGGCGGCCTACGTCATCCTCGGGATAAGCTGCGAAGGAAAGAAAGATGTCCTGACGATCGAGGTCGGCGATAACGAGAGTGCTAAGTACTGGCCGTCCTCAACAGCCTTAAGAACCGTGGGGTTAAAGATATCCCATTATCTGCGTTGACGGGCTGACTGGGATCCGCGAGGCGATCCAGACGGCTTTCCCGAAGGCAGGATATCAGCGCTGCATCGTCCACCAGGTCCGGAACACGTTAAAATACGTGTCAGACAAAGACCGCAAGGCCTTCGCCAATGACCTTAAAACGATCTATAATGCTCCCAACGAGGGACAGGGGCGCGCCAATCGGGACCGGATCACAGAGAAGTGGTCGGAGAAATATCCGAACGCCATGAAACGCTGGGAACGCGACTGGGATGTCATCACTCCGATCTTCAAGTTTTCCGCAAATGTGAGAACCGTCATCTACACGACGAACGCGATTGAGAGTCTGAACGCCACATACCGCAAGCTGAATCGTCAGAGAAGCGTTTTCCCCAGTGTCCAGGCTCTTCTGAAGGCTCTGTATCCGGCCACCTTTGAAGCTATGAAAAAATGGAGCATGACAATCCGGAACTGGGGGCAGGTTTACGGCGAGCTGTCGATCATGTACGAAGACCGGCTTCCCGAATGACACGATAAACAGCCGAAACGGGCGGATTTCTCCGTCCGCTGTAGACATGTCAACCTGTATCCGTTATATAATAAGCAACCGTCTGAAGGTCGATAACGCTGCTTTTTGTAAGCCCTCAGACATAAATCCTATCACAGGAAATCCTATTTACAGAGATTTCTTCACACACTCGCGCAACCTAACTCTCCGGCGATCCTGTTGGGTATCCATCCATCTTTGAGACGAGTTTGAATGACAACACGTTCTTCAAATGAAAGATGTTTACCCTTCCTGAGTTCAGTTGTAGAATGTACTTGGTCCATAGGTCTTCTCCTTGTGAATGATGATTGAGCACATACATTCTACCAAAGAGAAGCTTTATGGACTTTTCAGTTTATTTGTTCAACCTGATTTTACAATCGGCCATCAGAATTAATATTAAGATCAATCATGAATGTAAGAAGGAGAATTTTTGGATATCTGCTGACTGGATGGGGTGTCTTCTGTTTATGCCTGTTCATTGCAGAGCGGGTGACCGGGCAGGTCGTTCTGATAAGGTCAGTCAGACTGAATCTGGATGATTTTCTGTTCATCCTGCTAAGTCTTCTCTGTGTCGGTGCAGTTTCCTTTTTGATTCGTACATGGTGCAAAACGGTACGGAAGTCGGTAAAAGCATTGCTGGTCTGTGGCTGGATCGGGGTTATCTCCGGACTGCTGTTGGGGAGTCTGATCTGGTTGGGACGTCATGCAGTTACGACCTGGCACGAATTCGATTCACCGGATCAGCAGTATTCGCTGGTCGCGGGAGAGTCTACATTTCTGCTCCTCGGCAATATCCGACTTTATGAACGAACTTCACCGATATTCATCAGGGAGCTTGATGCCACCCTGTTCCCGGATGACGGCTTTGCTGCCATTGCAAGGGGTGCATATGAGATCTCCTGGGTAGGAGATGTGGTAACGTTGTCTGTCGATCAGAATTATGATGACCTGTGGGAGAGTGTGAAATTGGATATGGCAGATGACGGTAAAGTGCTGGCTTCATATAGCTATTATCCGGATGGCAGGCCTGACTGGCGGGATGAGCAGGAAAAAACCTCTGGAAATGAGGAAACAGAATATGGATCAGCTGATGCTGAACGGGCAGATGAATATCCTGATGAAGGAGAGCTGCAGATTATTAACGGCCTGCTGGCTGTAGCACGTACAGTTGGTGATGCAGATGTAGATGAGGCGAATGTCACATATACCGCGAAAGGGACGCCGGAGTTCGTGATTTCATCAGATTCGGAGGCGTATACCCATATCCTGTATAATCGCGAATCCACGAATGGGAAATGTGCACTGTACTCTATCAGTCAGCAACGGATAAGGAGGGAGATTCAGATCCGCAGATCATGCGGAGATGTACGCATATGAATACGCCAGTGGCAAAGTCATCATGGCAGGCAGACATGCCTGGAGTGATGTAGGTACAGATGAATACCGTGAAGCGACGGAGAATAAAAATCCCAGTTTGTCGGAAGAAAACTGAATATGCTTTTTACTGAGATCTCGCACCAGAAAAGGTTCGGGATCTTTTGCCCTGAAGGGGAGTAAAGGTTCGGGATCTTTTTGCCCTGAAGGGGAGTGTGAAGAAATCTCTGTAAATAGGATTTCCTGTGTATTGACACTATCTGGCACTCGGCGATGATCGTGTGTCTTTTTCGTTTGTCGGGCAAAAAGGCTCCCTAGTAATTGGTTTTTCTCCCAAAACGTTGATATAATTGGGAGCAAATAAAAGCGATTGGGAGAAAGAAAAAGACAAAAGACAATTAGAAAATTTGATTACTCCATATTAAAAAGATAGAACATGGGATAATGGAATACTGTCATAAGTCTCACAGATACAGGAGTATAAAGGCAAGCAGGAATTATTTACAAGGCAAAAGCCGAGGGAGCTTAAACGTCTTATTGAGATAGCCAGGATACAGAGTACGGAAAGCTCTAACCGTATTGAATGGATTGTAACAACCAATCCAAGGTTAAAACAGCTTATGGACGATAAGACCACGCCAAGAAATCGTGATGAAGAGGAAATTCTCGGCTATCGAAATGTTTTAGCTTTGGTGCATGAAGATTATAATGCCATACCGGTAAGACCTAACTACATCCTGCAGATGCATAGGGATTTGCTGCGGTTTACAAATCTATCATATGGCGGGAGCTTTAAAACTGCGCCAAATGAAATAGACATGGTTCTTGGCAATGGAAAGAAAGATACTGATTCCGTGTTTTATACTGGATTTTCTCGCATTCATCCATTTAATGACGGAAACGGAAGAATGAGCAGACTTCTTACGCTGCTCTTTGCTTTATCGCAGCGGATATATGGTCGGACAGTATATCAGTATCGAAAAAGGCCATTGCGGGTACAAAAAGAGTCGTATTACAAGGCTCTTGGCGGATGCCGACAAACTGTGGCATGAAGAAAAGAATGATCCGAAGCCTTTTTATAAAATATATGCTGGGTGTTATACTCGCCTGCTACAGGAATTTGAGGCGCAGTGACTATTGCAGAAAAAAAGTGGGGGTCAGAAGCACATCTCATGATATCGTAAAGGAATTTGTTCTGAATAAAATCGGAACATTTACGAAGCAGGAAGCGATGATGGCATGTCCGAGTCTCGGGAAGCTCCTCCGTGAATCAGCCCCTAAAAACTAGTCGAGGATGGAACCCTTACACGATTGGGAGCAGGAAGAAAAACGCACTATGTCCGATCGGAAGCTGCCATCTGAAATAGAAATATAAGAGGCGGTCAAGGGTTTATCGGGCTCTGATAACTTTGAAGTTGTAGAGGTGATACGGTGTTATTTCACATTTTTTTAATTCTCAGGAGGAACGAAGGAACTATGGTGGTTCTGCATTCGTTGAAATACAATTTTTGTAAGTTACCAAGTGGAACTGCCACAGATAGATTAGTTGCAGTTGATAGTATAAATAACTGGCAAGATGATTCTTTGTATATAGATGACGAAAATGTATTTTACAAAGAATACAGTAGTATTTTTGATTGTGGTATATATAACAATTTGAAATGCGGAACGGTAGATATATACGGAATCAACTACTATGCACCAGCTTTAATAGATTCTATTATAGAAAGACTTCGTAGAGAAAAACCGGTAGATTATGAAGTATTGATAGAATGGCTGATTAAGTCAAGAAGATATAACGGATTCTACATTTTAGGGTTATAAACAACTTCCAGTTTATCGGGCTGAAAAACACCTGTGGACAACTTCCCTCAAAAGCGGTTTTGTGGATAGTTTCTAAACACAAAAAAATTGAAAACCTCTGACATCAACGGCGTTGTCCTAAGGCACTTGGAGTGTGTGGCGCTGCTGGAAAAGAAGTCATAAGAATAAAGAAAATGGATGAGAATAGAGGTGAAATCAGATGGAGCTCATGGATTACTTAAAGTGGAGAAATGACGTGAGTCTAAGGGCAGCGCCGTTTAATGAAATCGACAATGTCATTTTTGTCTTATCTCGCCTATGCGGACTTCGGGGAACCTCTTGCAGGAAGAAAAGCGGCGTGAGCATCGAAACCTGCTTGAAACGCTTTTGCAAAAACACGACCTGGCAAACGTGCGGGAGAGTAAGCTCTTTATCGAGAGCGCCGCTGTTACTGGAAGACATGGTACGCGGGGCACGCTTCCGGGGAACCAAAGTCGTGCACTTCAGAGAGGTCTTTGACAAGGAAAAGGTGCAGCAGTTCGCGGCGCTCGTCTTTTTGCTTCCGGACGGGACCAGGTATGTCTCGTTTCGCGGCACGGATGCGTATCACCGGTTGAAAGAGGACTTTTGATGAGCTTTTACCGCGGAGACCGAGGGCGCCAAGGAGGCAGTTTCCTATCTGAACGGAGTGGCAGCTTGTGTTGAGGGCGACTTAATCCTCGGAGGACACTCCAAGGGCGGCAACTTTGCGATGTTCGCGGCTGCTTTCTGCGATGATGTGGTCAAAGAACGGATACTCAAGGTCTATAACAACGACGGCCCCGGCTTTCGGGAAGAGATTGTGCGCTCGGCAGCGTACCGAGAGCTGTTGCCGAAGATTACCAACATAGTCCCGCAGACCTCTATCATAGGCCGCTTGCTTTCGAACGAGGCGGCGCATACTGTCGTAAAGAGCACTGCCGCAGGTATCTTTCAGCATGATGTGACGACATGGGAAGTGACCAAGGACAAATTTGTTCGCGCGGAACCGGATGCCTTCAGTGATTTTGTCGAGAAATCACTCGGAACCTGGCTCGAAACCATGGACGACGAGGCGCGGAAATCTCTGGTTGAGACGGTCTTCTCCATGATTGAGATGACGGAGGCTGAGACCTTCCTGGAGTTCGGAGAGAATTTAATCAAGAATAGCGGGCTTATCATAAAGGGGCTTGGGAAGCTCCCGAAAGAGAAGCGACGTGAATTGACAGCTGCACTCGGCAGCCTCGCCGAGGCGGGCAGAGTAACCGTACTCGACAAGATACCCAAAATCAGCTTGCCCGGCGTGGAAGCAAAGTCTCGTGAGGAAGCAGAAGAGCGAAGCGGACAAAATTGATTTTTTTACGATGGTGTTCACGCGGCGGAGTTTGTCTCAGCACGATAATCCGTATCGGAGAGTGTGTGCCGAGATAAGAATCAACTTTGCGTAAATCTTGCGCTTTCAGTGGATTCGTGTCTATAGTAGTTATATATAACTTTGTTTTCGCGTTCGGAAAGGAGGGGCGGATGAAAGGGAAAATCTGGGATCTGTATGCACCTATCTACAGCCGGGCCATGCGGGCGGAGGAGAGAAGCTATGCGTTTCTGTATCGCCGCATTCCGAAATTGGTTCGCGCGAAGGAAGTGCTGGAGCTTGCCACCGGGCCCGGTGTGCTCGCGAAGCGCATTGCGCCGGTCACCGAGCGCATGCTCGCGACCGATTATTCGGAGGGCATGATTGCGGAAGCAAAAAAGGGCGCCTGCCCGAACAACTTGCGCTTTGAGGTTGCGGATGCCCTATCCCTGCCCTATGCGGATGCGAGCTTCGATGCCGTGATCATTGTGAATGCCCTGCATCTTTTGCCGGAGCCCGAGCGCGCGCTGCGAGAAATAGCCCGTGTGCTGAGACCGGACGGTATCCTGATTGCGCCGAACTTTGTGAAGCAGCGGGAGAGCCTGCGGACTCGCTGCTGGGAGGCTCTGCTTTCCTTGGTGGGCGTGCGTTTTACGAATCAATGGACGGCTGCGGAATACAGAGACTTCCTGCGAAAGAACGGCTGGGAGCTTGTGTTTTACAAGGAACTGCGCGAGAGAATGCCTCTGCTTTACACAGAGTGCAAACGAAAATCGAAGCGAGACAAATCGTCTGTCGTTCCGACGAGCGGACAGAATTAAATAGTTATCATAAGTAATTGTTGAGGGACTCGAAAACAGTCCGTTGGGGCGGTTGTCGGATTCCTCTTTTTTATATGGAACTTTGGTACCATTTTTTGCTTTAAATTAAGAATTGTATGCAAAATGTTTGAAATAAAAGACTTTAACTCGGATAAGCGTTCAATAAAAAACAGCAGCACATCTTCATTTATTTGTAAGAAATTCGGATTTGCGCTATACTAGTGAAAATAAAGTGTGGATAAAGAAAAAGTTAAATCGATTAATCTTCGCAAATATTGCATAAATAATTAAAAAGCAGAGTGGGACAAAAAGTGTGGCAGAGTAGCGCTTATCGTCCGTAAAAGCGCGTCTGTCTCGGACACCGTGGATGGGCTCAAAGTGTCGTTTGGTTTTGTTTGCTGTGTACTTTATTCCCAGAAAAAGACTGTTGCGCAAAAGACCGGGGGACTTATGGGAGAAAAAGGCAGAGAAGCAATATGACTATCTGACACTGTGCATTCATTACCGCATCATCTCCTTCTGCTCTCGACGGCTGTCTTTCTCTCGGGCATGTGGGAGAAAGAGATACGCTCTGACCGGCTGGGGCATTATATTCGGTATGTTTCTGTCTTGCCTCATCGGAAACCATTCTCTACGTTCGAGCGGAAAAGAACAAGGACGCGATGGGAGCCGTGCTCGGCGTGGAACTCGCGGCCTCACGGCATTTTTTATTTACCCTGAGCGGCGGGCGCTCGAGTCCTTATCTCTGGTACGTACTCTGTTGCATGATGATCAGCTTAAGCGGAGAGTTCGACGGAAGCACGCCTTGCTCGCCGCAATCTGTGTGTTGCCTGCGCCTTGGTGGGACAGCAGGACAGAAATCCGGTACGGCTTGAGAGCAACATTCTGGTGGGGGTTCTTTGCACCTTCGGAAACTTCACGTGTTGCGGCGACACGTGCAGTCCATACGCGAAGGACGGGAAGAACTATGAGACCCTAAACGCTTGTCTTGTGGAGGAAAACCGGCGCAGCGAGTACGCGCTTTCCGTGTCGCGGACATGTATGAAGGCTTCGCGCTCATGGCGATGACGGATTCCGAACGGGTGCTCGGGGAGCTTGCCACCTTGATTGCGGCGAGTGTATCGCCCGAGGGTTGCGTCCTGATACGGCGCAACGAGGAACAGATGATACGCGAAATCATCATCCGCGGTATGCCGGAAAAAAACAGGGGAAGAGCTGGTATCCCGCGCTACGTCGATGAGTCGAAGCGAAGGAGAAGTGCGAGTCAACGGGCGGCGCTATCAGCTCTTTTCCGTTGAGAGCGGCAGCGGAGACGGCATGCTGATCCTCGGGGCGCCGAATGCGGAGAGTATTGCTGCAAAGGAGAGCGGTCTTAAGGAACTTCTTCGGCGGAACGAGAGTTTTACGTTCGGCTCTGCGGCATCATCTTTCGCGGGCCTCGATATGCAGAGTCAGATGGAGGCGTATATTTCCGCGGAGGAAAAGAACCGGATTGCGGACGAAATTCACGACACGGTGATCCAGAAACTTTTCGGGTTAAACTGCGGCTTAAAGGAACTGGAACTCTTTGTGGAGAAGGAGGAGACAGCGGGGGCCGCACTGCAGCGAATTGTACTCTCCAAAAGACGGCGGCACTCACCATGCGGGAATTGCGGGAGACGGTTTACGGGCGCAATTTTGCCCGCAGCAGGGGAGCAAAGTTTTTGAGGAAGGCTTAGAAGCTATATGGAGGAAGCGGAACGGCAGTACGCTGTCTGTATTCCGCTTGAAGTTGCGAGCGGTATCGAAGAACTCTCGGCGGCACAGAAGACCGTCCTTTATCGCGTGGCCTGCGAGGCAGTCAACAATGCCGCACGGCACGGAGGCGCAAAAGAAATCCGGGTGGAGATTCGCGCGGAGGAAGAAGGCTTTGTCCTGCGCGTAAAAGACGACGGAAGCGGCTTTGAGGAAAGAAGAGTTCTGAGTGCCGGGGGCAAGGGACTTCGCAGTATGAAGAAGGTTGCGGCACTCCTCGGCGCATCGCTTCGCTTAGAGAGCGGTGAAGGACGGGGAACGGAAATCACACTCACTCTTCCGGTGAGCGCTATGCAAAGGGGGAAAGGCGTATGTATCTCGTAGTGGATGACCATCCGCTGGCGCGGAAGGGACTCGAGCAGATCATTCATATGTATTGTCCGGAGGAAGAGGTTCTGGAGGCGGAACGGTGCGAGAAGCGGTGTCGCGCATGGGGGAGGCCGCGGTCAGCGTGGCTTTATCGACATCCGCCTCGGCGCGGAGAGCGGTTTCGATGTGCTCAAATGGGTCAAGGAAAGCCGCTGCGACGTGCGTACCATCTTCATCACTTCTCTTCGCGAGAGCGATTTCTTCCGGGCACGGGAGATGGGGGTGGATGCCTATATCTTAAAAAGACGCCTTTGTGGATGAGATTATGTTCCGGACTGCAGGCGCCGTGCAGCGCGGCAATAAGTTCTATTCCGCCGCGCTCGTGGAAAAACTGAATCAGGCGGCAGAGGAGGACAGAAAACTCGAGGAGCTCACGGAACGCGAAATCGAGGTTCTGCGTCTCATGAGTCGCGGCTGCTCCAACGCGGAAATCGGAGATTTATTGTTTATCTCCTCGGGACGGTCAAGAAACATGTGAGCAGCATACTCGGGAAGCTCGGATTTAAGAGTCGCGTGGAGGCGGTGTTGTTTGCGGGAAGTGCGACAGTCTTTTCGGAACTCAGCGTATAAGACGGGATGATGCGGACAGGAGGTAGAAGAGATGAGGAGACAGGGGGAAAAACTCTTGCCCTGTGCTGTTCTGGCACTTTGTCTGGCAGCGCTGGGTACCGGGTATGCGTATTGGGACGGTACGCCCGTGTCGCCGGGAAGCTCGCAACGGGGCAGCTGGACTGCGCATTTGCGAGCGAAGGGACGTACCGCGCCGAGTTGGTGCGGGATGGCGGAGAGGTGCTTGCGGAAATACCGATGGAGGCGAGAGCGGGTGAGGATGAAAAGAGCATAGCGTTGGTCTTTCCGGAGGGAATGCCGGATGACTTTTTGGGCGGGAGAGCTACCTGTGAATTTCCTGTCCGATTGAAGAAAAGGGCTTGAAGGCAAAGGAACAGGCCGTTGACTTCACTGTCCCCGGAGAGGAGATTCTGCTGACGCCCGAACAGGTCTATCTGGCCCTACCTGATGTCGCCTACGACTGGGATGAGCCGGATGCCTATTTTCTGGAGCCGCAGCGGCTGAAAGTGTTTCAAGCGTGGAGCGGCTTGAGGATGCGCCTCTATTGCTGCCCTGTATCTACGGGCGGAGAGAGAAGCCGGAAGCGCTTATGCCGGAGTTTATCCAGGTGGACGAAGAGAGTCTCATGTCTATGCCGCTTGCCGAGCAGCTGTTTCCGAACAGCGGTGTCTGGGTAGACTATTCCTTTACAAGCGAGTTGCGCATCGATCAGCAGACGGCGGTCAGCGGGAAACGGATTTCCGTATTCGGTGCGCTGACAAGTTATGCTTATTGGACGGATCGCCTGCATGTGAAGGGCTCTGCGGCGTTCCGTTTTCCAGTAGCCGTTCAGTTACTCGAGGCGGGTGAGCTTCCGGCGGATGGCGCCGTGATCGATGACCGTGCCCTTTGCGACCGGATCGAATGCGCGGAAAAACGGGAAAAACGGAAGAAAATCGAAAAACACCGGTAAGAACGGGAGCGTTATGACGGGCGCCTTTTTTTCCTGTTGTTTTTACTGGTCGGAACTGCCGTTCCGGCGTGCAAAAGCGCTTTTTGGAGGGAAATTTGACGCTCTCCCTTCTCTGCTACGGAAGTATGGCGGCTTTTGCTCTTCTTTGCGCTGCCGAGAGTCGGTGTGCATCGTCGCGCTGCCCTTAGGAGGGAATGTGCATCATGCACTGACCGGTGCGGCATTTTCATAGCGCTCCGTTTTGTGAGCGCTGTTTTATGAAATGCCTGAAGGGGAGCCTATGACGGCTCGATCGGCGGCATGGTACGGAATGTGCTTCTCATACTTCTGCCGCTCATTGTGCGCGAGGGCGTTCGCGCCTACGGTTTGGGGCTCAGCAGAAAGTACGTACGCCACCGCACGCTTTCCGTAGTTTTGTTGACCCTGTTGTTTGCCCTGCTGAACTCAATGTGCAGCGGGCACTGCGGCTGGAAGGCGCGGAAAAATCGCTTTGTGTTCGCGGCGGAAACCGTGCTCCCCGCACTTGCGCGGAATGCTCTGCAGACCGGGCTGGTGCTGAGCGGGGAATGTGGCCCTCGGTGCTTTCACAGCGGCGGCATAGGTGTTTTTGAACGGATCTTCCTTTCCTACCGGATCTTCCTTGGCTTGCGAATGCCGCCACAGGACTTTGTTTTCCGGTTTTCTTTCTCCTCTTTGTCAGGGAGCGCTTCCGCGCGGAGGAGTTCGGGGAGCAGCCGGAGCCGCAGGGCAGTTCTCTTGGCTGGTACGCGGAACTTCTTGCGGCCGTGATCTTTTATTGGTTCTGTGTCGGGGTGTTTCCGGTTTATCCGACGGTCATACTGACCGGCAGTATGGAACCGGTCATTCATCCGGGCGATGTGGTACTGAGTGCGAAAACCCGAGAAGAACAGGAGATCACGGCACTTTCGGAGGGAACGGTCATCAGCTTCCGGCGGGGAGATATCAGCATTACACACAGAATTCTTGCGGTGCGCGAGGACGAGGCGGGAACCGTACTGTTCATCACGAAGGGGACAATAACCCTTCCGCGGACACCGAAGTCGTTCGACCCGAACGATATCAGCGGCACGGTGATTCGGGTCGTTCCGCGGGTCGGCATTCCCCGTACTGCTTCTTAAACAGCAGGCGGAAGGTTCCGACGGAAATTCAGCAGGGCTTACGAGATGAGACAGCGATCCCTGAGCGCCGCATCCCGGTGGGAGACAGAGCGGCTAGGGGAAGAGGAGACGGGGACAGTATGGAAGAGGCAATGAAGAAGGGCAAAAATGAGCATAAGACCTGTATTTGACATGAGACGTAAGATTGCGGCAACGCTTGTCGGACTGATTTGTCTTGCCGTCGGTGTGTTCCTCCTGTTTCGGGCCATGCGAAGGGAAAGCACGGTGCGAGAACAAGCGCTTTATTCTTATGAACTCGGTGCAAACGCGGAACCTTGATCCATCTCCGTGAAAACTCGGTGTTTTTCGGAGGAATGGCTCTCGCCGGTGCGGTATATCCCGGGAATTTAGCGGATTTACTCTGGGTTAAATTCAGCGCAAAGCTGACGGGAGAAGGTAGCTCTGCGGTGCGCTTAAGCGGGCAGTATGAAGCCGCTGCTGGAACTCGCCGGTTACTTTAACCGGGACGGCGAAAAGAAACAGATTTTTCGCAGCGGATTTCGCTGGAGAGCGGTGAAATGCAAGCGGGCGAGGAAGGCAGTGCCTTCGCAGAGACAACGGCGCAGCTGAATCCGGCGGACTATGCGGAGCGCTTTGCGGCAATCGAGAGAGAGCTGGGAGGCAGTTTTGAACATGAATTGAAACTCGTCTTTTCCGGCAAGTTCGTCTTGGAAAGTGAGGCGGAACAGCAGGAAAAGCCGTTCTCTCTGGAAATTCCGCTGCCGGACGACACGAAAAAGCGGTTTCTACACCCCTGGAAACGGGGGCCGAAACCAGGACAGCGGAAGCATTACGCGGCGTGAGCGCATTGCGCTGTCCCCTTCCTTCCCGAAACTTGCGTTATCTGTCCTGCTTCGTAAGCGGCGTTTTCCTTGTCCCTAACGGGCTCTCGTATTTTCCAAGGCGCCGACTGCGGAAGAGGCCGGAAAATCGAACTGCGTCGCCTGCTTCGGAAGTACGGTGCAAGGCTCGTATTTACCGAAAGCCCGGAAGCAGTTCCGGAGATGCGATACGGCTCAAAAATCTTGAGAGCCTGCTTCTGGTGGCGGAAGAACTCAGGCAGCCTGCGGTCTGCAGCCAGGATGCGGAGGGCTTCCGCTCGACGGCATATTCACCGTCCGAAGCGGCAATCGAAGCTTTTATGTTCAAAATACCGCAGACCCCTACCACTTTCGGAGTAGAAAAAGGGGAACAAAAGTATCCGGGAGGACCTTCGCCGGATGTGCGCGTTCCTTTCTTCGCGTAAACTCGCTTTAGTAGTCAGGAACTGTACAGGATGACAAAAACACAGAGCGAACGAAGGGAAGGGAATGGTTATGAGAAGAGCAGGTAAGAAATCAATCATCGGCGGCTTCCTTGCACTGTCACTGGTTCTCGCGGGAACCGGCTATGCGTACCGGACGGACACGCTGAATGTCACGACGAGCAACGACGGGTGACTTCAGCATGATGTTCGCGGACCTCGGCTATTATGCACAGTACGGAAACGAGACGCTCCGTCGGGCTGGAGTGTCGTGGACGGTATCGGCGACAGCGGCTATGTGGACGACAGCTTCTTCATGAGAGGCACCTCGGACTACAACAAGGTTGCGGAAAGACGGCAGCGTCGATGCTACAAGGAGCGTCAGAAGGGCTGCAATAACGTAGACTTTAACGCGAGAGCTTGTGAATGCAGATTGGATACCGAAAAATGTCGGTGTCTCACACTCCCGCAAACACGAAGGGCAGCGATCAGATCGTTCTTGAAATCAATGAGATGTATCCGGGCTACGCACAGGCGTTCCGCACCGATGTCCTGAACGTTGGCAGCATCGCGGCAAAGCTCAGCAGCATCAAGTTTGAGATGAAGGGCCTTGAGTGCAGCGGCGCAGCGGAAGATATGCTCGGCATCGCACTCTACATGGACGGCGAGCAGTACAGCCCGAAGAAGATTGAGGGAACCCGCGTATTCAAGCTGGTTGATTCTCTCGCAAGCGAGGGTGACTACTTCACGGTCGGCGGTGTGCACTTCATGAGACTTTCCGCACTGAAGAAGCTCTCCGACAGAGATTCGCGACGTCATCGAGAACGCAACCATCCTCTGCAGCCCGGCAACGGACAACAGAATGGACCTCTTCCTCGCTGGTCGCAATGGATCCGGACGCCGAGGGCGTTTACACGACGGGTTCCACGGAAGTGATGTCGAACAACGCAGACGCAGACAGCCAGCACAAGAGTGTTGAAGTCAGCATCAGCTCCTTTTGGGATCAGTTCAACAGGTAAGGATGCGGGAAATCCGAACTACCTTGTAAAGCAGAAACAAGACCGGAAAGCGTTGAGTTTTTCGGAATCATAGGGGAGACTCCCGTGCCGAAGGGCACGGAGTCTTTTATGCTTTCAGGAGAGGCGACAGCTTCCTCGCACTGGTATTCGGGCGGAAAAGATGGTAAGATAGCATCTCGGAAAGGAAGCTGTCGGAAACAGGCGGCTTAAGGTATTTGTGATGAGAGAACAGAGAGTCAAACGTATTTTACAGGCACTGGAACACGAGGGTCTCAGTCAGATGTTGATTGTGGATCCCATGTCCATTTACTATCTGGACCGATTACTATAACCTCCCTATGAGCGCTTCT
>BNJU01004628.1_pt1 | contig 46471 bp, 52 predicted proteins | sample 8539281 | NCBI WGS metagenome assembly BNJU01 (sample SAMD00202456, study PRJDB9452) | human saliva metagenome | isolation source: human saliva | place: Japan
AGGGAATGAGTGTTTTGCTATGGGAAGAGTGATGGATTTTGAGGCTAAACATGCTATAATAAAGGGAGCAGACAAGTAGCAAAGGAGAGAGTATGATACAGATAAAACCAGAACTGGAGATAGAAAAACAACTGATCAACCAACTGGTGACTGGGGAAAGTCAATGGACTTACAGATGTGACCTTAAAAACAGAAGAGCAATTATGGAGAACTTCTTTGAAAAGCTAGGCCCAGAACAACGTTGCTCTGTTGGCAGGATTATCCTTTGACAGAACAGGAAAAACGCCAGATAAAGAATCCAACTGAACTTTGTTAGCTACTATGATGCGGCCAAGTGGTTGGTCGGCGAAAATGGTATTGCCAAGGTTGAGATTCAGAGAGAAGATGCTAGTTTAGGGACTATCCGTTTATCTGTCATTTGGCGAGACAATATCGCAGCTGGTAAGTCTAGTTATGAGGTTGTCAACCAAGTCGAGAGAGATAAGATAAAATCCTCATGATCAAGACCGCAGGCTAGATGTGACCCTCTTGATCAATGGCCTTCCAATGATTCAGATCGAGCTTTAAAAGTCCCCAGAGTTGCTTTTTCTGAGATGCCTTCATCAAATCGAAGTATGATAGAGAAGGAAAGTTCCGTGGCATTTACTCTAGCTTACAGATGTTTGTTGTGACCAATCAGTGAGATACACGCATATCGCTGCAGCTAGGAAAATAAACTCAACAAGCAATTTCTAAACCAAGTGGGTGGATAAAGACAACCAACCCATAACGAGCTTGACCAGCTTGCCCACGAAGTTCTTTCCATCCCTCGTGCCCACCAGATGGTTATGCAGTATTCTGTCCTTGATGATAGCAAGAAGGCTCTTATCCTCCTGCGTCCCTACCAGATCCATGCAATCGAAGCTGTGCAGAAGCCTCTCGCCAGCAAAGCATCAGGCTATGTCTGGCACACGACAGGTTCAGGGTAAGACCCTGACCTCCTATAAGGTAGCTCGGAATCTCCTCCAGATTCCTTCCATCCAAAAGACGATTTTTGTCGTTGACCGCAGAGACTTGGACCAACAGACTACCTCGTCCTTTCTCTCCTATGCGACCAATGATGTCATTGATATTGATGAGACGGATAATACTCATGATTTGGTCAAGCGACTAGGAAGTAATGATAAGCGTGTGGTGGTAACAACTATCCAGAAAATCACTACCATGATGCGCAAGTTTAACCAAGGTCTTTACCAACGAGATGCAGACAAAATCAAGGGTCTCCGAGTGGCCTTTGTCGTGGATGAATGCCACCGTGCAGTAACACCTCAAACACAAAAAGACATTAAGGCCTTTTTCCCACAGTCGCTTTGGTATGGTTTTACAGGCACACCTATCTTTAAGGAAAATAAACGCCAGCAGGTCGGTGACCTAGCTCAAACCACCCAGCAACAGTACGGTGACCGTCTCCATGAGTATACAGTCAAGGAAGCCATCCATGATGGAGCAGTTTTAGGCTTTAAGGTAGATTATCGCAATACCCTCATCACGGATAAATCTGAAAATGACACTACCAGATACTGTCTACGAGGATGAGGAGCATATGCTGGAAGTCTTGGATGCCATTATCAATAAATCCTGTCAACAGCTAGGCTTCCAAAAAGGAGTGGGTAAGACCTATAATGCCATCCTGACCGTCAAATCCATCCCTCAAGCCCAAGCCTACTATGACCTGCTCAAACGAGTCAAGGCTGGGGAGACGAGAGTCAAGGTATCGGAGAGGGTCAAGCAGGTCCTTCCTGACTTTCCAAAGGCGACTATCACCCTACTCGGTCACAGAAAATGAAGAAGACTCAGAGCCAATCAAGACCACATGAAGCAGGTCTTAGAGGACTACAACCAAGAGTTTGATACCCACTTTACCATGGCGGATCTTCGTGGCTTTAATACGGATGTCAATAACCGTCTAGCTCGAAAGCAGGACAAATACCTCTATCGCAATGAGCAGTTGGACTTGGTTATCGTGGTCAATCGTCTCTTAACGAGATTTGATGCCCCTTGTCTGTCATCTCTTTATCGACCGCAAAGCCCATGCAACCGCAGGACTTGATTCAGGCTTTTAGCCGAACCAACCGGATCTTTTGATAGCAGTAAGGCCTACGGTCATATCATCACCTTCCAAAAGCCTCTAGCCTTTAAGGAAGTAGTAGATAATGCCCTCAAGCTCTACTCAAATGGTGGTGAAAACGAGGTCCTAGCTCCGAGTTGGGAAGAGGAAAAGAGGAACTTTTACGGAGTTGCAGTGATTTCACCTTGTCACTGATGATCCTGAGGAAGGACTCCAAATCGAGCAAGTCTCTACGCCTGAGTTGAGGAAACTAGCTAAAACCCTATCAAGCCTTTGATAAATACCTAGCCTCTATCCGAGTGTATAAAGAGTATGATGAGGAAGAACTTTACAGTCAGACAGGACTTGATGGAGAAAAGTTGGAAAGGTATCAGGGACTTTATCGAAAATGTCCTTGCAGAATTAAAAAGCCGAGTAGAGGATGATGACGATGGAGAGCCACTTGATATCCACCATGAACTGGAGTCTATCCAAGTGGACGAAAATCAACTATGCCTATATCTTGACCTTGATCCAAAGCCTGATTGAACAAGGTCAGAGTCAAGAAAAGAACCTAAGCGCTCAAGATAGGAAGCCGTGGATAACTATATTCAGAGTCTTGAGAAGACTAATCCCAAATCTTGCCCAGATTATCACTGAACTTTGGAGAAGTTCAAGAACATCCAGAAAGTTATCGTGTCAGTCTATCGCAAATATTTTGGATCAGATGATAGAGGCTGTCATCCAACAACATATCCAAGTCTTTAGCAAGCGCTGGTATGTCAGGAGGATGAACTCCGTTACTATGTCGAACACTACCGTAAGGGAGCTAAAAACAACTAGGAGAAAGCCAGCTGACCAAGAGCCAGCGTTATCAGGACTATAAGCTAGAGGTGGCGGATGCCTCAATCCTCTCCTCTACAAAACAAATCAAGGCTTATACCCAGCTAGTAGAGGAAGTCATTGAGCCGTTGAGGGTTGGGAGATAGTCCTTCTAGACCTAGAATAGGTCTCTTTCCTAAAGTTTATATGCATTCTAGGTTTAGAATAAGCGTTGGTTTCCATAAAATTTACAAAGTATTCTACGTTTCGAATAGCTTATCTAGAAAGTTTTGAGGTCTTCGAACTTTCGAATAGTCATCTGTCCTAAAGTTTAGATGTATTCTAAAAGCTCGATTAAAAACTCTAAATCAGTAAAGAGTCTCTATCTGAAACAGACGGAATGTTGTTCTCAGTCAGATAGAGATAATTTGAACTGTCTGATTTGTCCTGAAAAAGTACATTTTAGAATGGAAATAATGACAGTTGAGAGATGAGGGTCAAAAATGTTTTGGAAACTGTTAGAATGAATGTATCAACTCAAAGGAGAAAAATCGATGAAGAAAGTTAGAGATGATGAGAGAGTATGCTATCGACACTTCCTTTATGAGGGCTTCTATTTTTGGTCTGTGCATTGCTTTCAGAGTCTTTGTATTTAAGGATAGACCTTCGGTTCAAACCTCCTAGAGCAAGGAAGCATTGCAAAACAGATCAAAACAGGTCTATCTTCCAGAACTAATCCAGTCTTGGTTTGATAGAGAGATAATAAATGATTCGTTAAATAGAAAGGATATCATCATGACAAAAACATACGCTATTCGCCCTCTTAGTTACTAGCAACTTTACCAACCGTGAGTTTGAAAGCCTGATGATGGATACTCATCAAATCTTGGTCGACTTTCTCTAAGGCAAACAAGGATGAGAGCATGTATGCCAAACATTTGGAACCCTTCAAGACCAAGCTGGATGATTTTTCAAGCTCAGCTGCGAGTGGAAACGAAAGAGTCTAGTAATCTCGACAGAAGTCGATCGTAATCGTGATAGTGCCTTGGTTTGGTCTCTTTACTCTTCATAGAGGATTTGCTAAGATTAGGATGCTAGCTCAAAGAAGCTCAGAAACTCTGAAACCAGTCTTTGCCAAGTATAAGGACATCACTAAGCACAGCAACGATGTAGAGACGGCAGAAATCAGAGCCTGCTCAAAACGCTAGTGAAACACCTTATCATGAGGCAGTGACAGTCTAGGACTGACACCTCATGCTGGCGGCTGTGATCAATGCTCAAGAGAATGTGATCAAGTGAGAGTAAGGCGCAGTGCTTCTAAGTCTGCGAGGAAGTTGGCAAGACGAGACAACTCCGCATGAACTATCAACTAGTGCGACCTCTTTATGCGCTATACCGCAGCAGTGCAGAAGCCTATCCTGAAAAAGGACACCTGACTCAACTCCTCAAAGGAACTCAATAGCATCAGATATGCAAGCGCCGTCTTATCTACTAGCAACGAAAGAAAAGATAAAAAGACCAAACACAGCAGAACCAGCCCAAGCAGCAGGATAAAGACAACCCCTTAAAGCGGATTTCTAAAGAGTCTATGGTTTCGTGGTATAATTTTAGTAAGAGTTTAGTAAAGAGTATCTAATAGAAAAATGTCAAAAAGACTATGTTTTCATTTTGGCACGATGATAGGTTGATTCAGAGGGGTAAGAAAAGAAATATATGCACTGGGAGTGCACAGTAGTTTTAAAAAGTGTAGTAATAAATTTTAGATTATTTTGACAGGATAAAACATAGGTATCTGCAAACGAGGAACTGCAAAGTAATCTTGGGGTTTATGAGTGAAGCGACGAGAATAGGGACGAAGAAAATTACTATCGTGGGACTCACGTTCATTTCACTCGTTTTCTGCTTTGTTAGTATTGAGGAAGTTTAAAATAACGATAGAACAATCGAGTTTTACAAGGAATTCAGATCATAAAAAGGTAGAAATTGAGTTGCTGGCAGTTGGAACATATTAGCACCTCAAAGTGAGTTTGCGCACTGGGAAATTCTGACAAAAGAATAAATTAGAATTTAACTTTATTACATAGGAGATACAAATCGTAGAAATTTCGATAAAGATTTTGAGGAGTAAAAGAAAGATGTTTTAAAGATGAAAAGAAAAGTCACAATATGTGATAGAGTTTTTAAAGAAGAAAATTCTATAGCTGATATAGAGCAGAGAAGGAATGATTTATTAACAGGGTAGATAATATTCTCCAAAATCATTTTGATGAATATTGTGAAAAAGTATTAAAAATAAAGAGAATGAATCTAAAGCGTTAAAACAGTCAGAAAAAGTGATTATGAAAAATCAGAATAGAAGAATTCCAAAAATTAGATTTTATTAATTTTAATGATAAGTGGAAATATAAAACACTTGATGAAATATCAGATACTATCGAATATAGTATAAATGCTCCTGCGAAGAACTTTGATGGTATTCATAAAGTATCTTAGAATCACGAGATATAGACGATACTTCTAGATTGTTTTAACTGCGAAACTTAGCTCTCCAGATGTTGATTTTACTGAAGATAATTATGAAAACTATAAATTGCAGAAGATGATCTCCTATTCACGTACTGGTGCAAGTGTTGGAAAAACCTATCTTTACAGAGAATCAGATGGTGAGAGTTTATTATGCTGGATTCTTAATTAGAGCAAAGATTACACGATTCATATGATGGAAATTTTTGTTTTTCAGCAGACTTTTTACTGATAAGTATAAGCAATTTATTGATATCACTTCACAACGGTCAGTCAACCTGGCGTTAATAGGGAAAGAATATGGAATTGGAAGATTGAATCACATCCTACTCTGAACAATCCGCCATCGGTTCTTTCTTCCGCACCTCGACGACCTTCTGTCTCGCTATAAAGGAAAATCTTGCCAACTACCAATCTCTCAGAGACGACCATGCTCTCAGATGTTTCCTAAAAGCTGGACAGACAGTTCCTGAGATTCGTTTAGAAGGATTTGAGGTAAGTGGAAAAAGTATCACTTAGGTGATATTTTTGAACAAATATCAAATTATATTGAACCTTCTGTGGAAAACGAGTTATGGAGTTTTAGACAGTTGAGAAGGGATTAACACCTAAAACAGAACGTTATAAAGAGATTTTTGGTAAAAAGAATGATAAATTTAAAGGTTGATTTGAATAGGTTTGTTTATAATCCAATGAATCTTACATTAGGTGCTTTAGATCTAAACACAATGAGCGTTACTATTTTCGGTTTCTGGCTATTATGTTGTGATGAAAAATATAGATGTAGAAAAATTTAATAATGATTTTTAAAAATTTTATTGAAAAACTACGTATGCAATCTATCAATATAAACAGTTTTGCTGCAGGAACTTTAATTGAAAAACAACGTGTACAGTTCCAACTTTTTCGGAAATTCCATTTGTTTACCAACAATTGCTGAACAACAAGCCATCGAGCTCCTAGTTTCTCACCTCGATAACCTCATTAACTCTCAACAAGAAAAATTTCTCAGCTAGAAACACTTAAAAAGAAACTTTTACAGGATATGTTTATTTAAGGAGGAATCATGTATAGATCTATTAAAGATTAATTGAAAATATAGAGTCCGAAAAGAAAAGACTTTCAAGATATCTTTAGTCAATTAGCTGATTATGAAAAAGAAGCATATGAGAATCAATATCAGAAGTAGATAATGATTTTTATCTCTTATTGATTTGATTAATAACGAACTAGATGATGAGTTTTTGATCTGGTGATGTGACAGAAAAGTATAAAAACTACGTGAGAATTGGTTCAGAAATATATTTAGTTGTCATGGTAGTGATGTATATACGTATGAAACAAATTTACCGCAAATTTTAAAGGATTTTAAAACAATTAAACTTTTCTCTTTTATTTCGAAAGTGGATTCTACAACTGTTATAATAGGAGCTAATGGAGCAGGAAAATCAAGTCTTATTAATGAGTTAAGAAAGAATAGTATAGATGAGATGTATGTTTTACCTGCTCAAAAACTATTGTATTTTGTGTCTAATACTTTTGGTCGCGATAGTATCAATAGAGACCAATATATAGCAAAGATTTGAAAAACGTAGAAACTAAATATAATACTATTCAAATACAGACTCAAAAGATTGAAGATGATTTTTCGAGCGCTTTTACTAAACTGATAACACTATGGGTAAAAGATTTTGCAAAGGTATCGACTGATAATGCTAGGGGAGTAGGAGGTGTCCATTGTCTTTATTGGACAGAGTGGAACAAAATATGGAATCAAAATTTTCCCAGAAATAACATTTTATCCTGAAACTAATGATAGAGTTTTAGAAGTTGATAAGAAATGGGAATAAATATAGTATAAATGAGCCTTAGTGATGGAGAACGATGTATACTATTTTATATTGGTAACGTTCTTCTTGCTCCAGAAAATAGCTATATTGTCGTTGATGAACCTGAAACATTCTTAATGCTGCTATCTATAATGAATTATGGGATTTTGCTAATATCAGAGCGACATGATTGTCAATTTATTTTTGCTTCGCATAACATGGACTTTGTTCAATCAAGAACTAATGCAACCTATATATGGTGTAAGAAATTTGAAGCACCTTATGACTTCGATTATGAACAATTGGAAGAATCTCAAGAATTTCAGATTTCCTTTACCCTTATTAGCAGAAGTTTCTGGTACAAGGAAACCAATACTATTTTGTGAGGGAACTAAAACTAGTATAGACTATCAGATTTATTCTAAACTATTCAGTGAATTTTTGTTTTGTAAAACCAGTTCAAGGGACATAAACAGGTAATTCAATATACAAAAGCCTATAATAATTTTACAACTTTTATATGGTAATACTGCATACGGTATCATAGACAATGACTGGATGAATGAAAGTAGTATTCAAGAGCAAACAAAAGAACAGAATATTTTTGTTCTTCCATTTCAATGAAGTAGAGATGATGCTTGTTGATGAAGCAGTCGTGAAGTCATGCTTACATTTTGATGATGACAAAGAAAAACAACAAAAATTTGAAAAATCTTTCAACAAAGTATCATTGAATCTTGTAAAGAAAAGAAAGATAAAATAATAAGTATTGCCTTGAAAAAGACTCGATGAGTTTATGGAAAGTCATTTGTATTGAGTGAAACCTAAATGAACACGATGTCATGTATTTTTAGATAATCTAGCTAAACTGAAATTTGATGTAGATTCAACATTTAATAAATATAATTCTATTGTTGTAGAAAGTTTGGCCTCATCTGATTTTTCAAGGATATTAAAGATTTGTAACTAAAAAGAAATAATTGAATACAGAGGTAACACGGAAATATCTAACTTTCAAAGAAAAAGCTTTAAGACGTATTGCATTGGATAATGATTTGCAGAAGAAATTACGTCATAAATATTTTGAAGAATTAGAAATGAAACTATTGAAAGCAGTAGATAGATTTTTGAATTTATAAAAAAAGAAAAGAAACACTATGGAAACAACACAAACGTCCCAATCGCTCTACCAAGCCCTGTGGAACTCAGCGGATGTTCTCCGCTCTAAGATGGATGCCAATGACTACAAGTCCTATCTTTTGGGCATGGTCTTTTATAAGTACCTGTCAGATAAGATGCTCTTTTCGTGGTGGAGACTATGGAGGAGGGGAGTGATAGTCTGAGAGGATGCCCTTGAGGTCTATCGCACCTACTACGAGGATGCGGACACCCACGAGAATCTTCTTGTAGTCATGAAGGACGAACTCAACTATAGTATCAAGCCTGAGTTGACCTTTACGGCTCTTGTAGCACGAGTCAATGAGGGAACTTTCCAGTTGGAAGATTTGGCTCAGGGTTTTCGAGATATTGAGCAGAGTGACGAACTCTATGAAAACCTCTTTGAAGATATCGACCTCTATTCCAAAAAGCTAGGGGCGACTCCGCAAAAGCAAAACCAAACGGTGGCGGCGGTTATGAAGGAGTTGGCTGTGCTAGATGTAGCTGGTCATGCTGGTGATATGCTGGGGGATGCCTATGAGTATCTGATTGGTCAGTTTGCGACTGACTCGGGTAAGAAGGCTGGTGAGTTCTATACGCCTCAGCCTGTTGCCAAACTCATGACTCAGATTGCCTTTTTGGGTCGTGAGGACCAGGAAGGCTTTTACCATCTATGATGCGACTATGGGGTCTGGCTCTCTCTTGCTCAATGCCAAGAAATATTCTCATAAACCGCAGACAGTGGTCTACTTTGGTCAGGAGCTCAATACCTCGACTTATAACTTGGCTCGGATGAACATGATTCTACACGGTGTTCCTGTTGAAAATCAATTTCTCCCATAATGCCGATACACTGGACGAAGACTGGCCGACTCAAGAACCGACTAACTTTGATGGTGTTCTCATGAACCCACCATACTCTGCCAAGTGGTCAGCAAGCTCTGGCTTTATGGCGATCCTCGTTTCTCTCATTTGGGAAACTAGCGCTCCCAGTCCAAGGCTGACTTTTGCCTTTCTTTGCATGGTTACTACCATCTCAAGCAGGATAATGGGGTCATGGCTATCGTCCTTCCCACGGTGTTCTTTTCCGTGGCAATGCGGAAGGAACCATTCGTAAGGCCTTGTTAGAAGAAGGCGCTATTGATACGGTTATCGGTTTACCAGCCAATATCTTCTTTAATCCAGCATTCCGACCACGGTCATCATTCTCAAAAGAACTCGTATCAATCGTGATGTCTACTTTATCGATGCTTCTAAGGAGTTTGATAAGGGGAAAAACCAGAATATCATGACGGATGCCCATATCGAGAAGATTCTGGAAGCCTACAAGTCCGTGAGGAGATTGATAAGTTTGCCCATCTAGCAAGCTATGAAGAAATCGTCGAAAATGACTATAACCTCAATATCCCTCGCTATGTAGATACCTTTGAGGAAGAAGAAGTCAGAGCCACTGACAGATATCGTCAGCAAGATTAACATGACCAAATCAAAGCAATCCAAAACCAAACCGCTTCCTACTTGAAATGCTCAGTCAGCTCACGGAACCACACAGAAAGCGATGCTGAACTCAAAAAGTTTTGAAAAATTTTAAAGGGTGATGGGGAGTCAGTTTGATATATCAATTGTGAAGTATTTGAACACTACAGTTGCATCCTCATTGCTTAATAGATATGTGAATGTTGAGTAAAATGAATTGGTTTTCAAATAATAGATAGCAGCGTAATAAATCAAAAAGTCATGTAAAATGACTTTTTTGATATAATAGATATAGAAAGACGAAGGAGATCGTAAGCGTGGTTAGAATTAAGGTCTCATTATAGAGAATATAAAGGGGACGTGCAGTATGGAGTGATTGATTTTCAAAATAAATCTGACTTTATCAATGTAACGGGAATTTATGGTCAGAATGGTTCAGGAAAAACAGCTGTTGCAGATGTATTTGAAGTTCTATCTGCCTTGATGAGAGGATGAGTCTATTCCACAACATACAAAAGGGATTTTTAATGCCATAGACCAAGTGAGGGAAAAATGACGGTGCTTTAAATTAGAAGTCCCAGAAAACCTATGTCATTCGATATAAAGTCGAGTTTGCTGCAAGTGAACCTACAGGCATGCAAAGATGTAATGGTTGTAAAGAAGAACTTGCTTATAAACCTCTAGAAGCTGGGTCCAGACTCTACTATTTACTGAGATACGAATATGAGGAGTAAATTTTGATACAGAGCAACCGCGACATACGAGCTATTTAAAAATCTCAAGAACTATTATGGGGAAAGGACGCGAGTTAGTGTTTTAACAAAGACAATTATTGATGATAATCGTTCCTTTATTTTCTCAAAGAATTAGTAGGATTTATTTATACTTCAAGTAAAGCAAGATTTATCGACGCTTGTTAGAAATTATAATGTAATTCAAGACTTTTATCAAAATTTGAGGATCTTTACTCAAGAGTTATCTAGTTTGAATAGTAGTGGGGTTACTCCTATCACAATTAACTATCAGAATCGTGACTCTCATCGTGAGTTATCAGGGGATTATTCCTATGTTTTTCTTCAAAGTGGAGGAATTTCTATAAATGAAGAAATTTATAGTGTTTATGAGAGCACGATTGACTATTTGAATGAAATTGTTCCATTATTATCCCTGACTTGAAACTTGAAATGGAAGCAGGTGAGATAGAGATTCGAAGTGATGGACAAAAATAAGAAATGTTAGTTTATTTCGAATCGTGCAGGTAAAAAGATTCTCTCTAAAACATGAATCTGAAGGATTCGTAAAATTATTAGTATGCTTGGATTTTTGGTGGAAGTATATAATAAAGAGAATATTATCGCTGTCATTGATGAATTGGATGCAGGTGTGTTGAATATCTACTAGGCGAGTTGATTGAAATTTTTCTGAAAGTGCCAAAGGACAACTCATTTTACTTCTCACCAATTTACGTAGTACTAACTTCCTTCCTACAAGGTTGTGTTCTCAACAGCTTGTCCGACAAATCGTTATATCCGTCTAACTGGCATTAAGCTAAGCAATAACTTAAGAATATTTACTTGAGAGGAATTCAGCTGGGTGGACACGAAGAATGAATGTATCAAGGAGTTTCTAATAGTAAAATTAAACGAGCTTTGAGAAAAGGCCAGGGATCAAGCTAGCGAATAAAGTAAGAAAGGTTATTCTAGTATTTGTAGAGGGAATCGATGAGACTGTTGTAGGATTTGTAACAGATTCATTAGTGGAACGATTGGAGAATATGCTATCACACTAAGGTGATGTATGGAATGTCTTTTCAGATGGAGATATTCTGCCTCATCTGGAACGAAAAATTACCAAGTGATAGAATTTGTGAGTTCTTGCTACAGAAAAATGGAGTAAGTGATTTACTGTTTGTTGCCTTTGTAAACAGAATACGGATGGCATGTTTATGAATCCAACTCTTTAGTTGTAGATGATTCTATGGAAGGACAGATTCATTTCAATATGATTTACAAACTCGGAGGCCACTCTTTTCAACGACGAAGAAGAAAAAGGATATTATTGAAACAAGACAGAGAAAAGCTGAGCATGTCAATCAGCTGATTAAAAGATGGGACTTCCTTGTTGGTTAAGCTGAGTTGGTTTCAAACTTTTGTATTATAATTCTGTTAATTTGGAGCATGTTTGTTGGCAAGATGTGCAAATCATGAAAAATAGGTGCGTTGATGATTTGATCGACCAGTATGAAGAAAAAGGCGATGCAGGAGTGGAAGAGATTTTAGAATTTTTCCAAAAGCAGATGCCCGAGCAGACGATTACGAACAATCATGGCAATTTATAAAACAAAATGAAATGACGAATGGGTATTCTAATTTAGCGTTATTGTTTGACAAGATTCAGAGTGATAAATAAAATTCCGACAAAAAGTTTGTAGTCCAATAAGTTCAATAGAAAATATGGGAGGTCAGCAATCACTATGACTAATAAAATTAATGAATACAAAGACCATGATTGCTTTTCATCCAGGTCAGTATGTTGAAGAGTTGATTGAGAGAGTATAACGTAACGCAAAGAAATTTGCAGAGCGTTTAGGAATTTCTGAAATGAAGCTCTGTAAATTAGTGAATGGTGAGGAATCAATTAGTAATGATATTGCTGAAAGTTAGCCAACATTACTAATATTTCGATGACAAACTGGCTCAATCTTCAACATATGCTACGATGTAAAAGTGCGGAGATCTGAGTAAACACAGTATAATCTCGAAATATGAATAATAACAACCAACGTGTCCTTTAGCCAGCAACATGGGCTAGAAACAAATACCTCGTTTTGATTCATTCTAGTAATGTTACAATGATGATTCGTCAATATCTCAAGCAAGAAGTGGTGGAGGTGAGTCAGAGTTCAGGAGATGATTGACCGTGCCAATCCCCAGAACATAGGGGCGGTTTGCAATACCTTTTCAGCATATTTGGGGCTATTTCAAAAGAAAGCGACGGATGCTGAGAGGAAAGACTATATGCTCTTGCTGGATCGCTACCGCTTTGGTCAGGCTTCTCAAGGAAGATGTGATTGCTAAGACGCAGAGAGTTGCTTGAACGTTTATCCAAGCCTACTTGCAACATTCGACTTTATTGAAAGGAGATTCCCATGAGACTTTGGCATGAGGCTTTGATTTCTCAACTTCCCCGTCCTCAACTCTTGGGGCAACATCGAGTGCTGCAGCCCTGCGTGTAGCAAATGGTTGGGGCAGAAAAAGCATGCGACGGTGGACTATGTTTTTACTCACTCGCCCCTATCATCTCTATGCCTGATCATGACTTGATCATGGAGGAGATGGCTGAAACGTGGCTATCAGGTCGGTCCAGAGTGGCTGGACAAGAACTACGTGTGAGACCTGCCCCCTTATGAAGATTTAGCAGAGGAGAAGTTGAATTAGTCCTTTATACAGTGAACATGACGCTACCTACCATGAGGAGTGTTTGACATAATCTCCGAGAGAAGGGATAGAGCTGGAATAATAGTAAGGATTGCCTTCGATTTATAACTCTTCTCGTATTTTCGAATAATAAGATGAGACCTTAGAATTTTCTAAGGTCTTCTTTTTATAGATGTTCAGGATTTACTTTTAATAACTTTTGAGTTATAATTAAAATTAGAAAAGAGGTTGCTTTGTGCATACGATTTACTTCTATAAGGACAAAAATGGAAACGAGCCAGTCTTAGATTATATGAGAGAATTGGCTAGTCAGAAAATGCTAAAGGATAGTCGCATCAAACTCAATAAACTAAACGACTATATCCGAGTTGCTTAGTCATGCATGGGACTGAGCTGGTGAACCCTATATCAAACATTTGGAAGATGAATTTGGAACCAAGACACTCTGAGAGATCGAATTTTGTTGTAGCAGTGGCTTGATGAGTTTTGTTCTCTTTATCATTTTTGTCAAAAAGACTCAGAAAACTCCTAGGAGAGAATTGAAAAGCTAAAAGCGTGAATTGAAAGGACTTAAAAGAAAGAAGGTTAAGTGATGAAGAATAGTACTATTGGGAGTAATTGGAAGGATGTCAGATCTGAGCTCTTCACCAAGGAGGAGATTCTTGAAAGTGATATACGAGTGGCTATCATGAGTGAGTTAGATTGAGCCGAACATGAGCAAGGAATCAGCCAGAAAAAGCTAGAGAACTAAGTGGGTAAGCCAGCCTGTCGATATGCTAGGATGGAAACAGGTAAAGACTAGTCCTCAGTTGGATACAGTTTGAAAAGTTCTACGCTAGTCTAGGAAAGACTACGCGGTCGTCCCACTCGAGCAGGAAAAGTTGATTAAACTGACTTATAGTCTTTTTCTAATAACAGCCATAGTCCTTATAGAATTACTAATAACGCGTTTGAGTGCTCTAACTGGGATAAGGCTTTAAAAACAAGCTATACAAAAGGATTTGAGGCATGTCTCAGTCTTTTTCTTTTTGTCTAAAAATAGAGATATAGTTTCAAACTATATCAAAGCCTAATTTTTACAATTATACAGATGATTTCTTTTTCTGTTAGAATAGTTTCAACAACAAATTTTGGAGGACATCATGCTCGCTTCATAATCATCGGTTTCCCTCGTTTGGGCGAATTCCATGAATTAAAATTTACAACTGAAAAATACTTTGAAAAGAAATCTCAGAAGAAGAACTCCTTGGCAGCAGCAAAGACTTGCGTGCTAAACACTGGAACATTGTCAAAAGAAAAAGGCATCACTGAGAAATCCCATCAAATGACTTTTTCTCACTATGACAACTTCCTAGATGCAGCTTTCCTTTTCAACGTGGTACCTGCTCGTTCAAAACTTGGACTTGTCTCGACCTTGAGCGCTACTTCGCTTTGGGTCGTGGTTACAAGGAGAAAAAGGGACGTTCGCGCCCTTCCATGAAGAAATGGTTCAACACCAACTACCACTATCATCGTTCCTAAGTTGAAAAAGACACTCAAGTCAAACTAGCTGGTCACAAAAATCTTCGATGAGTTCCAAGAAGCAAAAAGAACTTGGATTGAACACTCGTCGAGTTCTTGTAGGTCCATTCACTTTCCTTCAATTGTCTGAGACTTTGAAGAAGGCGTGAAAGCAGAAGACTTCGTAGACAGCTTAGTGGCTGCTTACCAAGAAGTTTTGCAAAAGTGGCTGAACTTGGTGCATCTCGCATCCAATTGGATGAAGCAGCTCTTTGTAAAGACTTGACAGCCGAAGAAAAGCACTTTTCTTGAACCTCTACAACAAACTCTTGGCTGACAAAAGGTCTTGAAGTCTTGCTTCAAACTTACTTCGGAGACGTTCGTGACGTTTACGTGACCTTTGTGAACTTGCCAGTAGATGCTATCGGTCTTGACTTTCGTTGGAGGTGAGAAAACTCTTGAACTCGTTAAGGTGGCTTCCCAGCTGATAAAGACTCTTTATGCAGGTATTGTCAATGGTAAAAACATCTGGCGTACACTACTGAAAAGAGCTTGGCTGTTCTTGAGCAAATCCAGCTGAAAACATCGTATTGACTAGCTCATGCTCACTTCTTCATGTACCATTTACAACTGCTAATGAAGAATTTGAACCAGCAATCTTGAACCACTTTGCCTTTGCGGTTGAAAAAATTGGATGAGATCCGTGATTTGGATGCTATCCGCAATGGTCAGGTGAAGAAGCACTTGCCAGCTAACAACAAAGAACTCTTTGCGACTGAGCGTGTTGGTAGAAAATGCTGAACTTCGTGCGCGTATCGCTGGATTGACGGACGCAGACTACACTCGTTTCCCAGCACTTTGCAGAACGTGAAGCTATCAGAAGAAGCTTTCAAACTTCCAGCTCTTCCAACAACAACGATCGGTTCATTCCCTCAAACCAAAAGAGTTCGTGCGAAACGTTTGGCTTACCGTAAAGGTGAATTGTCTCAAGAAAAGAGTACGATGCTTTCGCTTGCTGAAACAATCGACGAATGGATCAAATGGCAAAGAAGATATCGACTTTGATGTCCTTGTTCACGGTGAGTTCGAGGCGTACAGACATGGTTGAGTACTTCGGTCCAAAACTTGTCAGGTTACCTCTTCTCTAAAAACATGGTTGGTACAATCTTACGGTATGCGCGTGGAGTTAAACCACCAATCATCTGGGTGTATGCTGTCTTAACTATCACTGTTAAAATGATCCAGCTATGCACAAAGCCGTACAAACAAACCTGTTAAAGGTATGTTGACTGGACCCTATACCATCCTCAACTGGTCATTCCCACGTGAAGCATCTCTATCAAGTTCTACTCTTCAAATCGCCCCTTGCTATCAAGGATGATACTTGACCTTGAAGCTGCTGGTGTGAAAATCATCCAGAATCGACGAGGCTGTCTCTTCGTGAAAAATTGCCCACCTGCCCGTCGTAGCGAGCTGGTACGAAGACTACCTTGACTGGGCAGTTCCTGCCTCGCTTGGTACACTCAACAGTAGCGCCAGACACACAAATCCACACTCACATGTGTTACTCAGGATTTCAGCAGATATCATCAGCTATCGACAACATGGATGCAGACGTTATCTCATTTGAGGCAAGCCGTTCAAAATCTTGAGACTTGGACGAACTCGAGCGAAAAACTTCCAAACAGAAGTGGGACCTGGGGTTTTATGAGTATCCACTCACCTCGTGATGCCAAATGAAGGCGAAATCGATACCACAATCGAAGCCATCGCTTGCCAAAGTGCCAAGCAGAAAGTTTGGATCAACCTTGACGTGGTTTGAAAACACGTGGTATTCGAAAGACAAAAGAGCTTGAGTTGTCTTGTAGAAACTAGCTAAAAGCTGCGCGAGAAATTGTAAGATAGGATTTCTCTAGAAGCTGTTTATCAACCTGAATTCTAGGAGTCAAGGTGATCAACTAGAAAAAGGATAAAATGACTATGTCATAAACACCGTCACTCTCATTTGAAGTTTTCTCTCTCCAACCTGTATGAGGCAATGATAAGATTGTTGCAGCTCTTCAAGATATGGAGTGGCACACTTATCAGTGTAACTGCCAGGCAATAATAAATTTTAATATCAAAAGACGGTTCGTTTAGCTGACTTTATCCAAAATGACTTGAGCGATCTGGCTTCACTTGCTACATATCTAGTTGACCAAGGACAAGGTTTATGAAACCATTGCGGACTTGGACAAGGTTGGGAATACTGAAAATCTTGGCCCTACTGTAGATATCATCCCTGATGTGGAGCCACAAAGGATTTTCATACAACGGACTGATTGAGTTCATCAAGACAAGCTCTCACTTTTGATATTAGTCGTGCTTGTTATCCAGAGGCATCGAGATTCACCATAAATCTGAGCCTCTGACATCCAAAATCTCTTAAGAAGAAAGTGGATGGCAGGCTGTCTGAGCTTTGCAACAACTCAGCTTTTCTTTGACAATGAAGCGCTTCTATGATCTGACATAAAGTGCATCTTGGCTGGGATTGATGTTCCATTCTATGGTGGACGTATGCCAATCTGAAATCGATCGCTCTCCGTCTCGTGAAGACTCTGTAGAGAACATCCATCTTCCACGCATTTCAAAGCCATCTTAGACAATAGCATGAGCACGACCCTGGGTCGCCCAGCATCAGAGCATACGACTTGCCTATGCAGTGGGACCAGGTCGTGGACCTGGTAACTCAGGACGTGGCTGGTGGCTTGCATCTCTGCCTGTGGAACAAATGCGGAGCAGCAGAAATACATCCACTAGCAACAGCCATGCTTTGTAATCACTAGCTCAGGATAACAAAAGCAAAAACCTATTCTTCTCTTCGACAGGGGAATGGTCTTTCAATGGTGACAGACACTTTTTAGAGAAAATATGATAAAATAGACTCTGCACGTACTGAGTACAAAGATGAGGATATTTAGTTGTAGAAGTTTGTTTAAAGCTGATTGGTTTTTAAACAAATCTGATAGTGTGTGCATCCAAGAAACACGAACGGGGTGGAGTGTTTATAAAAGATATTTATACATATCGTGGTATCCAGATATAACAACATATTATCTAAGACGGATTTTTGAGAGCAAATAGTTCGGAAACCATTTTAGCTCCGAGCAGGAATGAAAAGGCAGAATTAAAATTTTACTCATTGAAATTCCATTACCCCAAAATCATCCACTGGATACCTACCTCCCGTCCGCACCATTTCAGGAAATATCAAAGATATTTACTGAATTTTGGCTCATCTCTCAGGGAAAAGATAGCCTCAGCATCATCGAGCGCGGCGTCACCTTCCCATTTTCTACAGAAATGCCCGGCAAGCCGAACCGTCCCAAAATATCTTGTGTATTGAACTCGGCCGAAAGCTGTGAAGATAAACTATGTCCGGTCTTCATCGAAGACTTCTGCCAGTTTTACGGACATCGTTTCACGCCTTTGTATCCTGATTTTTGTAGGTGCAAGGCGTATAATTTCACCGTCACACAATCCAAAGGGGATTAAAATGACAAAGGGCGTTTCAAACGACTTTTGTGGCTTGTGAGTTAATCGAGACTGGTCAGGTTGCTAAGCGCAAATACCTATATGTGCGCGTTATGGTGAGTCAACTGTCTTGACTGCTGCCGTTATGTCTAAGAAAATGGCAACTGGGGATTTCTTCCCACCTCAAGTCAACTATGAAGAAAAATGCATGCGGTTGGGAAATTTGGTGGCTTATGAACGTGAAGGACGTCCTTCAACAGATGCGACCTGACAGCGCGTTTGGATTGACCGTCCAACTGTCCGTCGGCGTTTGCGGAAGGCTCGCACGAAGTGTCATCAACATAGTTCTTTCTTATGATGAAACAAATGCATTCAACCAATGGCACAGTGCGTTTGCTCATCATTAGCCTGTTCATTTCAGATATCGATTTTGACGGACCAATCGTTAGTATGAAGTGGTTGCGTTGATGGCCAAATCATCATCAACGCACGCAAGAACAAGCTGAGCATTTCTTGGAATTGACAGTGGCTGCACCAAGCATATTAACATGGTAGAGCCTGGTGCCAAAGAATGTCAGGAAATCATGCGTTGGAAGCTCTTTCTTAAAGCGACACGAAGGTTAAAGAACGATTACCTCCAAGAAGAAAATCGTTGCGCAGTCGGAAAAGAAAGCAGAAGAGAATCATTGTTTGGCGTAGACGCTGAATTGCAAGCTGAAACGCCTGCACTCACAACAGCGACCCTCAAAAGTGGTCCAAGTAGAAGAAAATTGGTTTTGTAAGCTATGACTCAAAGCAGTCAAAAGACCGTTATAGCAGTTTCTACGAAGAAAATATATAGACCTCGAAGAGTTTGACCGCATCATGCGTGATGTGGCTGGAACGTAGAACAAATGGAACATGCAGAAGTGCGCCGTTTGATCACAGAGAAGACAAGGTTCGTCCTGACGGCCGTAAGGCCGATGAAATCCGTCCCTTGATGCTGTTGTTGATTTCCTCCTCGTGCACAATGGCTCAGGTCTCTTTATCAGGACAAACGCAAGCTCTTCGTCTTGACCTTGGCGCCAATGGGTGAAACTCAATCATCGATGGTTTGATCCAGAGGCGCAAATGCTTTATGCACCACTATAATCTCCTCAATAATACTCTGTTGGGAAACTGGACGTTACGGTGCGCCTGGTCGTCGTGGAATTAATACGGTGCTCTTTTGCATGTGCCTTGCCCAAGTCTTGCTAGCTGAAGAATTTACACATCTGCCTAGTAGCAGAAGTTCGGAATCAAACATCTTCATCTCAAGCTCTATCCAGTGGAACATCATTCTTATGGCTGGTGTGGTGCCACAATCACAGCCAGTAGCTGTGTATTGCTATGACTTATTCCAGAGTAGCCAACCATACAGTATTGACAGATATCCAAGTTGCTCTAAAGACTACTTTGAGACATGGATTTCAAGGCTGTGGGCATCATGATGGGATTACAGCCCTTCAGATGGATATCAAGATCCATGATTACTGCTGAAATCTTGACAGAAGTCTTGCCTGCCAAGAAAGCTTGCTGTTTTGAAACTTTGATGTGATTGAAGCAACTATCCCAGAAGTGCGTCCAGAAATTGGCTTCTCCCAAATTGCTCCGAAATTGATAATATCAAGATTGATGTGGACAAACCAAGATTATTACCAGTGTGAAAACCATCGACAAGACGTCGCCGGAAACAGGCGCGTATCATTGATATCACTAGTTAATGAATGTCTATTCACTTCAGCGACCAAGATGCTACCAACTAAAGCAAAGAAATCATTGCCGGCTTCACCCGTGGGAAGCCAGGAGATGAAGCTATCATATGTTACCAAATGAGAAATTTGCGCTTTGTCAACCCTTGATAAGACAGAGATGCCTGTTCACGCACTCCTGAGGAGGGCTTGACGCGTACCATTGGGTCGAAGACTTGGCAGCAATCGGGACAGCCAGAAGTTACGTTAAGTATCAAGATTGGATGAAAGGACGTGGATGCTTCTATGAAGGCCTCTTCTACCGTCCGCCAAAACCTGAACGTGATAGAAAAGGTGAAAATCAGAGCGTCCTCATCGCCCACGTCATCACAAGGATCAAACCTAAGAAAGAATTATGTGAAACACCAAAAGATTCAGAATAAGAAAAGGAGAAACAAGTGATGGTGGTTAAACCATTGATATCGGGCAAAATGATCCAGCGTCTTTGCCCACTTTTGGAGGTTTTGCTGACTTATCCAGGTTTAGTTCTGCGGCCCACCGTCTTCGTTGCATTTCTGAAGCATCGGCTTTAAGCTTCAGGCTTCCATGCAGTCAGTTTTGGCGCTTTGACTCAGATTGAGATTCATCCGGGTGCTCAGATTGATTCAGGTGTCTTTATCGACCACGGTTCAGCCGGTGATTGCGAGATGGCGATTGTTGAAAGGTGTTCTTTGTCATTGGCAACTTTGTGAACCAGGCGATGCCAAACGCCAACTGACTGCACGCGCAAAGGAGCACTTTCGAGATCAGCCCATGCCCAAGCACGGGCCTGTGGAAATCGGTGAAAATGCCAAGGCCTGCGCAGCAGCAGTCGTCGCGTCGCAGACGTACCCAGTGATGACGACAGCAGGGCTCCTGCCAAGACGTCCGAGTTCGTGACAGAAGGATGAGCCAACGATCCATGAAGAAGAAAAAAAGAGAGTACTACGTCAATAAACTCGAGCAAGCGAGAGATGCTGTCATAGATCGGTCTGAGCTGTGGTAGAGGATATCTATAAGGATCTGGCCAAGAACAGTTAGCCAAGAGGAGTTATTTGATATGAAAACTAATTAATTGCTACGTTGCCGGTGATGCAGTCTCTATCGTGATGTATCTTTCTAACATGCTTCAATTTGATCATATGCCTGCCTTTTTCCTTTATTATGAAAAAGGCGAACTTGTTGGTTTATTAACTTTCATGCTGATGATTAAGATGTGGAATGCTGGTTCCCAATCATCGCCGTCAGGGATTGCACGATTTGTTTATAGCTTTGAGAAAGAGTGACTTTCTCCTGGCCTGTTGAGTGGACCTTTTCAGACAGGAACGTGTTTTCTAGACCGTCATCCTGATTTTGTCAGTAACTGAGCTTGGTCGAGGATGAAGAGCTAGAAACTCTTGGTTAGGTAAGTGATAGAAGACCTTTATCAGTTAGCAAGCAAGTGTTTCTAATCTTGCAGTTTTGTTAGCAGATGGTCTGTACATCAGAGCAAATTAGGCTGTGTTGAAAATTTCCAGGCATTTCAGTAGGAGGACTGATCTAGAGAAGTTGTGGATAGATATGTCTCTGAAAGCTCTAGGATGCCGATCCAGCCGCCTCATATGTTTTATTAAAGAGACGGTCAGGTTATTGGAACTCGCACAGTTGATTTATCGACTCAATACGAATTACCTCTATGGTTTTAGCAATATCTGAATCCTGAACGTGGGAAAGGCTAGTAGAGCTACTTAGCAAAATCCTCGTCAACCAGCTGATTGAGCGAAAATGATAAGGAATTTCAGATTGCAGTAGAGGATACTTAGCAACGAGGTGCCAAACACATTTGTATATGAAAAATCGGCTTCTGGTCGGAAACAGACCCAGGTGGCTTCTATCTGGATGAGAAAGGGTACTAAATGCCATTAGAAGAATTGCGAAAATGTACCTGCTGTTATCGGAACCAACTGATCGAAGTATTCGTGGTGGTGGAGAAATCGGTGATACCTATTATCTTGTCTCTTTAATGAGAAATCGCGAACGATGAAAGCAGATAGATGGGTAGCTCACGAAGGTGGCTATCTTATCAATCTAAATGGCAAACCGCCACAGTACATATCCATGAGAAAAAGATGGGAGTAGTGGCAGAGTTGCCATAGCTATCGATTGAGATTGCCTCCAATGGTTGTTTGGGACTCCTTGGAAGAACTCAAAGCAAGAGGATTTGGTGAACTTTATCGTTTTGGATCTTGCGGAGTTCTGGGACCGAGTCTATTCAAGCCAGACTAAGATTATCCTGCAAGCTGGTCATGCTGCGTGATGCCAGTGAAGGGACTGGTTATCACTATGCTCCAGCAAGTGATGAAATAGCTTATGAGCGATCTCTACCTTAACTATGGAAAAATCATTGGATAAAGCTGGTATTGAGCATATTCGAATAAAGTCTTGGACCACAGATGCCTTCTATCGATGAGACATGCTGAAAGTCAACGGAAGACTAGCAGCGGAGTATGAGTTGTAGATGGAAGCTTCGTATGTCATGCTGGGCCTGCAATATCGCCAAACATGTCTATCAATTTTTCTATTAGCTGACTATGTCGATCATCACAATCACTGAATGGGATGCTAGACGCTGAGGATAGAAAAGGGATGCTATGATTTCTTTTGAGATTGCCCTAGTCATTGCTCGAGAGAGTTAGTTTAGACTAGTCTTCGATAAAATTTGAAACAAGAAAGGAAGGGACTAACGGAAAAGATAGCAATAAAAACTTTCGCAGTGACTCCCTTCATCTTTTTCTGTATTCTCTTCTTTGTTTATGATTTAGGAAAGGAGCAAGTCCGATTTGTGACAGGCAATCGGACTAAAATTTAGTTGAACAGTTAGTATGAAAATATCTGCTTTATGCATATGCTCCTGATCATTATTTTATGATTAAAATCTACGACACCATGTCCGTGATTTGCGAAATTTAGTCCCAATCGAGGACAGCAAGGTTAAGATGTATGTCTCAGGGCCAACGGTTTACAACTATATCCACGTGGGGAATGCCTGCTCACAGTAGCCTTCGATACCATTCGTCGCTACTTTTGAGTACCGTGGTTATGAGAGTGCTGCTCTACATTTCTAACCTACCGATGTAGATGACAAGATTATCAACCGTGCCAAGGAAGAAGGCATCACCTCAGGAAGTGGCGGATAAGTACATCGCTGCCTCGTGAAGACGTGACGGCTCTTGGTGTTTGCCTGTTACACCGTCATCCACGAGTAGTCGAGTTTATAGCTGACATCATCCGTTTTGTGGAAGACCTGATTGAAAAAGCACTATGAGAGTCATGAGTCTATTTCCGTGTGGAAAAATCCCATAACTTATGCTAGTTAGCCAATAAAACCGAGGACTGGAGCTCAGGAGCCCAGGTCGCACAGATGAAGAAACAGCTCAGAAGAAATCTCTGTGATTTTGCCCTTGGAAATCTGCGCAAAACCAGATGCGAGATCGGATAGTCCATGGGGACCTGTCGTCCGGGATGGCATATCGAATGTTCCGGTCATGTCAACGGAGATTTTAGGGTGATACCATCGATATTCACGGTGGTGGAGCTGACTTGAGTTTCCTCACCATGTCAACGAAATCTGCCCAGTTTAGCTAAAACAGGCAAGACCTTCGCCAACTACTGGATGCACAATGGTTTTTGTCAATATCGACAATGTCAAGATGTCAAGTCTTTGGTAACTTTGATTGCACACGATGCCCTCGAAACGACTCATCGATTTCCGTCAAGTATTGCGTTTTTCTTCATGACTAGCACTACCGTGTTTCCTATCAATTTTACGGAAAAAGTAGTGCGTGATGCGGAGACAAATCTCAAGTATTTGAAGAACACCTATGAACAACCATTTACTGGAACTGTTGATGCTCAAGAGTTACAGGCGTTTAAAGATAAGTTTGTTGCTGCAATGGATGAGGATTTCAATACAGCAAACTGGAAAATCACCGTCGTCTTTGAAAATGGCCATGGATCAACTCAGGGCAACTATGATGCAAGTGTCAAGCTCTGCAGCTATGTTAGAGGTTTTTGATCATTGTCTTTGTCGAGGAAGTTTTGGATGAAGAGATCGAAGTTTTGATTCAAAAACGTCAAGAAGCGCGTACCAATCGTGATTTTGCGACAGCTGACCAAATCCGTGACCAACTAGCTGCACAAGGGATTAAATTGCTTGATACCAAGGATGGAGTGAGGTGGACTCGTGATTGATGTCAATCTCATTAACGGGATTGCGCTAGCTTTTGAAGGGGATGCAGTATATTTCATGTATATCCGTCGTCATCTCATCTTAAAGGCATGACTAAGCTCAATAAACTCCATCAAGAAGCGACCAAGTATGTATCAGCCAAGGCTCAAGCACATTTGATTTCGCTCATGTTGGAGGAGCAAGTCTTAACGGAAAAAGAGGTAGAAATCTATAAACGGGGTCGCAATACCAATAGTCACACAAAGGCTAAAAATGCAGATGTCGTGACCTATCGTATGTCTACTGGCTTTGAAGCTAGTCATGGGTTATCTTCATATGACTGAAAATATGGAACGCCTAGAAGCCTTGATTTCTTGGTGTATCCAAAAAGTGGAGGGCTAGGAATGATTGCAAAAGAACTACTGGATTGGTTTCCTGACGGTAAAATCTTAGAACAGCCAGTCGATAAAGAGGCTATCTAAGTCTACCTCTCGTCAAATTATCAGTGGCTTTGCTTTGAGGAAGCTAGTCTGAGCGAGCGTGAAAAACAACTGGTAGCTCTCTTAACCAAACAGGAGCAAACCATTTCCCCTCAATCCTTGGTATACTTATCTGATCGAAGGTAAAGGACAGGCACCAAAACTTAAAAAGTTGCAGCTTGTTTATTGTCACCTCTCCTATTTCAACAGGAGAATTTGACGTCTTGGTTAGAGATGATGAGAACCCTCTTTCCCAATTGTCAAACAGTGCGCTCAGGTGGGAGCGCAGGATTACATTTTGTTCTCCAACAGGACAAATACACATCTGTTCGCTCTATCTTGATGGATACCTTTGGAAGAGTAGAATATGACTTTGAGTACGTTTATCCATCATGTTAGGTCAGGTTTGGTCGCAGACAGGACATCAGGCTAAGGCGTCAGATCTTATCAAAGCAGAACGACTTGTTCAAAAACTGGTGGCGTCAAGGTCATCAAGGAGTTCATACCTTTCTCAAACTTTATCTTTGGAGTTTGGAGAAAGACAGGTTGATCTTAGACTTATCGAGGACTATCTCCGTCAGCAAATTCTAGATCAAGATCAGATTCAGGAAATCGTCCTTCACTGTGTGATTAAAACAGTGCAGTCTTTGACAAAAACAGCTCAGCAGTTGTATTTGCACTGTAATTCTCTCCAATACAAGATTGATAAATGGGAAGAATTAACAGGGTCAATTAAAGGATTTGACAGATTTGACCTCTGTTATCATTTGATATTACCAGATATCCTATGTGTTTGTGCAAAGTTGCACAGAACTATTTTGGTCACCTTGCCATGATTAGTTAAGCGTTTTCATCTATAATAAAACTATCAAATGACAAAAGGAGTTCACCGAAATGGTAGAATTAAATTCTAAAAATATTTACAAAAATATCCAAACAGCGAACACTATTCAGTTGTGAACATCAAACTTGAGACATCAAAGACGAAAGAGTTTATCGCTTTCGTAGACCTTCAGGATGGTAAATCAACTACCCTCCGTATGATTGCTGGTCTTAGAAGACATCACAGAAGGTACTGCATCTATCGATAGCGTGGTAAGTCAACGACGTAGCTCCCGAAAAGACCGTGACATCGCCATGGTATTCCAAAACTACGCTCTTTACCCACACACGATACATATGATAACATGGCTTTTCGGTTTGAAAATTGTGCAAATACAGCGAGAAGACATCGACAAACGTGTACAAGAAGCAGCTGAAAATCCTTGGATTGAAAGAATTCTTGAACGCAAACCTGCTGACCTTTCTGGTGGTCAGCCCGTCAACGTGCTGCCATCGGGGCTGCAATTGTCCGTGATGCAAAAGTATTCTTGATGGACGAGCCTTTTGTCAAACTTGGATGCGAAACTTCGCGTATCAATGCGTGCTGAAATCACTAAAATCCACCGTCGTATCGGAGTTACAACTATCTCACGCTAACTCACGACCAAACAGAGAAGTGATGACACTTGCAGATCGTATCGTTATCATGTCACAACTAAGAACCCTGCTGGAACAGGTACTATCGGACGTGTTGAACAAAGTCGGTACCTCAAGAAGTTTACAAAAACCCAGTTAACAAATTCGTAGCAGGATTTATCGGAAGCTCATGCGAACTTTATCAACGTTAAAATTGAACGGTGACCACATCGTTGCTGACGGCTTTTAACTTGAAAAGCCAGAAGGTGCTTTGAAAGTTCTTCTTTGAGTGCACTGAAGGTAAAGAATTGATCTTCGGTATCCGTCCAGAAGATGTGAACGCAGAACCTGCATTCTTGAAACATTCCCAGAATCAGTTGTGAAAAGCAAATCAATCTAGTATCGTTGCTTAGTTCAGAATCACACCCATACTGCCAAGTTGGTAAAGACGAGTTTTGTTGCAAAAGTTGATGCACGTGACTACTTGCAAGCAGGTGCAACAGTTGAACTTTGGATTGACTTAAACAAAGACTCCCTTCGACGTAGAAACTGGGAAAGAACAGTCATACTAAGATAGATTTTAAAATGTGTTAGCTAAGTAGAGTTTTCAGTAGTGCTGCTAAAGATAAAGCAAACCTTTCAGAACTAGGCTTTTCTAGTTTTCATATTGCCGTAGCGTTAAAATGGTAGGAAGAACTGGAGTATGCATGCCCAAAGAAGCATTATCTCAGGCGATGAAGTCGTCGCTTTAACACAGAAATATTTATCGAAAGAAGATGTGGCTTTTGTACACTAAAGTCTGGTTTTACGCTGTAGAATGCCATAGTGGTCATATCGTAAATCCAGGCGAACCCTACATTATCCACCCTATTCAGGTAGCAGGTATCTTGGCTAAGCTCTGGCCAGAGCTGTCACTGTTGCTCTGTGGTTTTTTGCATGACGTGCTGAAGATACGAAATGTTACTCTGGACGATTTAGAGAGAGTTTGGTCACGATGTTCGCATTATCGTGGATGGGGTTACCAAATTAGGAAAGGTTGAGTACAAGTCTATCGAGGAGCAGCTGGCTGAAAACCATCTGCAAGATGCTCATGGCTAGTCAGAGGATATCTCATGTTATCTTGGTCAAACTGTCTGGATTGCATAACATAGAGAACCTTAATCACCTTCGTAAAGATAAGCAGGAACGAATTTCCAGAGAAACCATGGAAATTTATGCCTGCGTGCTCACCGTTTGGGATTTCAAGTGTTATGGATGGAAGACCTATCCTTCCGTTATCTCAAATCCGACTGAGTTTTACAAGATTGGTCACATGATGAAGGAAAAACGTCAAGAACGTGAAGCCGGTAGATGAGGCTGTGACGAAACTCGGGAATACTCATCTGAGCGCCATCTTACAGGGAAAAATCTATGGTCGTCCAAAGCATACTCCACTCTATCTATCGTAAGATGCAGGATAAGAAGAAGCGTTTGAGGAAATCTACGACCTGATTGCTATTCGTTGTATCCTAGACACTCAGAGTGATGTCTCATGCTATGTTGGGATATGTTCTATGAGCTTATGGAAACCAATGCCTGGACGCTTAAGTACTACATTGCCAACCGTAAGGCTAATGGTACCAGTCCATCCATACAACTGTTTATGGACCAAAGGGACCTATTGAGTCCTAGATTCGAACAAGGAAATGCATGAGGCTGCTGAGTACGTGTTGCTCACTGGGCCTATAAAGAGGTATTAAGGGCAGGTTAATGTAGGAATCTGGGTTATCGGTAAAGTGAACTGGATCATGAGATGATGGAGCTCAAGATCAAAGCAGATGATGCCAAAGAATTTGTGGATACTGTCAAGGAAAACTATCTGGCTGAGTAGATTCAGCTCATCTAGATGGATGTGGTTCGCTCTCTTCCAAAGGATTCTGGACCGATTGACTTTGCCTCATGTCACACTCAAAAATCGGTGAAAGCGACTGGTGCCAAGGTTAATGCATGGTTCCCTGACTACCAAGCTAAAAACGGCGACTGTGTTGAAACATCATCACCAATTCAATTCCTTTGGGCTAGCCGTGACTGGCTTACCATAGGGTCAAGACCAGCAAAGCTCGGAACAAGATTCATCGTTCTTTAAGAACCAAGACAAAAGAATTGTCCATCAATCAAAGGTCGAATTGGCTGATTAGTCAGCTCCAGAAAATGGCTATGTGGCCAATAAATTTATGGACAAACGCCACATGATGGTAGTCCTTCAAAAACCAGCTACAAGACAGAAGAAGCGCTATTTGCGGCGATTGGTGGAGAAATCGGAGCATCACTGTCTTTAACCGTTTTGACTGAGAAGGAACGTCGTGAAGAAGAGCGTGCCAAAGCTAAGGCAGAAGCTGGAAGAACTGGTCAAGGGGTGGCGAAAGTCAAGGTGGAGAAGTGACACGCTTAAAGTTAAGCCATGAGGGTGGAGAGTCTATCCAGGTGCTTCTGGGGTCTTGATCCGGATTGCCAAATGTTGTAAACCTGTTCCAGGTGATGATATCGTCAGGCTATTACCAAAGGACGCGGAGTTGCCATCCACCGTGTAGACTCGTATGAACCTCTCGTTCACATGGAAAGACTACGAACAACGTCTCACTGATGTTGAATGGGAGACCAAATCTCAAGTAAGGAGTATATGGCTCACATCGATATCTACGGTCTCAAACCGTTCTGGTCTATTGAATGATATCTTGCAAGTCCTATCAAATACAACTAAGAATATCTCAACAGTTACGTGCTCAACCAACCAAGGATATGGAAATTTGCTAATATCTCATGTTTCCTTTTGAATTTCAAAACCTTTCAATGCTTTTGACCACCGTAGTTGATAAGATTAAAAGTGTACCAGAAGTTCATACTCGGTTAAACGTACCAATGGTTAAGTTGGCTTTGACATCATCAGAAAGGATTGCTATGAAAAATTATCGTTCAGCGTGTCAAGAAAGCTCAAGTTTCTATTGAGGGGCAGTATATGGGAAAAATCCAGCAGGGCTCTCTACTGGTAGGTGTTGACCTGAGGATCAAAAGAAGATTTGGATTATGCAGTCAGAAAGCTTGTCAATATGCGAATTTTCCTCAGATGCTGAAGGCAAGATGAACTTATCGGTTAAGGATAGTCCAGGGCCAAATCCTCTCCATCTCTCAGTTTACTTTGTTTGCAGATACAAAAGGGAAATCGTCCAGCCTTTACAGGCGCTGCTAAACCGATATGGCGGAAGCTTTCTATCAAGAATTCTAACCAAGAACTAGCCAGCAGTTCCTGCTGAGACAGGAGTCTTTGGAGCAGATATGCAGGTGGAACTGGTCAATGATGGCCCATGAAACCATCATCCTTGATACTAAAAATAGATAGAAAAACCAAGCTCGCGAGCTTGGTTTTTAGCTGATAAAGACTTTAATTTAGTTTTCAACATAGAGTTGTTTGGCAAATTTCTAGGCTGACTTGGAGTTCCATTTCTGTAGACTCAGAGTGAAGGTATTAGAGAAGCCATCAAACTGCTTGACTTGAGTTGGTCTCCAATATGGATGCTGTGCTTTTTCCAAAACATTGAGAAGTTCAAAACTATCGTGAACCCTAGTCAATAGATAGTTCTGCTTCTTTGATATCAGAGAGGAAGGTTATTGATCTCAACTCAAAAGCTCTTCCCTTGGCATTGAATGGTTCCTCCATGACAGCTTGGGAAAGTTTCAACATTTTGTCTAATCTCGACATCTGAAACCGTATGTTCTAATACTTTCAGCTTCTGTCATGAATCTGGTTACTATGCTAATCCAGATGGTGAACCAGAAAAACCTCAATGAGTCTGTGCTTGAAAGGGTCGATGGATTTTAAACCAATATCCGTTAGTAAGTAGCCCTTTCTGATCTTTTGGATAAGATTTTCGGATGTATGCGCTTGACATTTCAGTTACAGCTGTGCGATACCTGCATTCGAGCAGCGATTTCCTTATTGGTAATCTTAGGAAAGTTCCATGCCAATCTCATAAATACATTTAAGTAATCTTCTTTATTTGGTGTCATTCGCATTTCCTTGTTTTATAATTCACTATATACCAAAAGCTAGATTTCTGTAGCTTTCTGCCTTGTTATAGTGGGCTTTTTTCTTTTAGTCAAAGCGACTTTGCTGCTCAATAGTGTTCAAAGTTTGGTTCGGAATTGATATTGTCACATACTCACAACGGATAATATTGTCAGCCATCACGACAAAGACCGCGCGAGCAAAGTAAGTGCCATCATTGATTAAGAGGGCATAATCGCGTCCAAAAGAGTGGGTCGAAGTAGTCTGAGAGCATGATGGCATTTTTCAATTCCTCTGCTGCACACCAACGTTTTTGAGCAAATGGAAGGGTCCATAGAAACAGTAAGGACAACAGTGTTGTCCAGTACAATTTCTTGTTAAAGCGACGAGTCTGGAAGTGAAGTGCTTGTATCGATGCGAAGGATGACGCTCAAAAATCTTTTTCTTGCCTTCAAAATCAGCTAGTGTTTTTAGAGAGGTCAGTCGTTGTGAGAGAAATCATGCTGTTCCCACTTGAGTTGTTTTCCCGTAAAAGTAACAGGGTTTCCAAGGAATGTGGCATAAGCTACCCAATCTCTTTTTCATTCTGCATTAAGTGTCTCGGGAGTTTTTCCAACACATCTGACCCGGAAATATGGGCACAGAAAAACGCTAGATTCGACTGAACCCCCAAAAGTTAGACAGAAAAATCTAACTTTTGGGGTATTTTTATTATGAAATTAACTTATGATGATAAAGTTCAGATCTATGAACTTAGAAAACAAGGATATAGCTTAGAGAAGCTTTCAAATAAATTTGGGATAAACAATTCTAATATTAGGTATATGATTAAATTAATTGATCGTTATGGAATAGAGTTCGTCAAAAAGGAAAAAAATCGTTACTATTCTCCTGATTTAAAGCAAGAAATGATTAATAAAGTCTTACATGAAGGCTGGACTAAAGATAGAGTTTCTCTTGAATACGGCCTCCCAAGTCGTATGATACTTCTTAATTGGCTAGCACAATACAAGAAAAACGGGTATACTATTGTTGAGAAAACAAGAGGAGAGTACCTAAAATGGGACGTAAACGTAAGAAAACTTGGGAAGAAATGACAGAACTAGAGCGACTCCAAGAGGAGAATGAACTCTTACGTACCGAGGTGGCTTTACTTAAAAAGTTAAAAGAGCTGGAAGACAGGGACGAAGCCATACAGCGAGAAAGGCAGAGACAACTAGAGAAATGGCTTTGAAGGATTTCGACTAGATTTACTTCTTGAAGTGGCTCGTTTACCTCGCTCAACTTACTACTATCAGTTGAAGGAACTAGATGGGCTGACAAAGATAAAGATCTTAAAGCTGAAATTCAAGCTATTTTTACTGAGCACATAGGAAATTATGGCTATCGCCGAATAACTCTTGAATTGAGGAATCGTGGTCATATAGTAAACCATAAGAAGGTCCAACGTCTGATGAAAATCCTTGGTTTAAGTGCTCGAATTCGTCGTAAACGGAAATATTCTTCTCATAAAGAGACGTTGGCAAGAAAGCAGATAACCTTTATTCAACGCCAATTTGAAGCAGCCAAACCAATGGAAAAGTGCTACTAGATGTGACAGAATTTGCCATTCCAGCAAGTACTCAAAAGCTTTACTTATCACCAGTTTTAGATGGCTTTAATAGCGAAATTATCGCCTATAATCTTTCAACTTCACCGAACTTGGAACAAGTGAAGAGCATGTTAAAACAGGCCTTCACAGAGAATTACTACGAGAATACTGTTCTCCATAGTGACCAAGGCTGGCAATACCAACACGATTCTTATCATCGGTTCCTAGAGAGTAAGGGAATTCAAGCATCTATGTCACGCAAGGAAACAGCTCAGACAACAGCATGATGGAATCTTTCTTTGTATTTTGAAAGCGGAAATGTTTTATGGTTACGAGAAGACGTTTAAATCACTTAATCAATTGGAACAAGCTATTGTGGACTACATTGATTACTACAACAACAAACGAATTAAGGTCAAACTAAAGGACTTAGTCCTGTGCAATACAGAACTAAATCCTTTCAATAATTATTTGTCCAACTTTTTGGGGTCAGTACATCTCAGCGTGTGAGAATGACGTTTTTCAGAGCTTATACTCAACGAAAATCAAAAGACAAACTACGGAAGCTAGCCACAGGCTGTACTTGAGTACGGCAAGGCGACGCTGACGTGGTTTGAAGAGATTGAAGAGTGATTATTTTGCCAATCCTTCAGCAATCTTGTCAAGGTTATATTTCATCATGTTGTAGTAGCTATCGCCTTCTTTACTCTTTCTTCAGCGATTGAGTCCGTAAAGATTTGAGCGTAGATTGGGATGTTTGTGTCTTGTGAAACGGTCTTCATTGGACGGTCATCCACACTTGATTCTACAAAGAGGGAAGGAGTTTTTGTTTGGCAAGTTTTTCAACCAAGGTCTTGATTTGGTCAGGTGTTCCTTCTTCTTCAGTGTTGATTTCCCAGACATAGGCACTTCGGGACACCGTGAGGCTTTAGAGAAGTATTTGAAACATCCTTCGCTGGTTACGATCAATTTTCTCAGCAGGATGTTGTTAAATTCTCTCTAGCTTCCTTGTCAAGTTTGTCTAGCTTATCAGTATATTCTTTGAGATTTTTCGTAGAATTCCTTGTTGCTAGGGTCTTTAGCGCTCAATTGTTTTGCGATATTTTTAGCAAAAGATCATACCGTTTTCAAGGTTAAGCCAAGCGTGTGGGTCTTCTTTTCCTTTTTCGTTTTGACCTTCAAGGTAGATAACATCAACGCCTTCGCTGACTGCAAAAGTAGTCTTTGTTTTTCAGTTTTCTGGCATTTTTCTACCAATTTTGTAAACCAAGCATTGCCACCCTGTTTCAAGGTTGATACCGTTAGTAGAAAATCAAATCAGCTTGAGAAGTTTTCTTGACGTCTTCAGGTAGTGGTTCGTATTCGTGTGGGTCTTGGCCAACAGGAACGATACTGTGAAGATCAATCTTGTCACCAGCAATATTTTTAGTAATATCAGCGATGATTGAGTTTGTAGCAACAACTTTTAGTTTTTGACCAGAAGCTGCATCTTTTCTTTCCGCTAGCACATGCTACAAGAGCGATGACGGAAAGAAAAGAGAACGAGTAATGTACCTAATTTTTCATTAGATCCTCCAATTTATTGGGGTTTCTGCCCTTATTTTAACAAATGTTTATTTTTTTCAGTTTCAAATATCGTTGTTTTGGAGCGATAAAGAAGCTAATGAGAAAGAAACTAGCGGCTGTGAGCACGATACTAGAACCTGCCGCAACGTTAAAGCTATAGCCGATAAAGAGTCCCCAAAACTGAAGCTAGTCGCTCCAAAGGTTGAGGAAAGGAAAATCATGCTTTTCAGGCTATTAGCATACAGATAGCAGTTGCAGCTGGGAGTAATCAGCATGGCTACAATCAGGATAGTTCCGACACTTTGCATGGCTGTCACTAGACACAAGAGTCAAAGAGTACCATGGAAGGTAGTGATAGAAATTGACAGGCATTCCCATGGCTTTAGCCAAGAGTTCATCAAAGGATGTTATCAAGAGTTGCTTGAAGAAAATCCAGATTAACAAGAGAATGGCTGCACCCTACCCCATGGTAATAAAACATATCCGTATCTTGACGGCCAGGATATTACCAAAAAGGATATGGAAAAGGTCAGTTGAACTTTTAGCGACACTAATCAAGATGATACCGAGGGCTAAGAAAGAAGAAAAGGTAATGCCGATGGCGGTATCGCTTTTGATAATCGAGTTTCCCTTGATGTGGTAATGATGATGGCAGCTAGCAATCCAAAGACAATGGCTCCGATAAAGAAGTCAAGGCCCAAGATGAAGGAGAGGGCTACACCTGGCAAGACAGCATGTGAAATGGCATCTCCCATGAGTGACATCCCGCGTAGGATGATGAAACATCCCACAGCTCCAGCTACGACCCCGACGACAATGGCTGTTATCAAGGCATTTTGTAAGAAATGGAATTTTTGCAATCCATCGATAAATTCTGCAATCATAGGTCACCTCCATTGAAAAAGAGTCGATTACCGTAAGCTTCTTTGAGATTGGCTTCGGTAAAGGTTTCTTTTGGTTGGACCAAAGGCAATCACTTCTCGATTGACAAGCAAGACTTGATCGAAGTAGTGGGGAACCTTGCTGAGGTCGTGGTGGACGATGAGAACCGTCTTCCCAGCTTTTTCAAATCTCTCAGCGTATTCATGATGATTTCCTCACTGACAGAGTCAATCCCAACAAAGGGTTCATCCAAGAGGATATAATCGGCTTCCTGCACCAAACATCTGGCAATCAAGACCCGCTGGAACTGACCTCCAGACAGTTGACTGATTTGCCGTTCTGCGTGAGTCAGCTAGACCGACGATTTCAAGGGCTTCTTTTCACTTTCTTCCAATGTTTAGCATTTAAACTGCGAAAAGAGAGGATAGAGGAAAGAGTCCTAACGAGACGCATTCCTTGACCTTGATTGGAAAGTTGTAGTCGATATTGATTTTTGTTCGACATAGGCGACTCGATGTAAGGATTTTTAACTTCCTTGTCATCGAGAAATGCCTGACCTTGATGTGGGATAATTCCCCAGCATCCCTTTTTAATAATGTTGATTTCCCAGCACCGTTTGGACCAATGATACCGGTAATTGTTGGTCCATGGAGCACTAGTGAAATATCCTTTAAGTGCAACGTTTCTTTGTAGGAGACACTGAGGTTTTCGATACGTATCATACAGTTATATTCCTCCTATTTTTAATATACCTTAATTTTTTTATTTTTAAGTCAAGTTAATTTTGTAAAAGTTTAAAATATTAATGATTAAAATAAGAGGGCAACTCGGCATTTTTAATTGCAATCCCTAGGAATTTTTGCTAAGCTAGAATAAGTTAAAATAGGAAAGAGAGAATAAAATGACACGTTATCAAGATGATTTTTATGATGCTATAAATGGTGAATGGGAAAAGACTGCCGTCATTCCAGCTGACAAATCACGAACAGGTGGTTTTATCGACCTTGACAGAAGAAATTGAAGAGTTGATGCTAACGACGACGGACAAAAGTGGTTGGCAGGCCAAGATCTTCCAGAAGATGCTATCCTAGCAACTTTTGTTAAGTACCATCAGTATGGTGAGAGATTTTGACAAAGCGAGAAAGCTGATGGAATTGTACCAGTCCTTCCTTTGATAGAGGAATACCAGATTTGAAAGTTTTGCAGATTTCGCAAGCAAATTAGCAGAGTTTGAATTAGCTGGTAAACCAAACTTCCTTCCATTTGGAGTATCACCTGACTTTATGGATGCTAGAACCAATGTTCTCTGGGCTAGTGCTCCAGGAACAATTTTGCCTGATACGACCTACTATGCGAAGACCATCCACAGCGTGAGGAATTGTTGAACCTTTGAAAGAAAGTACTTCTAATCTCCTCAAAGCCTATAACTTTCTCAGATGAAGAAATCGAAGATTTGTTAGAGAAACGATTGAATTGGACCGCCGCATCGCAGCTGTCGTACTTTCAAACGAAGAGAGTTCAGAGTATGCCAAACTTTACCATCCGTATTCTTATGAAGATTTCAAAAAGTTTGCACCCTGCCCTACTCGATGACTTTCTTTCCAAGCTGTGATTGGTCAAAGCTCCTGATAAGGTCATCGTAGATGAAGAGCGTTTCTGGCAAGCAGAGCAATTCTATAGTGAAGAAGCTTGGCCTTTGCTCAAGGCAGGCTTGATCTTAGGTGTGGTTAATCTTTCAACTAGCTATCTAACAGATGAGATTCGTATCTTGTCAGGTGCCTACGGACGAGCTCTTTCAGGAGTTCCAGAGGCTCAAGACAAACGTAAGGCAGCTTACCATTTAGCTCAAGGACCATTTTAAACAAGCTCTCGGCCTTTGGTATGCCCACGAAAAATTCTCTCCAGAAGCCAAGGCAGACGTGGAGAAAAAGTGGCGACCATGATTGACGTTTATAAGGAACGTTTAGCTAAAAATGACTGGCTGACTCCTGAAACACGAGAAAAAGCTATCGTCAAACTCAATGTCATCAAGCCTTATATCGGTTATCCAGAAGAACTGCCAGCTCGCTATAAGGACAAGGTAGTGGATGAATCTGCTAGCCTCTTTGAGAATGCCCTAGCCTTTTTGCGCGTGTAGAAATCAAGCACAGTTGGAGCAAAGTGGAATCAGCCAGTTGACTACAAGGAGTGGGGAATGCCTGCTCATATGGTCAATGCCTACTACAATCCACAAAAAGAACTTGATTGTCTTCCCTGCTGCTATCTTTACAGGCGCCATTCTATGACTTGCATCAGTCATCTTCTGCCAACTATGGTGGTATCGGTGCGGTTATTGCCTCATGAAATTTCTCACGCCTTTGATACTAATGAGCTCTTTGATGAAAATGGAAGTCTCAAGGATTGGTGGACAGAGAGCGACTACGCAGCCTTTAAAGAGAAAAACGCAGAAGGTTATCGACCAGTTTGATGGTCAAGAATCTTACGGTGCAAAAATCAATGGTAAATTAACTGTATCCGAAAAACGTTGCCGACCTTGGAGGAATTGCTGCTGCCCTTGAAGCTGCTAAGAGAGAACCAGACTTTCTCAGCTGAAGAGTTCTTCCATAACTTTGCTCGTATCTGGCGTATGAAAGGTCGTCCCAGAGTTGATGAAACTCATGGCTAGCGTCGACGTACACGCACCAGCTAAACTCGTGTCAACGTCCAAGTTCCAAACTTTGATGACTTCTTTACAACCTATGATGTCAAAGAAGGCGACGGCATGTGGCGCTCACCAGAAGACCGCGTGATTATTTGGTAAAAGTGAGTTTCTCAACCAAGTATATCTTGGCGTTAATGACTTATGTTTGAAGTTTATCCATCTGAAAATACAATGCTATCGAGGTTAACATGAAGAAATCTTAATGATGCTTTCAGCTATTCTTTCGATTTCAGTTTTGCATCTTGTGGTTTCACAAAATAATAGCAAATACAGAACCCTTCATCTGCACTATCATCTGTTTCTAGAGACGATAAGACTAGTACATCAACAGAAGCAAAAGACTGGAGAATACTAGTGACTCTTCAACCAAAGGTGTCACAATCAACTGCTGAAAAATAAGAAGGAACGGGACAAGATGTATAAAGAAGTGATTGAACGTTATAATCACTTTACAGACCTTTTAAAGCAAGGTAATAGAGAAGATTTGCATAGAGGAAATATAAACAACACAAGATTACTTTCAGAAGAATATAGCCTGATTTTTCTCGAATGGATTATCAAAATGCACCAGATTGGAAATATGCCATTGTTGATCTGAATAAGGATGGTCAAGACGAGTTACTTTATTGGCGATGAAAAATTTGTGTCAGCCATTTATTATTTTGGAAAATCAAAAGCCCTAAACTTACTTCACACAGCTTATGTAGCTTCTGGAGGTTTTTCGCTCAGGGTTTTGTTATTTATGAAAAATGGTCAAGTCTCTTATGCAGACTGGGCAGTCAACTCGTCCAGAAATGAACCTAGCTCTATATTCGTTTGATAAAAATGGAGTGCAGAAGATTAAAGAAGCAACTATTCAAATCGGTGGTAATGAAAAAGCAGAGCAAGTTTTAGATATTTCTTCTGAACAGCTTTGATTTGTCTAACATTGACTGGAAAGAATTGAATCCAGCCAATTAGTTTTGAATTATTTTTCTAGTTCAACTTTGATCCTACTGAGCAAAAGATTGATCTAGAAATAGAAGTCACAAAAACCAAGGATGATGAACTGCTCCCTACAGTTTCTAGTGAATTTTATTTTTTCGCTGTCCACTATAAGGGGAGCATATCTTGTAGTGTGTAGTTCATAGAGATTATGAAATTGAGGTCTTTTCTCATTCTGAAATCCATAGTAAAATATCCTTCTGTATCAAAAACAGGAGGATTTTTATGTTTCAGACCACCATCAATATAGGCTACGCTCGCGTTTCTACCCACAAGCAAGACCTGGGCTTGGAGGTGCAAATGGAGGCTCTCAAGCACTGTGACCAGCTCTTTATCGAACGTGAATCTGGTTCAAACAATGTACGCCCAGAACTCGAAAAAGCCTTAAAATTGGCTTCGGACCTTTCGCAGGATGGTAAGCAGGTCATTTTCACTATCTATAAGTTAGATCGTCTGACTCGCTCCATGTTCAAATTGTTAGAACTGATCGAACGATTTAATGCTTCTGATATTCAGCTAGTCAGTTTGCATGAAAAACTGGAAACCGACTCGCTCATTGGTAGGTTACTTTGCGTTATTTTAGGATTTGTGGCAGAAAGTGAACTGGAAAATCTGCGATTTCGTACCCGTGAAGGACTTCGTAAAGCTAAGGAAAATGGTGTCAAACTAGGTGCCAAGCGAATGTCAAGAGATAAGGAAGAGAGAATTATTGAGCAGTATTTGGCAGGGGAATCAAGCATCAGAACAATAGCAAAAACAGAACGAATTTCGACCTCAACCATCTATAAAGTGTTGGAACGAAACAAGGTGGCCATCAATCGTAAAAACAGTTTCGCAAAAATTCTTGCTAAAAACAAGATAAAATGCTACAATGAAGGCGTAAATATAGTTTCGATTAACGACCGTTTTATGAAACATCTCAAAATATAAAGTATTTAGTTTTAAAAAGCGCTCTAATGATTCGTGTAAAAGATATGGTACTCCTTAATAAATCTCTCTCTTTTCAAGATAGCCCAAGCTTTGCTCAATAGGATCCAAATCTGGTGAATAAGGTGTGTAGAGGGTAAGAAAGTGTCTATCTTGATGCACTGTCTCATCCAAGATAGTTCTTGGATGAAAAACTAGCATTGTCTACATGACAATGACATGATTATCTTCAGCAGGTGTAAAGTTGCGTTTTGAACCACTCCACAAAGAAATCGCTCGTCATACTTTCCTTTGTAAATCATGGGAGCTATAAACTCTCCGTCTACTGTCCTGCAACAATTGAAGTCCGCTCAAACGCCGTCCGCTAATCTTTCGATAGACTTTCCTCGAGAGTCGCATAAGGACGATAGAGGTAGCGGTCGATTCCGTTTCGTCAATATATACGACTGGTAAATCTTTTAGGTTATCCAAAATATCACGAAATTCAGCGACTTTCTGGACCTTGTTCCCAAAGGTCAGTCGTCTAAAGTGATATTGATCTGCTTTTTAAAGCCGCCCATATTGAAGGGACGGCACAACTCAAAATGTGCCGTACTTTCCCGTAAAAGCATCTGGATGAGCCTCACAAAGGGCTTTCAATTCCTCCAAAAGGAATTCTTCCGCTTTTGACGACTCGTTTTTCCGCTCTAAGTGTCCTTGTTCACGTAATTTCTTTTCCCATGTGAAGAGAGTTCGACTTCTACATCAAAAACTTTAGCTGCCCTGACATGGCTGTGTCCTTCTTTGATGTAATCTAATGCTCGTTGTTTAAAAATCTGTACTATAAGTGCCATAGCTTTATTATAACATGTATTTTATAAACTAAGCAACTATAACAATGTGAATATTTCAGAAAATACGAATTTAACAAGGTTTTGAGCCTGTGTTGGATTGGTATTTTTGTTTTAAGTGTATCGTTTAACGGTCCTTAGGCGATACACCAAAACCCTTGTCGCTCAAGTGGTTGAGGTCTTCTTCGAAACACTAAAATCAAAAAATTAGAATTTTGTAGTATTTACACACCTTCAAAAGTAATCTACATTCCTAAGGAGGAAATTATGAAAACAAATAAACTTGTTAAACTCGGTATCGCAACCCTTTGTGGTCGCGGTCTTGGGTCTAGTGCCAGCTTTTACAGCTCAGGCAGACACAAATGTGGCAGAACAGCCAAATACAGCTTCAAAAACCAGTAGAAAATGGCAACCAAGTGATTCAGAAAAACCAGAGGTTAAAACCGACTGAAGAAGTGAAACCTGAAGCTAAGTCAACAGCAAACGCAGCCGAGACTCAGCCATCTGATGCCCCAAGGGAAGATGCAACCTTAAAAGAAGAAAAACATCTTCCTATCCGATATGTAATCGAACTAGATTTTCATGATATAAGGACTGGGGAGAAAGTAGAACCTACTAAAACGTTGACAGGAACTGTTAACTTTGGTGAAGATTTAACAATTGATGCTCCAACATTTGAAGGCTATAGGCTTGAAAGAGGTTACTCCAAAATTCTGAATATTAGTTATGATATACTAAATTATTATGGGGAAAAAGCTGGATCTGAATCTAGTCCCGTACATTCTCCATTGAAATATACGTCGTTTACTCTCACCAAAGAGGGCGATACAATCGTGGCACATTATCGGCTTGAATATGAGACACTTCCGCTAGAGAAGCCTAATAGGAGCGAACGGACTCTTCATATTAGCTTTAGCTATACTGGAACTCCTAAACTTTGGCCCGATGGTACACTCCCACTTCATCGCAAGGCTCATTCCATTGATGATGGAAAACGAAATATAACAGTTACTATTAAGCCAGGTGAGAGTTTTACTTTACCTAAGGGTGATATAGATGGCTATATTTTGGAAGAGATAACGGATGTTAGACACGAAGAGGGAAGATGGGGAGCAACTACTGGTAATTCTTATAAACCTGGAGAAACTGTACCTTACGAGAAATTCAACTTTTATCCTGGTGTTGTTGACGGTGTAGAAAGTGATCATATTTCAGTTAATTATTTTTATTATCGACCAGCGGGCTATATTGGATATGAAAAACCATCTCAACCTACGGAGAAACCAGCACCAAAAGCTGACGAAAATCAAGAGCCCATCAAATATCGTATCGATTATTTCGATGCAGATACGGGAGAGAGGCTATCTCGAGAAATTGGAGTTTTAAACCCTGGTGAAACTATCAATATCCATAAAAATATTGACGGCTATGAGGTAGTTACGAATCGTCGTTGGATGTCTGGTTATAATGTGGACTACCGGTTAATGGATAGATATTTTGGATCTTCGTCTGGATATCGATATATGTTTCTAGAATATAAGAAGGTAAATGCTGATGCTAAGTTTCAGAGACTCGAAACCAGAAGTAAAACCGAAACTAAGCCTCAGAGACACCAAAACCAGAAGTTAAACCAGAACCAGCGCCAAAAGATGAAGAAAAAGCAGAGCCAGCTCAAATACTGTATCGATTATTTCGATGCAGATACGGGAGAGGAGATATCTCGAGAATATGGAGTATTAAATCCTGGTGAAACTGTCAATATCCATAAAAATATTGATGGCTATGAGGTAGTTTCGAATGATAGCTGGATGCCTGGATATATGGTGAACTACGGGATAATGAGTAGATATTTTGGTGATAAAAAACGCATGAACGTTACATGTTTCTAGATTATAAGAAGGTAAAGGCGGATGCCAAGCCTTCAGAAACACCAAAACCAGCGCCAAAAGATGAAGAAAAGCAGGAGCCGCTCAAATACCGTATCGATTATTTAGATGCAGATACGGGAGAGGAGATATCTCGAGAATATGGAGTTTTAAACCCAGGAGAGACTATTAATATCCATAAAAATATTGATGGCTATGAGGTGGTTTCGTATTATAGCTGGATACCAGGTTATAAAGTGGACTACAGGATAATGAGTAGATATTTTGGTTATCCGAATGAACGTTACATGTTTCTACGTTATAAGAAGGTAAATGCGGATGCCAAACCTTCAGAGACTCCGAAACCAGAAGTTAAGCCGGAAACTAAACCATCAGATACTCCGAAACTAGAAGTTAAGCCGGAAACTAAGCCTTCAGAGACTCCGAAACCAGAAGTAAAACTGCACCCAAGCCTTCTGATACACCAAAAACCGAAGTAAAACCGAACCTAAACCATCAGAACACCAAAACCAGAAGTAAAACCGGAACCTAAACCATCAGATACACCCGAACAGAAGTCCGGAAACTAGCTCAGATACCGACAAAGTAAAACCCGAAACTAAACCTTCAGAGACACCGAAACCAGAAGTAAAACCAGAAACTAAACCTTCTGATACACCAAAACCAGAAGTAAAACCGGCACCTAAGCCTTCAGAGACACCAAAACCAGAAGTTAAGCTAGAACCTAAGCCTCTAGATACTTCAAAACCAGAAGTTAAGCCAGAACCTAAACCTTCTGATACTTCAAAACCAGAAGTAAAACCAGAAACTAAACCTTCAGAGACACCAAAACCAGAAATAAAACCGGCACCCTAAGCTTCAGAGACACCAAAAACCAGTTACACCAGCTGTTCCAGATCAACCACAACCCTGCTAAGCCAGAGAAACCAGTTACCCAAGCACCAGCCGAATCCTTGCGAATGAAATTGGAAGTGTTCAAGTACGTGCTTCAGAGGAAACACTCAAAAACGTCAGCTACATCAAGGTAGAAGAAACTAAGTCAAATTCACTTGAGGCGAAAAACTACAAGGCCTACGATATTCGTCTATACGACGCAAATGGTAAGGCTGTCCAGCCAAATGGCATGGTTCTAGTGAGCCTTTCTGCAGAAAAGCCAGTTGAAAATGTCTACTATGTTTCTCCAGATGGCGCTTTGCAAGCATTAGACTTCAAGCAAGATGCGGATAAGGTAACTTTCGAAACCAATCACTTTAGTATCTATGCTATGACTTTCAAAAATATGTCAGTAAATCACAATGGCGGTAGCATCCAAACGCCAGTTGCAGGTAGTGAAAACCCAACAACCCCTACACAAAACAGCAATGGTGCAGATGGGACACAACCACAATCCAAACCATTGAAAACTAAGGGAGAAGGTGGAGAGAAAACAAGAAAAACTTTACCCAATACTGGTGAAAATAGCTCAATTCTCACTACACTATTTGGAGTATTGACTCTAAATGCTGGATTGTTTAGCTATCGCAAGAAAGAAAAATAATCACAACCTATAATTTATCCATCAATTATTTGAGGAAAAATTTAGAAAATCTTTTCATGATAAAACGCATATTATCAAGGTTTCTCAACACCTGATAATATGCGTTTTTCTGATTTTAAAGACTTCTTGCCCAGCCTCTTTACTCTTGCTAGAAAAATGGATTAAAGGTTTTTTCGTGCGCGATAGTCGTAGCCGGACCATGTCCTGGATAGACATCGTAGTTTGGGAGAGTAAAGAGCTGGGTTTGGATACTATGAAGGAGTTGTTCCATGCTACCTGTAGGTAGATCTGTTCGTCCAATAGTTTCTCGGAAGAGTGCATCACCCGTTAAGACCAAGTGCCCATCTGGAAAAACAAATGAAACTCCTCCGATAGAGTGGCCTGGAGTTGGTAATACAGTAAAGCGGAACTCATCAATCTGGTATTCTTCGTGAAAGCCAAAGGTATGTTCAGCTGGTTTACATACGACATCTGCCATATCGTCGTGTCGAGGAAGACCAGAAAGATTATCAACAGGAGTATAGAGCCAAGATGCTTCACTTTCTGCCACATAAACGGGAGGATTTCCGAAAGTATCTCTGACCAAGTCCAGACTCAAGATATGGTCATAGTGGGTATGGGTTAGGAGAATTGCACAGACTGGTTTGTTAATGGTCTCGATAGTCTTGCGAATAGCCTCCCAGTTGCTACCCGGATCAACAACAATCAGGTGTTGGTCTCCTTCAAGATAATAAGTATTTTCATAAGCAACAGGATTCACAGTTTTATGGATTTTCATAGAATTTCCTCTTTCAAAGCATTTACTCCTACTAGTATAACACAGTTAGGGAGAATACGTATTGATTTATAAATATTAAAAACCAGCATGACTAGTTAAAGGCAGGCTGGTTATCAATTTTTCAATATTGGAGAGGTGTTAATTGACCTTCATAAGTTGCATAAACTCCGTCATTAGCATGTTTAATAGAAGTAATATTAAGAGTACCACCGTAGTTGGCTTCACGCTTATCGCTGTATTCGCTATAGTTTATCTTGTTGGGCAGGGCTTGGTCTTTACCATAGTATTGAACGACAGTTTTTTGATAACTTTGCTGACCGAATAGAATCAAGCAAGTAACTCCTAATACTAGGAGAGCAAGAATAGAGATACCAATTTTTTTCATAGATGTTCTCCTGATCAATGATAAAAGAAAGGAACTGAAGGATTCTTTATTACAAAATCCAGTTAAGATACCAGTATATGTCTACTAATTGTTCTTTGTAGACTTAATAGAGTTGATGAAATTAAATCATGATTGGGTTACAATATGGTTTCCGATTTGTTCTTCCTTCTATCGCCCTAAATAAAAATCTAATTTCATAATATATTATATGATAAAGATTCAGAATTATCAACCACTCTGAACCGTTTTTATTTTTTATTGATAAATTGTAAGAATAAGTGAATTTAACAGGAGAAGAGTTATTACAATAACTTATAAGGATATTAAAGCAGAAGAGGATATTTATTTTTATTTCATAGAAAGTAATGATTAAGAGATATGTGACCATAGTGTTCAGTATAGAAATTATAGGTTCTGGTAAAACCACCTACTTTAACTTTAAATCAAACAATAAGAAATCAATAAAAAAAGTCCCTTCAAAGAAGAGACCGATATTTATTTAAACTTAAAACCTTCATAGATGAGTTCTGCTTTTGGATGTTTTTCTTTAATGCTTTTAGAGATGGCTTCATCATGACTAAAGGTCCGCACATATAAATGCTTGTTTCGATCTGGAATATCCTCATTTTCAAAGTTTAAGTAGCCATCTTGGCTGCTGTCTCATCAAGCGAAGGTCAGTTGGATTTTTCTCAGCATAGGCATGAAGTAGATTGAGATAGACTGCATTTTTCCTTACCACGATAACTATAGTAGAATCGAACGCTCTTAGTCAGAAAAAGGATTTTTCTCGGATATACGAGATAAAGGAGTAATTCCAATACCTCCAGCGATCCAAATTTGTCGATCTTGTCCTTGTTCTAATAACATATGTCCATAAGCTCTGTCAACTGTCACTTTATCACCAACTTTTAAATTTTCATAGATATTTTTGGTATGGTCACCTGAGTTTTTAATTGTAAAATAAAGTGTTTTTCCACTTCCACCAGAAATAGAGAAGGGATGGGGAGCTTGTTCAAAACCTTCTTGAAAAATCTTAAGAAAGGCAAATTGTCCGTACTTATACTGGAAAGGTTTGCTAAGTTTAATTTCAAGCTCAGTTGTATCATAGTTGAGGTGCTTGATACCAATAATTTTACCTAGATAAGTAAAAACTAATTTGTTGATAAAGGAAAATGATGTAAAATCCAGCGATCAAAACCAAGAATTGCATAGATTCCAACCAGAAAAACTGAGGAGACTAAGACTGAAGAGTCGTTGACTCATCATCATGTATACGTGAAGAAGTCCAAAGATATAAGCTAAATACACGACACGATGAATCCATCTCCAAGCTTCGTATTGGAGATATTGACCAAGGTAGGCAACTAAAACAATACTGATAAATATATAGATACCAATATTTCCTAATTGAGCTGCGAGCCGAGAACCCCATAATCCTCCCATACTGAAGTTATGAAAATAAAAAGGAGTAGGATGGATAAGAATGCTGTAAACTTATGAGCAGAATACATATTTTCAAGTCCATTAAACCACTCTTCTAACAAGGGTAAACGTGTGGCAAGGATAAAGGTCAGTGAAAGTGTGGTTAAAGCTAAGCCAGGAATCAGGAACTGTGGACTCCCAGAACTCAGCCAGCCTAGGATAGTCACCAGCATGCTAGCCACAATAAATAAAATGCCTTTTATTGATTTCATATAAAAATTCTTTCAAAGAGATATATTTTGAAATGTTGTAACAAAATATGTTACATTTTTATCAAAAAGAGAAACTCGTCAAGAAAGAGATTAAAGAGTATAAAAATAGAAGCCGGGATAAAAATCCGACCTCGATTTTGATTAGTAACGAGCTTTTTGAAAATGAATTAGAAATGATTCTTCCAGGCTTGAAGCGAGCATCCAGTAGAGTTGTGTCAGATTTTTAAGATTTCACTTGTCTCAGGCTCCAGTGCCTGGGCTTGAGAAACAAGTTGTCGAACATGGTCAATGGCATTTTTAGAAGATAGTTCATTAATAGAGCTAATTCCAGACTCTAGGATGGTACTCAAAGAAGAGATCAAGCAGAGCTCCAGTTCCTCATCTGGTACACTATCCACCCATTCTTTGAGAGTGTCTTTGATTTGGAGACTC
>BNJU01001794.1_pt1 | contig 46448 bp, 75 predicted proteins | sample 8539281 | NCBI WGS metagenome assembly BNJU01 (sample SAMD00202456, study PRJDB9452) | human saliva metagenome | isolation source: human saliva | place: Japan
GCAATTGCTATAGATAAAAAAATTGTTTGTGTGCTTTTACTAAAGGCTAAGAGTCCAAGCTGTGGATATGGTGAAATATATGATGGTACATTTACTAGAACCCTCGTAAATGGGGTTGGTGTCACGTCTGAGCTTTTTATTACAACATAATATACAAATCTATACAGAAAAGAATGTACAGGACCTTATAGTAGTAATAGCGACGATTGATATGTATCAATCGTCGCTATTGTTGTATTAGTGTATGTTATTGACCCTGCATTAACTGGGTCATTTGTTAATGGCTGTTCACCCTAATAGTGTTGTTAAATTGTGTAAATTAAATCGATAAGCACTATTACTAAAGTCTCTTGTTTTATCGTAACGACTGTTTGGTGCATGCATGAGACCAACTAATGTATCGTATAATAAATCATTTGTGAAATATTGATGTTCATGACTATCGAGTGCTGATACCGTTTGAGGATATGCTGCACGATATTGAGGCGATAAGTACATCCAGAATGGAATGTGAGTCATCACAAAAATCAAAGGTGTCTGGATTGTGGGACTTGTCAACGCTTTCACCATGATCAGAGAAAGTAAACCATAGCTTGAAGATTTAAATTATCTTTTACCATAGGTGTAGATTTGTTGTAACAACCAATCTGTATAGAGCTGACTATTAGCATAAGCCTCGATACCTTCAGGATTGGGACCTTTTTTCCATTTACTGAATTCATGCGGATAGCGGTCATTATAATAAATATGACTGCCCATAATATGAATTACGATAAAATTATTTTTTTACTTGGATCAGCTGTTTTTTTAACAATGGCAATAATGCTTCATCATATAAATCAGAGAAGCCATAGGATTCGTGAGCCCACTTTGTAGTATCCGCCGTTTTAGCCATCAAAGAAATAGCTGTATCGTATTCGCCAAATACGCCTTGGTTACTGAACCACGATGTGGTGTAACCTGCTTTTTTAGCTACATCCAAAATATTAGCAGAATCTAAGAATGGTCGGTCGTTATATTGATTGCGCTCTGAAAGGGCACGTTCTAAGGTTGGTACTGTTTGTACGTAGGAAGAGTACGCATGATTAAAGAAGATAAAAATCTTTATTGTGATCGCGCATATCCTCTTGCCAAGGTGTGTCATCGTATTGGAATTTTTGGATTATAGACCTTCATATAATCACGGGAACTGGATTCACCGATAACGAGAATGATAGTTCCAGGCGTTTTAGTAGGTGTCGTATCCTTTGTATCCAAATTGAATGAATCAAATACAAGATGGTGATTATCGTTGTATTGTTGCATTTCTTTAACATAATTACCAGCAGCCGTCCAATTGGCTACGATACATGTTTGAGGAAATAAGAAGAATGGTACATATACGATAAATGCTACCATGGATGCGATGAGTACACCTAGTCGCAAAGGACGTGTTGTATTAAAATCGACAACTCGTTTCATACCTAGGTTGCACCAATATAGGAAGAGTGTCCATAAAATGAGGCCTATGACGATAGCGATAAGGCCTGGAATACCAGCAGCATTTTTTAGGAATCCAAAGGATTCTTCAGGATTTGTCATGTATACGGCCAATAGGCTTGCTGGTGTTAAACAGTGCCAGGTGGTCATATAATAACCAATTTGTAATAATGGAATAAGACTAAGGAACGAAGAGAATAAAGCTAGTATAGCTGATGTTAATTTCTGTAGACGTCCCGTTTGGGTTACCAAATATTGGATACCTGAAAGCCCCATAAATAGAAGTAAGCCGAATAGAAAATCATTGGCAAACTCATAGAAATATAGAGGTTTTACATAAGACCAATGAAATAATAATGGAAATGTGAGTCCCCATAGTAAGCCTACTAAACCATATCCTAAGAACGCACGATGAAATACGGTACAACTCATAAAGTATTGGAATAAAAACATACCAACCATGGTCGGTACCGCAAGGATTGTAATATCCTCTACATCGAGTCCCTAATGTGATAGGTTCATAAATAAAAAAATAGTGCAATGTAGAGCACTATGCCTATAATGCCAAAAACGCAAAATAGGATTTTTGAATCAATGATTTCATTGATGACAACATAATGTATCCTTTCTAAAGGAGATTACAACAAATATATAATTTTTCTTCACATTATAAGATAACAAAGAATACTAAAAAAATACAATTATATATGGTGAACGTAGAAGAAATTTTTCGATTTACGATATAATTATATAGTTATAAAAATAAGAGGAAGAACCTTGATAAAATAAGGGTTCTTCTCTTATCGTCTATATACGTCAAAAATTTTATCGACTAAAGATATTTTTCAACGCTTTTTGGCAGCATTATTTCGCATTTCTTGCGAATAGTGAATATAAGTATTAATCACTGTATTCAGTCCATCTCCCTAATAAGCTGGCCACGGTTTGCATATCAACTCCATTAGCTAGTAGGGAAGTAGCGTAGGTATGTCTAAACATATGAATAGTCTTATCTTGCAAATACCTGTTTATAATATAATTCACTCGTGATGTACTGCTATTCTTGAAGTCGAATATGCGACCAGTTTTATTACTGTTAATACTATTTACCCTCATCTATTAATATCTGAGGTATAGGAATAGTCCTAATACTGTTAACGCTTTTAGGTGTTTTAAAACCATGTTCATGATCCGTCTTGCGAGACCATTGCTTATTAATAGAAATTGTTTTGTTATTAAAATCTATGTCTTCCCAACATAAGCCGGCTATTTCACCATAGCGTGCTCCAGTATAGCGAGCGATACAACATACTAGATAATAAATAGGGTATTTATCTTTAATGTTATTAAATAGCTTATCCATATCTTCGTTGCTAATCGTATTAACATCGCTATTTGACGCTTTTTTATATTTCTTAATACTAGCACATGGATTATCTCTAATAAGCCTGTACGGCGATATAGCGTGCTTAAATATAGCTTTTAATAATACAATGCAAAGGTTCTTACTTGCTGCCGATTTATTAGAGTTAACTAATACATTCATAATATCCTTATGAGTAATATCTTTAACCATCATATTATGAAGTTTTGTACAGTCTTTATATATTATATTATCGTATGTTTTTCGAGAATTGATTGATAGCTCGTGCTTTTCATTCATGTAAACTGAATAAAAAGTCTATAAACGTTATATCCTGCATTGTATCGTCAAGCGGTGATATAACGTTCTTTTTATTTCGTCTAAAATCTGCTCGCCGTATGCCTTGGCTTCGCGTTGTGTATTGAAACCTTGTTTTGATTTTTGCTTCCAGGTACGGCCTATTTTATATCCGACAATGATTTGATAGCCTTTGTCTTTTTTTACGAACAGTGAAGTTATATTGCATCGTCGCTACCTATATATATTAATTTCTTCTTATTTGATGATGTGAGCATAACGCTTTTGCAGAGTAGAAGATAACATTAAAGGGATAGCGTTAAATATATCCTCTTTTGTGCCTGTTAACCATATAGCGCCATCATTTAATTGTAATTGAATTTTATACTTGCGACCGGTTAGCTTAACTCTACCAATTTCAAAATCAATAGTGCCATCACATAGCCTACGCAGTTCATGATTGAAACCTGGTTGAATTGCTTTTATTGTGTTAAAGAATTCTTGTTCTAGTACATTGAAATCGTTCATAAGATACTCTCCGCTATAAGAATTATGTTTATATATTATGTCTCATGCTTTTCAATGAAGTTCACGTGCTTTTCCGAATCGTGGTCCCTGTTCACGATATGTAATAGCTCGTGTATGTATGTTGCTCGTTGCTGGTGGTAGGAATGTTTAGGGTTAAGAACTATGGTATAAGTATCATCTTCATTCTTCCTGGCAAAGCCACCACACGTTAAAGGTAAATCGTTACTATAAATCGTGTTAATCACTACTAATCATCTCCCTATATAGTTAGTGTTATTCATCTCCTCGCTCACGTTGTAAAAGCGATTTGGTGATATTTATAATAGCTTTCATATCTTGCTTTGATAAATTTCGTTTTGCATCTAACAGTATTCGCAACTCAGGATCGTTTTTAATCTGCTCGGCGAGTTCTGCAACTTCTGTATCGTAATAATAACTATCGTTTGTTATGTTACTATCTTTGCCAGTAATTATATAATCGGTAGACACTCCATAGATAGTAGCGAACTTTTCTATTAAGTCAGCACTAGGGGAGCGTAAATCTTTCTCCCACATTGATATAGCAGATTTAGATACTTGCAATTTACGTCCCTATTTCTTCGCCTGTGTAATTGTGCTTTAGTCGCAGCTCTTTTAGCCTCGCTCCCATAGTTTTTCATTTTGTATACCTCCATGGTTTGATTATATATATTGTAAAACAAATTGTAAAATCACAATATGTGGAATTTATAAAACTTTTACTTGATTGTTTACAAAATGTATACTACAATACAGTCATAAGGTAGTTAACAAAAATGTAAACGAGGAGGGATATAATGAAGCAAGAAAAGTTGATTAAACTGAGACATGCGCTAGGGTTTAGTCAACAAGAATTAGCCAATGTGTTAGGCATTACAAAAAAGGCGCTTATAGTTTAAAGGAGAATGGAAGAAGAAACTTTAATCAACGTGAAATAGGACTTATATTTACTAAATTTAACGAAGTAGATACAAGCTCTAAACATGCAAGATATTTTTTACCATAAAAGTTCACAATATGTGAAAAATTTAAATTTACTACAAAGGGGCGAGCATAAATGAAACCAAATAGTATTTTAAACACAGACCAATACACAAAGATTGTTATAAAGAGGGAAGATAACGATACAGTTGTTGCGGTTATCACTGAAGATGATGTCGAGCCTTCGACAAACTATATCGCCGTACTAACTCCTAATTATGATTAGACTTTTAGTGGCGAAAAACTGGTATTTAAATTTTAGGAGGTAAACAAATGAAAAATGAGTTTTGGCAATTCGTTTCAGACGAAGAAGTGGTGAAAATGTATGAACGATACGGATTAATTATTGTAACTAACTGGGGTGAAAGCAAAAAGATTTCTTGAAGTTGATAGTGCGATTTGAAAACGCAGTAGCAAACATTATGAACAACGTTGAAGCAACAACTAAAGAACGTTGGATACTGGTTTCATTCTTAAATCGTTGCTACGAAATTAAAGAATTATTAGGTATTTGATTATGGATCTTGTCTATACAGTAAATGAAGTTGCTGAACTGTTAAAAGTAACACCACAAACGATATATGAATTAAGAAATAGCGGTAAATTACCGGCAATAAAGAATATCGGTAGAGTGCTATTTAATGCGAATGATGTGTACTCATTCATAGGTATTGAAGATGAGTTCACACCTTACAACTATCGGCAACTTAAATTACAAAATAAAAAACTCGCCACAGAAAATGACGAGTTAAAGCAAAAAATCAGAAAAGTAACTAGTGAAATGTTGGTGCTAGTTAACGAAATTTGAAAGGAGGTGAAACAGATGAAATGGGTATCGGCGATGTTGTGTATTGCATCATACGGAATTATTGAAGGGTTCTGATGTGCAAGGGCACGAATTGACATCAGCCACATGGGCTTTATTAATCGTGTGCATGATAGCTGCAATAAGCATTATGTTCCACGAACTAAAAAAGGACGTCCACTAACTGGCATTAGTAGAACGTCCACAGTTAAAAATTAACCAATTTGATTATATCACAGGAGATTAACAATGAATACAAATAAAAACAATGGTAACAGCATTAGCAATTAGTTCCTTGGCGGTCAATGTATTGGCTGCTGACAATAACTTCGTAGGCGGTACTGATAACGTTGTTGAAACTGGTGTTAAAAGTGCAGGTGTTGTAGGGTATCAAAATACTATTAAAGGGAATAATGCGGTGGCATTTGGTGAAAACAATGTTGCCGCCGGTACAAACTCTTTTGCCGGCGGTAATGATAGCAAAGCGTTGGGCCGTGATAGCTTCGCTTACGGAGCACACGCAGAAGCCACTATCGAATACACTGTGGCAATTGGCAGTCAAGCTCGTACAAGTGCATATAACACAGTAGCTATCGGAAATGGTGCTTACGCAAATGGTGAGTCAACAGTCGTATTAGGCAGAACTAACACAGTAAACGCTGAAATGCAACGGTAGTTGGCTCTAATAACGGAACAGTCGCAAGCGGTCATGGAGTAGTTGTTGGGTATAACAACAAGGTTCAAGGCTCTGATAAAGAAATGTTAGCCTTTGGTTCTAATAACACTGTTCAAAATCAAGGTGCTACTGTTTTAGGTTCTCACGGTCAAGCAGTAGCAGTAGATAGCCTAGCATTAGGCAATAACACATTAGCCGATGTACAAAATTCTGTAGCGTTGGGAACTAACTCAACCACAGAGGAAGCGGTATCTACAGACAGCATTTATATTAACGGTGAAAAATATAATTTTGCCGGAGGTGTAGCCAACAGCACTGTATCTATCGGCGCCAATAATAAAGCTGGTAATGGTGGTGTTCAAAACTATAAGAGAACATTAACCAACGTGGCAGCAGGTAGAGTAGACGGTACATCTACTGACGCTATTAACGGTTCTCAACTTAATGCGGTGATTAACGCTTTAAAATTCAGTACTGTTGCTGAAGGTACTAATACAACGGTTACACAATCAACAAATATTGATGGTGGCAAGGAGTTCGCCGTTCATGTGAATAAAGACCTAGCTAACATGAATTCCGTTCAACTCGGAACTGTTAACGATCCGCAACGTAACTATATTGGTAAAAACGGCAGTCATGTATTTGACGGAGAAGTAAACTCTAATTACGGTGCTAACGGCTTTAAAGTCGAAAACACAGACAATTTAGACAATGCTCAATTCAATATGGATGGCATGGTTGCTGATAGTAACGGCAAGCACATCGAATTTACAACTCAAAATATTACCGCTGGTAATCAACAAATTCACGATGTAGCTGACGGAGTGGCCGACACTGATGCAGTAAACATGCGTCAACTTAAAGTACAAAGCCAAGCAGGTTTAAACGAAATTCATGCGACAAATCAACGTTTGAACAAATTAGGGAGCCAGCTCTGCAGCATTGGCAGGTTTGCATCCGTTAGATTTTAATAAGGACGATAAAGCGTCCTACGCTATTAGCTACGGACATTATAGAAGTAGCAACGCGGTCGCATTAGGTGCGTTCTATCGTCCTAATGAAAGAACAATGTTTGGTATCGGTATGAGTTTAGGCGCTGAAAAGCAATTTACAGCAAACGTTGCTTTCAAAGTCGGTAAAGGAAGCGACTATGTAGCGGAAGCCAAAGGCGAAAATGCTCGTATTAGCCAACTTGAAAAAGCTCGTTGAAGCATTAACTAAAGAAGTTAACAAATTAAAGACTAAATAATGAAAATTAGAAGTAATGAAAGCTATTAAAAGCTATATTTAGAAAAGGAGTAACATCATGAACCAATTTACTATTGAATTTAAAAGCACTAAAGATCTTGCAAAAAAAATTGCAGAATATAACGAATTAATGAATGGAAAGCCTGAACCAGTCGAAGTAGAAAAACCGGTTAAAGTGGTTGAGGTGGTAGCTGTTCCTAAAGACGAAGTTAAACTTAAACCAGCTAAAATCGTTGTAGAAGAACTGGTTGAAGTAGAAGAACCTAAAAAGCCAACTCCTGGTGCTAAGGTTGAAAAGGAAATCGTTGAAAACGTATCTATCGAACCTGACGATGTACCTGTTACCGATTTTGACGGTAACGAAATCAATCAACCTACTGAAGAATTGTCTATCGATGAAGTCGAAGTATTCGACCCTAAAGAGTTTTGGAGTGAGTTCAAAACGTGGATGGGTAGCGACAAAGAACGAGCTATGGCAGCCCTTAAAATCTTCCAAAGTAACGGCGTAGATAAACCTACATCCACAGCGTTAACTGATGTAATTGTTAAGGAATTAAAAGAATTAATGAAATAAGAGATAGGAGTACCACAATGGCATACGTTAATGATTTTAAAAGAGTAGTTGATAATGTAGCACCTCAAATCGAGGTGCTACAAAAGGCAATGGTTTTAGATCCAGCCAATACTATCGAATATCAAAGAGCTATCGATTTCTGCGAAACTAATCAAACTGTATCACAGACAATACTCAATGCTATCAAACTTGTAGAAAAAGACAGTAAAAAGACAGAAGATGGACAGAAGAAAGACAGTAGCGAGACAGTAGAAAAACCAAAATCTACTAAAGCTAAAAAAGAACCTAAACCTGCTCCAGCTGTTGAAGAACATCCTAAAGAGGAAGACAAGTCCGATGATGTATTCGATATGTTTGGTGATTAATAGGCGGTGATATAGTATGGAGTATTTAAACTATATAAACATCCCTAAAATGTTTGACTCTATCGTTTTAGAAACGCAATGGAGTTGCGACTATACAACTATATATCACTTTGACTGCGGTCATACGTTTGGTGGCCAATGGGATAGAAAATATAACTATTTTAACGGCTACACCACGGCCTCAAAATACTACACTTGCCCTAAGTGTGGTGTTCACTCATCGCCTGATGTGCATAAGGTTTTCTCCTCTCATAGAGAGGAGAAAATTTACCCAATTTCGATGTTTATTGAGGTGATTAATTATAAACATTTTCTTGATTTAAGAATTAAGTATCGTGGTATCCAGTTGTTTATGAATGGTACTAAAAGCGAAGAAAAGATATATTGTGAAACTATGCGATATGACTTTAAGAAAAAATGTGCAATATTCATTGACAGTGATAGAAATCGACATGAAATATCTATTGCGTATTTACGAGGCGATGGATACGAAGAACACGGTATTATGCCAATATTAACCTATATAGGTAGTTCCTATGCTGTTCATAGCATTAATAAAAAGCGTTTGAATGAAGTGTTTAAAACGTTAAGAACTACATTTGAAAAGCGGTTAGAAGAAACATATGGCTTTAAATCAAAAGGCGTATATATCTCTCCTAGTGTTAACGAAGAGGGTGGTTACTTCTCAACCATGCTCATTAACATGGCCTTTAAAATATCAGCACCTGACATGCCATCTATTACAAAGATAATAGAAAGCACTAACCGTTGGAGCGATAACTATTGTCTTAAACGTCATATTCCATTTAGTGATTGTGTATTTGAGGACACAAAGAAAGGTATGAACTTTGTTCAATCTTTAATGAAACAATATCACGCCCCAAATTCAAGATCATTAAGAAAAGCTATGAGTACAGACATCATGGCAGTTAATATGACGAACGTATTAAATCTATTTAAAGACGAGAACATTCGCAGAACTATATTAACCCTAGATAGGACTGATAGCGTTGAATTAATGAACTCACCACATTATAGAAGCCCTTATACAGGAAAAGTATTAACCGCCAAAAGCATTAGAGATGTAATGGCTGTTACTACTCAACTAGTTAAGGATATGTGGTCTAAGTTAATCGACCGACATGGTGAAACTGGTGTTATTAACTACTTATTAAGTGCTGATTATTCTGAAATTAAAGATATACCAAACATGTATTTAGATTTACAGCCTAAATATAGGGAGCTGGTGTGGAGTCAACCATGCAAGTTAAAGAAGTTTCATGATTTGCTAGTGAATGTCTACAACAAGCAAGAATATGGTGATGTAAATCTACCTATGATTGATAAGCTCAACGCAGATATTGATGGTATGCATTTCATGATACCTAAAACTGCTGCCGACCTATTGAATGTTGGTAAATCATTAAATAATTGTGTTGGTTCATATAAGGATAGGGTGATGAAAGGATCCGTTGCTATTGTTGTAGTAACAGATGACAATATGAAACCTGTTGCCTGCCTTGAACTTAATAAGAACGGTAGAAATAAATTCGCTAAACTCGTACAAGCAAAGCTATTTGCTAACAAGCGAGTAGCCGAGAATGAACAAATTAATACAGCTGTTATGAAATGGGCTAATCAGTTAAAGATACAACCCCATACAGTTGATATAGAAGCACATGTGAGTTAAGGGAGATAAGAAATGAAACTATTAAAGCTATCGCTTACTAATTTTAAAAGCATCCGTCAATCTAGTTTTGAATTTGACGGAGAAAACAAAATCATCTTTGGTGATAATGCAACAGGGAAAACAACGATATTCGACAGTATGTGCTGGCTGTTGTTTGGTAAAGACAGCCTAGACCGTAGCGACTTTGAAATTAAAACGCTCGTTAACGGCGAGCCAATTCACAAAGTTAATCATGAAGTAGAAGGTGAGTTCAGTAACGATGATGGAACACAATTCACGTTAAAGCGTGTATACCGTGAAAAGTATAGTAACCCTCGCGGTGGTGATACAAAACTCACAGGCCACACTACCGATTATTTCATTAATGATGTACCTGTTAAAGAAAAAGAATATAAAGGCTTTATATCAACAATTTAATTAGTGATGATGTATTTAAACTTATCACTAACCCTTTATATTTCAATGAGCAGTACAGTTGGCAAAATCGTCGCAAGTTGTTGCTTGAAATGTGCGGTAATGTTGATGATGAAAGTGTAATTCGTAATCATGGTGAGTTAAGAAAGTTATTATCTATTCTTAACGGCCGTACTGTTGAGGAGCATAAAAAAATAGTGGCCGCTAAGAAAACAGCAATCAACAAAGAACTCGATATGATACCTGTACGAATTGATGAAGCCATTCGTAATAAACCGGAGGTGCAATCAGATAAAGAAAAATTAAAAGCTGATATTGAAACGTTTAACACTGGTATTAATCAACTCGAAGAAGAAGCTGCTGTTATTAAGAACGGCCTAAAAGAAACCGAGGTTAAGTCTAAAATTCGCGATATTAAGCGTACAATCGATGAAAGACGCAACCAGGTATTATCTGACTACGATAAAGAGAAAATTCGCTTACGTGGTGAATATGAGTTTTCATTAAAGCAATTAAAGGCTATTGAACAAGAGCGAGATAGACTTGTGGATCATAACTATGAAACAGGTAAAAACATTGAACGTGAAAATAAGCGAATTGAAAAGTTAAAAGAAGAATTTAACACTTTTAACGCTCAAAAATTTGACGATGTGAACTGCCCTACATGCGGTCAGCCGTATCCTGAGGCTAAAAGAGAAAGCCTAAAAGAAGTATTTAACATGCAAAAGGTTACTAACCTTGAGGAATGGCAAAAGTTAATTGATGGTGCAGAAAACATGAAACATTCTTACATCGAGCAAGAGGAAATCGTCGCTGTTAAAATTGATGGCTTAACTAATCAAGTAGAAGAACAACAACGAGACTATGAACGTAAATTTAAGGCTTATGAAGAACTAGAACAGCCTGATATTAATAAAGATTCTGTATATATGGATCTACAGGCGCAACTATTCTTATTAGAGTCTGAACTCGATGATACCGATACAACTAATTCATATGAAGCTATTAATAAAGACATCGATGAGATGAAAGCTAAACGTACTCAACTCGTTGATGAACTTAATAAGCATGAGTTGATTGAAAGTATCGATGAACGAGTTAAAGAATTAGAACGTAAACAGCAACAACTGGCTAATGATAAGAATGAACTAGATGAAGCTATGTTCCTAATGGACGAATTCATTAAAGCAAAAGTTGATATGTTAGAACAATCTATCAACAGCCACTTTGAATATGCTCGATTTAAAATGTTCAACGTGTTAGTGAATGGCAACATTGAAGAATGTTGCGAAACAACTTATAAAGGCGTTCCATATCGTAGCATGAATAATGCTGCTCGTATTAACGTAGGTCTTGATATTATCAACGCCTTAACTAGCTATTTCAAAGTGAATGCTCCAGTGTTTATTGATAACGCTGAAGCGGTAACTAGCTTTATCCCTTGTCATAGTCAAGTCATTCAATTATTCGTAGACGCAACATTTAAAGAATTAACAGTTGCATAGGAGGTCAAATATGGCAAACGAAATCACAACAAAGAAATGAAGTATCCGCTAATTTTAATTCCGTAGCGAGCTTTGAACTATTACAACGGCAAGCAAAAATGTTTAATGAGTCTAGTTTAGTTCCTGATAACTTTAGAGGCCCTCAAAATTTTGGTAATGCTTGTATCGCATTAGAAATGGCTGTTCGCATTAATGCTAGTCCACTAATGGTAATGCAAAATCTATATGTAGTGTATGGTAACCCTAGTTGGTCCTCTAAATTCTTAATCGCCACATTTAATCAATGCGGTAGATTTGAAGCTATTAAATACAAAGAAACTGGTAAAAAGGGTACAGATAGTCAAGGTATTATTGCTTACACTCGCGAAAAGGGAAGCGATGAAATCATCGCAGGTCCTGAGGTAACAATCGCTATTGCTAAGGCGGAAGGTTGGTATGACAAGAAAGGATCTAATGGCGTACAATGCCGGACCAAATGTTACGCTACAGGGCTGCAGCTTGGTTGATTAGAACTACAGCGCCTGAAATTTCTATGGGTTTACCTACTGCCGATGAAGCAATCGATGTTGAAGGTAACGTCAGTGATGTATTAGATGATGCAATTACAACTATTGAACATAATGCTAATGCAGAAGTTATCGATGTAGAACCTGGTACCTCAGAACTTATTGATAAAGAAACCGGTGAAGTATTAAATGCAAATGAGATGTTTGGTGAATGATTAGTGTTGAATGTTTCGGTAGTAGCTCCTTAGGGAACTGCTACCGACTAAAATCAAGCGTAAACGGTGATGAAATATTGGTTGATATAGGTTTACCCTTTAAAGATATTCAAAGAGCTTGTAGGTATAATTTCATGCATTTAAACGGTATTCTAATTACTCACCAACACGGCGACCACTCAAGGTCGGTTAGTGATTGGTTACAGTTAGGCCATAAAGTGTATATGACAAAAGATACTGCACAAGCTGTTCATGCACTGGATGCTCGAACATGGATAGAGATTAAACCTAAAACAGCTGTTAAAGTTGGTATATTTACAGTTTTACCATTCGAATTAGAGCACGATGTACCGAACGTTGGTTTTTTAATAACCGACGGTGAGGAGAAACTGCTATATATCACCGATACCTATTATTGCCGTTACACATTTAAGGATGTGGATCATATTCTTGTAGAGTGTAATCACTCTTACGAAATATTAAAAAATAGAGTGTATGACGATGAACTATCTAAGCAACGTATGGAGCGATTAGTTAAATCACATTTTGCACTTGAAAATGTAATTAAATTCCTACAATCAATGGACTTATCGAAGTGTAAAGATATACACCTTATCCATTTATCAAACGAGAACTCCAATGAAGTAGAGTTTAAAAAAGCGGTACAAGCTGCAACAGGGAAATTGGTTATAGTTCACCAAGAAAAGGGGGGTTAATTATGCGAGTGAAATTTGATGTATTTATAAAAGCGTTAGAGGATAAGCATTTAACACTTATGGAATTTTCCAATCAATCACAAACGACTCCAAAGTCTTTGGTTTTGTACCTTTCAGGTAAGCCAATCGTATTTGATAAAAAGCGGTTTGCCTGGTGTAAAGTACTGGGGTTAAAGCATGATGAATTGTTCTATTAGGGGGTAAACAATGGCAAAGGATACATATTATTTTAGCCACGATGTTAATGCCAGTAATGACCCTAAAATCATTGTTATGAAAGAATTGTGCGGTGTTATATCGTATGCCTGGTGGTGGATCTTAATTGAGCAATTAGCAGCACAAGAAGAATATAAACTTCCTATGGATAAAATTACCTTTACAGGACTTGGAATAGCATTCGGAATGAAGCAAAACGAAGCAATTGCTTCAAGCAACGAAGCAAAATTAAGCACCGCGAAGCAAGCTGAAGCATATGTAAATTTGCTTATTAACGAGTGTGAACTGCTTGAAACCGATGGTGAATTTTTTTGGTCGCCATCACTACTCAGACGAAATTTGCTTCGTAAAAAAAAGCAAGAAGAAATATCTAAGAAACGCAGTGAGGCTGGGCGTTTAGGCGGTCTTAAGAGTGGCAAAGCTCGAAGCAAAACGAAGCAAATGCTTGAAGCAAACGAAGCAAACGAAGCAAACGAAGCTAAAGGAAAGGAAAGGAAAGGATATAATTCATATTCATATTCATATGGGGACGAGCGCGAAAACGAAAATTCTGAAAATGTGTTAACCATGTTTGATGAAAATTCTAACAAACAAGATCCATATAAAAACGTGTTCAAAATATATATGAATGACGTTGGTGAAATTTCATCTATCACAAAAGAGAAACTAGAATACCTGGTTAATGACTTTGGTGAAGATGAAGTTATCACGGCTATTAGTAAAGCTAGTGAAGTAGGGAAAGCTAGTATTGCATACATCACAGCAATATTGAACAACAAGATAAGAGAGGAGGCTGCAAATGGAGCAAATAAACATAACAGCGGAACTCGAAAGACTAAAACAAAAGCATGCAACGCTGAAGTCGACTGGTCCAAAGAGACCGCAGACTGGGTATGAGTGTTATCAACCTGTATATGATCCACCTGTTGTAGTTGAAAGAAATGTTAATCTTTCAGCTTATGGCATCAAGGACAAATACAAAACAATGACATTCGATAAGTTAAAGGCGTATGGAGCACCTACTGAAGATAAGGAAACATACAACAAAGCCTTTAAGTACGCAGAACATATTCGCGACCATATCAGTAAAGGCAACGGCTTAATATTGTTAGGCCCTGTTGGAACTGGTAAAACATCACTAGCTATAAGCATTTTACGAAAAGCGATTGATAAGGGATATAATGGTTACCTTATTTCGATGATGAGCTTGCTCGACACCTTGCTCTCATTAAGTAAAGGGGAAACTAGCGATTATATTCGCTTTGAAAATCGTATTCGTAACACGCCTTTATTAGTTCTTGATGATTTTGGCGCTGAATATGAAAACAAATGGGTTGCTAACAAGGTAGACTCAATCATAGCGGATAGGGTTGAGTCTTGCAAAGCAACAATCATTACAACGAATTTAACTATGAAACAGATACAACAAGGCTATGACAGCCGTATCTATGACAGGCTAAAAGGTTCATCGTTTGTCTTACTGCTAAGAGGTGAGTCAAAACGAAAAACCTTTAAGTGATAGCGAAATTTAATTATTCGCTCTGTATGGTGATTTTATATGTGTAACGATAAAACACTCATGAAAAAGAATTACACATATCAAAAATGAGCTTTTATTCATAGCTTAAATTAGAAAATTAAATCGTAAATATATGTGAGGTGATAATTTCAAATGAGTAGTCTTGTAATTTATGGTCGACCAACAACTAAAAAAAATAGTTCGCGTATTGTGTATCACGGAAAATATCCTCGAGTCTTACCATCAAAAGCATTTTGTGATTATGAAAAAGACAGCTTAAAACAGCTTCAATTCTTCAGAAAACGCGCATATGTATCTGGTCCAGTTATAGTTAGGTGCCGCTATTACATGCCTAATGAACGTTCTTGGCCCGATTTGGTCGGCCTGTTACAAGCTACCAGTGATATATTAACCACTGCAAAAATCATCGATGATGATATGTGGATCGTTAACTATGACGGTTCAAAAATCGTTGGAGTTGATAAATACAACCCTCGAACAGAAATCGAGATTATAAAAGCAGAAGAGCATCACATATTGCACGATATATGGGGGAGGAGAAATAAATGACGTTTGTCTTTTTCTTACTAGGGTTAATTATCGGAGCTTGTATAGGCATTATTACAACTTGCTTATGCATTATTGCTAAGTGTTCAGATGAAAGGAGATATCGTGAATAATATTCCGCAGTTTCTTGAGCATTTACCAATATGGAAAGCAAATCCATTAGACCAGGTAAAAGCAACTAAACAAATAAAGAAAGCTAAACCAGTAAAATCACATCAATTTGATGTAACAGATAGAATGTCTAATCACGTTGTTGAAAAGGTATGTCCAATATGCGGTGCAGCCTATACAGTAGCGTATAGATTAAGAAATATTAGAAAAACATGCAGTGCTTCTTGTGGACAAAAAATGCGACTAGCTAGAAAAGAGCCTGAGGCATGGATTGATGAAGCCGTAGCCTTAAAAAAACAAGGTTTAAAATTAAGCGATATTGCATTGCGTGTTAACAGAGCAACCAGTACTGTATGGCAATATCTAAAGAAACGAGGTTATTAAAAATGCTCAAACAGGATAAAACAAAATATTGCTGGGTAGATAGTGAAATGGCAGGAGAGCCACAAAGCAGTATTAAAGATGCCATAGCAGATTATGTAGATAATGAATATAACTACGGTGATTTTGATGCTTTAAGTCGAGAAGAATTGTTACAAACAACAATAGAAATAGGTCATCCATATCGATATGTACCTGAGATAGATGGTGAACGAGCGATTTGGAATGTGCTTGATTATGATTTAGATGATGAAATTGAAGAGTGGTCGAACGATTACATGAAAGATGTTAAAAACGAACACATGGACGAACTGAGTGAAGAACTAACAAAAGTATTTCAAGCGTGGGAAAAACGGCACGGATACGAAAATAGTGCGTATGTAGTTATGGAAACCGAGCAATATCGTATTGGTGATTATATTAAGGAGTAATTGTTAACAATGAACGAAAATCAATTTGAACGTGTAACAGGATATGAAGATGCTGATTTACCGCAAAGAAAAACAGAGTATGCAGCAGGATACGATGTGAAGCCTTATGAAACTGGTGTGGTGTTGCCACATCAAACAAAACTTATTCCTACTGGTATCAAATGCAGATTGAACTACGATGAACATATTCAACTACATTTAAGATCTAGTGTGGGTATTAATAATGATGTCATGCTTGCTAATGGTACAGGTATTATCGATGCTGACTACTACAACAATGACGATAATGAAGGTCATATCATGATACCAATTAGAAATCTAAGTGATGAACCGTTCTATTACAAATCTAGCGAACGCCTAGCACAGTTAATTATTATGCCGTACAGGGTAGTCAATAAAGATACTGCTACTGCAAAGCGTACAGGTGGGTTTGGTAGCACTAAAAAATAAGGATTATTGTGTTCTCGTTAAAGGGGTTAGTATGGAGAAAATTACTAAAGAAATACAACGCAGAAAAGCTAGAGAGTATATTATGCGAATCAATGACTATTACCTAGAAGAACAAGCGTTACATGCACAACTTGAACTCTTACAAAAGCGAATGGGCCCAGCTGGCCTGCCTAAAAGCTCTCTAGGGGAAAGCGTAGGCGGTGGCGGTGAAGTCGATATCATGGAACAGTTTCATCAACTCACTGAACTTAAATCGAGTATTTTCGATTTAAAAGAAAAAGCGGTTGAGTGCGAACTTGATGTGATGAGGTGCATCTTCAATATAAGCGACCCTAAATATAGGGCGGTACTTACTGAACGATACATTAATCGGCGTGATATTTACGCTATATCGCTGATTTACAAAAGTTTAGGCATGCCGAACAACTCAATCAATTACATCAAAAGACTACTCCGTAGAGCGGAAGAAGCGTTCTACGAAAAAAATTTGAAATAATTCTCGTGGCCTAATGTTTAACACAAGAATGTAGGTAGCTACTGCTTTAATACATAGTGGGGTGCACCTAATTGCACCTATATTTACGCTATGTGAACAAAATTTGCACCACTTGCACCTAAAATGCTATTGAGTGCACCCTATTGACAGTGGTATCATATAGATGTCAACAAAAGGCGAATTGCCAAAATGTGGACTTTCACTCTCTTATAAACTGAAAACATCTACGCAAAAGGAGCACCTTTACTCATGGGGTGCTCTTTTTGTATGTAAAAATAAAGAAAGGAGTTAGCATGGAGATTGTAAATATTGCAGTAGATAAACTCGTACCGTATGAAAATAATCCTCGTAACAATACAGAAGCTATTCAATATGTAGCGAACTCTATCAAAGAGTTTGGGTTTAAGGTTCCTCTTGTAATTGATGAAGATAACGTTGTTATTTGTGGACATACTCGCTTATTGGCTGCTAAACAGTTAGGACTTAAAGATGTTCCGTGTGTTGTTGCTGATGATCTTACAGATGAACAAATTAAAGCATTTCGACTGGCTGACAATAAAGTTGGTGAGATTGCTACATGGGACTTGAGTGCTTTAGTTGATGAATTAAAAGATATTAATTTTCTCGACATGGAAGATTTCGGCTTCTTAAATGCAGATGAGTTAAGAACAGATTTCTTTGATGAAGAAGAAGCACAGCAAGATAAAGACGATAAACCGGCACAAGAAGATAACGGAAAAGTTGTTAAGGTTGTATGTGATGATGAAAACTATCAACAACTTATCGATTATTTAGACGCTAATTTATTTGTGTATGAGGTGTAATATGGATAGTTTTTATTGTATGTAATGTAACCGTAGAAGGTTTTCATTACTGGAGAAATGCACCTGTTAAATATGGATATTTAAGAAATAACCATCGACATATGTTCAATATTGAATTACATATACCGGTTATGGATCTTAATCGTGAAATTGAGTTCATCGATGAACAACGAATTATTAAAGACCGTATTTTAAAAGAATTCGGCGATAGTTTAGGATATGCACAATTCGAAGGTATGTCATGTGAACATATTGCTGAATGGCTTATGGCGGAATATCCAACGGCAACTTATTGCAAAGTAATTGAAGATACAAACGGAGGTGCCGTTCTTGTTCGGAAACAACATCAAAATCCATTTTGCTGGTTCAGATAATGTCTTTAATAGCATTGTTGGGTTGAAGTTAGCAGACGTGAATTATCGCTTGTATACTTGTTATCCGTTTATTGTTAACAAAAAAAATAACCGACGACTTTACATTAAAATCTGATGCTCCAATGATGAGAAAAGATTTGCAATTTAAACATGTAATTCAAGATAGTGGGTTATTTACATTAATGTTTGGTGCTGCAAAAGATAAACAACTTACATATGATGATTTAGTTGACTGGCAAGATAAATTAATTAAGTTTACGAATAGCAATGATTTACATCAGACATGCGTTGAAGTCGACTGTCAAAAAGTTCTATCGCCTGAAGACGCTTGGAAGTTGCGATATAGGATGCGTGATAAGTTAAAGAATAGACAAATCAACGTATTTCACAAAGAGGATGGCCGTAAAGGATTTGACCGCTTAATTGAATTTGCCGAGTATATCGCGATTAGTGTTCCTGAGTTGCGTATCACTAACCCTAAAACATTTAGAGAAGATACGCATAGACTAGCATGGTACATTAAGAATAAAAAGCCTGAAATTGACATTCACTTATTAGGCTGTACGGATCTTAAAATGCTAAAACAAAATAAGTTCTGTACGTCAGCAGATAGTACATCGTGGCTAGCACCTTTACAGTTTGGAATTAGCCGAACATCAAAAGGCAATATGCACATTAACTATCACAATAAAGAAATTAGACAACAATATATGGAACAGGCTCGGCTGTTTGGGGTAAAAGAAAAATCATTACCTAGGACGGCCGATTGTGCTATATCGGCGTTATTAAACAAATTAGACTATCAAAGCGTAGCAGGTAGTCAAGATTAGGAGGAAATGTATGTATTATGTATCAAAACGAATGGAGATTGCAGGTAGTCATAGATTAAATTTAGACTATGAAAGTAAATGTCAAAACCTGCACGGCCATAATTGGATAGTAACTGTATTTATGAAAGCTGAAACTTAATCATAATGGAATGATTATGGACTTTACTCACATTAAACGTGCTATTCATGACAGATTAGACCATGCTCATATTAATGACGTAGTAGGCGATATTAACCCTACTGCAGAAAACATGGCTAAATGGATATGCGACCAGTTAGGTGAGTGCTGCTACAAGGTAGAAGTACAAGAAACAGAAGGGAATATTGCAACATATGAACGTGATTGAAATATTTAGCAGTATCGAGGGCGAAGGCACACGAGCTGGTGAATTATGTACGTTTATTCGTTTGGCGGAATGTAATTTACGTTGCTCTTACTGCGATACCGAATACAGCTTTACTGGTGGTAAAGAAATGTCTGTTGAAGAAATTATGCAAGTGGTCGATGATTATGGGAATTACAATGTAACTATCACAGGTGGGGAACCACTATTGCAAGATTTAACGGAATTACTAAACGTTATGAATAGGTATTTCGTTAATATTGAAACTAACGGCAGTATTAACCCTATCCCTTTGTATGGTGATTATACAAACGTTATTTTCACAGTTGACTATAAATGCCCTTCTTCTAAGCAAGAGGAGTTCATGAACAACGGCGAAGCATTACAAGATTTAGAGGACTGCGATGTCATTAAATTTGTAGTCGGTAGTCTCGAGGATCTTAACCGCATGCGTCAACTGATTGAAGAAATGAGTTTAAATCACAAGTTTATGTATCGCCAGTATTTGGCAAGATTGAACCTAAAGACATTGTTGATTATATGAAAACGTATAACCTACAAGGCGTTAGGTTGCAATTACAAATTCATAAGTTTATTTGGCCACCTGATATGAAAGGAGTGTAGCTATATGATGAATCAAGATACGATTGAACAAGGCATCAAACTCCTTTTGCGAGGGTTTGGTGAAGATTTAACACGTGAAGGCATTGTTGAAACGCCTAAACGTGCTGCAAAAATGTATTTAGAACTGTTAGAGGGGATGAACTATACGAACGAACAAATCGCCGAAATGTTTGGCAAGTCGTTTGAAGTTGATACCTCTCAAATGGTTGTAGTAAAAGATATTGAAACGTTTTCCATGTGTGAACATCACCTAGCGTTAATGTACGATATGAATATTAGCGTAGGATACATTCCTAACGGCAAGGTGATTGGCTTATCTAAAATTCCTCGCATTGCTGAAATGTGCTGTAAACGATTACAACTACAAGAAAAAATCGGCGAAGATATCGCTGAAGTTATTTCTATTGCTACTGGCAGTGAAGATGTAATTGTTCATATCACAGCGAAGCATAGTTGCGTTACGGCTCGCGGTATTAAATCGCGTGGATCTAATACAGTAACAACTACCAAAAAAAGGTAAATTCATTAGAGACTACGATTTAACACGTGAATTCATTGATAGTTTGAAATGACGGTTGTTAATTGTATTAAGCGTAAATGTTTAAACAATAGAAAAGGTCAATGCACAGCTAATTCTATTGAATATGATGGCTTATGCCAGTCATATATTACTCACATACACGCTAAAAAGCATGTTGGAGGAATGTGCATACGAGAACATGGAAAACTCAAACACAAATCAAATGAAGTGCTTAAATAAGTATCGGTAGAGGGGCAGGTGGTGAGTATGTGAAAAACTATGAGGCAGCCGAGAAAGACTATAAGAAATTCATTCCTTATAAAGATATAGCCGAAAAGTACGGTGTATCAATCGAAACAGTTAAATCTTGGCGCAAGCGTCATGGTTGGAAACGTCCTAAGAAGAAGCCTGCACCAAAGAAGAAAGTAGGGGCTCCTATTGGTAATAAGAACGCACTAGGTAATAGTGGGGGAGCACCGATAGGAAACCGAAATTCAGTTAAGCATGGTTTATTTGCGAAATACTTGCCACTCGATATGATTGGCGTAATCGAAGATATAGAAACAATAACCCCTATAGAAATTCTATGGGGGAATATTTGTATCAAGTATGCTGCCATCATACGAGCACAGAAAATAATGTTCATCGAAAGTGAAAATGCAGACAAACAAATTGAAAGCGTTACTCAAACAGTTGAGGAAAGCGACCAGTTTGGGAACACTAAACGAATTGAAAAGCATGTTGACACAATAACAGCGGATATTCGTATGGAGAAGTTCCTTAAAAAAGCACAGTCAAGGGCGATGTATACACTGGCTAGATTAATCAAGCAGTATGACGAGTTATGCCGAGGTGAATTAGCTACCGAAGAGCAAAAGGCTCGTATCGCTAAACTTAAAAATGAAGTTGCTGTTATTAAACAACAAAACGAGGACAATAAAACGCTCGTTCCTATTATCATAGGCGGTGATGAAATTGAAGATTAAAGATAATCAAGTAGTAGTTCATCTCCCTAGTATTGTAGGCAAGCATTATGGTGAGTTTTTGGCGGTTCAAAGGCCGGTATAAAGCTGTTAAAGGTAGCCGTGCAAGCAAGAAATCTTCAACTCAATCACTCAAGGTTATTACTGAAATTATCGAAAACCCTAATATTAATTGGTTAGTGGTTCGCAAGTAGAACGCACATTACGTGATAGCTGTTATGCACAACTCAAATGGGCTATCCACCGACTAAAGGTGGATAACTTCTTTAAGTGCAGTACATCGCCTTTAGAAATTACATATAAACCGACTGGACAAAAAATATTGTTCCGTGGACTTGATGATCCGTTAAAGGTTACATCCATTACCGTTGAAGTTGGTTCGTTGTGCAGGTTATGGATAGAGGAAGCGTACGAAATAACCAGTGAGGACGCGTTCGACCGCTTAGATGAAAGTATTCGTGGCCAGCTACCTAAAGGAATGTATCATCAGGTTGTGCTTACCTTTAACCCTTGGTCTGATAGACACTGGTTAAAGAAACGATTCTTTGACGAGCCTAGCAAAAATGTACTGGCGATGACTACGAATTACATGTGCAACGAGTTCTTAAGTGAAGCCGATTTAGTACTATTTGAGGAAATGAAGAAAAACCCTCGTCGGTATAGAACCGCTGGCCTTGGTGAGTGGGGTATCGTTGAAGGTCTAGTTTATGAAAATTGGGAAGAGCGTGTATTTGATGTACATGAAATATCGATAAGGCCTAGTGTACGCTCAGCCTTTGGCATGGACTTTGGTTATGTAAATGACCCTAGCACGTTGTTTTGTGGCCTAGTTGATACAGTTGCTCGTGAGATTTATGTCTTTGATGAAATGTACGAAAAGGGTATGAGCAATGAAGATATTCGGTCAAAAGTATCCGAAATGGGATATTCCAAAGAACGAATTAAAGCGGATAGCGCGGAACCTAAATCGATTGCGTATTTACGCAAGGCGGGCCTCACTAGAATTAGAGCAGCAAAAAAAGGACCTGACTCAATTCGTGCCGGCATTTCGATTATCCAGGACTATAAAATTATTATTCATCCTAGGTGTGTTAATTTTTATTACAGAAATTAGTAATTACACATGGGATAAAGATAAGTTCGACAATGCGATAAATAAGCCTATAGATAATTTCAACCATTTAATGGACGCCATGCGTTACGCTATGGAAGACTTTGACGGCCGTAAAGGTGTTCGCATATTGAAATAAGGAAGGTGAAAGATTGGATATTGAATTAATTAAAAAGCTAATTAAAAAGCATATGCCTCGACATGGTGATGTTATTTCACAAATGATGGTATCTGAACGCTATTACATGGTGGATAACGATATTAATTACCTAGAAGAAAAACCAAAAAGCCAGGAAGAGGCACAACGAAAAGGCGACACGTTTAACCCTATGCATCAAGCAGATAATCGTATCGCCTATTCTTTTTACCCTTTGTTAGTGGATCAAAAAACCGCATACATGTTTACAGTGCCACCTATATTTGATGTTAAGAATGACGCGTTAAACGATGCTATTCTTGAAGATTTAGGCGATGCTTACGAAAAGAAATGTAAAGATTTATGCGTTAAAGCTACAAATGGCGGTATCGCATGGGTTCATTATTGGATAGATGAAGATAAGAACTTTCAATGGGCTACCATTCCAGCAACTCAAATCGTGCCTGTATGGAATAATCATATCAATACTAAATTAGAGGGCGTATTTAGGGTATATGAAGATACAAACGAAGCAGGCGAAAACATCACGGTTTATGAATTTTGGAACGATAAGGAAGTACAAGCCTTTTCTATTCGAAGTGGTGATGTAGTGGACCAGCTCCAACCTTATTTAGCGTTTGCGATGATTGACCCTACTGGTGCTATGGTTGAAGTCGATACTATGCCACATGATATGGGCGCAGTTCCTTTTATTCCGTTTGCTAACAATGCTACATATACGCCTGATTTAAACCGTATTAAGAAACTTATTGATGTTTACGATAAAACATACAGCGGTTTTTTAAATGACCTTGAGGATGTACAAGAAGTTATATTTGTACTGACTAATTATGGCGGTGAAGATTTAGCCGAGTTCTTAAACGGAATGAAGAAATATAAGGCGATTCAAATGGACTCTACTGGCCCTGATGATAAAAGCGGCATTTCTACATTAACGATTGATATTCCAATTGAAGCACGCAAGGAATTACTCGATATTACTCGTAAAGCTATCTTTGACATGGGGCAAGGTGTGGATCCACAGCAACAAGGATTAGATGGAACGAGTGGCGAGGCTATGAAGTTCTTGTATACGTTGCTTGAATTAAAAGCTGGCATGATGGAAACAGAATTTCAGCTAGGATTTAATCAACTCATCCGTGCTATTTGCAAATTCCATGGTAATGAAAAGGTAACTATTAATCAGACATGGACTCGTACATCGGTTAAGAATGATAGTGATTTAGTTAACATGTGCTCTCAATCAATGGGAGTTGTTTCTAAACGCAGTATTCTTGCACATCACCCATTCGTTGAAGATGTAAACGAGGAACTTAAACAAATTGAAGCCGAAGAGGCGGAATCTAACAATGGTATTTATGACGACTGGCAACATGAACATCATGATGATGGCTCTATGAACGACCATGACGATGATGAACACGAAGACCAATAGTCATATATATAAATTTAATCTCTAGTAACTCGTGGCAGGTAAACCACGGTAAAAACCGGATAGGAGACATTACATGACACTGAAAGAATTATTGCAAAAATTGGGTATTGCGGAAGATAACATTGAAAACGCAACCAAACAATTTAAAGAATTTCTCGATGGTGAATATGTACCTAAATCGCGCTTTAACGAGGTAAACGCGGAAAAGAAAAACCTTGAAACAGCTGTTGCAGATCGTGATAAGCAGTTAAAGACATTAAAGGACAGCGAGGGTGATATTACAACTCTTAAAGATAAAATCACTAAACTGCAAGCCGAAAATAAAGCTAATGCTTTAAAAGCAGAGCAAGATTTAAAAAACTTGAAAATATCTACTGCTGTTCAATTAGCAATCGGTGATACAGCTCAGGACGCTGAACTCGTAGCTAACTTGATTGATAAGTCTAAACTCATTCTTGGTGAAGATGGCAAAGTAACTGGTTTAAATGAACAATTAAAGGAACTAAAAACCAATAAATCATTCTTATTTAAACCTGAAGGCGACCCTAAATTCAAATATGACCCTAACAAGGGAAGCGGTACGCCTACAAATAACCCATTCTCTAAAGAACATTACAATCTAACGCAACAAGCGGAACTATTTTCTAAAGACCCTGTTAAAGCTAAACAATTAGCAAGTGAAGCAGGTGTTGAAATTAATTTCTAACCCTAGGAGGTAACTAATGGGAACTACTTTACAAGACATTATTAACCCTACGCCGTTCTTTGCCAATTATGTTGTCAATCGTACGGCCGAACTATCTGCTATTTTCCAATCTGGCATTATCACTCGCGACTCTCAATTCGACAAATTAGCAAGTGAACCAGCACAAGTACATAATATGCCATTCTTTAACGATTTAACTGGCGACTCTGAAGACGTAATCGAAGGTCAAGACCTTACAGCAGCAAAAATCACATCCAATAAAGATACGTCCACTACAATTCGACGTGCTAAAATGTGGAGCTCCACAGACTTGGCTGCTCAATTAGCTGGTACTGACCCTATGAAAGCTATCGGTGATTTAGCTGCAGGTTTTTGGGCTCGCGACCATCAAAAGGAATTACTTAATATCCTTGATGGTGTATTCGCTGCTACTACAATGTCCGACCATATTTTAGACATTTCTACTAAACAGGTAAAGCGGCTAACTTCTCCGGCGAAGCGTTTATCGATGCGATGCAACTTATGGGCGATGCTCGCAACTCCTTAACCGCTGTTGTTATGCACTCTGCTACAAAATCTTATCTTGATAAATTGAACTTAATTCAAACGATCCGTCAATCTGATGCAGTATCTTTTGATTCTTACATGGGCCGTCGTGTTATCGTTGATGATGGTTGCCCTGTTGATACAGATAAGTACACTACTTACTTATTCGGTGAAGGTGCTATTGCATTTGGTGTTGGTAATCCAGTAGGCTTGAAACAAGCAGCCGTAGACCGCGACGAAAAGAAAGGCTCCGGTGTTGACTACTTGATTATGCGTAAAGCATTTATCATGCATCCACGTGGGGTAGCATGGCAAAATACAACTCGTGCACATGCTGAGTCTGTTTCTCGTGAAGAATTAAAAGATGCAGGTAACTGGAAACGTGTGTATGAACCTAAACAAATTCGCATTGTTAAATTTACTCATAAATTAGGTTAAGGGGTGTAATTATGGGCGCTGATTCATATTGGGCTAGGAGAAGCACTGAACGCGAGGAAGAATGGAATAAGAAGAGCCAGGAAACCGTAGAGAAAGAGCTTGCTGCTCAATATGAACGGTCAGCTCAACGCATTCGAGCTAACATTGAACAGCTTTACGGCAAGTTCGCTAACGACAATGGTATATCTATTTCGGAAGCTAAAAAGTTAATCAATGGTCCTGAGTTTAGGACTTGGAAAAAAGACGTTGAAGAGTACATGAAAGAGTATAAAGAAACTGGTAACCCTAAAACGTTACTGGAATTAAATACTCTTTCCATGCGTTCTCGTATATCTAGGCTTGATAAGTTGTACGGCGATACACTTATTGAGATAGATAAACTAGGGCAAAAGACAAATGCATCGATTACAGGCTTTTTAAAGTCTGCCTATAAAGATAATCGGTTACATTCTGCATATGAACTAGCTAAACGAGGACAAGGCCCTTTAGGCGTTGCTGTTGATAACAAACATGTTGAAAGCGTATTGCGTACTCCGTGGAGTGGTAAGAATTATAGTACTCGCATTTGGGATAACTCCGATAAGCTATCAAAGACTATTCAAGAGATTGTAGTTAGTAACGTACATCGAGGAACATCAGTCGAAAAGCTAGCTAAAGAAGTTCAAGAACGTATGAATGTATCAAAGAATAACGCTGTTAGACTGGTTAGGACTGAACTCAATTATGTTCATAATCAAGCTACACTAGACTCTTTAAAATCTGCTAATATGGAGTACTTTCAATTCATAGCGACCATAGATAAGCGAACATCTTCGACTTGCCGTGAGCACGATAACAATATATATCCTGTTGCAGATGCTGAAGTGGGAACGAATGTTCCACCACTACATCCGCGATGTAGATCCACAATAGCAGGTACGCTAGATAAGAAAGCGACTAGCGGTTCTCGTACTGTTAAAATGGCAAAAGCTAATAAGAACGAGCCTACACGATACGAGAAAGTGCCTCGCAATATGGACTATGACAACTGGAAAGCAATATATGTTGATAAGTCTAAAATGTTTGCTGAATGGCGTAGTGAACAAAAAGCGGTTAAAGCTATTAAATCTGTTGCTCATATTCCTAAAAAAACTGTTACATCAGATATGATACGTGATAAACTTGCAACAATCGATTTACCAAACGCCACTCCACAGGATATAATAAGTGTAGGGAAAATGGTTGTTAAAAAAACATAATATCGTTGATATTATAGGTAATACAGGGAATTAAAAAGTGTATTGTCTGAATATCGTGATATGGGCTCTACTGTTCCTAAAACGATGTGGGCTAAAGGGGCTAATGCAGTAAATAAAAAACTATTGCAAGACGCTTTTGAGCTATATCCTAGTGATTGGTTACAGTACGTGAAAGATAGTAATCGAAAAATCTGTTCTCGTAAGGTAGATCGAGGATACTTTAGTCCTATGGCTAAATTAGCGAGTGGTAAAATTGATTGGCATCAAGAGGGGAATCCGAAGACCGATTATATTTCAATTAATATGGACGGCATAAGAAGAACAACACCATTCCATGAAATAGGGCATATGGTTGAATACTTTAATAAAGATGCTTTAAGGTTATCCATAGAATTTCGTAATATGCGTACACGTGGTGAAAAGGTACAGTTACTAGCGGATTTATTAAATATTCCAGCGTATAAAATGGAGTCAACATATGCAGATAACTTTATTAATCCTTACATAGGTAAAGACTATGGGAATGATGCTTCAGAGGTTTTAAGTATGGGCCTTGAATCTATCTTTGTACCAGGTGAGACAGGGCACATAAAAAGATATGACTATAAGAATAATCAGTTTGTTTATGCTACGATTACAGATGACATTGAGTACTTGTATTTTATTATCGGCATGATTTTGACTGTATAGGTGATGAAAATGAACGACAAAGAGTATATTGCAACATTAGAACAATTACATACAGTTGAGAAGGCATATCTCGCTATTTTTGGCGAACACTCTTTAGATCGTGTCAGTTATTATGAACCATTAAACCCCACAATTAATGATTTTAAAATTGGAATTCAAAATTTGTCTAAGGCGATTGCCGAAAATAAACCAATTTATCAGCCGACTGAAGAAGAGTTTAATATGATGATTTTTTAAGCACTCTATATAGAGTGCTTTTTTAATGCATAAAAAGGAGGTGAACTATGGGGAATGTTAAATATCTAGATTTTGACGATGCAAAAAAAGGTATTATTGACGCTACTCATCGCCTTGTATCAGCTATTAGCAGCCTAAACAACGTGAATTATGATACATATTTAGATGTATTTGCGGAAAAGTTTATCCTTGATTGTATGGACTACTGCCATAGAACGGACTTTCCTAGGACGTTGATTTATACTGCTTCTGAATTAGCGGTTAAGTATATCAAGGATAAGTTTAGTGATACGCACGGCCCTCTTAAATCGTTAAAAGAAAACGATGTAGAGTTCACATGGGCTGTTGAAGACGTATCTCCTATTGGCTGTATTAGTGAAAAGGACTTTGAAAGCATTCGTACTAAACTAAATCTATATAGAAAAGTGGTGTGGTCGAATGGCTAATGTATATGGCAAACTGCTTGCGGATATTATGTACAAAGATACCTGTACAATCTCACGGCAAATGGCAACTACTGACGATATAGGTGTTGATGTGTACGAATTAACAGCGGTATATAGCGATGTTCCATGTAGATTAGGTCAAACAGGTCAATCTGCTAGTACTAATGGAACCGAAACAGACAGCACATTTACATTAAGTGATAGATTGCGTTTGTGTTTATCGCCTGAATACGATGTTAAACCCTAATGACATAATCTCCATTTTCACACGAGGGCAAACATTTGTCATGCGTGCTGATACGCCGTTCAAATATATGACTCATCAAGAAATCAAGTTATTGAAAGATGGTGAAGCATAATGGGGGTTAAGCTAACAGGGTTCGATGAACTCATTCAAAAGTTTTCTGATTCATTAGGTGAGTACCCTGAACACGTTGACACAGTACTCGCACAAAGTGCTGAACTTATGATTAACGATGTTAAGATGAAAACTCCTGTTGATACTGGACTATTAAGAAATTCATGGAAGCGTACTGGTGTTATTGATGGAAAAGTTGAGATCTACAACAATACTGAGTATGCAAACCATGTTGAATATGGACATCGCACACGCAATGGTGGGTATGTTAAAGGCCGTAAAATGTTACATCGCTCAATAGTTGGCATGCGTAGTCAATTCTCTAGGAATGCGAGAATTATATTGAGGAACTTAACCAATGATTAAATTAAGGGCGATACAGAAAGCTCTAGTCGAGCTGTTAAAAAGTAAATATCCTAATTATAAGGTGTATTTCGACAACATAGAAAAGTCGAATGCACCTTATTTTTATATCGAGATGTTCGTCCGGTCCGGTGTTGGTGATTATACATACTTTGATAGGACTGTACAGGTAGATATAACCTTTAGACCTATTGAGGATAAATACGGACGAATTAAACGCTCTGAACTATATGAAATGTCTGATAGTTTAGAGTGCTTATTTAGACCAGTGCTTAAAGTCGATGATAGATACATTACTATTAACGACTTTGAACATACATTCATAGATGAAGTATTGCACTTTATCTTTAACCTAGAATTTGAGGACGCATTTACAGATGAAGAAGTAGGTTTCATTCGAAATGAAGTCGCTCAAACTCTTACTTTTAGCCTTAATGGTATTAATTTAACCGAGGAGGTAACTAATGGCTAACGAAACCGAAAAATTTGGCTTACCACAGGTCTTAATTGACTTTAAAACCAAAGGCATTACAGCTATTAAACGTTCTGCACGTGGCGTGGTTGTATTGATTTTAAAATGTGAAAGCACAGATACATCTAACAAATATAAAATCTCTGATGTATCTGAAATTCCTGAAGGTGTATTTGATGAAGCAAGTACGGATCTTATTAAGAAATGTCTTGACGGTACTCCTTTGCGTATCTTGGTATACACATTACCTAAAGCAAGCGTTCAAGCACCTAAAAATACACAAGCTACATTGTTGAAACAATTGAAGCATATTCGCTATAACTACATCGCAGCTCCTACTGGTACATTGCAAGACCAACAAGATTTGGCGTCCTACATCAAAGCAGAACGCAATAACAGTCGTAAAACAGTTAAAGCAGTTGTTGGTGGTGTAGCGGCAGACCATGAAGGTGTTGTTAATTTCTGTACCGAAGAAATTAAAGTTGCTACAGGTAAAAATACAGCAGGTAAAACCACTTATAAAACATATACTCCAATTGAATATACAGCTCGTATCGCTGGTATTTTAGCCGGTTTACCATTAGACCGTTCCGCAACATATTACAAATTGACTGAAGTTGAGTCTGTTAAAGTGTATGAAGACTTGAATGACCGCATTGATAAAGGCGAATTGCACTTATTCGACGAAGAAGACGGCGAAGGTGTGAAAATTGCTCGTGCTTGCAACTCTTTGCAAACATTCACAACTGATAAGGGCGAAGAATTCCGTAAAATCAAAATTATGGAAGGCGTGGATATGGTTACGGACGATGTTCGCGATACTTTCAAAAAATACTATGTTGGTAAATACATCAATGACTATGACCATAAAATGCTATTCATTGGTGCTATCTTAGTATACTTTTGGTCAATTAGCTGGTAACGTGCTTGATGGTCGAGCAGGCAACACAGTAGATATCGACTTCCAATTCCCAAAAAGACTACGCAATTATTAAAGGCGAGGATGTATCTCAAATGACTAACATGCAAATTCGCGAATACAACACTGGCTCTCAAATCGGTTTATCCGGCAAAGTTAAATTCGTGGATGCTATGGAAGATTTGAAGATTACATTCACAATGTAATAGAAAGGAATACAAGCATGAATAAAGATAAATTCACATTTGATTTACAAACATTCGCTCGTGCTGCTGAAGACGTTAAATTCCGTGGTCGCCGTCGCTGGAACGGCTCTCACGGCAAATTGTGGCTTGATGGTGAGTTGGTATTCGAAATTGAAAGTTTCGAAGCAAGTGTTGAGTCTCAACGAGAAGACGTAATCATCGGCAACTCTGTTGACAGCAAGGTAACAGCACTCAAAGGCGAAGGCACAATTAAAATTAAAAACGTTATCAACCGCAATCATCGTAAATTGTTAGAAGAATGGAGTGCAGGCCACGACCCTCGAACTACTCTTATCGGTTTACTTGATGATCCTGACGCAGTGGACGGTCAAAAAGAACGTATCACGATTGATAATGTTTGGTTTACTAAAATTCCTCTTATGAATTTTGAAAAAGGCAAAGTTGTTGAAACTGAATTACCTTTTGGCTTCACTCCTGAAGATGCACAATTCATGGAATCTATTGACTAATTGAAAGGAACTTAACTATGTCTATTTCTATTAATGAACTAATCGCTAAACGTGAAGAAATTAACGCTCGTAAATCACAAAAATTAACTATCGAAACTTCCATTGGTGAAGTAGTAGCGAAAAAGCCTAGTAACTCTCTAATGGCGGAGGCACTAGGATTAGATGGAAATAATGATGAATACGTTGTTTATAACTGTCTATTAGAACCTAACTTGAAAGACAAAGAATTACAACAAGCCTATGAATGCGTTGAGCCTATGGATATCGTTGGTAAAGTGTTTGAATTTGGCGAAATTAAAGCAATTTCTGATGTGTTGATTAAGTCTGTAGGCGTTGGTCAAAAACTTGAACATGCTATTTTTGACGAAGCAAAAAAGTAATAGAAGAAGACTGGGAGGCGGCTACGGCCGCCTACTTAGTTTTAAAAGGTCATACGTTTGATTATTTCTTTGGACTAACTACTATGGAGAAAATCATGTGCCGTGTAGCAATGGATAAGGAAAGAAAAGAGCGTATCGAGGTTGCTAAAATTGCTTTAAGGGAGGTACTAGGTGGCTGATACACAAAAATTAAGCGTTGAACTCTCTCTTGATGATAGAGGGTTTACGAAAGGGATACAAAAAGCCCAACAATCATTGCAAGGTTTAGTTAAATCAACTACTGGCTTATCTCCTGCCGTTTCGTCTGCTAGTAGAAATATGAGTACGGCTACAAGTTCTGTTAAAGGGGTGCAACAAGCTGCACAAAGTGCAACGAGTAGCATTACAAAGTTAAAGCAAGCAGGAAGTAATGTATCTGTTAATATCAAGGCTAAAAACAATGCAAGTTCTACAATCAGTCAAGTACAATCTCAATTAAATGGCTTTAAAGGCAAAGTGTATACCGCTACGGTAGCAGTTAAGCAAAAAATGACTGGTGCTGTTGGTGCTGCCTCTAATAAGTTAAATGGTGCTTTATTAGGTGCAGGCGCTCAAATGGCCGCTATGGGTGGCATTGGGTTTGGTATATTCGACGCTGTAAAAGGCTATGCTGATTTTGAAGAAGAAATGTCTGCTGTAAAAGCGATTTCAGGTGCTACGGCTGACGAGTTCCAACGCTTGAATGAAAAAGCAATTCAAATGGGTGCTGATACAAAGTTTAGTGCTTTAGAATCTGCACAAGCGTTTAAATACATGGGCATGGCAGGTTGGAAAACTGAAGACATGATAGGTGGCATTGCTGGTATCATGAACTTGGCGGCCGCATCCGGTGAAGATCTTGCTATGACTTCTGACATTGTAACCGATAGCTTATCTGCATTTGGCTTACAAGCAAGAGACTCGGCTATGTTCGCCGATGTATTAGCAGCAGCAGCTACTAACTCAAATACCAACGTTGCTATGATGGGCCAAACGTTTAAATACGCTGCTCCAGTAGCAGGTGCATTAGGGTTCAGTATTCAAGATACTGCTCTTGCTGTTGGCCTTATGGCTAACCAAGGCATTAAAGCCTCCGAAGCTGGTACATCGTTACGTTCTATGATGACTCGATTAGTTAAACCGACAAAAGAGTCAGGACAAGCGATGGATATATTAGGCCTTAGCATTACAGATTCAAACGGCAAGATGAAACCATTTAGGGATATTATCGCCGACATTCGCGAAGGCATGAAAAAGTTAACTCCGGAAAGTAAAGCGGCGGTAGCTGGTATGCTCGCCGGTCAAGAAGCTATGTCAGGTCTATTGGCATTAGTTAACTCGTCGGATGGTGATTTCGATAAGTTAGCAGAGGCTATTGATAACTCCAATGGTGCTGCAGAACGAATGGCGAAAATCCGTATGGACAACCTAAAAGGCGACTTGGAACAACTATCAGGCGACTGGGATTCGTTCACTACTAAATTAATGAGCGGTAAAATTGGTGGCTTTAGAGATATTGTTCAAGGTATCGATAACTGGTTTACTGGATTTACTGAAAATGTGGAAAAGAATGGCTTTACAGTTAAATCGGTAATTGATGGCATTACATCTGCTATTAAAGAAATGGTTAAACAAACCGCAAAAATGGACGGACTACCGTCTATCTTATCCACGGCTGCATTGGCTGCTCTTAGTGTTGGTGCTTTTAAAGTCGGTAAAAAGGTTTGGGGTGCTGGCAAAGGTATTGCAGGCATGCTAGGTGGTAAAGGTGGTGCCAGTGGCGGTATTGACGACGCTATGGGCGATGATACTACTATTCAATGTATAAATGTGTATGTCTACGGCAAGAACGTTTATGATGGTGGCGGTTACGGCCCAGGTGGTGGAGGTAAAGGAAAGCCTTCCGGTAAAGGTGGAGGTGTTGGTACTGTTCCACCTAAAACTACTGGCGGTGGTAAATTCGGCAAAGTAGGTAGAGGTGTATCTAAAGGGTTTGGCATTCTTGGGAGAGGTGCAAGCAAGTTAGGTGGCTTATTATCTAAAGTCGGTGGTAAAGCATTTTTACCTTTAACCTTAGCCATGGGTGCATACGATTTAGCTAACTCTGATAATAAAGGGCGAACAGCTGCAGGTATTGGCGGTAGTCTTGCCGGTGGTTTGGCTGGTGCAAAATTAGGTGCTATGGGTGGTGCTGCTATCGGTAGCATTATTCCTGGTGCAGGAACGGCCGTCGGTGGTGCCATTGGTGGTGCATTAGGCGGTATTGGTGGTGCAATATTTGGCGAACAGTTCGGTCAAGAAATATTTGACGGAATTACAAATAACCTCGATGGCATATCCGAATGGTTTTCCAACAAATGGAATAGCATTGTTGATACTTGCTCACCTGTTGTTAATACGATTGCAGGATTATTCGGTTTTGCTTGGGATGCTATATCTGAAAAATTTGGACCGGCTGCCGATTGGTTTAACAGTAACATTTGGGAGCCTATTAAGAACTTCGCTAATGATATGTGGGAAAGCATTAAAGGTTATTTCAGTGGTGCTTGGGAGTCAATTAAAAGTATTTGGGGTGCCGTTGCAGGTTGGTTTGATGCAAACGTTTGGGGGCCGTTAAAAGCTAAAGCAAGTGAAGTATTTAGCGGTATTGGAAACGCATTAAGTGCAGTTCAAGCTCGAGGGGCGCAATCGACAGGCTTGCAACAAAAAGCTACTGGTACGAATTACTTCGGCGGTGGCTGGACTGAAATTAATGAACGTGGCGGTGAAATTGTAGACCTACCTAGTGGATCTAGAATTTATCCTCATGCGACTACTGAAAAAATGCTAGCCAAAGAATTTAGCGGAGCTGGTGGCGGTGGTAATAATTACACCGTTACAGGAAATACTTTTGTTGTTAGAGAAGAAGCCGATATAGACCGTATCGCTCATTCTTTATTCTCAATGTTTGGGGCTGCTGAAACAAATTATGGAGGTGTATAAGGTATGTCAAAGTTCGTTAGCGGTATAGGGCGTGCCTTATCGCTTTTATCGTTTGCATTTGGTAAAGGGGCTAGGGAGTTACCAACTATCATTATTTCGCAAGATGAAGAAAAGTTAGTGCTTCCTGTTACTCCAGTTAAATATGAGGTTGGTAATGAACAGGAAATAAGACTGTTGATATTACTCAAATAGGTGAGGTGCTTTTATTTGGAAATCCTAAACTCAAAACATTATCATTCGAAGGATTTTTTCCAGCGAAAGATTATCCGTTTATTGTTGGCGATAAGCGCAAGCCTATTGAAATTATTAACCTCATAGAAAAGTGGAAAACATCAAAGAAACCAGTTAGGGTCATCATAAGCGATGGCCCTATTAATTTAATGATGGGAATTGAGTCATTTCCATACAAGAAACAGGAAAATACAGGAGATATGTATTACACGCTAACCTTTAAGGAGCATAAGGACCTTAACACTCCTGCGACTGGTGATGATAAGCCAGTTGATGAAACGACAGGCTTAAAAGATAGGCCTTCGGTTGCTCAAAAACCTAAAACAGCAACATTGTTCAGTAAAGGTTCTGATGTGTTGGATGCTGCTAAAAAGGCATATGGCAATTATCGTCATTATGAACGCATTATCCAGTCAAATGACCTAAAGAATTTAGCGATTAATAATCTTAGCCAGCTTAGAAAGTTGAAGGTGAAATAATATGATAGTTAAACATATTGGCACTAAAACAGTTAAAGATGAAAAGACTGGCGAAGAGAAAAAAGTTCCTGTTGAAAATGATATTACTCATTTAGTTGAGCATGTTACCTGGTCGGGTTCGCGTATTCAAGCAGCTAGAAAACTTGAATTTGTATTAGTGCAAGAACCACGTGATCCGAACTGGCCTATCTATGCGGTGAGTATTGGTGAAACAATTAAAGGGTATTCAGAAGATGGCGATGTGCAATTCGTTGGTAATATATATACCACCGAACGTAAAACGTCGGCATCACGCATTACAGTTACTTGTTATGACAACATGTTTATATTAAGTAAATCAAAGACTACTCGTAAATTCACCAATATGACCGCTGAAGATATAGCAAAGGCTGTATGCAAGGAAATGGGTATTAAAGTAGGTAACCTTGCTGAAACTAAAGAAAAAATTACTTTTATAGCCAATAACAAGTCAGGGTATCAAATCATACTTATGAGCTATACAGAGGCTGCTAAGAAGACCAACAAAAAAATATCAAGCTATGATGGAGGGCGATGAACTCGACGTCATAGAGAAAGGTTCATTAATTGAGGGGCTAGTAATAGACCAATACAGGAATATTACTGACTCGTCATTTAAAGAATCAATTGAAAATATGATTAATAAAGTCATGATTGTTGATGATAAAGGCAACTTTGTTAGATATGAAAGTAAAGACGACCAAATTCAACGCTACTCTATGATACAGGCAGTATATAAAGAGAATAAGAACAAAAAAACACGGCTGATGAAGTTAAGGATATATTTAAGAAACCGGAGCGAACAGGCGTGATTGATTGTTTAGGCGATTATGACGCCTTATCCTCGTATTCTGTTGAAATTAGAGATGTGATTACCGAGTTAAGTGGCAAGTTCTGGATCAAGAGTGATACTCATGATTTTAAAAACGGTCAACATACTATGAAACTCGAGATTGAGTTTGAAAATCTTATGACTAAAGAAAAGGTAGACCATTCCTTAGAAGCTAAAGAAAAGAAACGCCAGGAGCGTGAAGCTAAAAAGAAAAATAAAACTCCTAAGGGCAAAGGTCGAAGGTCTACTCGAAAATCGACTAAAAGAAAGGTAGAAATTCATTATGTTGAATGATATTCCTAGTGCTGCACATTCGATAGCTAAAATGGTTGATACAATTCACGGAATAGCTAAAGGTGAACAACCTATGGGGATGCGTATTGGCTTAGTTACATCACCATTCCCTAACCTGGTTATTCGCGTTGATAATATCGACATTACCAATGAGCAAATATATTTGAATGACTATTGGAAGCCAGGTCATCATCGTGAAGCAGAAGGCCACATCATAAGCGAAACACAACCTCGTTCAGGCGGTGGTGGGTTAGCAGAATTTGCTAGTCATACGCATGATATCCACAATGACTATACCGACACCATTAATATGACTGATACCTTGAGAGTAGGCGATGAAGTAACCGTATTTCCAGTATATGGACAAGGTGAACAGCTTTATTACATCGGTCAAAAGGTGGTGAAACTATGAGCGAAGAATATCCTTTTGCAGGGTTAACTCGTACAGTTGAGTCTAGCCAAGGTGATTTGCCGTTGTTTCGTGAATATGATTGGAATTTGAAAGCGATACATTCCGATATAACGCAAGCGGTAAACGAATTGCCCTAGAGGGTGATGAAGCGTTGAAAATTTGGGTGTACAAAGCACTCAAAACCGAACGCAATCAATATCTAGCGTATTCTACTCGATATGGTATTGAGTTGAAGCCGTTCATAGGTAAGGTCATGAGCGTTGGTGAACGCTATTCAGAACTCAAACGAGTGATTATAGAATGTCTTATGGTTAACCCTTATATAAAGTCGATTGATAGTATCGAGTTCGACGCGAATGGTGATAAGGTCGATTGTCAAATTGAATTAACAACGATATATGGAGGTATTAATATTAATGTTTAATATTCCAACATCAGACGAAATTTAAAAAGTCTCCAATTACAATCGCAACTTCCGATGAGTAAATTTGAGGGTACATTTGAATATGATGTATTTTCATCTAACGCTATTGAGTTCATGAAGACATATGTTGAATTAGGCGAACTCTATAAAGTAGCGTTTGCGGATACATCATATGGTAATTTCTTAACTATGCGTGCTAAAGAAGCTGGTATCATTCGAAAGGTAGCTACAAGGGCGATAGGGACTGTTACAGTCAAAGGAAATGGAGTATTGCCTAAAGGTAGTCAATTCTCTACCGCTGACGGAGTATTATTCGAAACGCTAGAAACCATAACGATTAACGGCAGTCAAGAAGTTAAGGTTCAATCCGTTGAAACTGGTAACGGTGGTAATGTAGCAGCAAATGCAATTGATACAATTCCGATGTCAATTCCTGGTATTAACAGCGTTATCAATGCACAACCAACAAAAGACGGTTTCGAAGAGGAAAATGACGATAATCTACGTGAACGCTATTTATTGCACGTTCGCTATCCTGGTACATCAGGCAACAAAATGCACTATTATGAGTGGGCAATGTCTGTTCCTGGTGTAGGGGGTGTAAAAATTATACCTACATGGAATGGGCCTGGTTCTGTTAAGGTCATTATTATTAATTCCGAGTTTAAACAAGCCTCTACTGAGCTAATAACAGCGGTTGAAGATTACATTGAAAGCGTTCGCCCTATGGGTGCTATGGTAACTGTAGTTAGTGCAACGCCTAAAAGCGATTAATGTAACAGCTACTATCGAAGGTAAAAGGCTTTGTTTTAGACAAATTCAAAGAAATGATGAATGACTATTTAATAGATCTTGAAAAGTCAGTCATTAATAACGGTGAAATTAATAAATTATCGATTGCAAAAGTAGGTAGCTTTATCATTGACGCAGGTGCTATCGACTATCAAAATTTGCGAATTAACAATGATGATAAAAGCATTGTTATTAACGATGAAGATTTACCTACATTAGGTGAGGTGAACATACAATGATATTCGAACTATTGAGGACTTATAAAGTTGATGTGCTTCGCTACTTGCCTAAATTTCTTAAGAACGACGGCTCATTCAAAGCTACTGAAGACGCTTTAAGCGAAGAACACGAAAAGCAAAGGCTGTTAATTATCGATATATGCAAACAGCTGTTTGTTGAAAGTGCTACATGGGGCCTTTCTGACTGGGAACGAGTATACGGTATGAAAACCAATAAGCATTTAACGATAAATCAACGCAGGCAAAATCTGTTAGTGAAAATTCAAGGTACTAAAACTATTACCGTTAAACAGTTAGAAACAATTATTAATCAAATAGTTCCTGTATGTGGCGCTCATGTTTTTAGAAAATACTAAACCTAATGAATTTAAAGTTGCATTAGATGTAGCTGCCTACGTTGAAACTGTTCGCGAACTGGTTGATAAATACAAGCCGGCCCATTTGACGTATGTTGTTGCTGAATTACATCAAGCACATACACAACTCTGTATAGGTGGTGTAGTTAATGTGCTTGATAAGCAAACAATAAAATACGCTAAAAGTGATCCTGTTATCCGTGCATCAGGACAGCCTAGAATCGGAATGGTACTTATTAATGTTGATAAAATTAAAAATATATGGAGGTAATCAATGAGCGATTACGGAAGAATTGTAACCACCAATCAAGGTAAGAATATGGTTACTGAGTCAATCAGAACTCATTCTGCAATTATATTTACTAAAAATTTCATTAGGTGATGGTTTGTTAAATGGTGAAACCATCGAAACTATGACAGGCTTAAAAACATCGTTTGATGGATGGAAATGTTCCTAAAATCAATCATTTAGGCAACGGTGAAATCGAAGCTGTATCTACTGTTAGCAATAGTGAATTGACAGCAGGGTTCTTTGCAAGAGAATTGGGTTTGTTCGCTAAACTCGGTGAAGAAGGTGAAGAGCAATTATTTGCTTATACAAATGCAGGTTCTAATGCTAGTTATATTCCACCTAATACAAGCGTTGATGAAAAAATGCTGGGTATTCAATTAGGCGTAGGTGATGCCATTGTTCAAGTGAATTATCAAAGTCATTTGTACATTACTTATGAACAACTAGAAGATGGTATTGCTCACCATAACTCCGATGAACATGCACATGACAATCGTTTCAATGCTATCATTCAACAAGTAAATAACATGATTACTAATGTAGATAATAGCAATTCATTAGCAAAAGCACCTACTTTACAACTTGTGAAAACCATTTTGAGCGGACTAAATATCAAAAACGCAACCGATGTAGTCAATGCCTTGGAAAGTGAGAAAGCAACAGGCCTTGGAATCAGATATGATTTCAGCAATGTAAATGCATGGTATATCTGTTTGGGCAAGCTGTTTGAGAATTTAATTATCAAGGGGAAAACAAAAAGCTGGCGAGCAAAAGCAATCGAGTCCTAACAATTTGGAAACCACCAAATAAAGTTATATTTCCGATTACTTTTACGAACAATCATGTATTCCATACATTCGGAATTATTGCTAGTGATACATCAATATTTTGGGGGAATTCAGGAGCAAGTGCCTTTGTAAGAAGAATTTCCAATACAGATATGCGTTACGAAGTACATTCTTCTTATCAAACAATGTTGAAAGCAGATTCTATCATTGAATGGTGTGTTGTTGGTATTTAAACGCCTAAAAAGCAATATACCTCATTTTAATTTGTTCTATTACATTAGAATTTTTCACTAATAACCGCTGCAAATCCAGTTGATGTAATCTGACTATCACTAATTGCAATCCGTGATAAATGTCTTAATTCTACTTTATTAATTGCATATGGATGTACATATAATGGCTTGGATTTAAACGATACAGGAAATGTAAATTGCTCTTGCCTTTTGTTGACTTCCTATATCGTAATATGCTTGTGTATCACTATCAATTCCCCTTGGTGATTAAATACCAACAGCAATCCAACAACCATTATTACGAGATTTAGGATAGTTAGTGTTATTGCTACCGCTTACCATTTTAAACGTGCTAGCCGTGATTGCCTTTGGTCTAATCGACATCTCATGCATTGGAGTCGGCTCATCTAGCATCATAGGAAGTACCGCTAGTACTTCGTTAAAACGAATAGGAAATGTTATAGATGCAATTTCAGGGACAAATTTTCCCCCTTGGTTAATTACCAATAGCAATCCAACTAATGCCAGTTACACTGTTTTGTGCAGTCATATAAGTGAATTTTAAATTTGTGATGGATTTAATTGCACTAGTAACCCATCCATCTTGGTCTAATGTATCAGCAATATTAATAACATTAATGGATGGTTGGTTATTAAATGCAATAGGGTATACAGTATCATCATTGTAAATATTACGCCCTACAGTAATGTTTACTCTTCCCCCTTGGTCATTTAAGCATTTCAATCGATTTGCGTAATTGTCTAAGAGATTTATGAGTGTATACGCCATCGGTAACATTAGATGATGCATGGCCTAATAATAATCGTTTTGCATTATAGTTAGCACCTACATCATCTAATCTAGTAGCGAATGAATGACGGCAATCATGTGGAGTATGTTTAGCGTTAATAGCTTTCATGGCTAATTTAAATGCATGCGAAAGAGAAACATAATTCCGTTCCTCTATGATCCATTTATTAGATAGTCGATGTTTAATAAATGGCCATATGCGATGATGAATGGGAATGATGCGGATACCTGCTTTTGTCTTGCTAGAAGTTACTTTTAAATATCGTTGCTTTCTATTAATGTCAGTAGATTTTAAATTAATTAATTCACTAGCACGCAATCCAGTGTACAAGAGTATCAAAGGCAATTCAGCATTGATACTCCATAAGCGGTTAATTTGATTGGTAGTAAATACCTTGCGTGGGCGTTTAGGGATATTGTGTCCAATGTTCAAATATTGACTATATGATTTTGAACACCAGTCATTAATAATTGCAAATGAATATAGTTGATTTAACAAAGAGCGAACTTTCTTACATGAGGAATAAGAGAGTCCGCTATTTAGCATATCCGATATGATATTTTGCAACTCCATATATGTGATTTCGTTAATTTGTCGGTGAGATATAGATGATACATGATGATAAGCACATTCATATCCTTTCATGGTATGTGGAGAGACATCTAATGAATGTAACTCTAACCATGATTGATATACATCATCTAGTGTATGCATATGGCATAATGCCTCCTTAGCATCATTATAAGAAGAATAATAACCTACAACTTTATATGCTACATAGGGGCGTTCATGAGCCCCTTTTAATTTCTCAATTAATTTCATTTCTACCTCCCAAGAAAGGACAACAATATGTATGTATTTGTATTAGACGAGAACGGCATCCGCCAAACCTCTTATGTAGTTGGTATTCATGCTGATACGCTTGAAGAAACAGAACAATTAGCCAAACAATCATATCCTACTGCTAATATCGTAACAGGGGATAGTGAAATGCAAGCACAATTCACAAGCGGTAAAGCGTATGTAAATGGTGAGTTCGTTGATATTCCAGTAACGGAATATGAACCGACAAAAGCGGAACGCATTGCACAAATTCGTAAGTACTATGACGAACGATTTGCAACACTAGACCAGGCATTACTACGAAGACGGTTGGCTAATGTGCCATATGATGATTTACAAGAACAATTTAAGAAACTCAATGCCGAAATGGTAGCCAAGATTAAGGAGGTCAAATAATGGATAACTACGAAATCAAATCAGATGTGCCAATCATGCACTTCTGTGAATATTGTTGGGCAACTTTGAATGAGGACGGCACATGTCCGACTGTAGGATGCGTGCACAATGATTTACTCTCTTTAAACGAAAGCGAAGCCGAACCAACGAAAGGAGAATAGATGCAAGAAATAGTTACTTTTATTAGTGAAGCGTGGAAGACCTTATCCGAGTCGTTTGCGATTAAGGCTGTACTTGCGATTATTGCCGAAGTAGCAATATATATTCTAGGTTTAAAACACATTCAGGTATTAGGGATATTTATTATCCTGGTATTTCTTGATTTAATCACTCGTTGGTCGGCTATTAGCTATACAATGCTAATTGATATGGGCGCTAATCCTGATAATATAAGCGGTTGGGATAAATATGTTGCTATTCCTGCAGCATGGGGTAAAGGGTTGATATCATCTAAACATATGCGGAAGCCATTTGTAACAAAGGTATTAACCTATTGCCTAGCGACTGGCGCTGCCTGGTGCTTTGATTACATGGCAGGTCAATACGCTTTCGCTGTAAATCTAGTATGGTTATATCTCGGATCCGTAGAGTTTCTATCTATCTTGGAAAATATGCGAGACGGTGGGAATACAGCTATAGCAGGACTGCTTGATGTAGTGCATGCTAAGGTAGATTTGATTTTAAAAAAATAATATGGTGTTGTTTTTGTTGCTACGTTAATTTATTAGAAACGTAGCTTTTTATATTTGAAAGAGGTGTACTTATGAAAGTAGGAACTTATTTTGATGATTTTGAGTTTGCTTGCAAATGCGGCAGACATGGTTATGATGGTGAAGGTCATCCTATTTTAGACCATATCATTGATAAGCGTTTGGTTGACGTATTAGACGCCATTCGCGAACGTATCGGCCAACCAATCGAAGTATTAAGCGGTTATCGTTGCCATGAACATAACGCAGAAGTTGGCGGTGTTCCTAATTCTCAACACGTTGAGGGAACGGCAGCAGACATCACCTACGACGGCATTAACGTTGACTACCTCGCCGAAGTGGCTGAGGAATGTGGCGCCGATGGTATTGGGTGCTACTATCACCAAGACTTCGTGCATGTTGACGTCCGAGGCTATGAAGCACGTTGGAACGATCTTGACTGAATAGGGGGCTAGATATGTATGAGAAAATCACGAACTACATCAATGCGGTTAAATCTCAAATTACTGTTAAGCGGTTTATTATGTTTGCTTGTGCTTTGTTGCTCGTCATTGGTGCATGCCAGCTCATCGACGGCTACCTCACCGCAAGAGGAAACTATAACCGTGCCATTGAAAGACTGGAACAAACTCAAAACGAACTTAATCGAAGCCGACGCCTCAATCAAGAACTCAAACTTGTCATTGAACGAAGCACAAGCCTTAACAGTCAAGCAGGCGACCGAATTGCAAGAATTGAAGATTATCAACGAAGAGAGGGAGAAGGACTTAATCGCCTTGAAGGATATCAACAAGAAACAGGGCGAAGAGTTGGCGAAAGCCTCGGAAGTAATAACCGAGCAAGCGAACTCATTGGAGAAAGCCTCCGTATCATTGAACGAGTTGAAAGCGGAAATAAAGAATAATAAACGAACTGAACAAAGGTTACGACGTCAACGTGATACATGGGCTATAAGTAATGCAGCTCTTTTCTTAGCCGGTGCTTTACGCAGATAATTCGGAGGTGATCCTGTATCTCCTTACTATGTGAAGGTGGACGCATAGGAACAGTCAAATGTTGATTGATTGTTGAGTTTCAAAAGATTGTCAAAAGATTATAAGGCCTATTGTGCTAGTATTTATCGGTGCTAACACGGTAGGCCTTATTTTTTTTGTACCTATTTTTTAATAACCGGTTGCCTTTAACTTGAATAAGTTATATAATGTAATCAAGATAAAGGTTACATATTAAGGAGGTAACAAAATGAAAGCAAAAAAATATTCCAGTACAAATCATTACATTGGCAGTGGCTAAACAGTTAACAACAAACAACCCTAATTATGAAGTAATTACTGATTTAATATCTAAAATAGAACACGAAGAAAGACTTTCAATGCTAAAAAGTTAAACTATCAAAAACTCTATGATAGATTATCTGAAATAGACGCTGAATTAGATTATTAAAAAGTAAAGAGGTTAACAAAAATGACACTAGATGAATTAAACCGAATTATTATTGCACAAAATCAACATATAGCAATAGATAAGCATAGAACATGTTATGAATGTTATAACATTCATACAAACAGACTGATAGCTACTGCTGCAACGATTGATGAACTAAAAAGAAACATTAATTAATATGGATGTAATTAGAGGATAAGTAGTATAACCCCTCTTGTACAAGAGGGGTATATTAAACCAGGAGGATATTATGTTAAAAGTAATTAATTTGAACGGATACAAGCCTATATTATTATGTGAAGTCGATACTTATGCTGAAGCGTGGGAGGCGATTTACGAAAAACGAAATGAAAGAATCACCTTGTATTTGTAAGAATACAAAAAGACCAATGGGATGAGTGGGATACAGTAGAGGAGATATACCCTAATTTCACATGGCCTGCTAATGCTAATTATGTATGGACCGCTGACTGGATAGCGGAGCCAGTTGTGGATCCTGATGAATATAATGAGGAAAGCGTAAACTCTTTGATAGATGATTTAATGCTGCATTATAAAATCGAGGTGTGCTAGTGGCTTTACTATTGAATGTGTATAATATATTCATAGAGATAAAGCGGAGGTATTTTATGGATAATAAACGAAACTGGGGTGGCGCTCGAAAGGGCGCTGGTGCTCCTGTAACAGTAAAACCTAATGACAAAAGAAAGCAACGAGCTATATCCTTGAGCGATACTGAATACAAGGAACTAAAACGCATAGCGGATGGAAATGGCCTTTCTATATCTCAATTAATAAGAGAGGCCTTTGACCTTTAATTATCTAAACTTAAAAGCCGATTTAGATAATGTATAAAAAGGTGTTAATACAGGTAGAAGCGGATAAAAAGGTGTAACAATGGAAATTACCTATAAAATAGAAACAGTGAAAGATACTTTATTAAGTACTATATTAGATGATTTTGAATTTGATACACGTTATATAAGTGGATCGTTCACCCAACTAATGATACATGCATTGGCAATGAAATATGGATTCGATAGGCAAGGCCCTGTAGAGCGAAATAAAGAAAGCCTATTTCGGTTAATTGATTGCATTTTTAACAGGTGTATTAAAGAAAACATAGAAATAAAAAAATAAGCAGAGAGCAATATCCAATAGCTTATACACATCAAGAGATTGTCAATGGAGTATATGGGGTATATATGTATAGTAGAAATGAGCCAAAGGGAATATAAAATTTAGCTTTAAATACAAATAATAGGAGAGAGTAGAAAATGAATGAAAAAAATAGAAATACAGTCAATAAGTCATGAACTACGCAGAAAAATTTACAGAAGAATTAAAAATAAGAACGAAAGGGTTAATAGGAAAACCTGTAAACGAAAAAGTCGAAGAATGAATTCACAAAGATGGTGAAAAAAATCTAAAGAAAAAAAGAATGAAATAAACCTTTAACGGCAAAAAAATACGTCAGAAACCTATTTTTAAAAATAAATAACTATATTAATTTTTCAAATATCGTTATTTTGTAAAAAAATCTGATTATATATAAGAAGTTATAAATATTTGATTACAACAATATCCAAATAG